>BNJT01001379.1_pt1 | contig 79935 bp, 124 predicted proteins | sample 8540491 | NCBI WGS metagenome assembly BNJT01 (sample SAMD00202455, study PRJDB9452) | human saliva metagenome | host: Homo sapiens | reverse complement strand
TATTCTTACATATTGTCAATACGTCTCAATTTGAGCTTCTAAACTCCAAAACTCTTATGCCTATAACTATCTCTCAGCAACCCTCACTGAACTAAAAATATTCTGGCTAGAATATAGCAGCAGGGCTCTGCCTGCTCGCTCTGACCCTCCAGAATGTTTTCTTGTTCGGTGGGTTAACTGAAGAGGATAGAAAGGTTTGAGATTTATGTATCTGAATCCCAAGTCCCGCTAAAGAGTCAGCCCTTATATTTGTCACTATCCGATGAAGCAGGAGATCACAGTTGGAAAGACTTCAGAGAATAATTGCAAAATTGTCGCATCTGCTATAATGGAGGGAGCGATATGGTCAGGCAACACGAAAAGACGCGCGAGGCGAATGAGAACATCATCCGTCGGTTTAATAGCCGAGTGTTGAAGAGCGGTGCTAGCAAAAGGCACGGGCATCGATGCGATTTGCCGCCGATCAGCAAGACCGATCGCCGCAAGAAGGCGATTACCCGTCGTCAGCGCAAGGCTGACAAGATGGCTAAAGTTCGCCTGGGGATCCGCTAGTGACGACGCTCAAGCAGCGTATCAAAGACGAAATGAAAGCCGCTTTGCTTAGCGGCGATCGTTTGTTGGTGACACCTTGCGCAACCTTGGGGCCGCTATCCCGATGAAGAGGTGAAGCAGGGCGAGAGCAGGTCTGGACGATGCTGCCGTCGAGCAGGTGATCGTCCGCGAGGTGAAGAAGCGGCGCGATGCCGCGGCAATCTACTGCACCAATGGCCGCCCTGAACTGCCAGGCCCGAGGAGCGCGAGATGGCGGTGCTGCAGCACTACCTGCCGCAGCCACTGAGCGACGAAGAATTGCAAGCCGTGGTAGCGCAGACGATCGCCGAGCTAGAGCGGATAATCCGCGGATGACGGGCCAGGTGATTGGCGCTGTCAAGGCCAAGGTGGGCAACCGGGCCGACGGTGGGGCGATCGCTCAACTGAGTACAACGTGCCCTTGCCCCGTAGCTTTTATGACAAGAGCAATAATTTTCTTAATAATAACGATAACCACATAATAACAAGGAGGCACAGATGATTCTTTTGTTTGGCCCAACTGGTGCCGGTGGAGAGTATGCAGGGCAGATGCTGGCAGTACGCCAGGGTGGAAGTGGCTCTCGACGGGTGAGATGCTTCCGCCAGAGCACCGATCCCAGCGGTGATCGCTACCCTCAAAGCTGGTGAACTCGAGCGACAAGCTTACCTACCAAGTCTTCGACCACGCGGTGCAAGAGGCGTACCGCAAGCATTACCAAAATATTATTGTTGATGGATTTCCACGCACCAAGGAGCAGGCTGCGCGGCTGATGACCACCTGGCGCGCACCGGTGATAATATCGACCTTGTGGTAGTACTGAAGTGCTCGAGCAAGAGAAATTATCGCGCCGCTTTGGCCAAGCGTGGTCGGATGGAGGACTACGCCTGGAGACAAAGTGCGCGCCGCATGGCCATCTACCGCCAAAAAGATGCACCCAGTGCTTGGTATCTTTGCTGAGGCTGGGGTGAAGATCATCCACCCCGATGGGACTGGCACCGCGGGCGAGTGCACGACCGGATTTATGACGAGGTAATGCACGCATGGCCCAACCAATTACTGGCATCAAGACACCCGAGCAGCTCGAGGCGATGCGCAGGGGCAAGCGCCCAGCGCAGATCTTTGCCGATATCCGCCAGTTTGTCCATGCCGGGGTGAGCGAAGCAGATCGATGCCTTTACGGCAGAACGATTGCTGCCTATGGTGCTGAGCCAACTACAAAACGGGTGAACTTCCTGGTGATCGCATGAAACCACGAACGAAGGATCGTCCACGGCGTACCAAGCGATTATAGTCTTGTCAGGGCGATGTCGTTCGTTTCGACCCGTCATTTACCAGGGAATGCAGAAGACAGACAGCGCCTTTACTATGGTGGTGGATGACGCACCCACTCGCTATTAGCACCTACTCACACTACCGAACGCAGTCTTGTGCGGCATTGACGCGATCAGGGGCCAGTCCGGACGGGCGACATTGGCGCGGCGGTGGAGACGTGCTGCAAAAGGGTCGCCTGGGGATTATTCGCGAGCTGGTGGGCACGGCGGGCCTCGAGATGCACATGCCGCCCGACGTGCCCAACTATGGCTGCAAAGGCACTGGCCCGCTGCTCCAGCCTGGTGATACCATCGCCATCGAGCCGATGGCTACCCTGGGTGGCGGCGCCATCTGCAGCGACACCGCTGGCGATGGCTGGACGATCTACAGCCGCGACGGCAGCCTGGCCGCCCATTTCGAGCACACCGTCTCTCATCACCGAGACAGGGGCGGAGATTATGACGAAGCTGTAGAGTGTTGATTTACCAACACAGCACCAGGTCTAGAAACTCGTCAGGATAATGAATGACGAGTTTATGCTATACTAAACATACATCAGAATAACCAACAGAGGATAGATATGCGACAGACAAGACAACGACACCAACACCGCGCACAGTAAAGATGTGGTTTTGATGTGGAAAAGTCAACACAGAATGTTCGCTCTTTATCGATGGCTTAGATGATAGTGAGTATCTTGTATACTGCCGTTTACAACAGCGTCGATACGTATAACCTCCATTTGCAAGTGATATGCATCGCCTGTTTGCTAGAGATATTCAACCGTCTTGGTCTCCGTATGGCTTTGGCAGCGGGACATTTGAGCTTGCGCAGTGGTATATTCAGATCGCCTTTCGTCCGATCGATAGAACTGTAGATGGAAGCAACTCATCAGTGGTCTATACGTGACGGTTGTTGGCGATGGGGATTAAGCCCTGGTGGTGTCTGGGATGTACCAGTCGATCGCAACCAGGTATACCAAGAATATTGCCGCGCTTTTTGTAAGTTCTATAATGAAAAGCATAAGGAACCAGCAGATGTCATTCAGTTTGGCGAAGACGATTTTGTTATGTGGACTAATGAACATCTAGATGGATATCTAGAAAAGACACCGTAGCTAAATTTCAAAACTCTCGCTTTCTTCCGCCCATATTGTACAAGACACAGCATAACCTGTATAATGGTACTATGTAAAAGATTCTCAATACGCAGTAGGAATAGATGTCGGGACGACGACGATTCGATGCGTGGTGGGGCATATGAATCCAGAGACAGGCACGCCGACGATTGTGGGCGTAGGGCAGGCACCGAACAGTGGTATGCGCAAGGGTATGGTGGTTAATCTTGGGCCCGGGCCCGCACGATCGACGAAGCACTGGGCGAGGCCGAGCGGATGAGTGCTGTCTGAAGTCAACAGCGCAACGGTGAGCGTCAATGGTGCGCATACCAGTACTCGTGCCACTGGGATGATTGCCGTGGGCACGATCGATCACGAGATTAATAATGATGATGTGGCACGCATCGAAGAAGTTACCACGGGCAAAGTGCAAGCCAACCGTGAGATTCTCGAGGTCGTGCCGCCCAGCTATCACGCTCGATGGCCAAGGGGGATCAAAGACCCGCTGGCATGACGGGCACGCGGGCTGGAGATCGATGCCAATGTCGTCTCGGCTTTGGCACCTTATGTGGCGAATCTTGCAAAAGGCGGTGGAGATGGCAACCGTCCATCCTCATGCCATTACACCAGCGGTATTGGGGCGGCTAAGGCGGTGCTGGAATGAGCGCAGATCGAGAGCGGTGGCGGTGGTCGACCCGGTGGGGGCAACGACCAGCGTGGCAGTCTTCGAAGAGGGGGACTTGCAGTACGCTGGCGTCATCCCAATGGGTAGTGTGAATGTGACAACGACCCTCGCTGTGGCCTCAAAACTGACTGATGTTGCGGAATTGGTTAAGGTCAAGATGCTGCGGCTGGCATCAAGGCAAGCGACGCAGTGGCTGAGTGCGGCGCGATAAGGAATCGTACAGAGTTTGCTACGAGGAGATTGACGAGATTGTTGATGCCCGGCTGAGGAGATTGGCAGTACAGAAGGAGCTCAAGAGGCAGCGCGCTGGCAAGCTGCCCAGTGGTGTTGTGCTGACTGCGGCATGGCCTCGATGCGTGGCATGGCGAGCTATGCCAGGGAACAGCTGGGAGTAGCCGCCCGCAGGCCGACCAACTGGCTACAGAGCGGTGGCCGACCAGATGGAGCCGCAGTTCGCCACTGCAGTCGGCTTGATGCTCGCCGATAGCGAAGGCGGTCAGCAGCCCACCCAGGCCTATACCAACAGCGGTACAGCACACGCCAGCGTGCAATTAGCTGGTTACGTCGGCTGCTGAGGCCTCAGGCCCAGAATCATGCCGATGAGGATGATACTAAATGGTAATGGTAAAGTTGATAGTTGCACAAGGGCGAGAAACGTGACGCGAAGTAAAAACCAAGCGAGATCCAAACCTTTGCTAGTATCAAAGTCGTTGGCGTCGGAGGCGCTGGCGGTCTGCTGTCAATCGAATGAAAGACGCTGGCTTGGCTGGTGTGCAGTTCATTGCAATGAACACCGATGCGCAGGCACTGCATAATTCGCAAGCTGATATTAAAATTCATCTTGGACACAACACCACCAATGGTCTTGGTGCTGGTGCGACCCAGTAGGTGAGGCTGAGGCGCGTGAGTCGCTCGACGAGATCCGTCAGGCGCTTGAGGGGCAGATATGATCTTCGTGACGATTGGCGCTGGTGGCGGTACAGGCTCGGGAGCTGGCCACGGCTGGCAGAAGCAGCGCGATCTCGGTATTCTCTGTGTGGGCGTAGCCACCAAGCCTTTTACCTTTGAAGGCGAGAAGCGGCGTATCAATGCCGAGTGGGCGATCAACAGTTGGGACGGCAAGTCGATACACTCACATTATACCCAACGATCGCTTACTCGACACGATTGATCGCCGGACGCCACTACTTGAGACCTTAAGATTGTGTGATGATGTGCTGCGCCAGGGTGCAGGGATATCGGAGTTGATTACCGAGCATGGACTGATTAACCTCGACTTTGCTGACGTCAAGGCACTATGAGCAGTGCCGGTAGTGCACTGATGGGGATTGGCCGGGCGAGTGGCGAAGACCGAGCGCAGATGGCCGCAGCAGGCGATTGACCTCGCCGCTGATTGAGGTATCGATCAACGGTGCCAAGGGCGTACTCTTTTAATGTGACGGTGGCTGTGATATGAGCATGGCTGAGATCCAAGAAGCGGCCGAGATTATCACTGGTGCGGTGTCGTCTCGATGCAACATTATCTTTGTGCGACGCTCAAGCCCGAGCTGGAGGATGAGCTGATTATTACCGTTATCGCGACTGGCTTTGACAGTGATTCGTTCTTTGATGACGACGAAGCAAGCGATGCCGAAGATGACGAAGAAGCGGCTGAGACGGTGGACGAAGCGGTCGATAGTGTCGATATGGCCATCGACCCCGAGGCGGCTGCTCACTTTGCCCAGGAGAATGAGAGACGAACATTTGGGATCAATCGATGGATGACGATGAAGATGATACACTCGGCCTTCTTGCGCCGACGCCGCAAAAAGGAGGCGGACGCGTGACAACTCACCGCGACAAGATTGGCAACAGCCGCGTGTTAGAATCGCGAGTCAGCTGATGGCGTGACGATTCGCCGTCGCCGCGAGACTCCTGATGGACACCGCACCACCTACGAGCGGATCGGAATACCCAACGATTGCGTGCTTAAGCGAACGGGATCGCGCGACTCTTTGATCGAGCTAGCCCGCGCCCTCGGTGCGTCGCTCGGTTGGTAAGTTCTTCAAATCGGAGCCAGAACTGGAAGCAATTATTGATGCGGTGGAGGACCGTATCCACGATGCGGGTGAGAATGAGATTGAGTCGCGCGTGATTGCGGCTTCGTGTCGATGCGACTCGCAGCGCGTAATGAAGTGGCGTATGCGCTTTGCGAGCGTGTTTTACAAATTTAAGACGCTGGACGATTTCGTTAAGATATTAGAGCAGCGTCGGAGTGCTAAACAGCAAGAAAAACAGAGGTAGAACTTATGCGCGTCCTCATCATCTACCGGACCCAGAGAGCGACTATGACGCCGCGTCTTCGACTATCTGCGCGACTTTAGTCGGCGCACGAGCCATGCCATCGAGGAGTTTGACCCAGATACACGCGAGGGGCAATCACCTGCCGCACGTACGACATCGTGAGTACCCCACCATCCCTGCCTTGGCGGATAACGGCCAGGTGCTGGGCAGGGCGCGGTCTGCCACCTGCCAACTATCGACGAAGCGTGTACTATGCTCGCTAAAATACCTAAAGTACACACCACGACTACTGTGGTGGTAATGATGGCCCACAGGCCAACACCAGCTCCGTCGCCCTGGCATGGCGGCATTGCTGGCAGCAGCTTTGGGCAGTGGCCTGGGGCTCGTGGCATCCTTTGTCTCTCGCTTGAGACACTGCACTTTGGCGCAGCACCCAGGTGGGGCACTTAATTGCGACGTCAATGCCGTACTGAGCTGCTCCACAGTAGCACAGCATTGGTCGGCGACGGTGTTTGGCTTCCCCAACAGTTTCGTTGGTATGATGACCGTGCCGGTGATGATAACGGTGGTGGTAGCACTGCTGGCTGGGGCACGCCTGCCGCGCTGGTTTTGTGCGGAGTGCCTGGGGCGGCGCTGTGCTTCGGAATGATTTTTGCACTGTGGATGTTTTATTGAGCTTTGTCGTTATTCCGCGTACTGTGCCCGTGGTGCCACACTGATGTTGGTATGCTGCTGATCTTCTTTGGGATGACGCGCTACTGCATTGAGGCTGGGAGTGATTGGTGGAGCGCACTGGCGCGCTGCTCGCCATGGCTGACGATGCTGTGTGGCGGAGTGTGCTAGTGCTGGCGGTGGCGTTGATTATTGTGAAGTTTGGCGCGGAGCTCTGTACGATAAAGTCGTTTTTGTACGGTAAATATTGTCGAGCTTGTCAGGATTGTGCAAGCTTTTAAAAATGAGACAGAATGTTATATTATTCAGCACGTTTTGTGTCTTTTGGTGTAATGGTGGTATTTTCTCACACCAGGATGCTATGGTATGGTGGCAGCTACCACTACATCGGCGCAAGTGAGTTACCTGTTAGCTTGAGTTGCTTGTTTTGGCGTAGTAGGAAAACAATACGTGAAGATAATGTATGATGAATTTTAACATAGTTATGAAGCTCTTTGTGGGGTTTAAGCACGACGTGCTGTTAATGCATTGGTTTTGTTGCATAACGCAAACCAAAATAGCAAGATAGCGAGAGGAAGATGTCGCTCTATTGGCGATACTGTGCGTATGAATATAACTAGCATTTCGTTCATTATGTAGTATTGATAGCGAATGTGTTGGCAGGCTATGGGTATCGTAGTTTACTAGCGCATATGAGGATGAGTATGCTCATCGCCGCCATGCTGCAGTAGATGAAATTTTGTCTGAATGTCAATCACAACGTGTTCAGCGAGAGGTGAGTGATATAGTTTTGCTAAGTGTCAGCAATTTTTGAATGAAAGAAAAGGACGTTCAGTTTTGAGTGAGATGTGAAATCGATAGAGTTGTATGGGTTAGTTTAATTTTTATCGGCCGATTGCCAAGCGTGTTTGTGAAGAACAATTCGGCATGCGAGAAAATGAAACGATTAATACCTGAAAAATGAGCGAGCTACAACATTATGGCTGTAATGACAATATGCGTGCGATAGCGGATGGCTGTTGTAAGTTGTAGAAGTAGACGCGCGTGATGTTATAGCTTAGCATAGTAGCGAAGATTCTTTTGCAAAGCAAGCGAGCAGTTGCAGCGCGATGCTAAAAATGCAGTGAGGTTCTTGGCTGGGCGATGGTGGCTGCGCATTGACTGATATTTGTTAAAGAAAACTGATTAGTATAAGGCGCTATAGAGCGAAGCAAAGAAAGCAAAATGACGCTGCGTCGCAGCACGTAAATTTCATAGAATTGTGTAGATGAAGTGGTGTATCAAAAATCATTTCGGTTGCATAATAAAAGTAATATGCTATGCGTAAGAGATATGCACGTACGCGACAAAGTGGGCGTTATCGTAGGGCAACACAGCGCCCAGGGCAGATGCTATGCGAAGTATGACGCGGGTAGAGTTGCTGATACATGCTCATGTAAAATTCTGAATGACGCCCATGCTTAGTTACTTGTTGCATCAACTATGTCAAAGCAGTTTGCATCTATTTTACATACGGTAATAATCAGAATATGTGCATGTTTCCATGGCGCAAAAATGAGGGCACATAGGACGCGATATAAGGCAGGAGGAAGATGATCCAACTGCTATAGCGAAGTGATTGTTGTGTGGTGTGGCGGGCTTATCGCTCGATATTTTGTACTAAGTAAAAATGCGAGATAGCTAAGGATAAGTAAAAGGTGTACAAAAATAAGTGGTATACAAAATATAAATGTATAAATATATTGGGCAGAATCGTTGCAGAAAAATTGGCTGTACAGCGTGCCAAAAGAGTACTCTCTTACATATAAGAGTGTTATACGTATCTCCCTGCTCTAGATATACAGGAAGTCTGTTATATGGTCGCTGTAACGCGCTAAACCCTAGATAAGAGAGGAAGGCTATATATGAGTACTATGCTAGGTGCCTGCGGCCTCTCAGAAGACAGACGGACAGACTTATTGTCTGGGACAGTTGATAGGAGAAAATAAGACAATGTATGTGGTGTGTAGAATACAACATAGCTCTGTTGTAAAAACTAGAGTAGTCTGAGGAGAGAAATTGAGATTATGTTGTATAAAATACACAATATTGTTGACGGTAAGAGATAGGGAGCGAAATGTGATATATACAACGATCTATGTTAGGAGCAGACATGCCATATGTATATAAAAAACAACATACAGAATCACAACGAAATAAACTCGAAAACAAGGGAGATAAAGCGACAAGCCACAACGTTGTAGGTAATGATGCACATTGTATATAACAACAATTGATTTTGTGTACCGTAAAAAGAAATAACAGGGTGAATCAGACAACGTTAGTCAAAACATAACGCATATAAAATAAAAAGCATGCTAATAAATAGCAGAGCAGGATTCTTTGCGGGCGTACTAATGTGTGGTGGAGATCTTCTCGACAGTACCCTCACTAGTGTATATAGCTACTTTGAGGTGATGGTTGGGACAGATGTAGAAGCTTGTTGTGTACCATCTATAATAATGGTATGCCTAGCGATATGAAGAACAATACAATTTTACGCATTGGTGCTGGCGCGGCGTTTGTGGCGCTCGGTGGAATATTATTAAGTGAGAGCTTTGGTGTGAGTTCCGTACATGCGGGAGTTTTGCATGGTTTGTGCGCATTCGGATTTATCATGGTTGGTGTGCTCACGCTGCGCAATCGCAATTGGCTGCTGGGGAGCGCTCTGCGGTCAGTTGGCTCATCAATTGGCGCGAGATGCGTTTTTGCATAATAACGTTAATATTTGGCGAATGTTTTTGCCGCTGGTGCTGATCGCGATTGGCTGACAATTATTTTTAATTTGTCGCAGCGCCAGCGTCGTACTGCAAACAATCGTCGGATGATAATATGGTTGCTCCTTCTCGGCAACACGCGCAAGATAAAGGCGAATTTGCAGAAACTCTCTCTCGGCAGCGTTCGGTCAGTTGGACCTCGACCTGCGCCAAGCCAAGATAGAGGATGGTGCGGTGATTGATATTTTGTTGTGTGTGGTGGCATCACATTATTTTTCGACAACGTCATCGTCAAGACGCAGGTCAATGAGTATCTTTGGCGGGGTAGAGGACAAAACCAACGCTGCCAAGAGTGCAAAAAGACTGTTTTACATTCGCGGCGACTGTAGTCACTGGTGGGCTCGAAATTAATACCAGAAAAACAATAATTCGCTACAACACGCTTCTTGATAACAACGAGAAGCGTGTTTGTTTTTTGTGTCGAGATATGCAGGCAGCGGAATGTGGGTTGAAGCTGGTGTAATAGTACGCTGCTATATTTTAAACTTCGCACTTGGCTGAGGAGTCTTACTAACGCTACTGGCAACGAGCCATATGTTTGTTGCATACAATTGATAAAATTTTTCGTTGCTGAATTGCTCATTGTCAAATATTGATTGTGGTAGTGTAATGCGAGAGTGGTTTCGTAACATGCGTCAACGTTTTTTGATTTTTGTGTACGCTACTCGGCGAGGATCGCAACGGCTTCGCAGTGCATACTTATGATGGGCTACTACTCCGCAGCATTAAATAATAAAATACGCACTATAATATCACGCACAAAATGTACTGCTTATAAAAATAGTATGCAAGGCAACATGCTTTACCAATCTATTCGCTAGCCATATAAAAATAAATAAAAATGAACTACTATAAAATATTCAAAATTTTCATACAGGCACGTCCTGCAAGTCTACCTACTAGCGGCACATACGCAAAGCATAAAAATGTGATGGTAAGATTTTTGCCTAAGGTATACTTTGAGTTGGGTGACCAGAGCGCCACAAATGCCAGTATGCTGTGCCAAGCATTCTAGCTATACTAAAATTATGAACCGTTGCCCTTGGCTGAACCTGGCGATAACGAGCGCGCCTACCGTGACACTGAGTGGGGTGTGCCGCTGTATGATGATCAGAAATTATTTGAACTGCTCTGCCTGGAGGGCGCACAGGCTGGCCTGAGTTGAGTACGATTCTGGCTAAGCGAGTGGGATGCAGCAGGCGTTTCATCAGTTTGCAATTGCTCGCGTGGCAGCTATGACGGATGCAGAGCTGGAGGCACTTACTCACGACACGCGCATTGTCCGCAACCGGCGCAAAATTTATGCGGTGCGCAGCATGCCCAGGCGGCGCTGCGGGCCGCTGAGTCGCACGGTAGTTTGCAGGCCTACCTATGGGGCCCAGCAGGCGGTGCACCGGTGCAAAATCACTGGCAGATTGCAAGTGACGTACCTGCCGATACGGCTACCTCCCGGGCAATGAGTGCGCAGCTCAAGCAGGATGGCTTTGCCTTTGTCGGCCCAACCACGTGCTACGCCTTTATGCAGGCCGCCGGCATCGTGAACGACCATGTGGTGGAGTGCTTTCGCTATAGGGAGTGCGCGGCGCTGGGTGCTCATATAGAGTAATGAAAGTGATGCGCCTCGTGTGCTGTGTTATTGCAAAGCTCGGTAGCACCAGCATGTAATAATGCGGTCGCTGGGTGCTTTTCAATCAGCGGGCTCTTGGGTATAATAGACCCAGAGGCATTTTTGCGTAGCTTGTGGTGCGCAAAATGAGTGGCCATCACCCACGAAGCCTGCGGGAAGAAATTGGTTTGTTATTTTTCATAAAGAGTTGTGAATCTAAGTAGCCAGAATAGACCCCGCCGCGCATGCTGCGACAAGGCAATAATCAGTGCTGAAGAGACCAGACGGCGCGCCCGGCCTATGTGCATAGCCGCGGGGCTCCGGCGAGAATCACTTCTTTTGGAATCGAGATGGTACCGTCCGTGCGAATACCCAGCAGGGATTCTCGAGGCTAAGAGAGGTGATTTTTAATTATATAAGGAGTAGCCATGCCATTGCCAGCCCACAAGTCAGCCTTGCAGCACGCCACTGCGGAATGCGCGGCAGGTTGCGTGAAAGCTATGAAGGAAAGAGGATGAGCACTATGCCGCAGAATAATCATGTGACGAGCTTTGCAATCGATCAGGAGTATGATTACATTATGATATGATATGACTGACATGATTCGCGCTATGAATTTTCCATGGGAGATTTGCGGGCTTGCTTCTAAAGACTGATGGAATTTCATCTGTCACTGTTTGAGTACTCGGTGAGTATGGGTGGACGAGGCTGGCTATGAGCAGCTGAGGCAACTCTCGCGCATGGCTGGTGCAGCGATGACGACAGAGCCGGAATTGACAGGGCGAGTTCTGTAGATTGGTCGACAATGCAAAGGGTCGCGAGACAGGATTGCACTTGCCCAGTGGGGCGAGCTTGAAGCGTGGCGTGATGCAATTCGTGAGCTGATACCTCGAGGCGGAGTTCATTATTCCACATGTCACGTTATACTACCAGCCATAATGGCGCAATTGGCTATAGCGACAGTGCGTATCGAGCCCAGCCGCTTGATGCAGCAATAAAAGCAACGCTCCACTCTGTAGTACCAAAAGCGAAAGGGATGGAGTACAACCATGCATGAATATTGGCAGCGGCGTAGCCGACGAAGCGCCGCCTGTATCACGAGTAGCCCTGCCAGCCCTGCCAGGCAGCGAGCAGTTTGCGTTACTTAAGCAAGATATGGGTATTTCTGATCGCTATGAAGCAACGCTTACAGAGCTGGCTATACAGGGCAAGGCGGTGGTGTTTGCTGCAGTGGAGGACGGCCGTTATGTGGGGCGGGTGACACTGCGGCATGATGGACCAGGCGGCCAGAAGTTGATGAGCCATCAGTGAGGATTGAAGATGAGTACCTGACCTGCCGCAGATTAATGCGCGAGGTAGAGCAGTATCGTGGCCGCGGCATTGCCACGCAGTTACTCGCTGCAGCGGAGGATGAGGCGTGCCGGCAGGGGTTTGACCGAGTTGGCCTGGCGGTAGATATTACCAACAAGAGGGTGATGGACATCTACGAGAAGCGCGGCTATAGGTATCGATTGGTGGGAGACGAGCCAACCTTCACCGGTATATACCACCGGACAGATGGCACTGACGAGGCTGGCGAGTACTACTTAATGACAAAGCAAGTGCGAGGTGAGGGATGATGCAGTCTGGGCGAATCCTTATCTATGGTGACTCGAACGTCTGGGGCGACAAGGGTTTTGGTGAGAATGGTGCTCCGTTGGGGGCGCTATGCTGCCAATCAGCAGTGGCCGACATCCTCCAGCAATTACTCGGCGATGAGTATGACATTATTCAAGCAGGGGCTGTGTGGACGGACAGCAGAGTATGCAGAGCAAGCACCATATCTTGGTGGCAAGATTGGTTACGAAATAGCACTGCGAGAGGCTAGCCCGGTGAGCGGGGTGATCATCGCGCTTGGTGTGAATGATGCACAAAACGAAAGCGCTTCTGGCGAGCAAATCGTGGCTGATTTACAGTGGTATAGCGCCTATACCCAGGCCTATGCAGCTGATAGCGAGAATGACATAGCTGGCAGTGGTAGTGTGTGGTACATTTGCACCTGCTATTGCGCCGGTTCAGCGCTATAAGCCGCTTGCTAGCAAGCTACGGTGTATCAACAAAAAAGCTATGTGCTACTCATGCAACCATTCGCAATCCGCTTGACGACCATGACGATTATGCAGCCTGATGGCATCCATTTTTCACTGCAAGGGGCATCGGCGAATGGCGCAGGCAATATATAAGGCTATAAAGGAGGGTATGGCGAGATGAATCGACAGTATGTAGCAGAACAACCACCGCAGGTACGTGTTGGCGTAGGTGTCTTTATCTTGCGCGATGGGAAGTTCTTGATGCAGCAACGACGGGGGTCGGCATGGTGCTGATACATGGAGTGTCCCTGGTGGCCATATCGAATATGGCGAAACGCCTGAGGAGGCAGCGATCCGTGAAGTACGCGAAGAAACGGGCTGTAAGATTGCTAACCTGCGCTTTTGCCGCCGTCACGAAGTGATATCTTTGCTGATGACCACAAGCATTCTGTGACGTGGTGGCTGACGAGCGATTGGCGGTGTGGCGAACCTTCTATTGCCAGACCAGACAAATGTAAGAACAGCGCTGGGTGAGACTTTGACACGCTACCACAACCGTTGTTTTTACCCTGGCAGCAGTTGCAGCGCAGCGAATTTATAACGCAGATTCGACACACGGTATCACAAAGTAAGCAAGGAGGAAGCGTATGACAAAAATAACTATTTCGTTCACGGTACGACGACGGATAATGAAGCTGGTAAGGCGACTGGCTGGTTGCCTGGTGAGTTGTCAGCGGTAGGGGTTCAGCAAGCGCGAGGCGCTGCCAAGAGCAAGCGGCCGATACTGACTACTACTGTGGTATTTTGCTCGGATCTTGGTCGGGCGATCGATTCAACGGCTTGCTTTTTGGTGTGACGCATCAGATTGTTGTTGATAAACGGCTAGCGAGGCAAATTATGGTGATAATAATGGCACGGATGGGGCCTTTACAAAAGGCAATCTGCTTCCCTTTGTTGATACACCATTTCACACGGCGAGAGCTACCGCGATGTGGAGGCGCATGCGCGACTTTCAATGACGATGCTGCAGCGCACTGCCTGGCCAGCACAGTGCCATTGTGGCGCACTGAGCTTACCGCAGCTTGCGCTGAGACGTTATTCTTGGTGGTAAGACCTGGCCAGAGGCAATAGCAACCAATTGGCGCAGAAGTTGGCTCATGGCAGCCCGGGTGGAGTGTATGATACAGAGGTGATAGAGAGGTCAAATGAATAGCGTATCACGAGATATTCACCTAGCGGTTAATAACAGGGGAAAGGTGTGCACGACCTCTTTTTGTGCAGCTTCGCACCACCCTTGCCGCCAGCTGTGGACTGCGCAGACGGCCTCCCGCTGGTGGCCCGGACGCCGCACAACCCAAGCAGCGGGCAGTGTGCCGTCTCGGCCTTGGTGCTGCAAAGATTACTGTGGTGGCGAGATTTGCCGCTGCGCGGTGGCGGGCACGCCGCAGTACTTTAATCGTATGATGATCAGGTGGTGGATGGCACGGCCGCGCAGTTTGGCGCGGTAGCGATTAATTACGATACCGCTACCGTGCGTAGCCGCCAACGGATTCTGCGCCACGCCGACACCCGCCGGCGGTATGAGCTGCTGAAGGGAGCGGGTGGAGCGGTTTTTGGCTGAGCTGGACGGAGGGTGAGGTGTCTGGAACGAAAAGACCCCAGGGACCGTAACCGCAGCGAGGATTTTCACTATTGAATACCTGCATTGTACGACACATGGTATAATAAAATCAAGGAGAAACCAATGACACACATGGAACACGCCGCCGAGCGGCGGGTGAATACGGAAGGACTGGGTGCAGCGCTGGAAGACGACCAGACGTTTGAGAAGTCGGTGGCGCAGCCAGCGGATAATGCCTACGCTTTTATGATGGGCCGCCGTTTATCACTGGCGTGCCGCATCGTGGTACGCTGCTGAGTTCAATCGTTAAGGACGCGGTGCCGCGCCACTGGACAATGAAAGGCAAGCGTGTGGAGCGCCGCTGGGGCTGGGACTGTCATGGTCTACCGGCAGAGAATTTCGTCGAAAAGCAGATGAAGATTGTGGATCGGCGGCAGATTGTGACGGTAGCGACCAGCCAGCACCGCTGGATAAGGACGAGCAATCCTTTGCCGACCATCAGTCTAGAAAAATACATCACCAAGGCGCGCGACAAAGCATGGTGGCGGCGAATAGCGGGACGTGGCGGGGCGTGATCGACCGTATTGGTCGCTGGGTAGACTTTACGGGTGCCTGCACCATGGACCAAGGACTTTATGGAGAGCGTCTGGTGGGCCTTCAAAACAGCTGTATGAGATGTGGCAAGATCTCACGAAGGCGAAAAGGTGCTGATGTACGACACCAAGTTCGCTACCCCTGTTAGCAGAGCCGAAGTGACCATGGACAACGACGCCTACCAAAGCAGTGACCGATCCGAGCGTGTATGTGAAGTTTAAGCTAAAAAGATAGTGAGGCGAGTCGCAAAATAGTACTAAATGAGCATTCAAAAGTCTTGTTTTGTATGTAAATGCAAATGCTGCTCGCTCGCAGATGGCGCAGGGGATTTTATAACCACTATTCTGGCTCTCAATGCCGATTCAGCTGGGTTGAACCCAGAGAAAAGATCGGGACCGAAGCTCAACATTGAGTGATTTTGAAACCATGAGCCACAGGCCAGCCAAAAAGCAGCGAGACGATGCAAGCGAGCATCGACATTACTGGACATAAAACGACAACTGCTTACGGCCGATAAGCTCGGGTGATTATGATTTGATCGTTAATCTAGCGGAGAAATCCCAGACACCGGACTGGCTCAGGGGTGATAATATTATTTTTGGTGGATGCGGCTGATCCGTAATGAGAATGTAGAAAAATCGGATAGCGCGTGATGAGATTGAGCAACGCGTTAAAGCCTACTAAATGGTACTGGTTATTGACGATACTAACAGTCTATCGCAATACAACTTCGTCATCCTCCACGGCTATACGGGGAGTAATCAGACGAACTTCATCCCGTGGCTCAAGGCTGAGTTGGAGCAACGAGGGCGAGATGCAAGCGCCGCAGCTTCCCAATACGGACAACCCAACAGAGGTTGAGCAGGTGCAATATGTGCTGATAACATTGCATTTGATGAGAATACCGTTCTGATTGGTCATAGCCTGGGCGGGTTGGTTGCGATGCGCGTGCTGGAGAAATTGCCACACAAGATTCATCGCCTCATGTTGGTAGCACCATCAGTCTTGCCACAATTTTATGATAAGGATTATGAAATTGATGCAGCAACTGGTGAGAAAACGATTTATCGATCACTTTAGTTATGAGCTTTGATTTCGGCAAAATAAGTAGCCAGGCGGTGCATAAGACAATCTTGCAAGATAATAACGATTCAGAATCGCGCAAAGCCGTCCATACGATATATTGCTGATAATATTGGTGCAACACTGTGCAAAAGCGAGTTGCAAAGCAAAAGGCATTTTTGTGGCAGAGCAGAACCATTTATTCTTGAAACATTGTTGACAAATGAGGATAGTGATGACGCTTTTCTCCTCGCCTGGACGACCACACCATGGACGCTGCCAGCCAACCTGATGCTGGCGGTCAATCAGGTATGACGTACTGCGAAGTAGAAGGTATCAGAAGGGTACAAAAACGTATTTCTTGATCTCGGTAAGCATGCCTGCATCGCGTGAGTACTATCCACGGCTGAAGCTGGCAGCTTGAGCAACAGGGGTATACAGTAACGATCGTGACCACGTAGCCCCGATAACCCAGACTTAGCAGAAAATGTAGAGCAGTTGGCACAATACGACTTTACTCATGCGCATGTGGTGACGCATTCGCTGGGTGCAGTAACGTTCTTGAAATATTTGCAGGATGCACTATGCGAGCGGTTGCATCACTGACGATGATTGCGCCAGCGTACGGTGTGTCAAACAGTAATGATGAGCAATGGAAGCAAGAATCGGCTGTATTGGCCTTTGCGGTTGATCTCGCTCAGGTGCGACGGAAGATTGATCAGCGGCCGACTATGTATCTATTCGGACGATGCTGAGGTGCTTAACCAGGGTTTTTGTGCAGCTTGGCGCGGAGCTTGATGCGAGTGATGCAATATAGAACCGGGCCGAGGGCACTTCTTTGCAGCGGAGAAGAGCTTGGCACCAGAGATCACACTGCCGTTAAGCGAAAAAGCTGATTATCGCTGAGAGCCCTCGAGCGCACTCTGCAGGACGAAAAAGCATCAACCGCTTGAGTTACGAAGTATTACGAAAGTTCCCAGGCGGTGAGATTGGTGGGCAAGAAATACCAGCCGCTCGATACGGGCTCGACCTGGCCGAAGAGTGACAAGATTCACACTATCTACGCAGCGGATTTTGTGTTACGGACTGAATCAGGTACAGGCATCGTCCACGTGCACCGGCCTATGGTGAGGATGACTTTTGAGCTCATCAAACGTCATGGCATTGCGTGCCTTCCATGTGATTGACGATAACGGCTACTACACTGACAGCATTACAAAGGCCTGGAGGTATGGGGCAACAACAGTTCATTGCCAAAGACCTGAAGAGAAAAGGGTGCGGTGTGGAAAGATTGAGTACATTCGCCACGAATATCCAGTTTCAACCCGCGCAGCAAGCAGCGCATTATGTACCGGGCCATCCCCAGCTGGTTTCTTCGCCATCCAGGGCGAAAAGCCACTGATGCTGAGAGCAGAACGAGCATATCAGTGGTTTCACGTCACCTCAAAGCACGGCCGCTTTTGCCAAGAATATCGAGGCAGGCCCAGACTGGAACCTGAGCCGCGACCGCTTCTGGGCGACGGCTATGCCAGTGTGGAAGGGTGACCGATGGCACGAGTCAAGGTGATTGGCTCGTATGTGGAGCTGAAGGAACTGAGCGGCGTGGAGCTGGATGATTACCACCGCCCGTGGGTGGATGATATCACCTTTACGATTGACGGCGAGACATTTACGCGTATTGATAAAGGTGTCGACTGCTGGGTTTCGAGGCGGTAGCATGCCGTTTGCGCAGCTGCATTATCCGTTTGAAAACCAGACCAAGTTTGAGCAGAGTGACCCGGCGGACTTCATCGTTGAGTACATCCGGCCAGGTGCGGGCGTGGTTTTTACTATGTTCATGCCGTCAACGTCGCTTTAGCAGAGATTGGTGCTTTTGGCCAGGCCGGCGCGCAGCACAAAAACGCCTACAGCAACGTCATTACCACTGGTGTGGTGGCGGGCAATGACGGCCGCAAGATGAGTAAATCCTGGGTAACTTCACCGGCCAGAATGAGCTGATGGATAAATTCAGCGCTGATAGTTTGCGCTTCCTACTGCTGGGTAGCCCGCTGCTCAACGGTGAAGACTTTGCCCTGCACGATAAGGATGTGGGCGATGTGGCGCGCGTAAGCTGGCGATGATTTGGAATATGTATGATTTCGCTTTACCATGTATGCGGAAGTTGATGGTTGGGAGTTTGATGGTGAGCTGAGTTGACCCGCTGGTGGCCAGCCGGTTTATACGTCCTATCATCCACCGAAAGCGGCTTCCGCGCACTGGGAATCTCGCTCATCAACCACAGGTGATACTGCGGAACCCGCTGCGCTCAAACGAGTCCTCGTATCTCGCCTGATGTTGATAACCTCAATTCTCGGGCGCGTGCAGATGTTTCGGAAGATGAAGTGACGATCAGCGCCGTGACCAACCCGCTCGATATCTGGATTATCAGCCGCTTGCACGAGCTAGTGGCGGAGGTCGAGAAAGCAGATGGATGCCTATAACATCCCTGATGCGCTCAGCCCAATTTTGCCGTTCCTGGATGATGCCAGCAGCTGGTACGTGCGCCGCAGTCGCCGCCGCTTCTGGAGGTCGTCGAAAGGGGCTGCGGGCGCTGAGGGACGACGGCGACAAGAACGATGCCTACCGCACGCTGCACTATGTGCTGGTGCGCCTGAGCCACCTGCTGGCGCCGTTTACGCCGTTCTTGGCCGAGGGTTGTACCATAATCTGACGGGTGATGACGGGTCGAGTCCACCTGAAGGGATTGGCTGCCAGCGGGCGCGGTGGATGAGCAGATTCTGACCGATATGGCCCGCACGCGCGAGCTCGATCAACACTGGCCTGAGCCTGCGCGAAGAAGGATGAGCATCAGGAGTCGATTAAAGGGTGCGCCAGCCGCTGCAGCGCGCGGCCTATGCGGGTGCTGAAGATTGGCTGAGTACTACGGCAGATTATGGCGAGGAGCTGGATGATGAAGGAGATCCGCTGGATTGAGGATTTGGATGAATACTGGCGGACGTGAGCGTGACTGAAGGCACCATCAAGCCAGCCAGTTGGATCGAAATCAGTAAACAGTTAACGCCCGAACTCAAACGCGAGGTCTGATGCGTGAAGTCATTCGCCACGTCCAAAGCCGCGCAAAAAGCGGACTTGCAGGTGGATGACCGGATTGTGCTACACCTCGCGGTCAGTAGTGATGATGAGCCATCTGCGCAGCTGCGCCGAAGCCCTAGCCGATCACGCCGACACCATCGCCAGCGAAACCCTCGCTACAGTGGCGGCAGAACACCCGGCCGATGCGCTCTACCACACAACAGCTATGGTGGGCGGTGCTGGAGCTGCAAGTAGAGCTTGGCGAAAGCGTAAAGCCTGCGAGAGATGCCTACCAAGCAGAGCGAGTGGCGCATCGGTCGTGAGGCGTCACTCGAGCTTGGTAGCTGAAACAGATTTGAGTTTCTATGGCCATACTACTCCTTGTGCCAGCCCAACGCCACCCACCGAGCAAGAAAAACATTGAGAGGCTAGCCGCAAAAACAAGTAGAAGCGCTCGTTTATCAACATATTACGCAGTCAATGTGTGAGGCTGGCTACCAGTAAGGGAGTATTAAAAAGCCAGCCCCTCGCTCGATCGCTTCCTCTCACCCATGTTTTTCTCCAAAAGATTAAAATACAGAGCGGCAATCACGCAATAAGGCTATAAGCCGAAGCGAAATAATTGACGATCGCGACGAAACTACCCACCACACCTACCCTCACTACGCCAACGTCTGGCGGGGTTGTGGCTAGTGGTGCGGATTATTTGGCGGGAGGCACCGCTGACGATCGTCGTCAAGCAGTGGGAGCAGTGCTGTCGGCGGTGTTGCCACTGGCTACGGCCTACTACGCCGCTCTTACCACAGCAGCCTTGGCTGAGGCATATGCAACGGGTGGGCAGCCACAGCAGCTCCTTTACCTATGTGGTGGTGACTGTAGTGCTGGGTGTGGTGGCGAGTGTGTGGTCGGTGGTGCAGGAGTATGTACGACCAAGTCGTCGCGCTACCGCATCGAGGCGGCTATGAGCGACCACATGTATGCCCCGCCTCCATGCGCTGGACTTTTGGCGCTACGACGACCCTGCGACCATTGATATGTTTTGATAAAGCACAGCGCTTCGTCCAGTCATTTTTCGTACCTCTTTATCCAACTGGTGCGAGATGCTGACAGCGCTGGTGTCGCTGGCAGCAAGCCTGTGGATGATGGTGATGGTGAGCTGGTGGCTGGGGCTGCTCGTGCTTGTGGCGCTTGTGCCCGAAGTAGTGTGGTGCAGGTGCGGCTGTCGCGTTTGCAGGCTGGTCACTGGCGCGAGCAAGTGGCGACGCGGCGGCGCATGGCGTGGATCGAGCACATCCTTAGCCGGCCGAACTTCGTGCCGAGCTGCGCCTCTATGGGTGATCCACCATCTACTTGGTGAGCGAGCAGCACTGCGGAATAAAAGATCGGCTGCGGGTGCTTGGCTACGAGCGCCGCTTTATGGGGCAGCGCCTGGGCGGGAGAGATTATCCAGGCGGCAGCAGAGGGTGGGTGGCGCTTGCTTGGGTGGTGCTGGAGATCGTGGCACACCGTCAGCCGATTGGGCAATTTGTGCTCGTGCAGCAAATGGTAGGACGAGTGATGAGTGGGATGGACAGCGTGATCAATACATATAATATAATTTGACGAAGACCTCGCCACTATGGCAGACTACCAGCGGTTTATGGCGCTGCTGTTGCAAAGCCATACAGCCACCATCGATGAGGTAACGCTGCGTGACTGCGATCGCGGTGCAGCAAGTGTCATTTTTGCTATCCGGGCACGCAGACAGCGGTGCTGCGTGATATTTCTCTCACGATTCGCCGTGGTCAGCACATTGCCATTGTGGGCGAAAATGGCGCTGGCAAGAGCACGCTCGCTCGGTTGCTTACTGGTCTGTACCAGCCTACCAAGGGCAGTATTACCATTGATGGGCACGATCTCCGTCAGTATTAACCCAGCAGCCTGGCATCGGCAATTGGCCGTATTGGGGCAGGAGTTCATCCGCTATGACTTCGCTACGGCGCACGAGAATGTCTGGTATGGCGATGTCTCGCAGCCAGTGGATGCAGCGCGCCGCGATGCTGCACTGCGCCAGGCCGGGGCAGCCGATTTTGTCCGCAAGCTCCCTCATGGTGGGACAGCTATATCAGCAAATGGATGGAGGCGGATGACCACGAAACAGGGGTCGACCCTATCTGGTGGGCAGTGGCAACGCTTGGCTTTGGCGCGCAACTTATATCGCAATGCGCCCTATCATCATCCTCGACGAGCCCACCAGCGCCATTGACGCCGCCGCCGAAGCGCGCATCTTTCGCTACCTCTTTGCCTCAGCAGGGCAAGACTATCATCACCATTAGCCACCGCTCATAGCACTGTTAAGAAGGCGGGATGCCATCTACGTTATCACCCACGGTCGCATTGTCGAGCATGGCACTGCCGCCGCATTGATGACGCAGCGTGGTGTATTCTAGTGAGATGTTCAAAGAACAGATGTAGTTTGGTATAATAGGGGTGTGGCGCCGTGGCTGAGGAGGTTAGGCAGAGCTCTGCAAAAGCTCGTACAGCGGTTCGAGTCCGCTCAGTGCCTCCATGTGTTATTATTTTTGGAATGCTTTATACCAGCCCATTTGCTGTGCAGTGTGTCGCTTGGTGAATTCCGCACAGAGGATGCGGCATTTTTCATTCGACCACGACGTCTGGCCACGAGTATCCCAGTCGGACTGCTTGCGGATGCTAAAGCGCTTTGACTTTTGGGTCAATATGGGTCAAACTCTAGTACCGCATATCATTCTCGCCACAGATTGCGCACGATTTATCACGCAAATAAGCAAGCATATTGTGGCGCTGCTTGGCACGCTGCTGGTAAGCTGCTTGGTTCTTGCGATAGTGCTCAGCGTGGTCGTGCGGCGCTGAGCTTTGTAACTACTGCTTGCATTGGGTATGGCGTGTGCCAGTCGCAGTGTTCCTCACGAAAAGTCGCTTTTTGGCTTGTGTTCGCCACATTTTGAGCATGGTTTCGCTGATTCGTAAAAATAGGTTATGACATAAGTAGATCGCGCACGCTCTGGGAAGGTTGGTTGTTGGAAATGGCCTCGGTCAACAAATATATGACTTTTTGCGCTGGTAGATCAGACTGAAACTTACGAGCTCAGTGAACGGTACGATGGGGTCGTCTTTACTATGTAATAGGTAGATTTCTTTGGCGGATTTTTCGAGCCCAGTTGCACTTGGTAATATAAAATCGCCCAAGTCTTCGTGGAGTTGCATCATCATATGGAGCAGCAATTAAGATTAGTCGAGTGACTGATGTGCTAAGAGGGTTCTCGTGTAAATACTTTTCGCCAGAATATCCCCCAAGGCTACTGCCGTGAGGCTGCACGTCATCTGCCAAGTAGTGAGCAACTTCTCAGTAGATTTTCCATTCGGATACCGCGCTTTTTGCTTGTTGGGCATGGTAGGTAGGAGTACGTCAAAAATCTGTCATTGTCACAGCGAGCCAATCGCGCCATTTTGTTTTACGAAAAAGACTTTCATAAGTAAGTGGGTTGGTGCGCAGCGCGGAGAGATAGCGCTCGTAGGAATCAAAGGTGATCCGCCATGAATATGTGACAATTTGGCTTCATAAACATAGTATAATACAAGCAGCACATGGCTGCTATGCACAGAAAGTGCGACTGCAAGCGCGAGTAGGCGGAACTGGTAGACGCGAGGGACTTAAAATCCCTTGGCCCAAAAGCCGTGCGGGTTCGATTCCCGCCTTGCGCACCAGGCATGATATAACAGAGAAACCACTGAGGAAGTGGTTTTTCATGTATACATAGCCAGAAGGGTGAGTGTGGCGGCATTCGTGCTGGCCACTAACCCTTAGATTTATGTAGAATTACCATAGCGGCTAGTATAAGCCACACAATTTGGTATAATAAGGCTATAACCAAAAGGAGAAACGACACTATGACAACAGCATTAATCGTTTTTGCTCAGCGTGATTGGCCTGCTCACGTTTTGTTTGGCATCTTCATGCTGGGCAGTACAAGCAGCTTGGTCAGCTGAAGATCCGCGTGGACGAAAGCTGGAGCGACATCACCGTCCAGCTCAAGCGCCAGAACAGACCTCATCCCTAACTAAGTAGGCACTGCTAGAAGGGCTGGCATGCGCGACGAAAAAGTCTTTGAGAAGGTGACAGAAGCTCGCAGCGCCATCATGACGATGCTCAAGGCGTGCAAGAGACAGCTGCGGCGAGAATATGATAGAGGTGCTCTGAAGAGTTTGTTTGCCGTGGCAGAGGCTACCCAGACCTCAAAGCTAGCAAAACTTCATCCAGCTACAGCAAGAGCTGGTGGACACTGAGGACAAGATCCAGGCGGCGCCGTTTCTATAACGGTGGTGTGCGCGACCTCAACACCCGCATCGCCATGTTCCCGCCAATATTGTGGCTGGTAGCGTGGCTCGCGGCTCGCGAGTTCTTCGGTCGAAGACCGCGCCAGCGTCAGGGAACCCAGTGCAAGTGCAGTTCTGACACCTCGCACACTATGGTGAAACCGCCCTCGATGGAGGGCGGTTTTTCAGTATGTTGCAACGACATAAGGGCGATGATGTCAGGCTGTATGTCGTTCTTAGGGGTGCTTGAGAAGAGTTATGGCTACAGCGAGCGGCTTTATCAGCGGCTGAGTGTTTTATCTAGAAGGTGGGGGATTTGAGCAATAAAAATAATTGCAATGATTGGAGGTGCTAGAGTGCTGCCAGCAGGTGAGGAACATCGCGAGGAGGCGAACATGACAAGCAGAGCAAGAGAGGGTAGACACCCTTCTGGGATGGATGTCATGTTCGATAGGGATGTCACACGAAGAAGTGACAAACCACCCTGACATTAGCGTGAGGAGTAATGAGGATAAATAGTCTCAAATACTTCTCTGGGTCAGAGCAGTGCTCGCTCCCTGAGTGACGAGCCATTAATAAGACTCGCGGTTAGCATGATGCCAAGAGATTGAAACATGCTGATTTGCTGGCACTCCAAAATGGGAACAATAAAACCAGCCCCAAAGTAGGCTAAACGTCCACACTCCGAGAAATCCGGATGCAAACACAAGTACACACTCAGCAATGACGGTACCCCTAGTCTTCGTCTCTTTCTCGGTAATGGTGATTCTGACGTCACTCATCATCTTACTCTCTCCCACCCAAGCGGACGCTCGTTGCAGAATCGCACTGGTCGACGCTCGGATGCGGCGACTCAAGGTGGGGTGCTGGGGCGCGGCTATGTGCCATGCCTGGGCAGCCCACCTGAGGCGGTATGCTCTGCTTGTCAAACAACACTTTTGGACAAAAATGCGAGACATATGTCAACAAAAGCTGATATATATATATCAATAAATGAGGGGCGAGTCAAGTGCGGGTGCAACGTGGGCCCGAAAACCTCACTAATAGTCAGCGCAGAGAGTGCAGCGCTCGGAGATTAACGTGAGTGCCTGCAAAACCACCATTATCTGCTACAATATATCTCCATGTACAGAGCAATTGCACACAACAAACGTAATACAGTTATTTTGATGATCGTCTTCGTCGCGATGGTGGCGGTGATTGGCCTGGCGGCGCAGTTGATTGTGAATAGCCGCGGCATGCAGGGCAACCTGACGATCTTTTTGGGGGACGTTTATTGGGGCGCTGATCTAGTGCATTGGTGCAGTACTTCATCCTTCTAAACTTGGCTAGTGAGTATGACTGGTGCGGTGGAGATTCGCAGAGCAGATAACCCCCGTTGCAGGCGCACCGTCGAGAATCTTGCCATCACCGTGGGGCTACCTATGCCGCAGGTGTATATTATCGACGACCCGGCACCGAACGCCTTTGCCACTGGCCGCGACCCCGAGCGATGCCATTGTGGGCGTGACGACGGCTTGCTGGAGATTATGGATGACCGCAGGCTCACCGCTGTGCTGGCCCCACGAGATGGGGCATGTCCAAAACTACGATATTCGGATGAGTATGATTACCTTTTGGCTGGGTGGTGCGATCGGCCTCGTGTCGGATATTGCGCTGCGTATGCTGTGGTCCGTGACAATGATGACTGCCGCGAGACCAATCCAGTGCTGCACTGGTGCTTGGTATCGTCGCCATCATCCTTGCACCCATCGCGGCGGCCATTATGCAAAATGGCGGTGAGTCGCCAGCGTGAGTACCGGCCGATGCGACTGGTGCACTGACGACGCGCGACCCAGCTGGCCTGGCGAGGCGCACTGGGCAGCTGCAAAATGGCACACTCGCCCGATGGAGAAGCAGGTGAGCTCGAGTGCTAATATGTTTATGGTCAATCCGCTCAAGCCGGGGTTCTTGCCGGTTGTTTAGCACCCACCCGCCGCTCGAAGACCGCATCAAAGCGTCTCAACGAAGATATGAATAAATGGTAGGGTCGTGCCTGTGGCAAAACAACGAAAGTCAACTCGCCGCTCAGCCTCACGCACCGCTCCCACGGCGCATACAGGCAAAGCATGGTTCAAAAACAGAGGTAAAACACCCTAACGTTGCAGGCAACACCATCCTCTCGTGGTGCTGCTTCTGCGAAAAGCCCGCTCGCAGCACGCGGATAATGCTCCATCGACGCGACCCAGCTGGCGCACTAACCTCCATTGGCGGACCTGGCAGGACTCGCAGTGGTAGGGCAGTAGCGAGTAGCCGCCAATGGTTGCATAATTTACAACAGCGACGACCACATAGAAGCTTCCGTCGCACCTGCCGACGTGATTATGCGCGTTCATTGCAATTGCCAGGCTATATCGCTTTCACCGCACAGGTGATGCGGATGGTGCGGGCGCACTGGCGGACGTTGCGCCTCTTGGCGGTGTTTTATGCTGCTGCTGCTCTGCTGGCGCGGGGCGATTACCAACCAAGCGATGTACGACCGCCTGCAGAGTATGCTGGCCGAGTCGGGCAAGGATATTCTCACTGGTGCTTGGGGCAAGCTAGGCGAGGCAGGGCTGCTCATGGTGACGGCCTTTGGTACGGGCAGCGGCAACCTCAGTGCCGACCAGCAGCTCTATGTGGTGCTGGGCTTTTTGCTAGTGTGGCTCACCACGGTGTGGCTGCTGCGCGAGTACAAGGCAGGGCGAGCGCCACGCCTGCGCGATGGGCTGTATAATGCCTGTGCACCACTGGTAGCCACGCTGATGATTGTCCTGGTCTTCCTCGTGCAGCTTATCCCGCTAGGGGCGATGGCGCTGGTGTATATTGGCCCTGTCGAGCAATGGGGTGATTAGCGAAGGGTTTGGCTCGATGCTCTTCTATGTGCTACTAGCTACTGTGGCAGTGCTGACGCTCTATTGGGGTACGAGCACCTTCATTGCGCTTGTGGTAGTGACGCTGCCTGGTATGTACCCTATGCGGGCGCTGGCAGCGGCGGGTGACCTGCTGGTAGGGCGGCGGTTGCGCGTTTTGCTACCGGCTGCTGTGGCTATTTGGCGGTGTGGCAGTGGCTGGGTGCGTGGTGATGATCCCTGCTATTCTCCTTGATGCCTGAGCCAAGCACCTCTGGCAGTGGTACGCCTCTGTGCCGACGATGCCCGTCCTAGCGGGCTTCATTAGTTCGGTGACTGGGTAGTATGGTGTGCGGCGTACATCTATCTCGCTTTATCGCAAGATTGTTGATGATACGGCAGCACCAGCGTAGGGTAGTGTGCCTCGGCAGAGTGTTATTGGATAAGACGTATGGTGGGGCCTACGCTCTACCTTCCCACACTCCCTCCTCCGAAATACTATAAGGGTCGGTAGTTACGGATGATCGACCTCTTGACGCCAGGGCTGGGATCGATCCATTTCGATCGATCTTACGCTCCATCGGATGAAGTGATGGGGAGGTGGAGCTAACGGAGAGCAAAGCGATAACGTTGGTATTCAAACGGCAATACCTATACTGTTATAAATTAAGCGTCCAAGAAGCCTAGCTTTACACGAACCTGTTTAGCTGTGCCCATCGCCAAATTCCGCTATACTAAAGTTAGTAAAGGAATCACTATGACACAAGACAAAACATCTAGCATCACCAACCTATCGCCAGCTCAGCGCAGTGCTGAGCTGCGTCAGCTCTCAATCGCTATAGCTACGAATACCATGCGCTTGATGCGCCCAGCGTGAGCGACGCGGTGTCACGATAGCCTTTTGCCGAGCTCAAAGCAGCTCGAAGGCTGCGCACCCTGTGCTCATCACGCCTGATTCGCCTACCCAGCGGGTTGGTAACGTCATAAAGGAGGCTTCGTCAGAGGTGCAGCACGCCGGCGGATGGTTAGCCTGAATGACGCTCTTCGACACGGCAGAGGTCGAGGCGTGGGTGCAGCGCATGGATAAGCTCTTGCCGGGTCACAAGCACGAGTTTTTGCCGATATCAAGATGGATGGCTCGGCCTGCGCGCTCATCTATAAGCTGATGGCGTGCTCGTGCAGGCCGTCACACGGGGCGATAGCTACGTTGGCGAAGATACGCTGACGAATAATGTGCGGACGATTCCGCAATGCGCCGCTACGTCTGCGCAAGCACCTGGCTGAGCACTTGCTGCAGGGCAGGACGGAGATCCGTGGGGAAATCGTCATGCTCAAGCGCGACTTTGCAGCGCGCAATAGGCGACAGCACGCTGCTGGCCAGCCAGCTTTCGCCAACCCGCGTAACCTCGCGGCTGGCACTATCCGCCAGCTTGACCCAGCACTCGTGGCACAGCGCCCACTCCATTTTCGGGGTTACGATGTCATCCGTGATGATGCGGCTGAGGTGCCGACCAGTAGCTACGCGTATGACGCCTTGACAGCACTAGGTATCACACGTAACCAGCAAGCGGCTGTCTTTACCAACCGCCGAGGTAATGAATTTCATCCAGCAGTGGGGGCGAGCAGCGCCACGATTTGCCGTTTAATACCGATGGCCTCGTGATCAAGATCAACAATCGCGCTCTCTGCGACCGCCTCGGTATGGTGGGTAAGAACCCGCGTGGTGCAGTAGCCTACAAATACGCAGCCGAGCAAGCGACTACCATCGTGCGCGATATCGTCATTAGCATTGGCCGGACGGGTGCTGCTCACACCAGTGGCGGGTGTTCGACCAGTCGTTGTGGCCGGCACGACGGTGCAGCACGCCAGCCTGCACAATGCCGACGAGATTGCCCGGCTCGATGTGCGGCGTGGCGATACTGTGGTTATCTTCAAGGCGGGGACATCATCCCGCAGGTTGAGCGAGTGCTGCCAGAGCTGCGCCCAGCCAATACCGAGCCGATTAACTACCCTAGCCGAGCTCCAGCGCCAATATCCCGAGTTGCAGTTCAGGGCGGCCTGCTGGTGAGGGCAGTGTACCGGGTGTGCGGTGCCAGCTGCTCGCTCATCCTCACGCGTGCCCTTACACACTTTGCATCTAAAGGGGCACTGGATATCGCACACTTGGTGAGAAGAATGTCGCTGCATTGGTCGAGGGCTGGCTGGTGCATGGCTTAGCTGATATTTATACGCTGGAAGGAGGATCTTCTCCAGCTCGATCGCTTTGCCGAGGTCTCGGCGCAGAAGCTCATCGATGCCATTGCTGCCGCAAGGCGCCCACCGCTCGAGCGTTTCCTCTACGGCTGGGTATCCGCCACGTGGGTGCGCAGACGGCAATCGATATCGTGAAACATTTTTGCAGATAATTCAAAACACGACGTGCCTCAGCAGGGTAGTGGTGAATAATAATCATAATAATTCAGATATATATCTCTTGATGAACCGCAAGCACCCGTCAATACACTTGCAAATGACAAGCCATTGCTCGGCTTTCTGCGCTCTGCCACGCTCGACCAGCTGCAGGAGATTGATGGCATCGGCGTGGTAGTGGCTGAATCGATTGTCGCGTGGTTCAGTGATGCAGATAACATTGCCTTGCTGGATAAATTTGCCCAATGTGGTGTCGTGCCACGGCTCGTGCAATCGTCACAGCAGCTCGCTGGTCAAAAATTCGTCATCACTGGCACATTGACAAGCAATGAGCCGCGATCAAGCAGCCGAAGAATCCGTGCTTTGGGTGGCACCTTCCAAAGCAGCGTTAATCAAAGACACCACCTACCTTGTTGCTGGTGGCAAAGTTGAGTGCGAGCAAGCGAGCCAAGGCAGAAGAAGTATGGTACAATGATGCTCACTGAAGAACAATTTCTAACACTTATCCAGTAAACAGGAGAAAGATACATGGCAACCTCAGAACAACCACAAAGAGACGAATTAATCGCTGCAGTAAAAAGCATGGCGCCGTTTCCAATTCTCATGGCAACCTTTTATGCTTGTGTATGCTGTGTGGTTTGGCGTGGCGTGGGGCACTATTAGCTGGGCAGTCTTTGCACTATTTGGTGTGATGCGGCATGGCTGATTTTTGCGGCGTGCAGCATATCCGTGTGACGAAAAATTGCCCAAGCCAGCACCAACGCCAGCCAGCAAGCGGATCGCTAAGCAGATGCAGCTGCTGAGCACGGTGTCGTATGCACCACTGTGGATTATCTTTGCGTTGCTTGGTATATTCCAGCAGCAGATTTATATCATGCCAGTGCTTTGCGCGACCGTTGGGCCGCACTTCATCCCAGAGCGAAGATCTTTGGCCGGACGATTGATTATTATCTGCGCCTCTCCCCATCTGCACGGTCATTGATTATTTCTACCTTGCCTTCGCAACGAGTACTTCGTGGCAAATGGTCTATGCCATCAGCAGCATTGGCGGGGCACTCGCAACCGCAGGATATGGCCCTATATGGTGCTAGGCCACAAGCAACTTATGAACCAAATAAACCACGCGTAAAGAGTTATACGACGCCGTACACGTATCGGCTAGCTTGCAAAAAGCAAGCGAAAATAAACTGCATAGAATCATCTGAATACATCGCACTATGATTCAAAATATGATCCTAGAAAGGAGAAATGGTAAATACAGAACAATAAACAACAAGAGCAAAATCACACCAGATATCAGTCTATAGCAGAGGTACTATAATGAATATGACAGACAATACGCACAACAAATCAACCATGGTGGCTCTTTCTAGATGGCTGGTATGTCTTTGATAACTTCGCGCCATGCCAGGTTGAGTGGCGTGGCGTGCTGTACCACGAGCGAACATGCCTACCAAGCGGCGCACTTTTTTGGCACCAATCCAGCTCGGGCTGAGCAGGTGCGCTTATGCCGCTCGCCGCGCGTAGCGTCTGATTTTGCCAACCAGCATAAGGCTGAAGAAGACCCTAATTGGGACGATAAAAAGGTGGCGATTATGGAAGAAATTGTACGCCGCAAAGCTGCTCCAGCACGATCTTGTGCGCGAGACACTCATTGCATCGGGCGATCGATATATTGTGGAGATGAATGACGATGATAGCTTTTGGGGTTGGGGTAGCGACCATGCTGGGCGCAATGAGCTTGGCAAGATCTGGATGCGTCTACGGGATAAATTGCAAAATGCAAGCAAAAACAATACTGTGAATGGCGATGCGTAAAATTCATTATGCAATATATACTATGATAGCAACCCCGCAATAGCAGGGCATAGAATACACAAAAGAACTCAACAATAAACAAGCATAGGAAGACAAGACAATGGTGCGATTCTATCCGAAAGCTCTCGTGCGCGACAAAGTCAGTCGAAAAATGCAAAGCAGACCCGCAGGTGCTCCACACACCGAGTATTATCAATTAGATCGCGCGGCGTATCGCCGTGAGTTACACGCAAGATTCATGAGGAAGCAAACGAAAATCCCACTGGGCGATGATAGGCTAGAAGAGGCGCTGCAGGAACTGGCGGATGCAGGCCGTCCTTGATGCACTGCGCGATGATTTTGGCTTTTCGCCTCAGCAGGTGCAAGACGCAGTGGCGCGCAAAGCTGCACATGCTGGTGGTTTTCAAAAACGCTATTATATTGCGTACAACGACCCTAGCAGAAGATAGCAAATGGGTCGAGGTTTTTCGGGCGCAGCCAGAGAAATATCGGGAGGAGAAGAGTAACGCTACAACGATATATTGTGCTGGAAAAGATCTCTCGCGAGCTAATCGTGGCAACAATGCTTGAATCTGCAGGCTATACTATCCCCTGTGATTGGTTTCGAAACTATCGCGATGATCAGTCACGATTTTCTCCAATGGATGAAAAGAGAGCAATTGCTGAGGCAGATGTACTTGCATATCTGTAGGAACCTGACCAAGAAAGTGCAAGATATGAGGTCGGTATGGCGATGGCGCTTGATAAAGTCAATCATTGTTGTTCATAATGAACAGCCCTGGTTCTTGACTCTACCACATGTTGTGGTAGTAAGACATGCTGAGATTCTTGATGCATTAAAAAATATAGCTAGCTAAAAAGGTAGACCAAAGAAATATCGAGTGATAATATACAAAGGAAGTATCATACGCAACCACTATTCATCACGGGCAACCAACACAGGCCGACTACCTAGCGCGCAGTACGTGGTAGCATACCGCTGGAGCATCGCAAGATTGATTTGGTAGAGATTCAATCGTCTTCGCCTGAGGAGGTTGTTCGACATGCAAAGTGCGTGAAGCGTACAGAAATTGCCCAGCAGCCAGTCCTTGTGGAAGATGTATCGCTGATTTCGGCCTGAATGGATCCCGGTCCATTCATTAAGTTGCTGTTGAGGCACCAGATGGACTGGAAAAATTATGCCCATGTGATGGATTTGATGATCGATCGGCACTGGCGGTGGGGTGTGTTTGGTTACCAGATGGCTGCGAGATGCACTTTTTCTCGCGGTGAGCTACCTGGCAGTATTGCAGCGCATCCGCGAGGCGACAGTGGCTTTGGTTGGGATAAAATTTTTTGCCCAGATGGCTAGTGATGGCCGGACGCGCGCTGAGTTATCGCCAGAAGAAGACGCAGCGACGTATCACGATAGTAAACAATTTGCAGGCGGTGCGCAATTTTTACAAACTCATGAGTGAGATTTTCTGCAACTTTTACCACTGTTATTTTTATGAATCGAACATTAATTTTATTCACCATGATTAATACATGACTGAATATTGATGGTATGATAGGTGGTAGAATGCACTTATGACGAAATATAATAGTAATTTTCTTTGAATACATTCAATATCATTGTATAGGAGAAAGGCAACCAGTGTCGTCTCGAATCATCGATTCCTCACTACCAGAGTGTATGATGATGGCACAAAGACAAGCACTTTTACTTCAATGTGCAGCCAAAACAACCAGTTCATCTACCTGCATTGGCGGGAAAAGTAAACAGCAAAAGGGGCGCTCTGGCGCAGTAGCAAATCGATACGTAGACCAAACAATACTACTGCGGAAAAGAGGGCACGGGAGAGAACTCGACAAAGAAAAGATTGCAAAAGCAAGCAAGAAATCACTAATCTGCGTGGATCAAATTGCGCAATTTATTCAGTCGCCATACTACCACCGATTAAGCTCGCGCCAATCACATCATCAACGCTGAGCCACGCGATGGGTCGCTGATTGGCCGTGCGAAGCCTTGCAGAATAGGGGCGTAGGGCATGGCCGCCAGCCAGGTGCTCGGCGAGCTTTGTAGAGCAATATTGCCAGAGTTGAGATCAGGAAAACGAGGACGTTGGCTTGGCCGGCGACGGGGGCTCGTAGAGGCTTTTGTGTCAATAGCGGGGACGAGCGGCGTCAAACTGGAGCTCACCATCGATACAGAGTTCTGGCTGATGGGCTATGTTTCTGAAAGAGCGTGGCGAATTGTTTTCCGACACTTTGCCACCAGCACTGCCACGCGTCGAGTGAGGAAAGCAGCGCAACGCGGGGGCTGCCAGCCAAGACAGGTGGCACTCAAGGCGCTGGCTCTGCCATATGGCGGCTGGGTCAGCGGCATCTGGTGCGATGTTCATCCCGCAGTCGGCAAAGATGAGTAAAGCCATCCTCTCCGCCAGCGAAGTGGGGCATATCCATCACGAAGGAAACTCGATGCATAGCGCACCCGGGCGCTAAGCCAACAACCTTCAGCGCAGCCCGCAATACCGCAGCGGTGGGGTGGTCTATACCGGCCACCATAGCATCAAACGTGCCATCCTGGGACACGGGTCGCGTAAATGAGGAGGGGTGAGGGGGTGCATCGGCAGTGTTTGCAGATGTCGATCGTGTTGGTGAGGTACTGTCATAACTCGATGCCATTCGGCGAGATACCAGATCGGCAGCAGCCTGCCTGACAGCAGTTGGGCTATCTGCAACAAGCACCAGGCCGAACGGCGCGCCAATCCAGCCAGCTGGCGTACGCACCGAGGATAATGGGGTTGGTATCTTCTGGGTAGGCGATGCGCGGCGGGTGAGTGGCGAGCGCATCACGGGAGTGGTCACGCTGATTCATACTTGTAGTATAATCGATATATGGAAGAACTTCATAGCGGGCGAACAGCACGCCGTCAGCCAGGCTGATGTGGCGGCAATCGTAGCACGCAGGCGATGTGCTGCACAGCCGGAACAACCGCGCCAACTACTCCAACTACCCACATGATAGCAGCGGCGATGGACGCTGCGTCGAGCTCTTGAAGCCCAGTGATTGCTGCTGAGGATCAAGTTTTACTCCTGGCTCGTCTTAATGGCGGGTGGTGGGCATAGCAACGCTCGCGCTGTTGGTGGGGCCGATTGCTGGGCGTAAGATCTACCCTCGATGATTTCGTGACCGACACCATCAGTGCAGGGGTAAAGCGATTGGCTCAACGGCTGCCGGGATGCAATGCTGAGTTAGGGTCCGCAGCACGGTGCGACCAAGCTCACTCTACTCTCAACCCCAAGCGCCAAGCTGCCCACCGCTTTTATCTCCACAAGGTGCGACGATCTATAACACGAGTGTTTGAGAAGACGATTGAGTGAGGCTAAGTTTAAGCTGCCCACTTCCTCTCATGACCATCTCCTTCTTATCTGGTAGCTGGGCCCAGCTACTGATCATTATTAGTACCATACAGCTTAATCTATGATGGCAATTTCGCAGCAGCTTAGAAGAGGATGTGTGAGGGAGAAGGGTGTGGATTATTCAATTGCCAAGACAGCCTTTGTTGTATTACTAATATAATACGCCGTGTACTGCGACAGAAAGGCAGCCAAATAGACACAAACTCCGAGCCCAAGAAACATTTTGCACACTGGAAGACACCCCGCGCGAACGGTGACTGCGGCCGATCAGCAGCAGCAGTAGTGCGGCTGAGCCGGATTGCCTTGCATATGATGACAGATGTGCTACGATCGGTAAACGCCCATATGGCAGCCGTGGATGAGACAATGCTAGCAGAAGGGGCCGATTACACTCTGCTGCCAGGCCAGAGCATGCGATCCTCGAGGCCATAGCACCATACACCGATGGCTCACGATTTCGGGCGGATGTTGAGACGGCGACATTTTTGGCGTGAGCCGCCACAGCCGAGCCTAAGCGACAATGCGATAGCTGACAAGACAACACGAGGTAAGCCTGGTGAGTGGCTCAAAGCAGCTGCGCTACCGCATTAGTTACAGAAGGCTATCGCCAGCGTGGTGGTGCGTTCGCTGGCCGACTCAGCCTGTAGTGGTCAGTCTGCCACGCGCACGATTGGCGAAAGCCAACAGGATCGGCCGAGGCGACCAGAGTGGTCAGTGGAGTGCAGCAGCTCTGGAAGGTTCTGGGTGAGGCGGAATCCTTCGATGATGAGTAGTTGAAGTGATTTGGCCTCTAAGGCTTCGCCTTCTTAACCTCAGCCACCCTTCTACCACTTCAGGCAGGTAGGAAATTAAGACCCTGGTTGCAAACTAGTACTTATTTTGATGCTGGGTCGTTCTTGGGGGTATTGTCAGTTCTTAGCTTCAAGAGAAAGGAATGATACAAAACCTGTGAAATTACCGAAGAGGACTGCCGAGATTCACTAAGGTCGACGTTCTGAAAGAGAAAAAACCCAGCCATTATAGCCGGTTTTCTATTCTGAGCAGTGTTTTTCTCTCAGATATTCTTGCTTCCTCTCCTAGCGGCAGAACTGCATGGCAATGTAATATTGGTCGCCTTTTTGCGTTAGGCCAGTCCCAGCTTTGTCGTAATCGCTCGAGAACATGATCTTGTCTGTGGTGGGGAATTGATCCAGACATCCGTGGCTTGCTTTGCTCATTGTACGAGATCGGTACGAGCTCGAGAATCCACCACTGGTGCGGCAGCTGTAGAGTTGCTTCCGGGCGGTCGAGGCCACCATCGTGGCCAGCTTTGCATGGCTAATCTGCGCATTGTGAGGCCGACTGAGCACGCGTGCTGGTATCGATCTGCTCGATGCGCTGCACACTACCAAGCGAACGCGCTGCCCGTTCCTTGTTGACCGTTGCAAAGACGCGGTCGACAAACTCTGGTGATGGCACGTTGAGTTAAATTTGACATTATTCGATGGGTTGCTCTTTTGGGCGTTGCTATTCGAGCGCGTATTCAGAACAGACAGTGCCATTGGTTGCTGCTGGCTTTTGCTCAGCTGCTGGCGTTGGCGTTGGTGTCTCACCGCTTCGACGCTGGCTTGTAGCCTTGGGAGAAGCGTTGGAGGCGATGATTATCTTGATAGCTTGGTTGCGCTGTGCGAGTGTTTGCGCGGATGGCTGGTCGGACGGCGCTAATGCCTTGGCCATATGTCCACCGGTTGTTGCACTCGTTGTATTGTATGCAGGCGCTGACGAACCACTCTTTGGCTGGGCTGCTACGATGACGCCCGCGCCTGCGAAGACGATCGATGTACCAGCGTGCCATACACGAGTCTCTTCATACTCATACTACCCAGCGTGGCATAGATATGACAGGATGTGAAATAAGATTTGTGAAAAATCGGCTCGCAACAGAGGCATCGTGAGGAAAAATAAGAAAAATAGCGCCAAAGCGCCATATGTATAAACAGGGTTAGCTCACCACTCACCGGAATGCAGTGTACTCGACGGTGAGTGGTGAGAGTGAACTACATGAGGACACGATGTGATGACTATCTTCACCTTCTTTCAGTTGACCGAGGGTCTGCTAGTGCCTCGTTGATGCTGTTGTTATTCATCTTTCTGAGGGTTTTGTATGATGCATGAGTATGGAATAAAACAAAGTGCTACAGCCAGGCTGCATGCATATACAATTCGCCATGAGATGCTGACTGTCTCAGCCACGATAATTTTTATCGAAACAAAGAGCAATATTTGCGGCATTTACTATACACCAGAGACTGAGTAAGATCACGCTACCCCAGTGATGCTGTCTAGTGTACTTAGGTAAGTACACTAGTGCGACACTAAAGGCGGTCGCCGATATAACAATTGCGAAGATATTGAGAGTCATTGTAGCCTCTAGAAAAGTCCGACCCTTTGCGGGATTGCAAAGGTTAATATATATATCAATATATGAGCGACCCGTCAAGGTGCTCGCTCTGAATTTTAAGATTTTACTAATAGTAAACATCGAGCCGAAAATGTTCTGGCCGGATAATGTACAGAGCTCTTCCGCCTACTTCGTCGCTGGCCTCCAGATAGTTTCTCGTTCAATGTGTATGTGGCACTTACTCTGGATCATCATGCATTGACAGTTTGCAGCCATGCAAATTGCAAGTGCGAGTGACTTCAGCGTGCCACTTCCTGCTCGATAGCGTATCGTGTATGTATGAACTCCACGCCACCAGCCACCTCGCCCACTGTCTTTTTGCTCCTGTGCCTTTTACCGGTGAGGACCAGGCGGTGGTGCGGGCACGGATGCGCACAGTGGTGGCGGCACTCGAGCAGGTGGGCTGCGCGGTGTATTGCAATCTCTTCGACCCAGCCTGGCCTAGCTACCACACACCAGGTGAGTTCATCCGTCGTGCGCTGGGCGTACTACCCCAGTACGATATGGTACTCGTGGTCCGAAAGCGTCGCCGCGGCGCGAGAGAGGATGCTCATGGAGGTAAGGGGGCGGCACTGGCGCTGGGCAAGCCAATCGCCCTGGCGCAGCCACAGCGTGGGCCAGCAGAGCTACCTGAGCGACCAGCTCATCGCCACGCGGACGGAGTGTGGCGCAGTGAGCCAGAGCTGCAGCGGTGGTGCGGCGGCTGGTGAGTAAATAATAGTGAGATATACCAGCTTTGACATCTGCCGCCAATCTCTGCTACAATCAGTCGGGTAATATAATTATAAGGAATCAGATGAAAGCAGTCATCTCAGCTTGGCGGCAGCAATACCTCGTCGCCGAAAAAGAGACCCTCCTGGTGGACCGCCTCCCGGACGGCACAAAAGCGCTCGAAGCCGATGCACTCCTGACCATCGATGGCGAGACGACCACTGTGCTGGTACGCCGCACGTTGACGAGCGTCAAGGTCAAGGCTGAGGTCATGGAAGCGCTCGTTAAGGGCGACAAAATCCGCGTCATCGCTAAAGCCAGCGCGTCCACAAAAGGCGTGGCCGCCAGCAATACAGCCGCATTATGATCCATCGATCAAAATAATCACGGTGTATTGAGCAATAACAACAAGAAACCACCCAACTGATGGGTGGTTTTGAGCATGACAAAGACATGTTCTTGGTTGATCGGTTGACTTTTCAGAGAGAGAGAGCATTATAGGTGTCATAGTATATAACACAGCAGAGGTATACCATGGCACATGAGCAGCCGGAACAAAACAATCAGGAAAATCGCTACAGTAGCAATTTGCTGAGCGGCTCTCCAAGAGGAGGCTGCACAGGGCAGCGGCAGTTTTGACGACTTAGTGCGGAGACGCTGCTGCAATTTGCTGGTGAAGCGAATACATACGATCACACGGTTCTCACTGACCGCGTGAAGTCGAGTGTCTTGCTGTATACAACCCAGGGTGAGAGAACGGTTACAATCTGACCGAGATCGACAACACTAGACGATGGCACGCAGGACCGAATGATTAGGTCTTAGGGGCAGGGTGGCGACAGTTTTCGCTATCATCTTGAGGATGGTGTGGTGCGGCGATTTGATACACCGCAGGGAGCGAATCTCAGCGTGCAAATACCAAAAAGAATTGACCATTGGCAGGAATCTGCCACCAGGAAAGCATACGAGCGCACGCTTGCAGCAGTAGATCATCTCGAACGAACTAGCAAACCAGAAACTCCCGAGCGCCAAATGGGCATCAACGACCAACCAGTTGACACGCACGAGGTAGCCCAGCTGCGCGAACTGCTCGCCACGGCAGAGTACAGGGAGCTATATTAGATTATTCTGAATATGGTATAAAATTGTTCATTTGTTCACCTCTGTTATTTTGCATGCAGCTATGCTTGTATAGTATGCTAAAAGAAGTATATCTAACACACAGAGGAACAACATGACCTCAACACACCACCCTGCGCGGGCGATGCTTTGCGTCGCACGCCGCATCTAAGCAATACTGACGCTGAGTGTGCACCACCAGGCCAGCACGAGCAGCCGGGCTTGATGGCTGAGCAGCTCACCGCAGTCGTCAGGATGCTGTAACACTCAGTACAGAGTGCGCGCCGACGTGGTGCGGCTGACCGGCAGCGCTACGACGGTGGTGAGGTGCGCGAGTGCTATACTCAGCCACAAAAACTGATAGTGGGCAGCGCCTCGCCCTGAGTGCCGGGCTGCTTTGGATAAAGATGGCGGGTGTACATTCGCATATTGTTATCTATGAGGTGGATAAATATGGCGCGTATGCTGGCGCAGTGCGGTCGTATTATCTCGACACGCCTAGCCATAGCGATGCATCGCTAGCTGAGCCACAGGTATTTTGCTGCGAGTATGATTATACCAGCTAAATGATGCATTTGTACCAGTAAAGAAAGGTGCATCCAACAGAGGGTAGATAGCCAAGAACTGGCCCGATGTGTGCGCGTTACTGCGGCAAGCAATAGTCAGTCGCCGGAGCAGTACGCGCACCAAGAACTCGACAGAAGTAGATCGTATGCGACCCGAGCGTTGGTCGCTACCATCTGTAGATGCGGTGGACAGATGGGTCAGCGTGCGCTGCAGCTAGCTGGGTCATGCTAGCCAGCGCGCTGTGGCAAAGGCCAGCGCATACCCCTCGCTCCGCATGGGTGAGCTGGTGCGCGGCGGCGCGAGCGATGATGCGTGAGTGCTGGCGGGGTCGGCCTCGAGGATGAGTAGGCCGCTGGGGCGTAAGCTGATGCTTCGTCTGAGCGAGGAGGGTAGAGATGAGGGGCGAGCCCATCGTCTTTGGCAAAGAGTGCCAGGGCTGGCTCGTGTCCTGTCTCGCGGTCGTCGCGCTGCCAGGCGGGATTGACATAGGGGAGATTAGCAGAATGACATCATAGCGCTGCTGCACTGCCGCAGAGCTCGCTCTGGATGAAGTTAACTGAGGTAGCACCATGCTGCTGCGTTGTGCCGAGCGATGGTGAGGGCCTCGGCTGATGTCCGTACGCATCAACCTGGCACGGTGGAAGCTCGAGCTGTGTTGTGATGGCGAGAATGCCGCTGCCAGTGCCAACATCGGCAATGGTGTACAGAGTGGGGCTGGATGAGTTGTAGCAAGAGGTAAATCATCTGCTCTGTCTCGAGTCGGGGCACCAGCACAGCGAGGCGAAACGATCGCGCCCGCAGAATTCTTTGTGCCCCACCGGTAGGCCAGCGGCTCAGTGCTGGAGGCGGCGGGCAAGGGCAGCCTCTGCCTGCACCTGTTGCTCGTGCAGGAGTGTGCTATCGCCGTGGGCGTGCAGCCAGTGCCGAGGCCGCTGCAGCACATAAGCTCAGCAGGAGCTCACTATCGAGCCGACTACGGCAGTACCAGCCACTCGTAGCTGGGCAGCCGCCGCGGTAATCCAAGCATCGACAGAGGTAGGTGAGGGAGTTGGGTGACGCATTAATGCATTATGTTGCAGCATAGTGAGCGATATAGAGGTGGCGGCAGAGCAGCAAAGTTCCGCGGCGCAAACGACGCTCATTTGCAATTCGCCTGGGAGGTATACAATATATTACTATATAATAATAGTAGCGACCAAGGCGGCCTATGTCTTATGAGTCGAGCAACAGCCACATGCCAAAGTGAAAGGCCTATCACAGTTCCGTCAGCCAGTTGGTGCGATTGCAGTGTTGGCTTTGGCGGCTGGGTTGTCTGGCTGTGCGCAGCTCATAGAGAGTGGCAGTGCAACTCAAACGCCTGAAGCAACAGTCACTCACAAGTGTTGACCCTTAGCCTATCCGGAGACGAGTGATTTATTTGATCAAACGAGCTACGATGCCTGAGAAGAGTATTGGTGAGTATGCAGTCTGGAGTTTGCCCCAGGTATCATTACAGAAAAAGCAGATCAAATAGTGGCTCTGCAGCTACTCTTCCACTCGCAACGGTACATGGCATGCCTGCGTGCAGTGGTTCTCGTATTGGTAGGTATACAAGTGTCGAAAGATAATATCAAACTATATACCGTCAATCAAGAAAGCAAGACTGTCTCTGAAGTACCAGACAAATATCAACACTACCAGGTATTCACAGATGGTACAAAGATCGATATTACAAAGCTTTCTACAAAAGCGCAATGTATACAATATCAACCAGGCGTAGATGGCTATACGAAAGGATGTTTCCGTCACAGGCAATTTTTTCGCAGCAAAACGGCACCTCACGAGCGTCTTTTGTTGCAAGGAACTTTGAGAATGGTGGTCTTAATGCTGCAAAGGCAGCGAATAACAAGCTCAACGGATTAGGCTAATAGCGATGACGCTAAGAGGTGCTCTATGGTTTGTCACCAATAGCTTTGGCTGAGAATGGTGTCCTGCTGTATCTTGCAATGGGTTTTGCAGCTAAGCCTTAGTAATTGTACATTCTCTTATTTCTGTCACTTACCAGCATACATTGTAAGAGACCGGCACTCTAATGTCTGGCCTCTTGCTTTCTCGCCCATTCTATGGTACTATGGTAGCTGTAATTTATTACGTAATAGCAACTCATCCCAGGACGAATTGGTAAGTCTTGGCCAGCAGGTGTAGCCACGGCGCTGGTGTCAGATACTGCTAGTCGCTGAGGATTTTACATCGGGAGCAAGAGGGCAATGAGCACTTCTCGGTACCAAGATTGGTATGACCAAATCATCAGCCAGGATGGCACGACGATTCCGTCACGCTTATCCAGGCTGGGGCCTGTCGCTACGACTCAGGTCAAGTCCGTCGAGACAGACCGCTGCAACGAGTGCAGGTGGCGTATGGTGCGGGTGGAGAACACGAACCGAGGCGCCGTGGCTGGGCATGAAGCCAGCCGGTGTCACCCCAGAAGCACATTCGAATTTCGTGTCGACGACCGTGGCGCTGTCAGGTGGGGCGACACATGGAGCGATACGGGTTTGCGCTCGGCGATGTCGTGGATGTCACGGGCATCAGCAAGGGTAAAGGTTGGGCCGGTACGATCAAGCGGCACAACTTTAAAGCACTACCGCAAAACCCACGGTGGTAAGGGTAACACGCGTAAGTCGGTTCGATCGGTAGCATGTACCCTCAAAAAGATTTTCAAAGGGAAGCGCATGGCAGGGGCCAGATGGGCCACGACGCGTCACCCGTCAGAATCTGACGGTTGAGTTTCTATCGCGGGCTGAGGACAACGAGTTGGTGTCAAAGGCGCTGTCCCAGGCGGAAGAGGCGAGTCATCCTAGGAGCTAACTGGCTAATGTAAACATCTACCCAAGCCAGCAAAAGCAACCTGCCAACGAGCGTCTTCGGCGTCGATGTGCCGAACCACGAGCTGCTCAAAGCTCGACTGACGCATTCTTGTATGCCCGCCAGGCAAGTGCAACCACCTTGCAGCGGGGCGAAGTCCGCGGTGGTGGCAGAAATCATGGCGGCAGAAAGGGCACTAGCTGAGCTCGCTTCAGCAGTATCCGCAACCAATTTGGCGGTGGTGGTGTGGTCTTTTGCCCACGCAGTAACGAGAACCACTGCAGAGTTGTCCTAAGACCAGTAAACGTGTCGCCCATCCATAAGCTCTCACACTGGCTCACCAGGCTGGCAAGGTCCAGGTGCATCTTGCTGCGACAGGTGACCGCAGACCAAAGACGCTGCGGCGTTTCTCCGCCAGGCTAAGCGCCGAGCGCAAAGTGCTGCTCGTTGCTGGCAGAAGAATCGCCCGAGCTGATTCGGCTCCACCGCCAACCTCCGGCGGGTGCTGGCTGTGAGTGCACGGTGTGTCTCAATGTCTATTACATTCTTAATGCCGACCCGCGTAGTATCGTCCTGTCGCCTCAGGCGCTGGATATTCGTACGGCGTGGCTCGCAAAGGGAGGACAAATAAATGCAGCTCGTGACAAAGTCACTCCCGCGCGCCGAAAGATCCTACCGGCTCATCACGGGCCGAAAAGCACCTACATCTTTGACGTGCCGCTGTCGGCTAACAAGCGAGCAGATCGCTGCGGCTGTCGGTAGCGCAATAGCGGCACCTAAGGTGGCCATTGTCACACTACTGCCGTGCAAGCGGCAAAGCTAATCGCTACAGCAGCCGCAAGCGCCGCTACCCAGGCACCACGCATCGCCGCGATGGCAAAAGGGCGTACGTCCGCTTGAGTGAAGGCGAGATCAAGGTGTTTGAGACCGAGCAGCCGCAAACAGCGCAGGCAAGGAGGATAAAGTAATGCCGGTTAAGCGAGTACAACCCAAGCCACTCCCGCCCGCCGCGGTATGCAGCATCGCAGGATTTGAGCGATGTAACGACGCGCAAACGCTCAAAACCGCGCCCGTCAAAGGCTGGTAAGCAGAAGGCTGGCCACTGTAACTGCTGGTAAAATCACCGTCCGGCATCGCGGTGGCGGGTGTCAAGCAACACTACGCCGCCAGCGCCGACCATCGGCAGCGCTGGCCGCACGCTAACGGTGGAGGAGACCGAGTACGATCAGAAACCGCAGTGCCGCCCGCATTGCCCGCGTGAGAGGATCAGCACGGTCTCTACCACTACCTCTTGGCCGACACCCAAAATGACCAAAGGGCAAGTGCTCCGAACTGGTGCCGATGCGCCCAATCGAGGCGAGCTGGCGCATGCCAGTGGCCTAACTTTATCGTTGGTAGCGATCACGCCATCGAGATCAACCCACGGTAAAGGGTGCGCAGCAGATGGTGCGTAGCGCTGGTACCAAGGCGCAGCCTCATGGCTAAGGAAGACGGCTACGCTATGGTGCGGATGCCCGGTGGTGAGGGCGCGTAAGTTCCGCCTCGAGTGCTGAAGCCAGCATTGGTGGTAGGAAAGCAACGTCAGCACCAGAATGTTAAGCTTGGCTCGGCCGGTCGCCGCGCCGTATGGGGTGGCGTCCAAGCGTCACGAGCTATGAACTCCAGCCGATCGACCCAATGGGTGGTGAAAGCAGGGCAGGGCCCAGGCCGCATCCGAAGACGCCATGGGGTAAGCCAGCCATTGGCTTCAAGACCCGCCGCCGCAAAATCAACCAATAAGATGATTGTCCGCAGTCGTCAGAAGCTAAAGAGGAAGAGGTAGTCTATGGTCGTTCCTCAAAAAGGCCCATTCGTCGACGCGAAGCTTGCCAAAAAGTGGCAGCGCTGAAAGTTGGCGACCGCACCGTGATAAAGACCTGGGCCCGCAGCAGCAGATCACGCCAGAGTGGTCAGGGTTCACCTTGCAGCGGTGCACAATGGTCGGAGTGCATGTGCCGGTGCTGATTGAAAACATGGTTGGCCACAAGCTCCGTGAGTTTAGCCCAACCCGTAAGTTCCGCAAAGCACGGTGGAAAGGGATAAAAATAATGGCCGCATCACAGACACAACGAGGGGTCGAGTGATGCACCAGCCATCGTTCGGGCGCTATCGCGGGATAGACCAGACCCCGCGCAAAGGTCAGCATTTGTTGCTAGCCGGTGCGTGGCCGCAGTGTGGCCGATGACTGGTCATTCTGGACCACACTCCGCGCCGCCGCCCGCCTGAGAAGGCGATCGCCAGTGCCCAAGCCAATGCCATCAACAACCATGGCGCCTGACCCACGCAGTTTGCATATCCACAGCCTTAGCGTGACTGCTGGCCCACGCCTGCGCCGCTACAAGCCAGCCAGCCGCGGCGGGCTCCAGCCATTCCAGAAGCGCTCGAGCCATATCTTGGTTGAGGTGAGTGGTGTGGAGAAGCAGGTCAAGAAGGCACCCGCCAAAGCAACCGATACACAGCCAGAGAACAACTAAATGGGCCAGTAAACCCAGTCAGTTTCCGCCTCCAAAGTCCCACAAAAACTGGAGCTCGCGTTGGTTTGGCCAAAACAAGCGACTTTGCGGCTTGGTTGTGAAGATATCAAAATCCTGAGCTAATTGAGCTCGCTATGCAAGCCGGCCAACGATTGCCCGGATCGAGATTGAGCGCAGCCCAAACCAGATTACCATCACGATTCACACCGCCAAGGCTGGTGTGGTGATTAGCCGCAGTGGGGCTGGCTGACGGAAAGCTCAGCGGCAGATCGAGAAGATCACCAGCTTGCCGGTACGCATCAACATTGAGGGAGGTTCGTCGGCCAGAACTCAGCGCCAAGCTGGTGTCAGGAATATCGCTCGCCAGCTCGAGCGCCGCGCCAACTTCCGCCGCGCCGTCAAGATGGCTGCTCAGAACACCATGAACAGTGGTGCAGGGTATCCGCATTGAGGTAGCCGGCCGGCTCAACAATGCCGAGATGGCACGCCGCGAGCAGGTGATCGAGGGCTCGGTGCCTGCACACCGCGAGCTGATATCGACTTTACACCACCGAGCCAACTGCCCTGGCGTGGGTATTGTCGGCGTCAAGGTCTGGATCTATAAGGGTGAAAGGAGTGCGAAGTAATGTTGCTACCAAAAGACAAAATGCAAAAGTCCGCATCGGTAAGAACCGCGGCAACGCCACACGGAACGCTTCATTGCCTTTGGTGACTACGGCCTGCAGAGCCTGGAGCAACGAGCGCGCTGGCCGCCAGATCGAGGGCAGCTCGCCGGGCAATGACCCGCTACGTCAAGCGTGGTGGTGAGATCCTGGTTCGGATCTTCCCCACACCCCGGTGAGCCGCAAGCCACTGGGCCTGAAGATGGGCGGTGGTAAGGGCAACCCTGAGTTCTTTGTTGCGAAGGTCAAGAATGGCACCGTGATGTTTGAAATGAAGGGTGTGCCAGAGGATGTCGCCCGCGAGGCAATGCGCCTGGCAAGCCACAAGCTGCCCGTCAAGACACGCTTTATTAAGAAAGAGGAGGCCTAGCGATGGCAGAGATGCGGTCCCCTGCAACAGAGGTCAAGAACCTCGAGACACTCCAGCAAGAGCTGGCCGCCAAGCGCGCCGATCTGCTTGAGGCCCAGCGTGGCCACCGGGCAGGTGAGCTCGCCAACCCGCGGATCCTTGGTGTATATCGCCGAGAAATCGCGCAGATACTAACGGAAATTAATCAGCGGAAAGGAACAAACTAATGGCCAAGACATTGACCGGCGTTGTTTCCTCGGCCGCGGGCAACAAGACCATCACGGTGACCGTGACCAGCCGCGAAACACACCCTATTTACGGCAAGCAATACACTGTCACCCGTAAGTATGCTGCTCACGACGAGACAAACGATGCCAATGTTGGTGATACGGTGCGGGTCATGAGCACGCCCGATCAGCAAGCGCAAAGCATTTCGGCTCGATGCCGTGCTCAAGCGCTCGCGGGGCCTCGATTGAGCTCAAAACGATGACGCAGGCGAAGAGGAGGCAGCATGATCCAGCAAGAATCTCGCCTCGCGGCACAGACAGACAGTGGTGCAAAGTCCATCTTGTGCATCCGCGTGCTGGGTGGTACTCGGCGTCGCTACGCTCGGGTGGGGCGATGTGATTGTCGCTAGCGTCAAAGACGCCAGCCCAACCGGCAACGTCAAGAAGAAAGTCTATCGTTAAGGCAGTAGTGGTGCCTCGCGACCAAATCCGCCGCAAAGATGGCAGCACCATCTGCTTCGACGACAACGCTGCCGTTATTATCAACGACGACAAAAGCACCCAAGGCAGCTCCTGTCTTTTGGCCCTGTGCCACGCGAGGTGCGCGACCTTGGCTCACAGCAAGATCATTAGGCACCGCACGGGTACTCTAATGGCACAGCGCATCAAAAAGACGATATCGTCAAGATTATCAGTGGTGACGACAAGGCACGACGGGCAAAAGTGCTGGCTGTTAACCCCGCTCAGCGGACTGCATTGGTTGAGGGTGTGGGACTGCGCCACCGCGCCATGTCAATGACCAGCTTAACCCACGTGGTGGTACAAGGAGATTCACGTGCCCGTGCCACTGGGCAAGCTCGCACTGGTTGTCGACGAAGCAGCTGGCGATGAGCCGCATGGCTATACCGAGCATGCTGAGGGCGCTAAGGTACGCGTTGCTCGGCAACTGAACAACAGGAGGTCAACTAATGGCGAAGGCAGCTGCATCCGCCGCTCCGACTCCCTCGCTTGAAAGCCTTGTATCTGGATCAATATCGCAAAGGAACTCAGGCGAATTAGCCTTGAGCAATGTGCGCAAGTGCCCAAGCTCGAGAAGATTGTGGTCAGCGCAGGAATCGGCAAGCACAAAGAGACAAGCTGCCACCAACTGGTACGCAATACGATTACTAAGATCACTGGCCAAGCGCCAGTTGATCCTTGCAACCAAGAAGTCGATCGCCGGCTTTCAAGATCCGTGCTGGCATCGGGTGCGCCGATTGGCGTGGGGTGTGACGCTGCGCGGCGCTCGGATGTACGAATTCCTCGACCGGCTGGTCATGTCAGCCTGCCGCGCGGTGCGCGACTTTTTCACGGCGTGGGGAGCAAGTTCGACACGGGTAACGCTTTCAGCCTTAGCATCACCGACCGAGTATTTTCCCGAGCTCACCTTTGAGGAGACGTAGATCGTTCATGGCCTCCAGGTGACGATTGCCATCGAGCAGGGGTAGCCCAGCCGCAAGCCGGGCACTGCTGGAGAAGTTTGGTTTGCCGTTTGAGAAGGAGGGAAATAGCGTATGGCTAAGAAATCAATGATCGCACGCGATCGCAAACGCCAAAAGATGATCGAGAAATTCGCAGCCAAGCGCGCTGAGCTCAAGGCGGCGGGCGACCTCGATGGCCGCAAAAGCTGCCGGCAACTCAGCCCAACCCGCTGGAAGAACGCGACACCCTCAGTGGTCGGCCACGTGGTTATATGCGCCGCTTTGGCCTGAGCCGCATTAACTTCCGCGAGAAGGCATCGAAGGGCGAAATCCCAGGCATTACAAAGAGCAGTTGGTAACGGAAAGGAGATAGAGTTATGAGTTTACAATCAACTGACCCAATCGCGGATCTCCTCCCCGAATCCGCAACGCTGCGATGGTTGGCAAGACAGAAGTCCGTGGCCCACCAGCAAGCTCGCGATTGTGGCCAGAGCAATTGGTCAAGAATCACTACCTGGCAGGTGCTACCGTAGAGGATGGCAAGCCACGCGGTACGTTGGTCGTCACCATCAACCGCGCTGGCGAGAGCCCAGCCTTTACCGAGCTGGCCCGGGTGTCTAAGCCAGGTCGCCGTGTGTACGTGGCTGCTGCCGACATTTCCCTAAGGTCAAGCAAGGCCGCGGCATCGTCCCTCGTCAGTACCAGCAAGGGTGTCAGACCGGTGGCGGAAAGCGCCAGCACAAGCTTGGTGGCGAAGTGCTGATGAAGATCTACTAATCCGTACATTGCCAGTAAAATGGCGCCCAGGAGAAACTCTGGGCGCTTTTCCTGATAGACAGACACGCGGCATTATCGTGGTGGTGCGTATGATGAACCTCAAAACTTGCTCATTACTCACCGGTCATCTCTTTATATTCCCTCCTCAGGAATGCTCAAAGGGTCGATAGTTCTCAGACATCGACGTCTCGACGCCAGGGGCTGATCGATTCTCACGCTCCAGCAGATGAAGTGTTGGGAGAGAGGCTGTGAGGTTTATAGTATCTCACGCTGATGTCCCAATTTAATAGAAGGGGCAGCAGCTATCATCGCTGCTACTATACCAATGTGACCCGAGAGGCAAGGGTGGTAGCACAATGGAGTGCTGCGCGTAGTAAGATGGGCACGTCTTTTCGTCTCACGGCAAAATATAGAGCAAAACAGCAGTACGTTTGCTGCAGGGTTGAAATATGCTATTCAAGAATAAAGTCTTGAGCGCTTGAATTATGACAGTAGACCCCATAAGTCCATCCAAAGGATGCGCGCCGGATAGCTAACGAGATACCGAACACCATCACAGATACAACAAATACACCAGCCGCCGCCCCAACTGCTTGCAGCCACGTCAAACGGTCGACAAACCGAGGGAGGGTCGGTTGGTGGTACGTTCTTTGCTACCTCAGCTTGAGGTTGCGGTGTATCGTCTTGAGATTGCTTTGCCACGCTTTGGGAGGCTGCGGTTTTAAAGAGATCTCGCCCTAACAGAGAAGTGTATAATGATAGCCAGCGCACAGAGTGGGAATGTCACGAGGAAGATTGTAACTATGAACATAAGCATATTAATGACCGAGATGGCCGAAATAGGTGAATTATGATAGGGATGGAACGATTCATGAATATAACTTAGGCTGAATATTAAGCCGTACTCAATCACCATTGCTGACACATATATACCACCTAGCCAGCCTATCAATTGCGGCCACGTCATATGATCAAAGCGCGAGGGCGTGGTTGCTGCATCGAGCTGTTTTGCTGATGTACTGTCTCATGCTGAGGGTGTGATGTGCCATCGTGACGCTGCGATATAGCATCGTGAGATGGTGATGGTGTTTGTGAAGAATCCTTATCCATAGCAACATCATAGCATATGATGGTACCCTTTTCGATTTATTTCAATAAGCGTAAGGCTATCCTTGGCAGAGTTTGTAGCGTAGTAGGAATAAGGACTTTTAAAGGCCTGCTAGACCAAGAGGCTCATAACGCAGCACATGGATAGGTGCTCTTCCTGTGGTGGAGGGGCTCACATAATCTACCCTAAGCGACCAGAACCTCAAAAACGATCATGAATCATAGCCACCCTCCACGGCGTGGTTTTTGGAAAGTTTCGCGCACGTTAACTCAGACGATTAGATGTTTTTGCTATGCTTCTCGTAAGGAGAAGGATAGAATTATGGAACGACGCTAACAACAGAACAACACACGCAAACTGATACAGCTGGTGATTTTGATTCGCGAGCTCTGCGAGGAGACCGATAAGAGCATTAACGAGCGACATGAAAAAGATAGACGCTGTTGTTCACCAACTATTTATTGACTACCCAGTGGTAGAAACAGCTGGCTTGGATGATCGCGAGGTTGCCAGAGCGATATGGTGTTGATGAAGACGAAGCCGTGCACTAGAGAGGCGATAAGGAGAGAGCAGTCTCACCTCTGGCCGCCATCTTGATTACTAGTGTAGTAAGCTGCTGGCAAAAATTGCTAAGAACTCTGATGTTTCCGTGTTGAAGCTTGCTGAGCTCTGTAGCTTATAGAATGACGATAAGGAAAAGCCGGAGAATGTACATGGACGACTCAGTAATTTCGGTGTCCCAACGCTCCATCAAAAATACCGCATACTAATGCGCAAGCACTCAGAACGAAAGCAAAAACGAAGCGAAGTGATCTTATGAGAACATCATGCCATCATACGAAGTATCACTGCAGTATCATCCTGCGAAGCAACGTCATATGAAGACCAGTTGACCGACGCGCTGTGGTATCGTGCAAGCGAGCGGGCTGTGGAGCTGCTCAGTACGCATGATCTGCAGCGCGCCGACCTCCGGTGGCCGACACCGCTTGCGACGTTGCCGATTGCTCTGCCGCTGCGGAGCCAGATGCACTGATAATGCGATTGATTCAGTGGCGCATGTGCCAATTACTCAGATGAGTTATGAAGAGCTGGCGGGTACTGCGTGCCAGATAAGATCAGGGGCAGTGATGGCGCGTGGTGCTGCTTTGCTGCCCGAGCTCGTGCCTCGAGCTCAGCACTGATGTCGTGCGGCAGCGCCTGCACTGAGACGATGGCGCAGTCGAGCTCGCCTGAGCGAGTGGCGGCAGAGCCGATCGGCGCAACCGCCAGCAGTACGAGACCGGCCAGCCACTGATCGAGCAGGGTGATATGATCCACGCCATGCAGCCAGCCCACGTGGCTGAGGCACTGGCGCGCAGCTTGCGCTGCAGCGAGGTTACTCACCGGCAGGGGCTTGACCCAGTTTTTCCGCTGACGGTGAGCTTCTTTGCGACTCGTCGCACCGTACAGCCTGGTGGTGACATACCACTACCCCGCAATGATCCTATGGCCTCGTCAATCTCATTTCTGGCCCAGCCAGAGCCTGGTCAGGTAGTGCTTGTCGCGTGAGCATACTCAGCAGTACCAGAGCTTCGTGGTATGGCGACAACAGGGTCAAGAGTATTGTGATTCGCGATCGGAGCACAGACTGGACGGAGGAAGAAGTCGCCGATGCAATCGAGCACGTGAGGCAGATCATCCCCAGAGTGGCCGCTACATCCCGCTCTACCAGCAATTGACGGGCCAGCTCCTCTTGACGCCTGAGCAGGTTTGATGCTGCTCGGGGGTAGGTGTACTACTATAAAGAAGAGGACAATATGCAGCAAGGAGGTTGCTATGACAACGCAGATGACATATTCTCGCGATGGGGGAGTATTATGCTGACATTCTTTGCCTGTAGCGACAAAATAATCGGCTGGCTCGATTGCCAGTGGCAGCCAGGGAGCCCACTGTGGGCACTCGCTGGGCTGGTGGGGTTGATGGTGGTTGGCGCGATTGTGCGGTGGCAGCGGTAGTGCATGATCGCCGCCGGAGCAGCGCGCAGCAATAATCCTACAGCAGTACCTATGAGCAGTTTATGCTGGCTAACTATGTCTTTAAATGCTTCTACAGGTGTCTTCCAACAAAAGCTCAACCTCTACCTTAGCGCTAACTCCACCTTCCCATACTTCATCTGATGGCATGTGAAATTGATCGTGATGATTGATTTCAGCTCAACAAAATATTGATATAGACACCAACGTCACTATAGTTATCTATCGAGGGCACTCAAGAGTTGGTGGGGGTTTTGAAGATTGAGGCACTTCCATCCTTGCACTCTTCCCGTCATCTGTGGTACAGTGCTAAGATATTAACTTTGCAGAGTGAAACGAGTTTTGCGTTCTGGTTGTTCGCCTATGGAGAATGGCCGCAGCACGAGACAAACATTTTGCGCGCGACTAACGAAAAGGTAAGCAATGAGTCTGAGTCGAATCGGAAAACTGCCGGTGGCGATTCCATCAGGTGTGACAATCACGGTTGACTCTGGTGATGTGGTCGTCAAGGGGCCCCAAAGGTGAGCTCTCGCAGTTCATAACGCCAGCGGTCGAGGTGAAGGTCGAGGACGGACAGGTGACGGTTCATCCCAAGGATGAGTCTAAGGCTGCTCGGGCCCAGTCATGGGCTGATGCGCGCCCTCATCAACAACATGGTGATTGGCGTGACCCAGGGGTACGAGAAGCGCCTCGAGGTCAAGGTGTGGGCTTTCGGGTTTCGTCGAGTAATAACGAGCTGACGATGAGCCTGGGCACGAAGTCCACTACAAAGCTCCAGGAGGTTAATGTAACGAACGAGCGGATGGTGATCGTCGTGACGGGTATCGACAAGCAAAGGTCGGCCAAGTCGCCGCCGAGATCCGCGCTCTCAAGAAGCCAGAGCCATACAAAGGGCAAGGGCATTATGTATGTTGGTGAGCAGAATCGCAAAAGCAGGGAAGGCAGGGTAAGAAATAATGGCACGCATTGGCAAAAACTCCTGAATCGTGACCTGCGCAAGCGCCGCGTTCGGGCCCGCGTGCACGGGCACGGCTCAGCGATCCACGCTTGAGTGTGACGATTAGCAACCTGCATGTGAGTGCGCAGCTTATCGATGATGACGCCCGCACAACATTGGCTGCTGCCGACTGTTGGCACCAAAGCAACCGGCACCATGACAGAGAAGGCCGCCAAGGTGGGCGCAGATATCGCCAAGAAGGCCAAGAAAGCAAGATAAGTGCAGTCGTCTTCGACCGCAATGGTCGCCAGTACGCTGGCCGCTTGAGCGCCCTGGCAGACGCTGCCCTGAGGAAGGATTGGAGTTTTGAGTATGGCAGACAGACCTGCAAATACTACACCTCGCCTAAAATGACCGGCGCAACCAGCGTGGTCAGGGGCCGGGGTGGTCGCCGCGATGACCGGCGCAACCAGCGTGATGACACGCCAAAGGAATTTGAAGAAGTTGTTGTCAGCATCGACCGCGTGGCCGCGTCGTTAAGGTGTGACCGCTTCCGCTTTAAAGGCGCTCGTGGTGGTGGGCAACCCGCAAGAACAAGGTTGGTGTTGGTGTGGCGAAGGGTGCCGATGTGCAAACCGCCATTGCTAAGGCAACCTCAGTAGCCAAGAAGCATCTCGTTGTTATTCCGGTGGTAAATGAGACCATCCGCATGGGATGGAAAGTTAAGCTCAGTGGTGCACGTGTGCTCATCAAGCCAGCTGCGCCTGGTACGGGGTATCATCGCTGGTGGTGTGGTGCGTGCCGTCATTGGTCGTGACGGGCATCCGCAGCCTGCTCTCGAAGAGCCTGGGCAGCACCAACAAGGTAAACAGTTGCCTATGCTACAGTAGAAGCCCTGCGCAGCAGTGGTGCCCGCGCTGAGCAGTGGGTTGGTGCCAAGAAGCAGCCCGCAAAGGAGGGCAAGTAGATGAAATACAACGAACTCCACATCGCGAGCCAATAAAGATCGCAAGCGCGTTGGCCGCGGCATTGCGCGCTGGTGGTGGCAAGACCGCTGGCCGAGGGTACCAAGGGGCAGAACGCCCGTACTGGTGAAGCTGCGCCCGATGTTCCAAAGGTGGGCAGAATGGTATTGCAACAGCAGTGCCAAAGGCACGTGGCTTTGAGTCTGCGTACTCCTGCTCGGGTGGTGTGTAGCGATCATCTCAACAGCCTGTCGGGCACTGTTGATAACTTTGCGCTGTACGAGGCTGGGCTGGTTGAGACGCCATTCCACAGCGTGAAGGTGATCACCCGTGGTGAACTGACTGCAAGCTTGTGCCCAGACGCAAGGTGCATCGAAGAGTGTGGTAGCTGCACTCGAGGCAGCTGGTGGCTCATTCGAAAGACCGCCACGCCGCGCCAAACCTCGCACCAAACAAGCCGAGGCAGAGGACGCCCGCGTAAGAAGCATTTTGCTGACACAACGACAAAGCACCTCTCGTCTAAGAGGTGCTTTGTTACCGAAGAGACGCCTCGTATAGACGCGCTCAAAAATTTATCTATACGCTATAGGATTTGCCATAAACTACACGCTCTCCAGGGTGTAGCTAATCGTAGCCAGGCAAGAAACATCGTGACGCATGTGCCAGCATTGTACTGGATTAGCGCAACACCAATGATTACTACTGCCCATCCTTGTCTCCTTGTGTTATGTGGTTTTTGTTATAGCTATAATAGAGCTATTACAAAGTTGTATTAAACGAGCGGTAGCCTAGTGCCATTTATTAAAGAGGTAAAAAGTGGCCTGACCCTTGCCACATAAAAGGTACTTCATATCTTTACCACCAAGGCACCTGGGTAGATCCCACCAGCCCCAGTCGTACTGAATTGGTTTTCCTGTTGGCATAGCGTGTTCCTCCTTTCTAATCCTGAGTAGCAATAATTTGCTTGCACTGCAAATTTCCGTACAATAAACAGAGGTCGCAAAGAACCAGCACTATGCTGGCTCTTTTTGTTGAGATGCTAGATTTTTAGGCTTGCGGTGGCTGCTGTGGCTGCTGAGTGGATAGTATGGTGCAGGCTGAGGTGCAGCCGGCCCAAGATACTGGCTCGAGGCAAAGCCGAGCATTGGGTACATAATGACCGGGAAGAATAGCATCAGCACACAAAAGCCGGTTGATTTTGCCAAAGGACTTGGCTAGCTCGAGCGTCGACACAACAGCGACGTACAAAGTTGACGAAGGGTACAAACAGCAGCACACCCACCACTCAGGTCGGCCGATGATCTGCATCAGGACAACAGTGTTATAGATGGGGGATGAGGGCAGCCCAGCACAACTGCCAGCCTTAGTACAACATCCGCCACAGCGAGGCAAGCACGACAGCCATCACAGCAGGGCTTAGGATGAGCATGATGATAGCCATCACCCACACCAGCGGGTCGAGGGGCTGCTGGCTGCTGTAGTGTATGAGGGGGTTGAATAATAACTCGAAGAATAATCGTAGTCCATACTACTCCATAATGATCTAAAGTTAATGAATGTAGTATATTATAGCAGACAGGGTGAGGTATGGCAAATTACGAGGTAAAGAGAGTTGTTATAGAGGTGGCTATATCTCCTATGAATTTATCTATTGAGAATAGATAATACGAAAAACACAAAAGTAGTAAATAAGCGTATAGAAACAGGACATACTAAAAAGCTAAAATGCCAATATAACAGTAACTCCTTTGTGACTAAGTTTTGTCTTAGTCTCGATATTAACTATCGCTTATCTATCTTTATCTTTCTCTTCTCTCATCCATATATTTTTCTCTATCTCATATTTTATTATTATATCTATCTTCATATATTCTTCTTTTCTCTCTATTTCTATCTATTTATCTATCTTTATATCTCTTTATCTTTATTTACTTATTCTTTATATTTCTCTATATTTCTCTATTTCTCTATATTTCTCTATATTTCTCTATATTTCTTTGTTTATCTACTTATCTTTTATCTTTGTTTATCTTATTCTGTTTCTCTATTTCTCTATTTCTATCTATATCCATACTTATATATCCATATATCCATCCATATCGATTTCTCTCCTATTATATATAAATATATAAAGAGAGAGAGAACCCACGCTAACAGAGACAGAGTAAAATAGGCGTTTCGAAATTCCGCCTGGTTTGAAAGGAAGAAGATGAGGAAAATAGAGGGGGAGGGAAAGGGTGAGATAAGGCAATAGGGCGAAGCGTTACTGCTCCCGCTCCTCGTGCTTTCAGCTCGCGTTCGTAACTGGGAGCGCTCGATGATGTCATCGATGTCGCCACCGAAGGCAGCAGGATGTTACTGCGGCTATAGCGAATGCGGTGGTCGGTGATGCGATCTTGGGGAAGTTGTGAGGTGCGGATCTTCTCGCTGCGGTCGCCCGTGCCCACTAAGGCGCGGCGTTCGGCACGTAAAGCGGCGTTTTCTTCGTCGATCTTGCGCTGGAGGCGCGAGCGCAGGACGCTCATAGCTTTCTCGCGGTTTTTGATCTGCGACTTTTTCGTCTTGGTTGGTGACGATCATACCAGTGGGGAGGTGGGTGATGCGCACGGCTGAGTCGGTTGTATGACGCTCTGCCCACCATGGCCGCTCAGCGGTAGATATCGATGCGGAGGTCATTAGGGATTGATGGTAATGTCTGTCTCTTCCGCTTCGGGCAAGACTGCTACTGTGGCAGTGCTAGTGTGGATGCGCCCTTGGCTCTCGGTAACGGGTACGCGCTGGACGCGGTGCACACCACCTTCAAACTTGAGTTTGGCGTAGGGTGCATCGCCCGAAATCTTGAAGATGACTTCTTTGCTATCCACCAGAGTCGTTGGCGGACTCGCTCAGCAGCTCAGTGCGGTAACCATGCGCCTCCACACCAGCGCAGATACATGCGGTGAAACTCGGCCGCAAGAGCGAGGGCTTCGTCGCCGCCGCGCCAGCGGATCTCCATGATGATGTTTTTCGTCATTGGGGTCTTTAGGGTGAGGAGGATGAAGAGTTCGTCGTCTAGCTGGGCAATAGTGGCTTCGTCCTCGGGGATCTCGAGTTTGGCGAGCTCGGCGAGCTCATCGTTGCCCTGAGCGAGCTGACGCGCCTCGGCCAGTTGCTGCTCCACGGTAGCACGCTTGGTAGCGGTAGCAATGATGGTCTCAAGCTCCGCAAGCGCTTTGTTCTTGGCGGTAAAATCGGGTGCACTATACGCATCGGGCTGGGCGAAACTGCTCGAGCGCAGCGCGCTCAGCTGTCAGGGCAACGATATCGGAGAAATTCTGGGCATATAGTGGTGATTATATACCACGAGAAGTGGCAAGTCAGACCACTTAAGTGTATGCGCAGCTTCTGATCTCCCATCAGTTTTAGAAACTTGCCTACGAGAAGAACATTTCATAATACATTGACGATCAAGAGAGAGAGAGAGTACATTAGCTAGTATATTGAGTCAACTCAAGCGGAACTTTAGCGATACTGACCAGATTAGCAATGAACGTGAGCAGCTACAGCAAAAACCATCTCAAGAGATAATACGCACTCACGAGAATGTCATGGCGCTGCCGCGCGGCTATGACTTTGCCAGGCTCGAATCGATCCTCCAGTACGGCTTAGAGCTACTGCTGATAGCGACGAATCATTGCGTCTGTTTGTCTGCTGCGCCCGTAGCAGCGTGGTTTGACTGATGAGACCAGCTCATTCGTTTTATACCTACACACTGCGGAATGGGATTAGCCTTTCTGCAATGTGATTACAGGGCATAAACGCCCAGCGGGCGACTTCTCTGGCAGCTTTTGGACGAGATAAAGGGTGAGCTGGCATGTGCGGCCGAGATAAAGTGCTGGAATTATGTTTGCTGCCAGACCAAAGCGCTTCGAGCCAACCGCCCTGTGAGATATATGAGCAAGCCAAGAGTGGCGGCCCAGGAAACCCCAGCAAGCGAGGAGGCTATATTCGTCGTACGGCAAGAACGTATGCAAGCCGCTGGGTGCAACGATACGGCGAGACCAGACCAAGCGTAGTTTGCAAGAAGCTATCGAATTGTCTCGTGGTGGAAGCCTTTTTCTCGTGAGCAGGGCTGATGCTATCAAAGCAATGTTTATGAATTATTACTCGCAATGTTTGGAGCAGGTTGGGTTTGGAGCCGACCGTGGGAGAGATGATACAGCTTTGTTTTGCAGAGCAAACCGACGAAAACTCTTGATGTTTATGGCTGGACGGAGGAGCAGAAGCAGGAAATTGGCCGAAGAAATACTCCGCGAGGTCTGTGCAAAAGTTGAGCGCTTGTGCGCTTTGGGTGGTAGCAGTATATTTTGGGAGTGATTATGATAGGCCTCCAAGAGTTATTGGAGGATTTGATCGGATTAGTAAATTATGGGGAAAACCGAGCACTTACCTCTGAAAGCTGATCTATACTTGTCGCGTCAGCGTCCTGCTTGACGAAGCGTCGTCATTTGATGACCGATGCGAGCTGCCGCTTTGCATTCAGCTAAGCTTCATCGTGACCACTCCTGCGGATGAGGCAGCGCCACGCTTGAGCAGCAGAGGATTAGCTTGGGAGGCTGATTTCTGTTTACGTTAATCTAATAACAGCGGAGAAAAGATGAAATAAGCACCTTCTCTAGAAGGTGCTGTACGTGAGCCTGCGCTCTGTAGGCTGTTACGCAGCCTATAGCGAAATCGTCTGCTGCTAGCACTTGCTGAAGGCGAAGCACTGGCCGGCCTTTTTGGCATTCTGCTTCTGCGCCCGGCACAGTCGGCCAGAGCGGCGCGGCGATGCCTCGGCAGCTTTTGCGGCGTGCCTCGAAGCGGTCGACCCGGCCCCTCAGTTGTCGATGATCTTCTCCTCACCAGTGAAGAATGGGTGAGAACTTACTGGAGATATGGACGCTGACCCGAGGTGGATACTCGTTGCCATCCTCCCAGGTGATGGTGTGCGTCGAGTCGCGACCGTCGACTGCGTCAAAACGCAAAGCCCGCCTGATCATCGCTAAATACGACAGGGCGGTAGGTTCGTCAGTGAACACTGCTTTTTCATAACCGCCCATATGTGTAGCAGAGGGCGGGGGTTACCATCCAGCAATGCCTTGATAGCCATAAAACTAAGCTATTCTGTTGAGAGAGTAGTGGTATGTCGGTATCAGATAAGGAGAATAGTATGTGTCACATGCCTCAGGAACATATAACATTGCCGGACCATCACGAGCACAGTGGACAGTACTCGCCTATAATGAGCAGGTGAGGCGAGGAGCCACATCCCCAGCGGAGAGCGTATACAGACTAAACTTAGCAAAGAGCTATCTTGGTGATGGTGTTCGGCCAACGTGTGAGGGTAGATGGGCTGCGATTCTGCTTTCCTGTTGGCGGCGAGGCATATACAGATGCCGCACGCAGTGCACGCCGACCAGCGTATAAGAATCCACTGCCATACTGCCATGATCAAGAGGCTGTCGCGCACGGCAGATTTGAGCGGTATTCCTACCCTGAGCTCTGATAGAGACAGTTGTAGTTGCAACTTGACGAAAACTTGCTTCAGAGGAAGTAATGAGACTGTGCGAGGAGGATCATTGGTGACATTAGCATTGAGCAGTTCTTGATTGGGTCGAAGTACTTCTGAGACGATTTGCGCCGAGGGCGACATCGGTGCGCACAGATACAACGCTTGACAGATGAGATGATTCGCTGCGGTTGCCTTCGATGAGGAATAACGACCCAGCGGAAGAATCATCCATCACCGATGGATTGTGGCATTGGTGGTTTGCGGCGTGTTGTGGTGACATCACGGCTATGCGGTCACAGCTGATCAGTCAAGCTAAATATGTTGTATCATCAAACACTCGAAGCCCAGCAACGGAAGTGGAGATTACGCTTGCTCGAAGGATGGGCGACCCCGTCGAGAGAGTCCAGGCCTTTGTGAGGGTTCTGAGATGCTGGGTGCAAGCAGAAGTTGCAGCTTGTCCACTCCAACATCACATAGGGTTGAGCGTGATGATGAGGGTAATGTGTCAGTTTTGCAACCACTTGCTGCACACACTGCTGGTGCAGCCTTATACTATTCTTGCATGCACTGCGCCAAAACGGGCAGATTGCATCGCTTATTCACGTATAGATGTGGGATCCGGAGCAATAAAGCATTAGACCACATATGGCAAAGAGATGATTGATAGAAATGGCTTGCCGCATCTCGATGAGTCAGTTCAGATACATACTTTACGCATGTGCAGCACTGGCTGAAGTTCTCGTAGTTTGCCCTGGTGGCACTCGTTGTCGAACCAGTTGAAAATATAGAGGATGGTAGCATTATTTGCACTACAGGGACGGCGAGGGGTGCAAATATGTCGCGCGAGATAACTATACTTTGACGAGCGGAAGCGGTGATTGCTCAATAGCTCGTTGTTGAATGTGGGATCGCCCGAGTGGATGTAGCGATGGGGCAATTGTCGCATGACGGCACTCCGCATGACAGGAAAAACGTCTTGGCGTGCGCGAGTGACGACCAAGTAGGCCAGGAATGAGTAGATGTTTGCACAGCGTTATGCTGCTCTTGCAGAATCTTTGGGCGTCGGTCATGGTTCGGTCATATGAACTCAGCTGCTGATTATGCGAGTGGAGCGTGCATTTGTGCAAGAGTTTTTCATAGGAGAATGATTGGCATGGTAATCCAACGTACACTTCTCAATGTTTCCAAAATGGTGGCTGCACCATCAAGCATTCATGCACACGGCCACCGCGGTATGGGCTGGTTGTTACCAGCGGTCGATATTACCAAAGCACATACAGAAGCAGATGCGCGCATCAATAGCGGTCTAAATATTAACAGCTTTTCTTGTGAGAGAAAATGCAGCCATACCTATGAGAATGTGCATAGTATGCTATAATTATCTCGTAACTAACCATAACGACACAGCTCCACCACTCATACCGTGTGGGGCAAGGGCAAAAGGAGTAATGCGACTATGGCCGTGCAGGCAGATATCAAGGCTTTCGTTTTGAGCCGGTGCTCATGTCGGGCACAGACCAGCCGGTGGCATCCGAAGATGGCACCATATATTCATAGCAAAGCGGCAAGATAGTCACATCATCGACCTGGCGAAGACGGTTGAGGCGTGAATCGCGCTGCCCATCATTAGCAAGACGGTGGCAAGCGGCAAGCAAGTCCTCTTCGTCGGCGCAAGAAGCAGGCTAAGGACATCACCCGCAAAGCTGCCGAGGCAGTTGGTCAGCCATATGTCACCAACGCTGGGTTGGTGGGATGCTCACCAATGTAACGACCACCACTGCGCAGATCAAGAAGCTCAGGACTTGGAGCGCCGCATAATGAGTGGCGACCTCGAGAAGCGCTACAACAAGCTAGAAGTCAGCGCTACCAGAAGAGATCGACGGCTCAACTTCAAACACGGCGGTATTAAGAGACCCTCAATGGCAAGCTCTGGCCTGGTGCTGGTGCTCGACATCTTGGCACGATGTAACGCCCCGCGAGGCCAAGACGCTCGGTGTGCCGGTGATTGGTATCGTCGATACTAATGCCAACCCGACTTGGTTGATTATCCTATTCCGCCAACGATGATGCGATTAAGAGCCTGCGCTGATGCTCGATTACTTCAGTCCGCAGCAGTCAATGAGGGCAAGGCAACGAAGGAGGAGAACTAACCATGGCTGTGACGATTGATGACATCAAGAAGCTCAAGGAGCTAACTGGCATTAGCCTGACCGATGCCAGAAGGCGCTGGTGGAGGCCGAAGGTGACTTCGACTCTGCGCTCAATGCTTTGCGCAAAAAGGGCCTGACCAAAGCGGAGAAAAGGGCGACCGCGAGACCCGCGAAGGGTTGATTGAGACTATGTCCACAGTGGCCGGATCGGTGTGGTGGTCGAGGTCAACTGCGGAGGCAGATTTTGTAGCTCGCCTGCCTGAGTTTAAGGAGTTTGCACGCAGATTGCTATGCACGGGTTGCTGCGATAGAACCCGCGCTATGCCACGATGGACGACATCCCAGCTCGAGGTGTACGACGCCAAGAAGCAGGAGTTTCTGCCAGCGATGCTTTGGCAAAGCAAGCCTGAAGCAATGCGCGATCAAACTCGTCGAGGGCGGCTCAAAGAGCACTTCGCCGAGTAGGTTTTGCCGAGCAAGCCTTTGTGCTCGACGACAGCAAGACGGTTGGTCAGCTCATCAAAGAGCAGGTAGCACTGCGCGGCGAAAATGTCGCGTCAGCCAGTTCAAGCGGATTGAGCTGGGCGTGACGGAGATAGTCACGAGAGGTAAAGCTTTGCGTAGCGGGTGGCACGAGAAATGTGCCACTCGCTGTGACTTCATCCACACCTCCTCCTATCGACTGCGCCATGTGGGTGGAGTGTGAAAGAGATGGTGATAACCACTGGTACTTCATAGTGTATGCCCGTGGAGGGCACCGTACCGATCTAGGATTATGGATTAAGGCCTAGATGAGTAATGACCGAGAGACACTTCACCCAAATAGTATTTTATCTGGCAAGCGCGAGCAACAAAGCATGCTATTTTCACAAACTCTCCTCATGCCGCAGCAAATAATGGTACAATAAAAGGAAAACCAGAAGGAGAATCGCGATGTTTGATACCACCTACGAGAAAAGATGAACGCGTGTGAGCACCTGGAGGAGCGCCTGGGGAAGATCCGCACCGGCCGGGCTCACGCCAGTATGCTGGACTGGCATTATGGTTGAGGCGTATGGCACCAGCATGCCGCTCAACCAAGTAGCCAACGTGACGGCACCAGAGGCGACGCTATTGCAGATTAGCCATTTGACCCAGCTAATTTGCAGATCCCAGCGCCATCCGCCGACCAAGCGCTTGGCCTCAACCCCAAGCGACGATGGCCACGTCGTCCGTGTACCAATGCCGCCGCTCACAGAGGGAGCGCCGTAAGCATTGGTCAAGCAAGCCAGCGAGAAGGTGAAGAAGCGCGCATCGCCCCTGCGCGTACGCCAAAGACGCCCTGAAGGACGCCAAACGCCGCAAAAGAAGCCAGAAGCTGAGCGAAGATGACGTGAAGGCGGTGGAGAAGGAGATCGATCGCCTCATGCACAGCACCAAACCACGATAGAAGCCGCCTTTTGCCGCTAAAGGGAAGGATATTTTGACGATTTAATGACATTCTCTCTGCTGACGTACGCAACCAACCCGCCCATCACGGAGCCACGCAGGTGCCACCGCACTTGCCGCAGCATATGGGTTATATTGTTGATGGCAACCGGCGCTGGGCCAACAGCGTGGCCTCTCGGCCCAAGAGGGGCACAGCGCGGGCTATGAAGCTGCGCGATATTGCCCTTACCACCATCAAGCGTGGCGCCGTACGTCAGCGCATATATCTTCTTTTCCGAGGAACTGGCACCGCAGCGGCCCAGAGGTCAAGCACTGATGGTCTGCTGGTGACGATGTTGGAGAGCGCGATCTGCCGATCTTCATCGAGCATGAGGTGCGCATCCGCGTGGCGGGGACGCGCCTGCGCCTGAGCCGGCGGGTCAGAGAGGCGATCGACGCTGCCGAGGCCGCCACCAAGGATTTGCAGCAGGGGCACAATGGTGCTGTCGTTTAATTATGGTGGGCAGCAGGAGATTATCGATGCGGTCAATCGCTTGCGCAAAACACTTTCTGTCCACAAGAAGGTAACAGCGCAGATCTTTGAGCAATTTTGCCCACACCAGATGTGCCGCCGTGGATTTGATCGTTCGCACCAGTGGTGAGCAGCGACGCAACTTCATGCTGCGGCGCAGCGCCTATAGCGAGCTGCTGTTTCTCGATAAACCATGGCCGGATATGACGCACGCCGACGTCGATGCTTTGCTGGCTGAGTATGCCCGGCGGCAGCGACGCTTTGGAGGATAACGAAGGAGGTATGGAGATAGTAATAGGTATTATTATTGCGGGTAATCGCACTGACGCTACTAGTGGCAACGCAGAGCTGGAGCCACGTATTGTGTGGCTCAGCGCAATGGTGTGGCAGTGGAATTTGGCATTGGCTTTCCACCGCAGGCCCTGGCAAGTGATCAGTATTCTGGGCGAGAATGTCCGCTTCTCGCTCAACTGGCTGCCGCTGGGTGGCTTTTGTTAAGTTGCAGGGGCGAGCACGATGCGGCTGATCAGCCTGGTGATTATGGTGCGGCGACCTTTTGGCAGAAGACCAAAATCTTGCTGGCTGGCGTGACCGTCAACTGGTTAACCGCAGTGGTGCTCCTCACTGGCCCTAGCCTGGTGGAGCCTGCAAGATGATAGAACCAATTTTACCTACCAAGCGATGCAGTGGTGAGCAACCACCCAGTGCAGCTATACTCTTCCTGGTTTGCCCGCCGCCAAGGCGAGCCTCGCCAGGGTGATGCAATTAACCAGCTGGCTGGGCAGGCGAGTGCGTAGCACAACCGACCTAGCGCACTTTTGCGAGCCAGCATAAGGGGCGAAACCGTACCCGTAGTGTACACCGCGGTGATAAGCAAGCCACTGCTGGTGGCGCTGCGCAAAGATAATCCGACCGCAAAGGCTACCTAGGGGGCAGAGCTTCACCAAGCAGCAGATACAATCCAGTGCCACCTGGTCGGCGGCACGATTGTGGGTGTCGTGACAACAGCGCAGCTCACTGGGGCGACGCTCCAGGGTCTGGGTGATAGGTGGCAAAATCTCGCCACTAGTCTGGTGCAGCAGTTGAGCGACAGCGCGACGAGCCAGCAGGCCAAGCAAAACTTTCATCGCAAGTGGGTAATGCCGTGGCTGGCCCGGTAGGATCTTTGCCATTATCTTCCCGCAGCAGGGCAGGCTGGTGTGGTGCATGTGCTGCTGCTGACGGCGATCGTTGCGCTATCGCTGGCGGTGATGAATATCTTGCCCATTCCGGCGCTCGATGGTGGCCGCTGGACGGTGATGGCGATCTTCCGCCTGCTGCGCAAAACCACCAGCAAGCAGATGGAAGAGAAACATCAAGCAGCTGGCTTCTTGTGTTGCTTGCTTGACGTTCGTGCTGGTAACGATTGCTGACATTGGGAAGTTGGTGCACTGATGCAGGCTGTGCAGTGTAGTAGAACGAGAGCGTTATTGTGGAGGTTTGCACCGCGGGGAGATATGGTTGCTCAATCGCGTAATGGCGATACATAAGGAACTCGCTTCCATGATGCGTGTTACTTTCCGGCCCAAAGCCGCTCACTCATCAAGCCCAAACGCCACTCACGCCATGTCAGAGCCTGCTGCGCGTTGCCTCGTGGCTCGGCTGGCCGCTATGGGTCTGGCTGAGCTTTTATGGGGGCAGGGCTGCTCTGCAGCACGGTGCTCTATCTTCCTCTCATGGTCAGGAGTCGGTGCCGGTCTTGCCGCTCATTATGATGCGAAGCGGCGGTCCTGTGGTGGCGTTGGCTGCTGGTTAGCCCTACCGTGGCTGGTGCAGCGCGTGCGGCCCAAGGCGCCAGCGAGCTTTCGTACCACCTGGCGCCAGCTTGGGTGGCGGCGCTCGCTGCAGTGGCGCGACTTTGGCTGGGCGCTGGTGGGCTTTATTATCTACATTGTGCTGTCGATGATTGCGCTGGCGGCGGCCGAAGCGGTGGTTGCCCGGCTTTGATGCCTACCTCAGGCACAAAACCTCGGCTACCAGCAGCTCGATGGCGCAGAGCGCTTTGCTCGCCTTTGCAATGTTGGTGCTGGTGGCACCGGTGGCCGAGGAGCTGGTGTTTCGCGGTTGTGTGCAGCAAGCTCCATGCTGCGCACATGCCAGTGTGGCTCATTACAGTGGTGGTGAGTGGGCTCTTTGGCTATGTGCATGGCCAGCTCAACGTTGGCATCGATGTGGCGATGCTCAGCATCGTGCTGGTGGCGCTGCGCCATCAGCAACTGGCACGATATGGCCCGGCATTCTCATTCATGGTCAAGAATGCGATTGCATTTCTGGCGGTGTTGTCTTTTATGGTGGGATGATAGGGAAGAACAGCTGGCTAGCGAGCTCAATCTAGAAATCTTATTTTGTGTTGACACCTTTTCTTCTGTATAAACCTCAGAATGCTTCTTTCTCAGCGTCTATCGCTAACGCAGTCAGCTCACCAAACCGAAAATGTTCCGGCCAGATAGAATGATAGTGCTTTCCGTACGTTTTGGTCGCTGGCCTCCAGATATTTTCTTGTTTGGTGAGCTGACTGCGTAGCGATGGTGTTTGAGGTGAAGTTATGAGCATTCAGCCTGGCAGCCTCATGCCACTTTTGCCAATATTGTGTTACTATAAGAGCATTATGCGATTATCACACCTTTACCCGTACCCGCAAACAAGCCCCCGCCGATGAGGTGGCGCACAACGCCCAGCTGCTGATCCGCGCGGGCTACGTGCACAGGGACGATGGCTGGCGTCTGTTCCTACACACCGCTGGGCCTGGCCGTGCTCGAGGAATATCAGAGCAAATCGTCCGCGAAGAAATGAACCGCATCCGCAGCCAAGAACTGCTGATGAGCACCCTGCAGCGCCAGGAGCTCTGGCAGGAGACTGGCCGCTGGAGCGATGAGCTGGTGGATGTGTGGTTCAAATCGCACCTGCAGGATGGCACTGAGGGTCGGCTTTGGCTGGACAGCACGAAGAGCCGATTATCGAACTGCTGCGTAGCTACCTGAAAGAGCTACAAAGACCTGCCCATCAGCGTTTACCAATTCCAGAACAAACTCCGCAACGAGCTGCGCGCCAAGAGTGGCATCATGCGCGGGCGTGAGTTTATCATAAAGGATATGTATAGCATCCACGTCAGCAAGGAAGATCTGGACGCCTACTGCAAGCGGTGATCGGGGCCTACAAAGCGCTGCTACCATCGCTTTGGCCTGGGGATGACACCTACGTGACGTTTGCCAGCGGTGGGGCCTTTACTAGTTTAGCCACGAATTCCAGACGATTTGCGCGGCGGGTGAGGGACGATATTTTCATCGTGCCAAGTACGAATGTTGCCTATAACGCCGAAGTTGCACCAGTGCGTGCAACGTCGAACCCGGACGCCGGTGCTGCCGCGCCGAAGCCACTAGGTATTTTAGACGACGAAAAATATTATCGGCGCAGAGGCCCTGACGAAAGCGCTGGACATCCCGCGCACAGCTAGCACCAAGTCAATGTTGTACGATTCGCCAGATGGTATGTTGCTGGCGGTCGTACGGAGTGACTATGAAATCAACGAAGATAAGCTCAAGGCGGTGGCAGACGTACCATGGCTGCGCCTGGCGGATGGCGAACAGATTGAGGCAACAACAGGGGCGAAGCTCGGCTTTGCTGGGCTGTATAATCTACCAGAGAATGTGCGGCTGTTTGTCGATGATTCATGCTGAAGATATGGTGAACTTTGAAACTGGTGCCAATAGAAACTGGCCAGCATGCCTACACGCTAACTGGGGCCGTGATATACCGCGACCAGCTGAGTTTGTCGAGATTAAACTCGCGAAAAGAAGGTGATATTTCGCCTGAGACTGGCGAAGTCTACCAAAAACGTCGCACGGCCGAGGTGGGCAATATCTTCAACTTTGGCACCCAAAAATCAGAGGAGATGGGCCTTGGTCTTTACCGGCGAGGATGGCCGCCAGCATCACGCCTACCATGGGCAGCTACGGCATTGGTATCACCCGCGTGATGGGCGTGATTGTGGAGAAACTCGCCGCTGACGACAAAGGGCCTAGTGTGGCCCTGAGGAAATAGCTCCCAGCCCGCGTCCATCTTGGTGCAGATTGGCAGGAATCGGTAGCGGCGGCAGATAAGCTGTATGATACACTGCAGCACGCTGGCATTGCGGTGCTACGACGACCGCGCCGCTCGTCCCGGGGAAAATTTGCCGATGCAGAGCTACTCGGCATGCCAACCCGCGTCACGGTGAGACCGACCGACTGCTTGAGACAGAGGGGTGGGAGGTCGTGAGATCGCCGGACGGGCAAGCAGCAGCGCTTGACGACAAGCCAATTGCTTGCTACACTGGAGTAGCCATTGCGGAGCTTGTCGCAAAAGTATAGCCATGCCCCGGCTTGCCTCACGACTTTTGCAAGAAAGGAGTATGAAGATAATGACCTACCAGATTACTGATGCTGGCCGCCAAGAGCTCGAGGCAGAGCTGGAGGAACTGAAGGGCCGCCGCGGCGAGATTGCCGAGAAGATTGCTGAGGGCTCGCGGCTACGGCGACCTGAGTGAAAACGCCGAGTACAGACAGCGCACGCAAAGCAAAGAGCAAGGTGTAGTAGAACGCGCATTGCGCGAAATCGAGAGATCTTGCTCAATGCCGAGCAAATTACCGCCCCAAGCACCGTGCCATCCACCTCGGTAGCGCACCGCTCTCTCTCGTCTCGGACGCTGGGCTAGAAAGAGACGTACACTGTGAGAGGCCCAGTTGAGGCTGATCCGCTGGAGAACAAGATCAGCGATGAATCGCCCGCCCAGCCCGAAGCCTCACCGCATGGCGACGACGGGTGATGATCACCACCCCCAGGCGAGATCACCTACACCATCCAGCAGGTGCAATAAGCGTATCTCAGCGATGAACTGCACTGGGCCGAGCGGTGCGCGCAACCGGTTTTGTCAATAACGCTGGCGAAGGTGGGGGTTGATTCACACATGGCGCATGTCTCTGGCTCTTGTGGTTTATGTTGTGGTGTGGCGTTTGCCTTTTTCCTGCTGCCGTTTGGCTTGATGACACGAGAAAGCTCATGGTGAGTGGCTGGCGTCTGATCTTGGCATGAGAAAAGCGCATATATACGCAAGAATCCTGGTCTAATGGTGCTCCAATCTGCGGGCAATATGCGAGAACCATCCTCAACCATAAGCGATTCACCATCATTGCATTATCGTCGATGTTGTCGCGCATGATGGGTAATCAGCGTAACAGCCGAGACCGACGATGCGCACGATACGCGGCACGACGCACACTATCTCCCACAAGAAAGACCACACGCGTAATTGGCTAAACCATGCGCATAATAAACACCCGGCAGTGCGGCGGCTCACCCGCGCTGACGGCGGCGGCACAACGGCGCTGATTGGTGGTGGCTATCTTTGGTCATCAGCACCTACCGCCATGGCGAGAAAAGCCCTGGTCGCGGTGGCGCACCCTACCTCTGGTGAGCTGGCGGAGTGTGCAGAGAACCCCTTTGTAACTGGCGCTACTGGAGAGACGCATTGTCAGGTAAAACCCGTCAAGAAATAACTGTGACGGCAGAGAACCCACAAACAGCAGACAAACCCTGATGGCAGCACGACGCGGCTTACGATGATTGACTTCTCGACGGGCGCACAAGAACGGACGCAAAGCGACACTGGTATATCCATCCAGCGCGGAAGATGAGCCACAGCAAGTGCCAATTGCCATTATGACTGGCCCAAGCGAGAGCTGGCGGTGGCGGCTCGAATATGCAGACACTCGCCCCACACGCACTGGAGCGCGTGGGCACAGATAACACAGGCCTCGATTGACTGCATCTGGCCGTGGTCGAAACGCTGGACAATTGCATGTGCACCGGCGCTGACTACTTCTTCGCAATCAAAATAGGAGACTGGCTTGCTGAGGTGCCGCACTACTCTACAGAACTTGGTAGAGTGGAGCGAGTGGGCTGCCGCCCTGGTCGACAACCATCCCGTTCTCGCTATAATAGCAAGGCAGTGCCATGGCGACATTTACGAAGACTACCGGGACGAACGATTGCGAAAATTAACTGCTCTGCGCAGGCGACTGAGCATCGACCCTTACCCAGCACACGCTGGGCGCACACGACTGTGCGACGCGGATGCTGCAATACGACGAACTGTGGCTACGCCCGGGAGGTGGCGGTGGCGCTGGGCGCGTGGTATCATCCGTGCAGTTTTGGCCGATTGGCCTTCATCAAGCTACGCAAGACGCGGGCGGCGAAGTGCGGCTATCTATCTGCAGCGCGACACAGTGGCGCGAGGCTCGACGCTCCGCGCGGCTGTTTCTCGGCATGAAACAGCTCAAGCTGCTTGATACGAGGCGACTTTGTGGGGCGAGCTGGCACGGTGCTAAAAAGCAAAGACGGGTGAGGATTTCGGTGGGGGTGGCGTGAGGCTGCGAGCTGCTCTGCCAAAAGCGCTGCAGCCTGCCGAGCTCGAGAATAAGAGAAGAGCGCTTCCGCCGCCGCTATGTGGATATGAACGTTAACGGCAGTGCGCCAGCGCGTCACCGCCGCAGCGCATTCTGGCGAGCGACGCGCGATTACCCTCAACCAGCACGGCACCACTGGTCAACGTGCCGGTGCTGGGCACACACCACCGGTGGGGCGGATGCCAACCCGTTTGTGACCCATGGTACGCGCTGGACGGCCAGCGGTTTTACCTGCCGGATTAGCGCGAGCTGCCGCTCAAAGCGCCTGCGAGCCGGGTTTGAAGGTGTATGACATTGGCCCGCGCTCGCAACGAGATGATTCGGATGAGCACCTGCCCGGGCACATCGCCATGGAGTGGTATTATGCCGCCTGCTGGGACTGGCAGCGGGGCGTGCGCTTTATGGGACGACACTGTACAAGTATGTACTGGAGCGAGACCACTGGCACGCTACCTTGCAGTTTACCCACGGGCGAGTTTGAGGTCGATATGAGCGGCCAGTGGCAGGTGTGGGACTATGCTGGGGTGATCACGCATAAGCATTATAATGATTGATGTGTATAATGCCGACGATTGAGGAAGTCGCTGCTAAGCTGAAAGAACATGGCCTAGAGGTAGAAAAGACCGGTTCCATTCCGCGCGGCATCGATGAGCTGTGGAAGAATATCACTGCAAGACGGTGGCCGGGCCGGTCTGGCTGGATAATACGCCCATGGGTTTATCAGCCCGCTGTCTAAGACCAGCGGACAATCCGCAGACGGTGGAACGCTGCAGCCAGTGATTGCGGGTGGCGGAAGCTTGGCAGTGGCACGAGTAGGCTGAACGACGATCGACCGGCTGAACCCGCTTTGTGGAGCAGCAGCAGATGCGCGATGCGGCGGGCGACGAGGAAAGCGCATGATGCTGGATATCGACTTTGTGGAGATGCTGGAATACGGCATGCCGCCGGCCTGTGGCTGGGGCATTTAGCAGGCGCGTCTTCTGGATCTTCGAAGGCGTGACGGCGCGTGAGGGTGTGCCATTCCACAGCTCAAAGCGACATCGACAATACGGCGGTGTATTCAGGGTGAAGCTGGATTGAGAGCGGTAGCTGGGGCTATTAGCACCTCGCATACTGCTACTCGTGCAGCGAGTGAGTGTGCGGGATGCAACAGCGTATAGATATGCTAATTGTGCTACTATCAGTGCAGAACTGGCCACAATAAGCGTGTTGATATAAGCACAGAAATAGCAAAACGCTCATTATTTTGGTGCAGATCTGGCTCAAGCAATAATTGGTAAAGGTCTGATTGGTAATGCGCGTAATGAATACAAAAACATCCCTTGCTGCGAAGTACAGCTAGCGCGTGCAGTGCCAGGCAGCAGTGTGGTCACGCGAAGACTGTTTACGCAAAAGCAAAACCACCAGCAAGATCTGGTGGTTTTGCACAACTTCATCGCTGTGAGCTAGCCCGACACGCGAGTGAGGTCGTGGTGGTGCGGGCTGCTTGGTGCGGGTCGTGGTGATGCATGGTGCGAAGGACACCACTCTGGACGGCGATGGATGTGCCGCGGCTGGGTGATACGCACTAGAGCGGTGATGGCGGTGAAGTAGTGGTGGGTGCGCGGTGGGCGCGCATCGCGAGGCCACCCAGGCCACCGCTGGCTGATGGGCCGCTTGCTGACGGACTGCTTGGCGGAGGGGTACGTACCGCTCCGGGCTTGAGTGGCCCACGGAGGCTGTTATTATCTTTACTACCCAGCTGTGTATGGCGGCATTCTAAGCGCGATAACGCCGGGTCGGGTAAAGGGAATAAGCGCGGCAATGCCAGCCAAAGAGGCAAACGGCGAGATAAGGGATGAATACCCACAGTGGTTTGTGCTTTCGCCATGGCGAGGAACTTGTCTGGGGGTGATGCTTGCCAGTAGCGACACCAGTGGTGGCTACTTCTTCTCATCCGGGCTTTTGTCGGTGCGGCATTCACTGACCAAATGGCGTCAGGGTAGGCAGTAGCCAGCAAATACCAAGCAGTAGAGGCTACGGGTAAGCATTCGTCATTTGGTTGGCCTCGTCGACGCGGTAGTAACGTAGGGCCGGCACCATTGGCTCCCTGGAGATGGATGCGTTCGCGCTGGGCACTGGCGGCAACTACGTCCTTGTTGCCTGCGACGTTGTTATGGGCCTGGGTGACGCCGAGACGTCCGCCAAAACCAGACGGTGGGGGTGTACGTACCAGTCAGGCCTATGTTGTAGCCCTGAGACCCGGCATGACGTCACTTGCGCCAGAGTTGCGTGTAGTGCCCTAACGCGGGACCTTGGCTTTGTCGGCCACTCGCCGATTGCGTTGAGGAAAATAGAGCTCCAGCTGGAGGTGTCCAGCGCTTTTGGCATGGTCGTCAGAGTCCTTGGTCGAAGCGGTTCTCGGCTGCATTCCCACAGCTTCTCCATAATGACTTTGGCCAGGCTGCAACCGGCCTCTTGGCGGTAACTGGTGTCGCACGTGAGACTTGCAGGGCTCGCTCGTACACATGCCAGAGGAGTCGGTGTTGTGCTCGTGGAGTGCCAGACGATCTCGAACTGCTTGTTGTTATCGTCGTCATTGATATTGGTGCCGCCGCGGTAAGACTCATGCACCGGGGCCGGATGTGCTGTCTTGGTCTTGACCCAGAAGCCAGGGCAGAGCGCGCCATGCTGCTGACGCCATTGATATCGCTTAAACTTCTCTTTGGTAACGGATGAGCGCATAGAGGACGAGAGGCGACACCGCCGGTATAATAAGCGCGCCTGCTGGTTGCTGGGGTCGAGCTGAGTGGGCGCTGGAGGGGAAGGCACCACGCGACCGACCGGATTTTGATCTGGATGGTCTTGGAAGCCATTGACGAGCTGGTCTGCCATCGCTGCCGCCTGCACCAACTGCCGAGCGGTGCCGGCGACTGATCGTACATAAAGCGAATAGTGCACGCGGTGAGTGCCATAGCCATCCTGGCCATGAGCGAGAACTCGTACGAGCCCATCAGCCCTGGCTGTGGCTGGAAGTACTCAGCGAGGATCACCGTTGCTGCGCGTGTCCACCAAGACGCAGCATCTTGTGAAAGCCTTCTCCTTCGGTGCCGGGAAGCTAAAGGTACGGTTGGTGTTGGCGGCTTGCTTGGCAACGGGTGGGTTTGGTCGGTGATGACGTGGGATTGGATCTCGACGTTTTGGTACTCCGTGACGCGTGGCCAGTCTCGCCGGGGTGTGGCCGCTACTGGCATCGTAGAGACGGAAGCGCCACTCGCCGCCTATGCTGCCGCATCGCTGACTGGCGAGAGGTCGAGTGTCCAGCTGCCATCGCCCTGCACCTGGGCAGGGGTAACCTGCCTTGCTCGTACTCGGCATCAGCGGTAGCGCGGAAGGCCTTGACAGCGCGGCTGCCACCGGTGAGGTGCTTTGCCCGAGACTTTGCCGCGGTAGTTGCGCTGGCACCGATGATGGCGAAGTGAAACGGAGAGAGACGGAGAGATGGGATTGCCGGTGGCATAGCTACCGCTGTTTCTTCGAGCTGGAATTGAGCCTTTTATCTCACGCCGGTGTGGTCCGTGCCGTATTGCTTGGCGGCGGTGGTGCTGCACCCATCCGCCAGCGTTGCCGGATGGAAGGCTGCACGCCGAGGCCGCGGAGGTTGGCGAGGCCTTGGCGGCGCAGGCTTTGTCGGTCAGGGAGCTCAGCGCTGTGGTCTTAAAGCGCATTGTGTTGGGGTCGCAGATGTCGGGCTTATCGTCTGGTGGATGAGTTGGAGCCCGGAATTCGTGGCGGGCCGGCCGCTGCTGGGTGCAGCTGCGCAAAGCCAACTGCCAGTACCACCACTGCGCTGCCACACCTGCAAACCGAAAATGCGTCAATATCGTCACCACTCCTGCTGCACTCCTCCGCCTCGCTGATTGGTCGTTGGGTATTGCCTGTGAGTATAGCATAACCATTTGCAATATCACAGCATAAGCAGATAAGCTGAGACAGATATTAACAGGGGTGGAAGGAAATGCGATTGGCGGGAGATGTTGATGGTGGATGAGAGCGATTTGGTGAGTAGTCTGAACTTTGCTGTAATCAAGAGAGCGTGACGGAGGCTATAGCAAGCAGCTGAGAGTTCTAGACATTTGCCAAACGGATCGGCGATTTTGGGCGATGCTCGCGTTTGACATTCCTCAGCCGCACGCGCGCACAATCGATAGTATGAGAATGACACGCGTTATATCTGCAATCGGTGTCTGCTGGTGCTGCTGGGCACCGCGCTCAGGGAGCAGTGCCAGTGCAGGCCGACACATCGGTGCAAAACCTATTCGCTCATCGAGCAGTAGTAAAGATAATTTCACCATTACCAAATATGCGCGATTCGATATGGAGCTTGGGCGCGATGGCGAGCACGCTCACCCTCAAGACCAAAGCTCACCGTGGCAAACTTCCGCGCCAGAGCAGAACCATGGCCTGGCACCGGAGTTCGTTACGCGATATAAGGAGCCTACACGAGCTTTGCGCTTGGCTCAGTGCAGGATGAGCATGGCAGGATTATGAATATAGTTGGTCGGGCGATACCTGCGCATTGGCAACGAAGACACCTACGTCTCCAGTGACAAGACATATGTCATTACCTACACCCAGCGTGATGTAACGTGGAACTATGGCGACACACAGAAGGGGCCAGGTTCTGGGATATGATTGGTACATCCGTGGCGCGTGCTTATTAGCAGTACCACCGCCACGCTCAAGCTAAACCCTGAGCTTGCCATATGTAGCCGGACGACGCCACGGTGCTACACCGGCAAGCAGAGTCGCTACCTGCACCGTCACGTCACCAAAGCAAACACTACTCTTCTGCCTCTGTGATTACCTTGCGCCATATGCTGGCATGACGCTGCTGATAGGCTTCCACAGAAGACTGGTACGGAATATAAGAAGACGCCTGAGGAGGTGTTTCAGAGCGGCTGGAGGCGCTTCTCCCACTCGCCGCTTCTTTGTGGTAATAATGTTGGTGCTGGGGCTTGCCTCAGGTGTAGTGTATTGGCTCTATCGGCAGGCGATTGGCCGGGTAAAGAACTGGGACGATTGTGCCAGAATACCTGCCACCGCCGAGGCACAGGAGTGTGACAACAGCGGCAGAGATCGTGCGGCATTCCGGATGGTGAGGGCTCCGCCATGGCGCAGATGATCGATTGAGCGGAGGTGCGGCACTACGTTGTTCGTTTGATCGAGGTCAAGCCCAAGACGTTCTTTACTCGGGCACAGTACGAGCTCGAGGTTGACAAAGATATTTGAGCAACCTCCATCCTGAGGGCAAGAGATCCTGGGTGATATCTTTGGTCACCTGCCTGCAGTGGGTGAGCGTAACCTCAAGACGCTGCGCAGCAACACCTCCGCCTTCCGCCTGAGTGACAACAAAACTCGATGAGCTCATCACACTACAAGCTGCAGGCCTGAAGCCGGAAGGGTACACGGGGCTTTCGCATCACCCACGGAGTGTGCTGGGTACGCTGGTGCTGCTGCCTGCAGCCACGATGTTTGTGCCATTCCTCAGCGGGCTGCAGTTCCTCTTCTTCCAGGGGTCTTTGTGTGATTATCATTGGTAGCTGGGCTTTGCTAAGCCGCTGTTGTCGGATAAAGACTTGGCGTGCGCCGCTACCTGCTGGGGCTCCGGGATGCTGTATTCGCTACGCCGGGCTGACCGCCCACGCCTATTTTGGGCCCTGAGACTGCTGAGAAGGTGTGGTGACCACGCTCAGCTCGATCAAACTCTACAGGCAGGTCTTGCCCTATGCGGTGCTCTTTGGCCAAAGAGAAGCAGTGGAGCCAGCAGCACAGGGCGATATTATGAAGGAAGTGAGCACTCAGCCCGATTGGTATGCTGTGCAACGCTCAATGCAGCAATGTTTGTCTCGAGTATGAGTAGCCTGTCGAGCTCTACCTCTGTGAGGTTCAAGTGATTTCTCGTCATCGAGCAGTGGCTCGACTGGTGGTCTTCTCCGGCGGCAGCGGGAGGCGGCGAGAGTAGCGGCGGGTGGTAAAACGCCCTGCTTTGCTTGCTTCAGTGCGCATCTATTACCAGTCTTTCTTCTGTAAAACAAAGAAGCGGCCATCCTCTCAGAACATGGTCGCTTCTACGGGTATAAGAACAAAATAGATCCCGGCCACAAACACGCCCACAACCATGCTCAAACTGAACCCGGATATGTCTCAACCCGAAATTAATAAATAGCACTACGATCAGATTGAAGCACAATTACGACTATGTTCGGTGGGCGGCTATTCGCGCCTGACTGTAACTTCTTGCGCCACCTTCTGATGCGCCACAAAGACGCAAAGGAGGAAGATGGTTACAGACGCTACACGCGCACAGGCTACTGCCACGATAGCTAAATCTATCGGCTGTAGTATATCGATAGGTCTGCAGCGCCACTGAGATGATGACTGAGATGATATCTATGGCGAGGCTCAAAATACATAACGCGAGTGCCTTGTACCACTCTTGCTTCTCGAAAACGCTGGCGATAAACAAAAGGATTAGCGTAAACGGCATCATACTAAGTATGATGACTATACTATCTCTGGTTTCATCTTTCACCTCCTTTCAAGAAGTGAGCTCAGAAACGGGCAACTCTTGCCCTTAGCAGCAAACTTCGAGCAAAGTTAATATATATATCAATATATGAATGACGTGTCAAATTTTTTCCAGCTCGAGTCCCAAAATCTCTGTCAACAATCGTGCGTGGCTTTTAGATACAAACTGGCAATCACTATTTTTATTTGAAAAACGGTGCTGTGGCGAACTTGTTATACTTGGTACAAGACATGGAGAAAACACATTATGGATTGGCTTCATATTCTTGGCATTGTCAGGGGATTACTGGTTTGCCCATCTCGATGCAGGCCACTTGATGCTGGCAGAGGTTACTGAGCTACTCAGTGGCGGTGACCCAGGCTTGTCGCCTTTGCTTGGTGGGTGCAGATTGGGGCGATTGCGGCGATTGTTTATTTCTGGCAGGACATTTGGCGCATTGCCTCGGCGTGGTGTGCTGGCGTGTGGTAAATCCGCGGGCGCGGACGTTCCCGCACTATCGGATGGGGTGGTACGTCATCATTGGCTCTGCCAATTGCAATGAGTGGGGCTACTCTGAAGGGTACGATCGAGACGGTGCTGCGCGGCCTGTGGTTTATCGCGGCTGGGCTGATGATTTGGGTATTGTACTGTTTTGGCCATTACCGCCGGGGACGTGAGACACGCAGGCGTAACCTCACCTGGCGCGATGCTGTAGCGTGGGCCTGATGCGGTGCTTGTCACTTGTCAGGGTGCTCGCGTTCGGGGGCGACGGTGCCTCGGGGGTTGTTCCGCGATCGACCGCACGACTGCCACACGGATGAGCGCTTCCGCAGGAGTTCCGGCGTGTTGATGGCGGCAGGTGGGTTGGAAGCCATCACTAATCACGCAGATTGGCCCCGCTTGATTGGTTGGCCACAGATGATACTGGGGATCATTATATCGCGTGGTGGGATATGTGGCAATCTCGTGGTTACTGCGCTTTGTTTCAGGTAATTGTTTGATAAGTTTGTCGGCTATCGGCAGCGCTTGGCGCTGCCATCATCTACTCGCATTGGGCGTATTGCTTTCAGTGTGTTCTCCGTAGCTTGTTTTCATGCCTGCCGGATAAAAGTAGTGGGGTGGCGGTTCATGTGCAAGATTTTTCGACTCGGCCTTGCTAGAACTTTGCTTCTCGAGCGTGAAAAGCTCCACGATCGTTGCCCACCTAGTTGCTCTCTCTGCTAGGTGATTGCGGTATAATTCTATTAACATTAGCAGCTTATGGAGGCGCAATGATCGAAATAAAAAACATTACAAAAGTCTATGGCGAAGGAAAAACGCCTTCCACCGCCGCACTCAGGATGTGAGCCACACACAATTGAGGAGAGATCGAGCGTATGCAGTGTTGGGCAAGTCGGGCTCAGGCAGTCTACACTGATGCATGCCATCTCTGGCCTGGATAAGCCGCAGCAGGCAGGGGGTGATCATCAACGGTAGGGGATATCTTGCGGCTCAAGCGCAAGGCGACCGACCGCTTTCAGGCGCCGGACGATGGGCTTCATTTTTCCAGGTTTTCTTTGTGGAGGGTGGCGAGCTGCTATGACAATGTGAGCTTGTCGCTCAAGGACGGCAATTAATACCGCCAGTCAGCGCAAGCGGCGTATCGTGGCGGCGCTCGGGGCGGTTGACGGAGGACAAGATCAAGCGCAGGCCAAGGATGTAGTGGGCAAAAGCGGCGCTTGGCGATCGCTCGAACAGTGCTGCCGAGCCACCAGATTCTCTTTGCCGACGAGCCAACGAACCTCGACTCAGCAACCTCTGCGGTGGTGGAAGACCTGCTCTTCAATTACGCTAAGGGCACACGGCGCCACGCTCATCATCATCACACACGACGAGGATCTCTCGCACAACGCTGCCAGCGTATTATTCGTATCAAAGATGGGGTGATTGACCACGACAGCGCTATGAATGATAAGGCAGCGCTCTCCCAAGGCTAAAAAGCGCCAACTCGTCGCTCAGCCAAAGCCACAGCACCTGCCGCAGCCTAAGAAAACAACGAAAAAGCCACGAGCACCACCACAAAGCCAAATCCACAACCGCCAAGCCAACACCAAGGAGGGCGGACTAACCATGAAGACGACTGGTATCATTCGCCGCGCTGTACAACCTGCGTCGCCAAGATGCGCCGCACCCTGCTTACCAGCATCGCCATCGCGGTGAGCGGCTTCGCCATTATGGCGAGCCTGATATGGCGGGCGAGGTGCACGCCAGTGTCCGCTGCTGGCTGATTGCGGTAATATTGATGCCAAGGGCGGTGTTTGTCGTCAGAAGACAAGCGACTCATCGGGGTACCAATCAGACCAGCAGGCTGACCTGCGTGAGTATAATCCTGATAGTATCAACCGCTATGGCAATGATTATAAAGCTGACCAAAAGACATCGACAAGCTGGCGGCGCGCACCGACCTCGAGAGGTGAGGCCAGTCTGCAGGTCAGCCCAAATATAGCAGGCTTTGCAATAGCCAAGAAAGACAAGAAATACCAGTAGTGACGTGAGCGTCTTTGATGGTGCTTCTCGCGGCCCGAAGTCGTGGCTGGCAAACAGCTGGGCAAGGCGCTGAGCTCTCGCGGCTGGCGAAGCCGTTATGCACAAAGGCTGCCGAGACGCTCGAATGCTGCCAGATGGTGGAGCAAACAACAACCATCACGGTGCAAATGCCACAGAAGATCGACGAAGCAACGCTTGGTCAGGTCTTTATGAGGAAAGGGGCGAGCTGGGGTGAATGGGCTGATTAATGGCAGAGGGCTGCACCAGGGCCTTTACCATTGCGGCCGTGACGCTCGATCAACCGACCAAACTACAAGCAATGCGCGGCATTGGGATTAATGCCAAAAGTAGCCCGCAGGCTGGTGACTATGGCACAAAGGCACGAGCCAATACCAAAAGTACATGTCACACCACCGCGGTTGCCAAGCAGGATGCAGGCTGCCAAGAGATCCCTCAACGAAACCCGAGATGGTTATGCTGCAGCCACCGCCAAGGATCTGCAGCAGACGCTCTTCCCTTCGTCGATATCTTGCGGGCGATTGTGCTTGTGCTTCCGGTGCACTGGCGCTAATAGTGAGTATTTTTGGCATCGTCAACGCAGTGATGCATCTCGAACAGGGGCGGACACATGTAGATTGGCCTGATGAAGGCGCTGGGAACAAGCCGGCGTGATATTGGCCGTTTGTTTCGCTACGGGCTGCCTGGGTTGGCCTGCTGGGCGGTGCGCTGGGTGTGCTGGGTGCATGGAAGGTGCGGCGTGGCGCCAACGGTTATCTCGAAGCTCTCCACTGATCATAAACTCGTCTTTGTACCAGAGCATGCTGCTGCGGTGATGGTTGGCCTGATGCTGGTAGCGAAATCATTGCTGGCTGGCTGCCAAGCCCTGGGGCTACGAAGCTCGACCCAATCGAAGCGCTGCGTACCGATAATCTAGATAGATACAAAGGCCAAAACCCGCTGCGCGAGGGTAAGCAAACTGGGTTTTTGACTCAGATTAAGAGTACTACTGCGCCACACCTAACAGGGGCAGAGGCGAGAAAAGAGACCCAAAATAGCTGAGACTTGAGGGCAGAGTGGCTTGCGCTCTTTAATTTTATAACGCTTGTGCTATAATTGGCAAAAGGGTATAAATAGGGTATAGCTATGAATGAACACCATAAAAAATTTGCAAGCCGTTCCTTGTATTTGGCTTATTTGGGATATTAATTATCATTATATTGCTGGTGGTGGTGGCCATGGGGCTACAATAGTAGCTTCAAGGGTGTGCGGCCAGACCAAGTGAGCTTGCGCCAGCGCGATGGGAAGATCAGTGGCAATTTATGAATAGCGCGTGGCGAATATTGCCTCGGTCGAGGGACCTGCGTGGGGCAAAAGGCGAGCAAGGTGCGCGGCGAGGCCGGGCGGCGCACGAGGGGTGCAGGGATGGCGCAATGGCCGTGATGGCGCAGGGGCGGTGCCGCAACCGCGATGGTGCTGGTGCAACTGGCAAAAAATGGCGCAAATAGTTGCCAATGGCGTCAATGGTAAGGACGGGCAAACGGAATAACGGCGGATGGTGCATCGACATAGGGTAAAGGGCGAAAAAGGTGACAAGGCGAGCCGGCAAAGATGGTAAGACATAAAAATGGTGAAAAGGGCGAGAAGGGCGATGCTGTTGAAGGTGACACAGGTGCCAAAGGCGGCGAGCAGGGCACACCTGGCACCTGGCGCCTGGGGAAAAAGGCGTGCCCAGCAATACGTAACTGAAA
>BNJT01001319.1_pt1 | contig 79966 bp, 136 predicted proteins | sample 8540491 | NCBI WGS metagenome assembly BNJT01 (sample SAMD00202455, study PRJDB9452) | human saliva metagenome | host: Homo sapiens | reverse complement strand
TTATTAAAAAAACTCTATAGAATGATCTCAATTTTTATTTCTCAATATAAACAATGAAAAAAATTTTTAGATATTTTTGCACAACGCTATGTTGACTGGGTTATTCGATTAGGTCGAGTTCGCTTCTCTTTACTTGGCATTGCTATTCTTGCGATTTTGGCTCTTTGTATACAAATCTTATTAAGTACGCTGTTTTAGTGATGGTATTCACTGGAGTGATATTGTTCGCTCGATCACTTTTGGTTTGTTTACTGCTCCTTTTGTTATTTATTTCTTTACGCTACTTGTTGAGCGATTAGAACGTTCCCGTTTGGAGCTCTCTAAAACGCTTGCTCGATTAGAAAAAAATAATCGTGATAAAAGTACCTTACTGGCTACCATTAGCCATGAATTGCGTACCCCATTAAATGGAATTATTGGCTTAAGTCGAATTTTGTTAGATGATAAATTAACGGAACAACAACAGAATTATCTGAATACGATTAATCTAAGTGCGGTCAGTTTAGGCCATATTTTTAGTGATATTATTGATTTAGATAAGATCGACTCTAAACGTATTGAATTAAATATTCAACCTTGCGATTTCCATTCACTACTTAATGATTTCTATAATTTTGGTACCTTAATGGCAGAACAAAAGGGGCTAAAATTTTCTTTAAACCAGGATGAAAATTTACCTAATTGGCTTTATCTCGATCGTGCTCGCATCAGTCAAATTCTTTGGAATTTAATTAGTAATGCCGTGAAGTTTACTGATAAAGGTGAAGTTATCCTAACAGTACAGAAAATCCAAGATAATCAATATCAATTTAGTGTTGCAGATACGGGGGCAGGTATTGCATCTTGTGAATTGGATAAGATTTTTACCATGTATTACCAGGTTAAAGACAATATTCATCGTTCCGCAGGGAGTGGTATCGGTCTTGCGATTTCTAAGAATCTTGCTCAGTTAATGCAAGGGGATTTAACTGTTGAAAGTGAGTTGGATAAAGGTTCTACTTTTTATTTAACGATTATTGCGGATAAAGCCCAAGCTAATGAGATGAATGCTGAAACAGCCATGCAGCATCTTTCTATTTTATTAGTTGAAGATGTTGAATTGAATGTGGTTGTAGCTAAAAGTATTCTTGAAAAAGCAGGGGCATTATGTTGATGTTGCCATGAATGGCGAACAGGCGATCCGATTATTTGAGAAAAATACCTATGATATTGTTTTTCTTGATATTAAATTACCAGATATGTCAGGTTTTGATATCGCCCACTATCTACGGAAAAACTACGAAGAAGGGATTTACGATTTTCTCCCGCCTTTAATTGCCTTTACAGCGAACGTGATGCACAGTGAAGAAGAATATCAAGAACAGGGTATGGATGGGGTATTACGCAAGCCACTTTCTTTGGTTGAATTACGTCAGTGCTTTAAAACCTTTTTAGGCGATGATATTGAATGTATCTCTGATGAAGAAGAAACCTCCTCAGGTTCAAGAAGACATCAATATTTCACTTATTGAGTTAATCGGAAAATCTCAAGCTAAAGCTAATGTTGATTTATTTAAACAATGGATGCCGATTTATTTAGATGAATTAGAAACAGCGTATGACGATTATCTTGTAAACTCAGATATGCAACAAACGGTGTCAGATGTCGCACATAAAATTAAAGGTGCAGCTGCGTCGGTAGGACTTGTTAATGTTCAAAATATCGCAAAACAGGCTCAAGATACCTCATTACCGAAATTGGACATCCGATATTGCTTCATGGATAAAGCAACTCAGTAATGAATGGCCTCAAAATTTAGCTGAATTGGAAGCCTATTTAGAAAAATAATTCATGACACGTCATTTTCAAATTTTAGTCAGTGAGAATATGCCGTCTAATTTGCCGGCAAATACCTTGATCATTAATGAGTTTTCTAAAATTCAAAATCTTCTTGGACAAGAGTTTGAGACGATCTTGTTTGATGCACGGAAAGGCATCCATTTAGAGGCGCTCGCTATTGCGGCTGGTACATTGAAAATGAATGGCATCTTAATTGTCTTGCTATCAAATTGGGGGGAGCTTCATTCTCAAATAGATGAAGATAGTCTTCGTTGGTCAGGTTCGATTGAGGCAATTGCTACGCCAAGATTTATGACATATTTTAAGTATTGTATTCATAAATATGGTTTTCCCGTCCTTTATCATCAAAATGATTTAAAATTTGACCGCACTTCTCAGCAGTTATTTGTAAATCATAACGCGACCTTAGATCAGCAGAAAATCATTGAGCAAATCTTACAAAAAGAATCCGAGCTCTACTTTCTTACTGCCAAACGAGGAAGAGGGAAATCAGCTCTAGCAGGCTTATTAGCGAATCAACTGGATACTAAAATTTACCTCACCGCACCGAATAAAAGTGCGGTTAAAATTTTGGCTGAATTTTCACAAAAAGAGATTATCTTTATTGCACCAGATGCGCTTTTCCTTGCTTTGCAAAATGATCCTTCTTTTTCTGAAAATGCTTGGCTTTTTGTTGATGAGGCGGCAATGCTGCTGATTGCTCAACTTAGCGCTTTTTCCCAGCATTTTAAGCATATTTTATTTACGACAACCATCCATAGTTATGAGGGAACAGGACGAGGCTTTGAGCTTAAATTTAAGCAAAAAATTAACCGCACTTTTTCTGACTTTGAGCTTATTGAACCGCTACGTTGGTCGAAAGATGATGCTTTAGAGGCGTTTATCGATGAGCTTTTATTATTGAATGTAGAGGATGAGTTTAAACAAACACCATACGATAAAAGCAAAATATGCCAAATTACTGAACGATCACAAGAGGAAATACTTTCTTCATTGGCTCAATTCTATGGCTTTGATGACATTAGCTCATTATCGTACATCACCATTAGATCTACGGCGATTGTTTGATGCTAATTCACAGTGTTTTTTTACCGCTGAAAAGTGAACAAGATTTACTAGGCTGCAGTTTGGGCATTAAAAGAAGGCGGGATTGAAGATGTCAGCCCTCATTGAAGCAATTCAGCAAGGGACTAGACGCCCTAAAGGTAATCTTGTCCCGCAAGCACTTTGTTTTCATGCTCAACAACAAAAGGCTTGTGAATTGCATTCTTTACGTATTTCGAGAATTGCGGTTCAGCCTATGTGGCAGCAACATGGTATTGGTACACAACTTATTGAATATATCACGCAAAATGCCGATGTAGATTATTTATCAGTGAGTTTCGGTTATACCAAAGAACTGGCTCAATTTTGGCAGAAATGTGGTTTTTCTCTTGTTCATTTAGGCGAGCATTTAGAGGCGAGTAGTGGTTGTTATTCAGCTATCGCTCTAAAGGGGCTTTCTACACAAGGCATTGAATTAGAAAAAGAAGCAACACAATCTTTTCAACGGAATATACCTTTGTCTTTCCATCCGCTCGTTCAGGAATTTAATAGCACATCAGTAGATTGGGAATTGATTGACGAAGATTGGCTCAGCTTAAAAAAATTTTGCTTATTTTTCACCGCACTTTAGCTTCCGCTTTGCCGGCAATTCGTCGATTTTTTTAATGAATTTAGATGAAAAAAAGATTGCCCTTTAATGAGAGATTATTTCATCACAAAAACAGATACCCTATAATAAGAAAAAAATGGGTTAAAATTATTACGTTCGGAAATTGCACAAAAATTAAAAAAGGAGGCAAAATGAGCGAACAAGAAAAAAAAGGTTGGTTCCGTAAAGCGGTAGATGAATACAATAAATTTTGCAGTGAGCTTGGTTTAGATAAAGGTAGTTGTCGAGGTTGTATGCCACGCATTGAATTTGATGATGATGGTAAGGTAAAAAAAGAGAAACCACTAGAACCACTCAAAAATAAAAAGAAAAACAGGGTTAATCAAACCCTGTTTTTTTTATACAGAATAAATATTGAAAAAGTAGAGTGGATTTGCTAAACTAATCAGCTATTCACGCAAAAAAATGAGATAAAAAAATTGACCGCGCTTATGAAAAACGACCTATTTTTAATTTTGATATTCCGACTCAGCCCAATGATCATAAAATTCTTGGCAATGTATTGGCGAGTGCAGATGCACTTGCTGTTAGTGAAATTGCAGAGCAATACGATGGATTGACTGTGGTTGTGACACCGGATACCAAAAGTGCGGTTCGTTTATCACAAGTTTTACCGGATTTCACTTCTCAGCCCGTTCAGTTTTTTTCCTGATTGGGAAACGTTGCCTTATGATTCTTTTTTTCTCCTCATCAAGAAATTATTTCTTCTCGTTTAAGTGCGCTATTTCATTTGCAAAATACTAAAAAAGGTATCTTTGTTTTACCGATTAGCACATTAATGCAACGTGTGTGCCCGCCGAAATATCTACAGCACAATGTCCTTTTGATTAAAAAAGGCGACCGTCTTGTCATTGAAAAATTGCGATTACAATTAGAGTCAGCAGGATATCGTTCCGTAGAGCAAGTACTAGAACATGGTGAATATGCTGTGCGCGGATCTCTTTTAGATCTTTTCCCAATGGGAAGTGCGGTTCCATTTCGCTTAGATTTTTTTGATGATGAAATTGATTCGATTCGTACTTTTGATGTCGATACGCAGCGAACGTTAGATGAAATTCAATCTATTAATTTATTACCTGCACACGAATTTCCAACAGATGAGAAAGGCATTGAATTTTTCCGCACGCAATTTAGAGAAACCTTTGGTGAAATTCGTCGAGATCCAGAACATATTTATCAGCAAATCAGTAAAGGCACATTAATTTCAGGGATTGAATATTGGCAGCCGTTATTCTTTGATGAAATGGCAACATTGTTTGATTACTTACCCGAAAAAACGTTGTTTGTGGATATGGAAACAAATCAAGCACAAGGTGAACGTTTTTTTATCTTGATGCCAAACAGCGTTATGAGCATCGAAAAGTTGATCCAATGCGCCCTCTTTTGCCGCCAGAACGTTTGTGGCTAAGTATTGATGCGGTAAATCATGCATTAAAAAATTATCCTAAAATTAATTTTAAAGCAGAAAAAGTGCGGTCATCTGTTCGTCAGAAAAAAACTTTAGCGGTGTCTGCATTACCAGCCGTGACCATTCAATCACAGCAAAAAGAACCGTTATCCCAACTTCGACAGTTTATTGAACATTTTAAAGGAAATGTTTTATTTTCAGTTGAAACCGAAGGACGACGTGAAACCTTACTGGATTTACTTTCACCATTAAAAATTAAACCTAAACAGATTAAAACCTTATCTGAAGCCAATCAAGACAAGTTTAATCTGTGGGTAAGTCGTCTTGAGCAAGGTTTTATTCTTGATGAGGCTAAACTCGCCGTTATTACTGAACATGAAATTTTAGGCGAGCGAGTACAACAACGTCAGCGTGATAAACGTAAAGCGGTGAATCCAGATACCTTAGTGCGTAATCTGGCTGAATTAAAAATTGGGCAGCCTGTGGTGCATTTAGATCATGGTGTTGGGCGTTATGGTGGCTTAGTGACACTCGATACTGGGGGATTAAAAGCAGAATATTTGCTGATCAATTATGCGAATGAATCCAAACTTTATGTGCCTGTTGGTTCTCTTCATTTAATTAGTCGCTATGTCGGTGGCTCAGATGAAACTGCACCATTGCATAAATTAGGTAATGAATCGTGGGCGAAAACGCGTCAAAAAGCCGCAGAAAAAATTCGTGATGTGGCCGCTGAATTACTTGATGTGTATGCCCAACGAGAAGTGAAAAAAGGCTTTGAATTTAAATATGATCGTGAGGAATTCCAGCAATTCGCTGCAACCTTCCCTTTTGAAGAAACGCACGATCAAGCCATGGCGATTAACGCAGTCATTTCGGATATGTGTCAGCCCTAAAAGCGATGGACCGTTTAGTTTGTGGTGATGTAGGGCTTTGGGAAGACGGAAGTGGCGATGCGTGCCGCATTTTTGGCAGTCATGAATCATAAACAAGTTGCTGTATTGGTTCCAACAACCTTGTTAGCTCAACAGCATTACGAGAATTTTAAAGATCGTTTTGCTAATCTTCCGGTTAATGTGGAAGTGCTTTCTCGCTTTAAAACAACCAAAGAGCAAAAACAAATCTTAGAAAATTTAGCCGAAGGAAAAGTCGATATTCTGATTGGAACCCATAAATTGATTCAATCCGATGTGAAGTTTTCTGATCTTGGCTTTACTTATCATTGATGAAGAACATCGCTTTGGTGTGGGACAGAAAGAGAAAATTAAACAACTTCGAGCGAATATTGATATTTTAACGCTGACCGCAACACCAATTCCTCGTACTTTGAATATGGCGATGAATGGTATTCGCGATCTTTCTATTATTGCGACGCCACCGGCTCGCCGAGTGAGTATCAAAACGTTTGTTCGCCAAAAAGATGATTTAATCATTCGTGAAGCGATTCTGCGTGAGATTTTGCGTGGTGGGCAAGTTTATTATTTGCATAATGATGTGGCGAGTATTGAAAATACAGCAGAAAAAACTGACCGCACTTGTCCCTGAGGCTCGAGTCGTGATTGGTCATGGTCAAATGCGAGAACGTGAACTTGAACGCGTGATGAGTGATTTTTATCATCAACGTTATAACGTTTTAGTCTGTTCCACCATTATTGAAACAGGGATTGACGTACCAACGGCAAATACGATCATTATTGAACGTGCAGATAATTTTGGTTTAGCTCAGCTTCACCAGTTGCGTGGTCGAGTAGGGCGTTCCCATCATCAAGCTTATGCGTATTTGCTTACACCTCCACCGAAATTAATGACGAAAGATGCGAAACGTCGTTTAGAGGCATTAGAAAGTTTAGATAACTTAGGTGCAGGTTTCATTCTTGCGACGCATGATTTAGAAATTCGCGGTGCAGGTGAATTATTAGGGAATGAACAAAGTGGGCAAATTGAAAGCATCGGTTTTTCACTTTATATGGAATTACTTGATGCGGCAGTTAAAGCCTTAAAAGAGGGAAGAGAACCTTCATTAGAAGAGATTACACATCAGCAAGCTGAAATTGAGTTACGTGTTCCAGCCTTATTGCCAGATGACTATCTTGGTGATGTGAATATGCGTTTGTCGTTCTATAAACGCATTGCAGCAGCAGAAAGTAAACAAGAGTTAGATGAATTAAAAGTTGAATTAATCGATCGCTTTGGCCTATTACCTGAAGCAACTAAAAATCTTTTACAAATTGCTGAGATGCGTTTAATGGTGAAACCATTAAAAGTACTGAAGATTGATGCAGGAGCTCAAGGAGGCTTTATTGAATTTTCACCTTCAGCAAAAGTTGATCCTGAAAAATTCATCAAATTAATTCAACAAAATCCAATTGTTTATCGCTTTGATGGTCCATTAAAATTTAAGTTTGTGAAAGCACTTCCAGAAAACAAAGAGCGGCTAGAATTTGTGATGGATTTGGTGAAGACGCTTACTGAGTAGGGGATAAATCGTGATAGGTCAAATTCAAAGTACAGGAAGATGACCTATAAGTGTTTTCAATCGATCTTTCAAATATTAATTAAAGGATGTGATTGAAGTAATCTTTTAAGATTTCATATTGGAATGTAAACCCACAGTCTAGCAAATGTTTTGGATGGGCATTCTGACTGTCTAAAAGAATGCAAGCGCGTTCGCCTAGAATAGTAGTTAATAAAAATTGAGGTACTTGAGCAAAACAAGGACGATGTAATGCTTGACCTAATAATTGGTTAAAGGTCTTGTTTTTAACAGGATGTGGTGCGGTAAAATTAAATGCCCCTTCGCAAGCGTTATGATCAAGTAAAAAGAGCAGGCCTTTTACCATATCCTCTAACGTGATCCAGCTCCAATATTGCTCACCATTCCCTAATTTTCCGCCTAGTCCAAAGCGATAGAGCGGTAGAATTTTAGCAAAAGCCCCCCCTTTTGGAGAAAGCACTAATCCGGTTCTTACTAAACAGACTCTTGTGTTGGCTTGCTTTGCCGCATTTTCCCAATCAATGCAAAGCTGTGCGGTAAATTGAGTACTTGGATTTGTGTTTTCAGTGATCTGCTCGTCACCACAGTTTCCATAAATACCGGTTGCAGAACCTGAAATCAGAGCTGGGGGATATTCACTTTGGTTAATAAGTTGAACAATCTGCTGTGTTAAATCAATACGGCTATGACGCAGTTTCTCTTTTTGTTGAACCGTCCATTTTTTATCGAAGATTGGCTCTCCAGCAAGATTAATAACCGCATCAAAGGTATTCAAGTCTTTGAGTGTTGAAAGTGCGGTCAAAAATTGAGGTGTTTTTTCAGGAAAAATAGATTGAGCTTTTTCAATAGAGCGAGTCAATACGGTAACGCTATCACCACGTGACAGTAGTGCTGTAACTAAAGCTTTTCCAACAAATCCTGTTCCACCAGTCACTAAGATATTCATTATAAGCTGCTTTCAAAGAGCGCTTGAATTTGTGCTAAAAGCGCTTTAATTGTTGTATTTTTGGTTGGGGTGACAAATATCGTGTCATCTCCAGCAATCGTACCTAAAATTCCTTCTGGTTTACCAATGGAGTCTAGTAAACGAGCGATTAATTGAGCTGCACCTGGAGAGGTTTTGATGACGATGACGAAATCATTGTGATCAATATCCAAAACCAAATTTTTTAATGGACTGCTGGTAGCGGGCACACTCAATTCACTTGGTAAGCAATACACCATTTCCATTTTGGTATTTCTTGCACGAACCGCACCAAATTTGCTTAACATTCGTGAAACTTTTAGATTGATTAATGGTTTGGAATCCTTGATTCTTTAAGGCTTCAACGATTTCACTTTGAGAAGCAAATCGCTCTTGGTGTAGCAGTTCTTTAAATGCTTTTGTTAATTGATCAGACATAGTTATTCTCATATAGGGGAATTTGCATAAGAATTGCATAAAAATTCATTTTAAGCAATTGAAATGAATTTGTTGTTTGAAAAGTTTGAGCTAGATCGCATAATTGAACTTCTCTGTTTGTAATTTAACGGCTAAGACTTTAGAATTCTACCTAGTTAGGATTAATTAATACATGAGGAGTATTTTATGAAAGTTGCAGTATTAGGCGCAGCAGGCGGCATTGGTCAAGCATTAGCCTTATTACTTAAATTACAATTACCCGCTGAAAGTGAATTAGCACTTTATGATATCGCACCAGTGACACCAGGTGTGGCTAAAGATGTGAGTCATATCCCAACAGCGGTTAAAGTAGAAGGTTTTGCGGGTGAAGATCCAACACCTGCACTAAAAGGTGCTGATGTCGTTTTAATTTCTGCAGGGGTTGCACGTAAACCTGGTATGGATCGTTCAGATCTTTTCAATATCAATGCGGGTATTGTGCGCAACTTAATTGAACATGTTGCAAAAACTTGTCCAAAAAGCTTGTGTAGGTATTATCACCAACCCTGTGAATACGACTGTTGCAATTGCTGCAGAAGTGTTGAAAAAAGCAGGTGTTTACGACAAACGTAAATTATTCGGTGTCACCACTTTAGACGTATTACGTTCTGAAACATTCGTTTCTGAATTAAAAGGCTTAAATGTTTCTCGTACAAGCGTACCAGTAATTGGCGGTCACTCAGGTGTAACCATTCTTCCATTACTTTCACAAGTTCAATATGCTGAGTGGAAAGAAGAGAAATCGCACCATTAACAAAACGTATCCAAAAATGCAGGTACCGAAGTGGTTGAAGCAAAAAGCAGGTGGCGGTTCTGCGACACTTTCTATGGCTCAAGCGGCAGCACGTTTTGCTCGTTCATTAGTGAAAGGCTTAAGTGGCGAAACTGTCGTTGAATGTACTTATGTAGAAGGTGACGGTAAATACGCACGTTTCTTCGCTCAGCCAGTACGTTTAGGTAAAGAAGGGGTAGAAGAAATTTTTACCAATCGGTACCTTAAGCAAATTTGAACAAGAAGCTTTTAGAAAGCAATGTTACCAACATTGCGTGCTGATATTGAATTAGGCGAAAAAAATTTATTAACGGCTAATTTAATTTCTATTTCTAGGAGAAGGGGAGCTATATGCTCCCTCTTTTTTTATACGTAAACGATTGAAAAATAAAAAAAGTGAAGAAAAAAAGCGTGATTTAGCTCACAAATTTTGAAAATTGCTATTTGCAATATAAAAGTACTTTGCCGTATTCTTAAACCACTAAAAACAAGTGCTATTTTTTTAAATAGCCGACATCTATTTTGCTTTTCCGAGTAGTGCCCCAATAGGGGCACTTTTTTTTATGTCTATTTTTTTAGTCGAAGCATAAAAAAAGTGCGGTCAAAAAAACACAAGATTTTCTGACCGCACTTTTTAAAAATGAATGTTAAGCGAAAAGAATTATTCAAACATTGCTGAAATAGATTCTTCATTGCTGATACGACGAATTGCTTCAGCAAGCATAGTTGAAAGAGTCAGCACGCGTACTTTACCAAGCGCTTTTCATTTCTGGTGAAAGTGGAACAGTATCAGTTACCACGATTTCATCAATGGCATCGCTTGCTAAATGTTGTGCTGCTGCACCAGAGAATACGGCGTGAGTTGCGTAAGCAAATACGCGTTTTGCACCGCGTTCTTTTTAATGCTTCAGCCGCTTTTACATAATGTACCACCTGTATCAATCATATCATCGACAAGGATACAATCACGATCTGCGACATCCCCGATAATGTGCATAACTTGCGATACGTTTGCGCGTGGACGACGTTTGTCGATAATCGCCATTTCGGTATCGTTTAATAATTTCGCTACCGCACGTGCACGTACCACACCGCCGATATCTGGAGATACAACGATAGGATTGACGAGATCGGTTTTCTTCAAGATATCATCAAGTAAAACCGGTGAACCGAATACGTTATCAACTGGCACATCAAAGAAACCTTGGATTTGCTCTGCGTGTAAGTCACAGGTTAATACGCGGTCAATTCCCTACAGTTGAAAGTAAATCAGCAACGACTTTTGCAGTGATTGGAACACGAGCAGAACGTACACGACGATCTTGACGAGCATAACCGAAATAAGGAACAACGGCAGTAATACGACCAGCTGATGCACGACGTAAAGCATCAACCATTACAATCAATTCCATCAGGTTGTCATTTCGTTGGCGCACAGGTAGATTGGATAATAAACACGTCTGCACCACGCACATTTTCATTAATTTGCACTTGGATTTCACCATCGCTAAAGCGTCCAACGGTGGCATCGCCTAATGAAATGTAAAGACGTTCAGAAATCTTTTTCGCTAGCTCAGGCGTAGCATTTCCAGCAAAGAGTTTAATGTCTGGCATTTTATATAACCTCAGGTTGAGTGTAGATAGATTGGTTGGTCGAGAGTTGTTTCAGCATGGTATGTAATGGTGAAACGTTTAATCCTTTAGCAACAAAGCCGAAAAAAATTCCTTCGGTTTTTTTGTTGAAAACAGCTTGTGCTGATTTTTTTCATCATCAAATTCAGCAAAAAAACACAAGCCCCTGTCCCTGTTAATCTGGCTGGTCCATATTGTAACAACCATAGTAGGGCTTTTTTTCAACTTCCGGATATTGAGTTCGCACGACTTTTTTTCGCAATCGTTTGCAAACGGTTGGTTTAAAAAGCTGTACAAGGGATCTTTTTCTGTATTGCGTGGCAAATCTGGGATCGCTAAAAACCACTGCAGTAGAAATCGCAGTTTCAGGTTTTAGTACCACATAATATTTTTTTCTTGTGGTTTCGCAGTATTGAATTTTTTTCACCCACACCTTCTGCAAAAAGCGGCTTGTCCATGAACGAAGATAGGCACATCAGCCCCAAGTTTTTAGCCCAAGCTCGGCAAGTTCATCAATGGATAAATGGGTTTGCCATAAATAGTTTAAAGCAAGCAGAGTCGTTGCGGCATTGGATGAGCCACCGCCAATCCCACCGCCCATTGGCAGAATTTTATCTAAATGAATTGTCGCGCCGAGTGTACAGCCTGTTTTTTTCTTGTAGGAGTGTCGCTGCACGATAGATTAAGTTTTGTTCTAGAGGTAAGCCTGGAATTTCAGGAGAGATGCGGATTTGTTTATCTTGGCAAATATCAATAGTGAGCCAATCGCCGAAATCAAGAAATTGGAAAAGGGTTTGTAATTCGTGGTAGCCGTTTGGCAGTTTACCGTTTATATAGAGAAATAAATTGAGTTTTTGCGGGGCTTGGAAAGCGGTTAGGCTTTCCAAGAGAAGTTGAAAGTGCGGTCGAAAAGTGATGTGTTTTCATTAGAACGCCCATTCATCCACACGAATTTTTAGGGTTTGTGATGTACTTTTATTCTTTAACAGAATATTTTCAGGCATCGAATTATCCGGATGATAGCTTAGGTAATCAGCTGTCCAAATCGAACCATCAAGCGGGTAGCTAAATTCGGATAAAAGATGATTAGTTCCAACTTGGTAATCTGCGTTATCTGCTGGCTGACCTTTTTAACCAATAAGCTAAATGCTCTAATGGCACATCCATTCCGATGATTTCACGTAACAATAATTTGGCATTTTTTTATCAGATTGTTGATTGCCTTTTATTATCTGAAATTGTCATCCCGTTTGGATGCATTTCCATAGTTAGCGTCGTTTTGCTAATCAGAGAATAAAGTTTTAACTTATAGGCTTTCGGGGTTTGATATTGCCATTCAAAGCGACTAGAAAAACGCTCTTGTGGACTGATGTAACCAATTTGTCCTTTTGTGCTATAAGATTGAATTTGTTTGATTTTTTTGAGGTGCTGTTGCCACGTAATATCGTTCTTATCGATATGTTGAACATCTGTTGGGCGCTCTGCATCAAGTGTACAAGCAGACAAGATCACACTTGCAAATACAGGTGCGAGAAGAGATTTTAATAATTTCATAACAAAATATTTACTAAAAAATTGCACATATTGTAAGGGTTAGTTTACTTTTAGTAAAGCTCGATTAAGCATTTAAGCGAGTTTTCTCGGCTTTCACTGCGGCAATTCTTCGACGTGTTAATTCATCTCGAATACCTTTGCTTTTTCAAAAACCATCGGAAATCACTTGTTGCACATCAACAGCTAGAGCAGCTTGATAAAGTGTTTTGAGGTAATCAATTTGCGGATATTCTTTATTTTCAAAGCCAGTTCGTCCGCGAGTATCAGATAAACATACCAATAAAAATTCCTCAAAGCGCTGAGGCTTGCGCCAAACATCAAAAAGTATTAAAGAGTTTTCACTACTGTTTCTGGGCGAAGTTCTAATGCTTTGTGTGCATGCGTGTGATATTCGCAAGTTAATTCGCCTAATTCTTGAAGATAATTAGGGACTCTAAGGCGTTTGCATAATGAACGAGTCGGTTTAATCCCCGCTTTTTCATGTCCATGATGACTAGGCCACATTTCTTTTGGGGTAAGGGCTTTTCCAAGATCATGACAAATCGCAGCAAAACGGACCGCACTTTTATTCAAATTGGTATTTTCTGTGAGTTTAACGGCTTGCTGCAATACGAGCATGGTATGAACAAAGCTATCAATTTCAGGATGATATTTGGCTGGGTTCGGTACACCATCTAAGGCGGCAATCTCAGGGAAGAGCACTTTGAGTGCGCCAACTTGATGCAGCGTTTCAAAATAAATTTCAGGATGTGGCTCATTTAATGCTTTTTCCGTTTCCATCCAAACACGCTCAGCCGTTAGGTGGGCGAGTTCGCCTTGTTCAGTGAGTTCAGTCATTAATTTAAGGGTTTCTTCGGCAATTGAGAAACCTAAATGATGGAAACGAGCAGCGAAAGCGTGCGACACGTAATACACGAAGTGGGTCTTCAGCAAAAGCGGGGGAAATATGACGTAAAATACGTTGATGAATATCTTCTACGCCATGATAAGGATCGTGCAGCTTTGCCATCTTTGTCTTGGGCAATGGCATTAATGGTGAGATCTCGACGAATTAAATCTTGTTCAAGCGTAATATCATCTGAAAAAAATCACAAATAAATCCAGTGTAGCCTTTGCCTGATTTTTCGTTCTGTACGGGCAAGCGCATATTCTTCATGGCTTTCAGGATTAAGAAAAACAGGGAAGTCTTTGCCAACTTGTTGGTAACCTTGAGCCAGCAACATTTCTGGTGTTGCTCCCACGACGACCCAGTCACGATCTTTTACTGGTAAACCTAAAAGTTGATCGCGTACAGCACCGCCGACAAGATAAATTTCCATTTTGCTCTCCCATCAAAATATAAAGAAAAAGGTAGGCAAATGCCTACCTCAATGATGAATCATGACCAGCTATCACGACGTTTACGTCTAGGGTAAAAATGTGAGGTAATACTAAGCCAATTAATAAACCTACACCTAATACTGAGCCGCCATAAATAAACCATTGGATCGCAATTTCACGTTTATTCGCATCAAGCATTGCTTCTAAATCACGATTTTTATTTTTCGTCATTTCTAATTCACGTTTAAGTTGTGAATTTTGCTCAAGCAATTCACTGCTTTGTTGTTCCGCTTGTTTACTACGACGTTGAATTTCGTTTGTACGTTGCTGCCAATCTGAATCAACGCGACTCAGCTTCAAAGTCAGTTCTTGAACCTGCGCTTTTCAATCTTGGATTTTTCTTCACGGCTACTTGGCGTAGAACTCAGTTCCGAGGTTAAAATCCATGCCTCGCGATTTTTATTATCACGAATTAGGGTATATTTTCCTTCTTGTCCTAAGACTGTTACCGCTTCGCCAGATTGGATTGCACCCGCGATCTTAAACTGATCGCCTGCACCTTTGCGTAAATATGTGTTCAGATTTTCTGTCACATATTGCGTTTCAGCTTGTACTGTCCCAATGGTTGAGCCTAATAAAACACAAGAAAATAAAAAGTTTGCTCACTTTTTGACATAATACTTCCTAGATTCGTGAAGGAAGTGCGGTTAGAAAAATACAATGAAAAAAATAACCGCACTTTTTAATAATTATACTAATGGAAAAATCGCGCGAAGGACGTAGAAAATCATAATCGCGAAGAATGCACCCGCTGGCAATGTCACAACCCATGAACTAATGATGTTACGGATAACCGTTAAGTTAAGTGCCGCAATACCGCGCGCGAAACCGATACCTAAGATTGCACCCACTAGGGTTTGTGTCGTGGAGATAGGTAAACCCTGTACCTGATGCCACTACAACGGTCATCGCTGTTGCAAATTGTGCGGCAAAACCACGGCTCGGAGTTAAATCGGTAATACCTGATCCTACAGTTGCCATCACTTTTTGCCCCATCGCAATCAGACCAACTGCGATACCTAATGCACCTAAAGGTAAAATCCACCAAGCTAATTTTCCACCGCTAAGGATTTGTCCTCCATTTTCCACAATTGAGACCACAGAAGAAAGCGGACCAATTGCATTGGCTACGTCATTAGAACCATGTGCGAATGCCATTGCACAAGCAGTTAAAAGCATTAAGATACTAAAAATCTTTTCGACTGAACCGAATGCGCCTTTTTGTTGCTTTTTCAGTGAATCTTTTACTGCGGAAGTAGAAGTGGCAAAAAATCATGCCAATGACACTGATTAGCAATGAAATACCGAGCGTTTCATTTGTTGAAAGATTTAAACCAACGTGTTTTAAACCTTTTGCCATAGTCACGATACAAAGCACAAATACAGTAATAGCCATGTAGTAAGGACCATATTTTTGTGCATTTTTCAGTGGGTTCTCAGTATCAAATATGAGTTTTTGGATACTCGCAAAGATGGTATAGGCTAAAAGTCCCGCAATCACTGGCGTGATAAACCAGCTACCAACAATTCCACCGATTGTAGACCAGTCAACAGAACCAGGACCAATTGTAATACAAGCAAAACCAATTAAAGCACCGATGATGGTGTGGGTACCCGAAACAGGCCAGCCCATTTTAGTGGCGATAAATAACCAAGCACCTGAAGCAAAGAGCGCTGAAAGCATCCCTAATGCTAAGAGATCTGGAGATTCGATAAATTGAGTCGGATCGATAACACCGCTTTTAATGGTTTCAGTTACTTCACCACCGGCTAAATAAGCTCCCTGCAGATTCAAAAAAATCAAAGCAATAATAATCGCTTGTTTTGCTGTAATGGTTCCCGAACCTACGGAAGTCCCCATTGAGTTTGATACGTCGTTGGCACCAATACCAAATGCCATAAAAAAGCCGAATACCGCGGTAATTAAGACTAACCACGAGCCGTATGCATTAATAATTTCCATAGTGAATTTCCTATGTTGTAGTTAATGTCGTCAAAAATTAAGAGCGAGCTAGCATTAATTCAATACGAGAGCCAACACGTTGTGCCTGATCGGCTAATACGCCCACCCACTCGATGACTTTTATACAAGAACATCACATCAATTGGGTTATAACGACTTTCAATACCTAGCAACATTTTACGTAATTGAATTTGCATTTGATCCGTATCATCTTCGATAGAATCTAACTCTTGGATCATGGTATTCACTAATTTAAGTTCACGGCCTTTTAAAAACCGGTTTCAAGTAATTGATCCATCTCTTCAATCACACGATGTGCTTGATGAATAGAGTCTAAACTACGTTCAACATATTTTTAAGAAACTTTCTTGCATTTCTTCTGGAATGCCGAATTGGCGACCAATCATACGACCTGAAATATCTTTTAGCAAAGTTAGCTAATTTGTCTAATTGGGTAACTAATTCCAATAAATCAGTACGATCGATAGGTAAAAAAATAAAACCACGAGGCAATTTTCAAACGAATTTCACGTTTTAAACCGTCTGCTTCACGTTCACCTTGAGAAATGTCTAAACGTACTTTTTTTCTGCTTCATCCCATTGTTTTAAATAGGTATGTTGAAAGAATGGAATTAATAAATCGCAACATTCTGTAACTTTTTTAGAATGTTTTTGCAGAGGTTTTAAAGGAGAATGGGCAAATAATCCGAGAATATTATTCATTGCCATAGGTGTTTTTACTCCATAACAAGGGTTAAAAATTTCCGTTGCATATTACCTGATTTTATAAGGGAAATACACGAAAAAGATCTTGATTTGTATAAAATTATCTGTATATTTAAACAGTTAAAATTGATAAGGAAAAAATAAAATGAGTAATGAAGTTGAATTAAAAGCTTGCAGTCACCTCTGATGCTTTTGATATCCTAAAAACACACCTCAATCAATTCAATATCTTAGAGCAAAAATACGATCTTTCTAGGAAATACTTATTTCGATTATCCCGATCATTTTTTTGGCGAAAACAAAAAAATGGGATTGCGTGTCCGTCGAGAAAAATAATGATTTCACACTTACCTTAAAAAAACTGACGGAAAAGTGGTTGGCGGATTGCATAGCCGTCCAGAATATAATTTATCTATACCTGATGATTCAGTACCTACATCGGCACAATTAACGTCATTGTATCCATTTGAACATTTGCCTTCCGCTGCATTACAGCCGATTTTCTCAACAGATTTTAACCGCACTTTTTTTGGTTGATTGCATTTGGTGCATCAAAAAAATTGAAGTGGCTTTTTGATCAAGGGAAGATTCTATCAGGGGAGAAAACACAGCCTATCTGCGAAATTGAATTTGAATTAAAAGAAGGGCTTGTTTCAGATCTTTTCTATTTTGTCTCACTTTTACCTTTTGAACAGGATGTGTATTTTAGTTCGGCAAGTAAAGCGAAACGAGGCTATCAACTAGGCAGTAAACAACTTCTGATTGATTGGTTAAATAAATGGCGGGATTTCTTAAAAGAAGAACGTGAGGGAAGTGCGGTTGATTCTCGCGAACAATTAAGTGCAGTCATGAAAATGGAGCAGCAATTGATTGAGGAAACGCTTTCATTCCCAACGGATGTGTTTGCTTTCGATTTTATGAAAACCGTTGAACGTGTCGGCGCATTTTTTTCAATCTTTATCATTATTATGATGACAACAAAGCCTTGTTTGAAAAAAACTGGAAGAAAAATCGATCAGCTGAGTTATTAGCAAGTAATCAATTTTTCCTTAATGAAATAAAAGGCTTGATTACCTTTCATAGCGAAACAAAAGATAATTTTCAAACTATTGAGAAGTTAAAAGCGTTATTAAAGAGCCGTGCGTATTTTGAAAGAATGCTTGGCTTTAATGATGTTGATGGCGTAAAACAGGGTTTCTCGAAAGGATAATAAAAATGGCAAAAAGCTCCTAAAAACCGCTTATGTATGTAATGATTGTGGCGCTGAATTTTCGCGCTGGCAAGGGCAGTGTTCTGCCTGTAAAGCCTGGAATACCATTAGTGAAGTGCGGTTAATTTCAGCCTCAAATTCCACAAAAAAATGATCGTTTTAGTGGTTATGCAGGAGAAACTCGTGCAAAAAAATCCAAACACTTTCTGAAATTAGCTTACAAGAAACACCGCGTTTCACCAGTGGATTTAAAGAATTAGATCGCGTATTAGGGCGGCGGGATCGTACCGGGGAGTGCCATTTTTAATTGGTGGGCATCCTGGCGCGGGGAAAAAGTACCTTTGTTACTTCAAGTGATGTGCGGATTAGCAAAAAAATATGACCGCACTTTATGTAACAGGGGAAGAGTCGCTTCAACAAGTGGCAATGCGAGCTAATCGCTTAAATCTGCCGACAGATAAATTAAATATGTTATCTGAAACCTCAGTTGAGCAAATTTGTAATTTGGCGGATCAATTAAAACCGCAAATTATTGTGGTGGATTCGATCCAGGTTATGCATCTTTCGGATATTCAATCTTCTCCAGGAAGCGTGGCACAAGTGCGTGAATGCGCCTCTTTCCTGACTCGTTATGCGAAAAACCCGACAAGTTGCCATCATTATGGTTGGACATGTCACGAAAGACGGTACCCTCGCAGGTCCGAAAAGTATTGGAGCATGCCATTGACTGTTCATTTATTGCTGGAAGGGGAGGCAGATTCCCGTTTCCGTACGTTACGTAGCCATAAAAAACCGTTTTGGCGCAGTGAATGAGCTAGGGGTATTTGGTATGACAGAGCAAGGTCTGCGCGAAGTGAAAAAAATCCATCGGCAATTTTTCTTAAGCCGAGGAGATGAACAAACGCCTGGTAGCTCAGTCATGGTACTTTGGGAAGGAACGCGTCCGCTTTTGGTGGAAATTCAAGCGTTGGTGGATCATTCTATGCTCGCTAATCCGCGTCGAGTGGCGGTAGGGCTAGAACAAAATCGTTTAGCTTTATTGCTTGCGGTATTACATCGTCATGGTGGACTACAAATGTCGGATCAAGATGTTTTTGTGAATGTCGTTGGCGGTGTAAAAGTCGGAGAAACAGGGGCGGATCTTGCGTTATTGCTTGCATTAATTTCGAGTTTCCGTAATCGTCCATTGCCACAAGATTTAGTTGTCTTTGGTGAAGTCGGGCTAGCCGGGTGAAATTCGACCGGTAACCAGTGGTCAAGAACGTATTAGTGAAGCCGCAAAACATGGTTTTAAACGCGCGATTGTCCCTTTTGCCAATAAGCCGAAAAAGTGCGGTTGAGAATATGGAAGTTTTTTTACGGTGAAAAACTCGCTGATGCACTTGCCATTTTGGATAATTTCTAAAAAAACGTTGTCCTATTGTTGTCTGATTACTGAAAGTTTTTTTGATAAATTAGATAGAATATGCGCCGTACATAAGGAAAGGTTATGGAAAAGAAATTAAATAAAGCGTTGGATAGCATTGATATCAAAAATCTTAAATGAATTACAACGCAACGGTAAAAATCTCTAATATCGATTTATCAAAGAAAGTTGGGGTTATCGCCAACACCTTGTTTAGAAAGGGTAAAACGCTTAGAAAAACAAGGTGTGATTATGGGCTATCGGGCATTATTAAATCCTGAATTACTGGATGCGCCTTTATTGGTGATCGTTGAAATTACGCTCGTGCGTGGTAAACCGGATGTTTTCGAAGAGTTTAATGCCGCGATTCAAGCGCTTGATGAAATTCTCGAATGTCATTTGGTATCAGGTGATTTCGATTATTTACTCAAAACACGTGTAGCAGATATGGCCGCATATCGAAAATTATTGGGTACCACATTATTGCGCTTACCTGGTGTGAATGACACCCGAACTTATGTCGTCATGGAAGAAGTGAAACAAACTAATTATCTCGTACTAAAATAAAAATGATTAAACGAATTACAAAACGATTTACACCGAAACAATATTTAGCAGAATTATTACTCGGATTGACCGCACTTTTAGGTTTATATTTAATCGTGGCATGGTCAAGCTATACGCCATTAGATAACTCTTGGTCTACAGCAAGTTTTCAAACTGAAACCATTAATAAAGCCGGTGCTTTTGGTGCTTGGTTAATTGATGCGTTTTTTTGTTTTTTTCTCGGCTATGTCGGTCATCTCATTCCGTTTGTCATTTTTATCGTACCGATTTATTTACTGAAAACCAAAGCGGTGCATTCTCTCTCTGTAACCCGTATTGCATTACGTTCCTTTGGCTTTTATTGCTCTCATTGTTGGCTTAACCATGATGGCAACATTGTTGCTTTCAAATACGAACTACTATTTAGCTGGTGGCGTATTTGGTGGCAGCTTAGTGGTGAATTTATATCCTACACTCGGTAAGTTTGGCTGTATTTTAGTAGGGCTTTATCTGTGCAGTTGTAGGCTTTATTTTTCTGTTCCGGTGCATCATTAATTCGTTTAATTGTGAAATTCTATCACTGGCTAACCATGAAAAAAATCAACCGGCAGAAGAAGAGCAAGCAGAACATACTTCTGTAGATGATCTTGAACAAATTGTGATTGAGGCACCTCAACAACTTGCTTTCTCTGATTCTCAATTGGAAACTGAATCTACAGAAAATGAGAAAAGAGGACGAGCCTGGAAATGCCTTTGTTAAGCCTGAGCAACTAATTAATATCAGTGGGCTATCCTCACCGAGTGCTTCAGAGCCGGCAGATGTTGAAAAAAATTAGAAGATAAGTTTAAAGGCTTCACGGTTGAATCTGACAATTTACCGAATGTGTCTATTTCTGCCTCTTCTTCCGTTGAATTACCAACAAAAGAAGATTTTTCAGCAACATGGAAAAACTCACAAGTGAATCATCAAAGTGCGGATGATTCAGATGATATTTTTTTGAAGAAAAATGTCATACCCAAAAGTGTCACTAAAAACACCTGAAAAATACGACCGCACTTTATCCAACTTATGATGAATCTTTAGAATCAGAAAATGATGGTTTAGAAGATGAATTAGCGCGTCAGTTTGCTGCGCAAGAGCAAGCTCGTATGCAAGAAATGGAAGTGCGAGCAAAAGCCTCAAATGCTGAAGATGCATTAAAAGTGATCTTGAATGAGCCGACAGCTTCACCAGTTAAAGCGCGTGAAATTCATATTGAGAATGCAACTGAAACAACCTATAAGCCGTATTCTGATACGCTTATTCATCCCGCATTCCAACAGCCAACGAATAAACGTGAAAAACCAACGACACCATTACCAAGTTTAGATTTACTTGAGCATCGTCCAACGCAGGCTCAAGATATTACGCGTGAAGAAATTTTAGACACATCCGCACGCATAGAACAACAATTGAAAGAATTTTAATGTCAAAGCAACGGTACAAGATGTGTTAGTTGGCCCTGTGGTGACTCGTTATGAGCTTGAATTACAACCGGGTGTAAAAGCATCCAAAGTAACAAGTATAGATACCGATTTAGCACGTGCATTGATGTTCCGTGCGATTCGTGTGGCGGAAGTGATTCCAGGCAAACCTTATATTGGTATTGAAACGCCAAATGCACACCGTCAAATAGTGCCATTGCGTGATGTGCTCGATAGTAATGAATTCCGTTCCTCAACATCATTGCTTTCAATGGCTTTGGGGAAAGATATCAGCGGAAAACCTGTTGTAGTTGATTTGGCTAAAATGCCTCACTTACTTGTTGCAGGTTCAACAGGCTCTGGTAAATCTGTTGGTGTGAATACCATGATTTTAAGTTTGCTTTTTCCGTGTGACACCGGACGAAGTGAAATTTATTATGATTGACCCGAAAGTGGTTGAGCTTTCTATTTATAACGATATTCCCGCACTTGCTTACCCCTGTGGTGACGGATATGAAAAAAAGCGGCGAATGCATTGCGTTGGTGCGTAGATGAAATGGAACGTCGTTATCAATTATTGTCAGCCTTACGTGTGCGTAACATTGAAGGGTATAACGAAAAAATTGAAGAATATGAAAAACTCAATATGCCAATTCCAAACCCAATTTGGAAACCGGGTGATACAATGGATAAAATGCCGCCTCCATTAGAAAAATTGAGTTATATTGTTGTGATTGTTGATGAGTTTGCTGACTTAATGATGGTTGCAGGCAAACAAATTGAAGAGTTAATTGCTCGCTTAGCGCAAAAAGCTCGTGCGATTGGTATTCACTTGATTTTAGCCACACAACGCCCTTCAGTAGATGTGATTACCGGGTTAATTAAAGCTAATATTCCAAGCCGTATTGCCTTTACAGTGGCAAGTAAAATTGACTCGAGAACGATTCTGGATCAAGGTGGTGCAGAAGCCTTATTAGGCCGTGGTGATATGTTATATTCAGGACAAGGCTCTTCGGATCTTGTTCGAGTACACGGTGCCTTTATGAGTGATGATGAGGTGGCGCGTGTAGCAGATGATTGGCGTGCACGTGGTAAACCAAATTATATTGATGGCATTTTAGACGGCGCGGATGATGAAGACTCTGGTGAAAAATCAACTGCAAGCAGTGGCGATCTTGATGCATTATTTGATGAAGTCGTTGAGTTTGTCTTAAGCACAGGGCAATACATCGACTTCTTATGTTCAACGTAAATTTAGTGTTGGGTTTAACCGAGCGGCTCGAATTATGGATCAGCTCGAAGAACAAGGTATTTTTAGGCCCAATGAAAAAAATGGAAAACGAGAAATTTTAGCTCGACGTTCCGAATATTAATTCTCTTAAGTTTCACTTTACAAAAAGGAAAGTAGAATGAAAAAAACATTATTAAAAATGACCGCACTTACTGCACTTTTAAGCGCAAGTAACTTTGCCTTTGCTGATGCCGCAGATGAGCTACAAAAATCGCTTAAATCAAGTAACGGTATTAAGTGCTGATTTCTCACAAACTGTGACGTCTGCTGGCGGTAAAAAACGTTCAACAAGGAAGTGGAAAAACTTCAAATTAAACGTCCAAATCTTTTTCCGTATGGATACCAAATCACCGCAAGAAACACAAATTATTGCAGATGGTAAAACCCTTTGGTATTACGATCCATTCGTGCAACAAGTCACCGCTCAATGGGTGAAGGACGCGGTAAATAATACCCCTTTCGTGCTTTTTAACCAGTAACGATAAAAAGCCACTGGAATCAGTATTCAGTGACGCAGAATGCGGATACGTTTGTGTTAAAACCGAAAAGGCGAAAAAAATAGTAATATTAAACAATTTGATATTCGCGTAGATACAAATGGTGTGTTAAAAAAATTTCAGCACCACAGAAAAAAAGATGGCCAAACCAATCTTTATGTGTTGCGTAACATTACGAATCAAACACTAGCTGATAGCTTATTCCAATTTAGCGTACCGAAAGGCGTGGAATTGGATGACCAACGTAAAGGTAAAAAAATAATCCATAAGGTGTGAATGATAATCTTCACACCTTTTTGCTTATTAAGGAAAGAATATGTCTAATCTTAATTTTGATTTTTGCTGAAAATGACTTTCGCCCTTTAGCAGCCCGTATGCGTCCAACAAATTTGGAACAATATTATGGACAGACGCATTTAATTGGGGAAGGAAAGCCGCTTCGTAAAAGCAATTCAAGCAGGGCATGTTCATTCTATGATTTTGTGGGGACCGCCGGGTACAGGTAAAAACAACACTGGCGGAAATTATTGCTCATCGTATCAATGCAGAAGTTGAACGGATTTCAGCGGTAACAAGTGGCGTGAAAAGAAATTCGAGAATCAATTGAGCGCGCGAAACAAAAATCGACTTGCAGATCGCCAAACGATTTTATTTGTGGATGAAGTGCATCGCTTTAACAAAAAGCCAACAAGATGCGTTTTTTTACCCCATATCGAAGATGGTACGATTATTTTTTTATTGGTGCGACAACGGAAAAATCCTTCCTTTGAATTAAATAATGCATTGCTTTCTCGTGCGAGAGTTTATCTACTCAAGTCATTGACAGTGGCTGAAATCGAACAAGTTCTACAACAAGCGATTTCTGATCCTGAGCGAGGATTAGGTAAAGAGCGGTTAGTTTTTAGAAGAGAATTTGCTACAGGTTTTAGCTGAATATGTGAATGGTGATGCTCGCCTGGCTTTAAATTGTCTTGAACTGATGGTTGATATGGCTTCTGAAACTGAAAACGGTAAAAAATTAGACCGCACTTTGTTGAAAGAAGTATTAGGTGAGAGACAAGCTCGTTTTTGATAAACAAGGTGATCGCTTTTTATGATTTGATTTCTGCTTTACATAAATCTATTCGAGGCTCCGCAGCAGATGCTGCGCTTTACTGGTATGCGCGAATTATCACTGCAGGCGGCGATCCTCTTTATGTTGCAAGACGTTTATTAGCGATTGCATCAGAAGATGTGGGAAATGCTGATCCTCGTGCAATGCAAGTGGCTCTAGCAGCTTGGGATTGTTTTACGAGAGTGGGCGCTTATGAAGGAGAGAGAGCCATTGCGCAAGCCATTATTTATTTGGCCGTAGCGCCGAAGAGTAATGCGGTTTACAACGCATTTAATGCAGCCAAACAACATGCAAAAGATTTTCCTGATTTTCGATGTGCCACCTCATTTACGTAATGCGCCAACGGCTTTAATGAAAGAATTAGGTTATGGCGCTGAATATCGTTATGCACATGATGAACCTAATGCTTATGCTGCTGGAGAAAATTACTTCCCACCAGAACTGAAAGATACTCAGTATTATTTCCCAACTAATCGTGGTATGGAAATTCAAATTAAAGAAAAGCTTGACCGTTTACAAGAGCAAGATAAAAACGCATCAAAAAAACGCTATAAATAGTTTCTTCTCAAACGGTAAATATAAAAAAGTGCGGCTAAATTTGGCCGCACTTTTTGTTATCACTTAAAAACGCATTATTTTGCTGCTTTTAACTCTTGGTAATACTGTTCGTAATATTGAATCGCATCACCTACATCATCTTGCCAGTGGCTTTTTTGAAGAATTTCAGCTGTTGGATAAATAGATGGATCTTCAGTGATTTCTTTTGGAAGCACTTTTTTCGCTTCTAGGTTAGCTGTTGGGTAACCGATCGCTAAAGTCAATTTTCTCCGCTGCTTTTGCACCTAACAAGTAGTTAATTAACTTGTGTGCACCATCTGGGTTTTTAGAGGTTTTAGGAATCGCTAAAGTATCAACCCAAAGAACAGGACCTTCTTTTGGGAACACCATATTTAATGGTGCTTGTTCTTTTTTCGCGATACGTACAGAACCATTCCATAACTGACCTAATTCTACTTCACCAGAGATGAAAGAGTTTGCAGGGTTATCTGAATTGAAAGAAAGTACGTTTGGACGTAATTTCAATAACTCTTCATAAAGCTTGTTTGATAATTGCAGGATCTTTTGGTGTTTTGGATCTTGACCAATTTTTTTAATAATGCAATATTGAACACTTCACGCGCATCATCCAATAATTGGATTTTGTTTGCGTATTCTGGTTTCCAGAAATCACCCCAAGAAGTGAAATCAGAACCTTTATAGGTATTGGTATTAAATGCAATACCTGGCGCACCTAACAACTGAGGAAGTGAGTATTTATTGCCTTTGTCATAAGGTTTGTTGAGCCAATCAGGGTCTAATTCTTTGATAACAGGTAATTTACTGTGATCTAATTCTTGTAGCATGCCTTCGCGTCCCATTTTTAGATACGAAGTAGTTAGATGGTGCAATCACATCATAACCGCCTGCATCACCTTGGGTTTTCATTTTGGCATACATCGTCTCATTAGATTCAAGACTTGCTACGATAACTTTGATACCAGTTTCTTTTGTGAAGTCATCTAAAAGACCATCTGGTACATATTCAGTCCAAGTATATAAGTACACAGTATCATTTGCTGGAGCCTGTGCTTTTGTTGCATCAGACTTGGCTTCTTTGTCGTTACAAGCAGTTAATGTAGCGGCAACTAAAACCGGCAGTAAGCAAACCTGCAAATTTTTTTCATTTTTTTGTTTGTTCTCCGTAAAAGAGGGGTAAAAAAACCACCTGCATTAATGCAGGTATAAAAAAACGCCTTGATTGTGCGTCAAGGCGTATTCTATTTGATCTTAAAAAGATTTGTGAAACCTTTTTTTATATCAATGTTTAATGATTATTTTTACGTGCGACTAATTGGCTTAAAAATTACTAATCCTAATGAAAGCACGATCATAATCGTTGCTAACGCGTTTACTTCTGGTGTTACCCCTGTTTTTACAAGAGAGAAGATACGCAATGGTAGGATTTCATAGCTTACACCACTTACGAAAGAGGATACAACAACATCATCTAATGAAATAGTAAAGCTTAACAACCAACCAGATACCACTGCCGGTAAGGCAAGCGGTAGGATAATTTTACGCAAAATAGTGACTTCGCTAGCACCTAAATCTTTCGCTGCTTCAAGCATTCTTGCATCAAAGCCATTTAAACGTGAGAAAATCGTTACGGTAACATAAGGTAAACAGAATGTTACGTGCGCCAATAATAATGACCAGAAACCTAACGAAATCCCTACAACCATGAATAAGGCAAGTAGAGAAACCGCCATTACGATATCTGGTGACATCATGACGATAAATAACATACCACTTACCGCTTGTTTACCACGGAAACGATAGCGGTAAAGTGCGATAGCAGTTAAACCACCCACAATTGTCGCTAATGTTGCAGCAAAGAAAGCAATAGTGACAGAGTGGAACGCAGCTTGGATTAAGGTATCGTTATTAAATAAACGCTCATACCAGTTCCAACTAAAACCTTTCCAACTTAAACCATAACGGTCTTCGTTGAAGGAGTTAGTCACCAAAATAATAATTGGGATATACAAATAAGCGTATACCACAAACATAAAAAAATATTACGTAGTAAACGACTCATTATTCTAACTCCACTTTCTTATTCAACAATTTATTTGCACGATAGTAAACGAAAATCAACAATGCCATTAAGATGGTTAAAGCCGATACTGATTGCTGAACCAAATGGCCAGTTACGAGAAATTAAGAATTCACTCTTAATCACGTTACCGACTAATAATACTTTCGCACCACCAAGTAAGTCAGCTACGTAGAACATACCCATTGCAGGTAGTAATACTAATAAACAGCCTGCTACGATACCTGGCATGGTTAGTGGCAAAATAACACGGAAGAAACGTTGAACCGCATTCGCGCCTAAATCTCTTGCCGCTTCTAATAAACGTCCATCTAATTTTTCAATAGCAGAGTAGAGTGGTAGAATCATAAATGGTAAAAGGAGATACACTAAACCAATGATTACAGCTACTTCGGTATTTAAAATACGAATAGGCTCACTCAAAATGCCCATATCCATTAACATGGTATTTAACACACCTTTCACACCAAGGAAGACTTTCATCCCATAGATACGAATAAGTGAGTTTGTCCAGAATGGCAATACCACAAGGAACAATAAAAATGGACGATATTTTGGATTAATTTTGCTGACCATAAAGGCAAATGGATAGCCAATGAGTAAGCAAATAATCGTCGCAATGCCAGACATATACAATGAATTCCACACAACCTGTGCATAAAGCGGATTAAACAGGTTAGTGTAGTTATCTAAAGTAAATGGCAAAGCATAAAAGTCGCTACCATCTCGGGTTAAAAAACTTACGGTTAAAACCAATAAGTTTGGAATTAGCACAAAGAAGATTAACCAACTGAAGATAATTGCAACAGTAATTTTCTGAAATTTATTATTGATTATCTTCATCGTTGAGTACAACCTCCCAACCTTCGTGCCATGTAATACCTACACGTTGACCAACGCTGTGATCCATATGTGGGTCATCTTCGTTAAAGAATTCGCTCACTAATACGCGTTTACCGTTGTGATCAAATTCGACCGTAGACTCAAGTGTCATCCCTTTATAGGTACGATCCACAATGCGACCAATAATTGCATTTGAGTGCTCATTTTCGTCAAGCTCTTCAATCACAATATCTTCAGGACGTAACAATACTTGTAGTTTTTTTGACCTTTTTCAGCAGAGATACTGGTGTGAATATCACATACACGACCTTCTACATTGGCAAGTAGCTCATCGTCAGATTTACGTTCAATCACAGTTGCATCAAATACGTTAATTTCGCCGATGAAGCGAGCAACGAATAAGTTAGCTGGATCTTCATAGATTTCACGTGGTGAACCATCTTGTGCAATTTTTACCTTTACGTAATAAGACGATACGGTCAGACATGGTGATCGCTTCTTCTTGATCGTGAGTAACGAAAAATAAAGGTAATGCCAAGTTGACGCTGTAATTGTTTAAGTTCGTTTTGCATTTGTTTACGTAACTTATAATCCAGCGCAGATAAAGATTCATCAAGTAGCAACACTTTTGGCTTATTCACAACAGCACGAGCAATCGCGATACGTTGTTGCTGACCACCAGAAAGTTGAGCTGGTTTACGATCGGCCATTTCCTCTAATTGCACCATACGCAATGCATCCAGAACGCGAGGTTTAATTTCGCTTTCTGCCACTTTTTGCATACGCAAACCAAAAGCCACGTTATCAAAAATGGTCATATGCGGGAATAACGCATAACTTTGGAATACGGTGTTAATGTGGCGTTTTTTTCTGCCGGGAACATTAGTAATATCTTCACCGTCCAAAAATAATATGACCTTCATCTAATTCTTCTAAACCCGCTAATAAACGCAATACTGTCGTTTTACCACAGCCGGATGGGCCAAGAATTGTGACGAATTCACCGTTATTAATGGTTAGATTAAAATCATTAATAATTGTGTTAGAACCATAGGATTTTTTGATTGAACGAAGCTCAATAATAGGCTTTTGAACCAGATTTTCCACTAGCTTTGGTTTTCTCCCCTAATTTCACCAATTTAATCGGTACTGAGTAGAAATGAACCTGCAAAAAAATGATGCAGGGGCGACATAAAATTGAACGGATATGATATAGCGAATTGTTAATGATGAAAAGGATTTAATCGTGTTTTTAGGAAAATTTTATTGAAAATATTGACCGCACTTTTTTTTCAGAAAATTTTATAACTCTTCACTTTCTTGTTATATATCAAGAACTGCAAGGATTTTTGGGATTAGACTAGCAGCAGAAACAAAGGAGAATTTCGAAAATGGAAGAACAAGATAATAATAAATTATTAGAGCGATTTTTAACTTATGTTGCGTTTGATACGCAATCTAAATCGTCTGCAAAACATTCGCCAAGTTCTGCTGGGCAAATGAAGCTGGCTTTGCATTTGCAGCAAGAATTAATTGAACTAGGCTTACAAGATGTCAATGTGACTAAGCATGCCGTCGTTACAGCTTATTTACCCTCAAATCATCCCGAATTAACACAAACCATAGGTTTTATTTCCCACCTTGATACATCCCCACAATGCAGCGGTAAAAATGTTCAACCTGAAGTGATCGAAAATTATCGGGGAGGAGATATTGCATTAGGTTTAGGGGAAGAGTTTATTAGTCCCGTATATTATCCATTTTTACATCAGCTTATTGGCAAAACCTTGATTGTGACAGATGGAACCACTTTACTTGGTGCAGATAATAAGGCCGGAATCGCAGAAATTATGACCGCACTTTCTGTCTTGCAACGGGAAAATATACCACATTGCAATATTCGGGTTGCATTTACGCCTGATGAAGAAATTGGCTTAGGAATGCATTATTTCCCATTGGAGGATTTTCCTTGTGATTGGGCATATACCATCGATGGAGGAGAAGTGGGCGAGCTCGAGTATGAGAATTTTAATGCAGCAACGGCAAAAAATAACCTTTAAAGGGACGAGGTATTCATCCGGGGTATGCTAAAAAAATAAATTAGTGAATGCGCTTACATTAGCTTGTGAGTTTCAACAAGGTTTTCCAAAAGATGATGTCCCCGAAAAAACATCAGGAAAAGAGGGTTTTTTCCATCTAGATGATTTTAAAGGGGATATTGAGAAAGTTGAGCTACATTATCTCATCCGAGATTTTGACCAAGCTAATTTTTGAGCAACGTAAAGGCGTTTATTTATCAACTTGTAGAAAAAAATTTAATAGAGAGAAAAGCCTGAAAGAGCCCGTGGAATGTGTCATTGAAGACAGTTACAAAAAAATATGTATGACACTGTCAAAAATGTTCCACAGGCGATTAAACTTGCTGATGCAGCAATGAAAGCTTGCGGTATTACACCAAATCATAAAACCAATACGCGGTGGAACGGATGGGGGCATTTTTAGCGGAAAAAAAGGATTAGCTTGTCCAAATATCTTTACTGGTGGCTATAATTTCCATAGCAAACATGAATTAGTGACCCTCGAAGGGATGGAAAAAGCCGTCGAAGTGATTATAAAAAAATAGCAAACTGTAAAGATTTGTAAATCTAGTGTAAAGAAAAAAAGCTTGCATTTGTCAGAATATGTCAATATAATCGCTAGCGTTTTATCGAGATTCCTTTGATAAAGCTAAACTTTAGAGATTTTATTCATAAATTCCTTTTTGGTGCTCCTAAGAAATTAGGAGCTTTTTTTACCCAAAATTCAGATCTTTACTTCAAAAAAACGGGTTGCTTCGTTTTTTTCTTGTCCAATAGTTGTGTAAGGACCATGTCCCTGCAATGACAACCATATCATCATTTAATGTAAATAATTTATTCTTGATTGATGAGATCAATGTATCGAAAATCCCCACGAGGGAAGTCTGTACGACCAATACTGTTTTGGAAAAAGGACATCACCGGTAAAAGGCGATATTTTTTTCGTGTTCAATAAAAACCAATATGGCCAGGTGTATGACCAGGAAGGTGAAGAATTTCAAAGGTAAATGTGCCAATTTGAATTTTTTTCGCCTTCTTGATTAAACCAGCGATCGGGCGTAAAATGCAGAAATATAAGGTAAAGCCAAACTGCTGAGATTGTTGTGGTAGACTTTCAAATAGAAAAGCGATCTTCTTCCTGTGAGCCCCAGATTTCAATGTTAAAATGATCACGAATCGCTTCAGCTGCACCCTACATGATCAAGATGACCATGTGTTAATAAGACTGCTTTTAGGTTTAATTCTAATTCCTCAATACGTTGAATAAGCTTTTCCGCATTACCACCAGGGATCGATAATTGCCGCATTTTTTTCATCATCCCAAATAAGTGAGCAATTTTGTTGAAAGGCTGTAACTGGAATAATTTCAATATTCATCTTTTTTTTCCTTATCGTTGATAACAAAAAAACCGCACTAAAGTGCGGTCTAAAAATTAAACTGTTTTTTTATGCACCACGCCATGTTCTTACAGGGCCGGTATCCACGTGAATAAAAATTACTGTAAGGATAATATCCCACACCACCGTTCTCTAGATTTTCAGCAGCTTGGCGTAATCTTGCTAAAGACACACCAGGGATTCTAAAAATCGATAGCTTGGCCTTTAATATGATAGCTATTGCTTGCTACACCTCGGCTTTGGCGATGACGCATAGCATTTGTTGCCGCACTACGATAGCCACAAATCACATCAATTTGTGCAGTACGTAAGCCCAAATCACTTTGTAAATGATAAAAACTTCATGAAGAGATTGGGATCCATACGACGCACTTGGTCTGTACGGCGATCTCTCATAAAATAATCAAGTTTACCAAGTAGTGAACGACTAAACCCTGTTGTTGCAGAGAATTCACCACTTAATCGTTCATTGGTGTTGACATTATAAAAGCTGAGAATGCGAGGTTTGGGTGTAGAGACCATGGCTAATACCGAAGTTGGCATCATGCTTGCGCCTAAAAACAATGCCACCTAACGAAAGCCATTTGCGACGATTTTTGTCAATATTACCCATTTTATAGTCTCTTTTATTACCTATCTTTCACCCTAGACAATTTTTGTATTAAAAAAGTTCTAGTGTAAACCATTTTTTTAAAGATATTTTTTTACAACCGCCCAATCAATATCGCTAAAGCTTGCTGCATCATCGTATTTATAAATGTCTGGTAAAACTTGTGTTTGACCGTTTTCCACCCATGCAGTTACATAATATAAGAATACAGGGTCATTTGTACGAATGTTAGCCGATACCGTTTTTTTACTCGCTAAAGCATTACGTTTTTTATCTTCTGACCAGCCCGCTTCTTTTAACAAGATAGAGGCAAGTTGATCTGATTTCTCTACACGCACACAACCAGAGCTTAATGCACGATCTTTTTGCTAAATAAGCTATGATTTGGTGTATCGTGAAGATAAATCGCATCAGAGCTTGGCATATTAAATTTATAGTTACCTAATGCACTATCTCCCGCTGCTTGACGAATACGATAAGGGAATTTATTACCAATGCTACTCCAATTAATAGAGTGAGGGTTAATAGTATTGCCTTTGCTATCTAAAGATAGAGTAGTTGTGCGCAGTAGCATAGCTTAGGGTCACGTTTTAATTTCGGTAAAAATATCTTCATTGATTAAACGTGTTGGGGCATTCCAAGGTGGATTCACCACCACGTTACTCAGACGGCTGTACATCACTGGCGTACGGCGTTCATTTTTACCCACAATGACGCGTGATTCTAGAAGCGCTTTACCATCACGATAATATTTCAATTGATAGCTTGGAATATTAACGAAAATCCCATTTTCAAAATCAGGAATAACACGTAAACGCTGAGCATTGAGAGCAAGTTTTTTTTACCCATCGCAGAAATACCTGAAGCTGAAATCATTGACGGGAGCGATTGTACAGTTTCACGGTATAAACGATTATGGTTAGATAATCCATTCACAAAGTCAGAAACCGCATTGTTTTTAACCGCACTTTGCCATTGGTCAATAATTTCTTGATTTGGTAATTCTGGTTTGTAAGCATTCGTTGCATATAACCAACGTTGTGCTTGTTGATTTACGTTCTTGCTGTAATACAAGTAATCAAGGAAAGCATCACTTAACAACACATCGTAGGTAAGGCCACCAGTCTTTTCAGCGTTATGTAAATTGATTAATGATTGCGCCGAACGTTTAGAAATACCAGACGCTACCATGGCCGCATATTCGCGTAGGAATTGTTTTTCTGCAGCTTTGTCTTTCCACATTAAGTCATATTTATTATCGGCATATAATTTTGCCAAAATTGGTTTGAACTGCAGATTTTGTTCGCCAATCTCATGAGTTAATGACATCTCTAGCATGGTTTGCTTTTCAGCTGCTAGACGAGCTTGGTCTTCTTTGATTTCCGCTTCAAGTTTTTGCACGCTCTTCAGGGCTTAATTTAGACATATCAACGCCTTTATTTTTCGGCTTGTTGAGGTTGCCCAACTGTTTTTTTGCCCAGTCTGCTAACGCACAACCTGATGTCATCATTGATAATGATAAGACTAATGTGCTTAATTTCATTGTTCCTTTTAACATTACTGTACCTTTAAAAAAATATTCATAAAAAAATAACCGCACTTCAGTTTTTTTATCTGCTAAAGTGCGGTCAAAAATAATCGTTATTTTTGTTGCTTTTTGCCGCTTCTTGTTTTATTTCAGCATCCACTTTTTTTGTTGATTAGCATTGAGTTTCACTAAATCAGCTGCCATTTTTTTCCGCTTCTTTTTAAGAAGAAATCTGGCGCTTCATAGTCTTTTGGTAAATCATCAATATCTTTTTAATGCTTTTTTTACCTTCACGTTTAAAAACGATCATTTGAGATCTTTTAAACGTCTGGCATCATCTTTATCATTTTCTGCTTTGCGCTCTTGGAAATTCAATGATAAGAATTTACGCTCACGGCGTTCATCACGGATCTTAAGATCTTCATTTAAAGCAATAAATTCAGGATCTTTTGCAATACGTTCTAGATGTTTTTTTCATTTAATGCTTCAACATCTTTACGTGCTTTATTGGTTTCAGAATAAGTTGCCGGCTGGAATTTTTATCCCAAGGCAATGCGTTATCTTCTTTTTCTTCACCAATTTCTTTTTGCATCAATAATTTCAGGGAAATTAATATCTGCTGCCACACCTTTTAATTGGGTTGAACCACCATTAATTCGGTAGAATTTTTGGATAGTATATTGCAACACACCAAGTGGTGTTTGATCTAAATCATAAACAAAGTTTAATGAACGACTTTGTTGTACCGTACCTTTACCAAAAGGTATTTTTGCCCAATAATGATACCACGGTTGTAATCTTGCATTGTCGCAGCAAAGATTTCAGAGGCAGATGCACTGAAACGATTAATCATTACCAACAATGGTCCTTTATATTGCTGGGCATTGTCGTCATCTTCGTGTACACGAATACGTTGATAAGCATCACGAACTTGAACCACCGGACCATCAGTAATGAATAAACCACTCAATGCGACGGCTTCTGTTAAAGCACCACCGCCATTTTCACGAAGATCCACAATTAAAGCGCCAATTTTTTTCTTCTCAGCATCTACTAATAATTTTTTCACATCATCAGTTAAACCAATATAGAAACTTGGGATTTTAATGACACCAACTGTTTCACCCTCTACTTTAGAAACAGTGAGTTTTGCTGCTTGGTCTTCAATACGTACTTTATCGCGAACTAAAGTGACAATACGGCTTTTTTTCCACCTTTTGCAGGTTCAATTTCAAGACGAACTTTTTGTTCCTTTTTTTACCTTTTGATTTTGTCAACGATATCTTCTAAACGCCAACCGATAATATCTTCGATTTCGCCTTTTTTTCTTGGCCCAACACCAATGATTTTTATCGCCCTGCTTGTAATTTTTTTACTGCGTTCAGCCGGTGCACCTGGTACTAAAGACTTGATGCTGGTTTCGTCTTCTTCAGATTGTAATGTCGCACCAATTCCTTCTAAGGAAAGATTCATACTTTCATTAAAGCTTTTTGCAGTACGCGGCGCAAGGTAGCTTGTATGTGGGATCGATTTCTCGAGCAAAAGGCATTAATATAAATCTGAACAATGTCATCAGCTTTTGGTTTGAGTTAATCGACGAATGGCTAAATTGTAACGTTTAGTCAGTTTTTTTCTTTAATTTCAGGCCATTTTTTTATCTTTTTAACTTTCAGGCTGATTACATCATTTTTGACACGTTCTTCCCAAAGCTTATTGGCTTCTTCTTCCGTTGCTGGGAACGCAGCTTTTTCACGGTCGATCTCAATTTGATCATTACCTTTTAAATCAGGTTCTTGATCTAATAAAGATAATGCATAAGCATAACGTTCATAGCGACGTTTCATCATCAGATCGTAAATCGCAAATGCAGCTGAAAGATCGCCCTCATTAAGTTGATCATCTAATTTAGAACCATATTTAGCACGTAAATCATCAATATCTGATTTTAAAAAGGTGTTATGGCTGTAATCTAAGCTTTTAATATAACGATCAAAAATCTTTTCGGAAAAGGCGTCATCAAGCTGGAATTTACGATAATGTGATTGTGTTAAACGTGTCGTTGCACGCTTTGTTGCTAACTGGTTTGCGTCAGTTGCGGAAGGAATCGTAATATCACTTTGCTTTAATTTCGGCTGCACGGCAAATGTGTCAGACGAATGAAGAAATAACGCACCTAAAATTGCTGTCGCAATAAGACTTTTGGTTGTATGTAATTTCATTTAACCTTTCCCGATAAGAAATAAATTATTAGGCAAATAAACGATCTGCGGTGACAGTCATCACTAAACCATTTTCAAGTTCTACGCGTGCGCCATCTTTTTCCACATTTAATACGGTCGCATTTTTTTCGCTTGTTCTGCTACTTTCACTTTCACTTTGCTACCTGCAGAAAGTGTTGTGAAATCAACCGCACTTAGTTTTACTTGCGGGGCTTTTTGGTTTTGCGAGTTGCTTGATTTGAATTTGATTTACGAGCAGGTCGTTTTTGTTGTGCTTTTTTTGGCTGCTAATTCTGCTTTGCGTTTTTTTCTGCAAATTTAGCTTTTTGCATCTGCTAATTGTTGAGTCGCATGAGAAACATGTTCTGCATCTAATACACCAGCAGGGTTGCCGTATAAATCCACACGCTCAGCACCTTCGCGGCAGCCGTGTAAATAGCGCCAGTTGGAGGTGTATTGACGTAAAGCCTGACGTAATTGAGTTTTGCTGACACGTTCATCATCTTTTAATGCTTCAGCAAGATCTTGGAAAAAGACCAATTTTTTTAATGGCTTTTTAGCTTCACCTTCTGCAATAAAGCAAAGTGGGAATTTTTCCACAAGATATGCAATGATCGCTTTTGTATCAGTTAATTTTTGAACGCCTTCAGCATTATTTTCAACTTGGGCTTCAACTTGAGAATCTGTCATTTCTGAGTTTTCCTAGGATAAAAAATAAAAACTTGCACAGTTTACCGCACTTTTATAAGGATTGACAATGGTTGGACAGAATAATTCCGTTTCTAATTCTAATGAATAACTTCACAAATTCCCTTAATTCAGGCTAAAAATAGTCCACTTTTTATAATTTCTGAAAAACATAATGACAAAAAAACACCTGATTTTACTCATGCCACTTATAGACTAGTGCGTTGCATAGGATGCGATGCAACAGTGTCTGTTCGTCGTCCGCAAGAAGGGGAATACGCGCAATGTCCGCGTTGCCATCATAAATTGCAATCAGGAAGTCGTTGGTCACTTAAACGTTGTTCATTAATCGCCCTTTCTATCTTAATTTTAATGCCATTTGCTTTAGGCTATCCTTTATTAAGCTTAGATTTACTAGGTACTAAAATTGATGCTTCTGTTTGGAAAGGAATTTGGAAAATGGCAGTGGAGGGATATTCCTATACTGCATTTATGATTTTTATCTGTGCTGTTTTAATGCCTGTATCTTTTGCGATTTTAGTCATTATGTTGCAGCTTTCTAAATTACTCAAAAATTAAGCCTCGTAATGTCTTATTATTTGTGGGATATATTAAGCCTTGGGTCATGTTTGACGTATATTTAGTTGCACTCGGTGTTACCATGTTTAAAGTGCGCGAATATGCCACATTAGAAGTGGATGTGTATTTAATTGCTTTTGTTTTTACTGCACTTTTAACCACTTTATTGTTCATTAAAATTAATTTAGATGACTTATGGCATGATTTTTATCCCGAGCAGAAACCGGTTACCAAAAGCGATAAACCGTTAGAACTTTGTACTGCCTGTGATTACACTTTTTTAAAAGAAGATCAAGAATACGATCACCGTCATCGAGCAATTTGCCCACGTTGTGCATCGCTTATTGAAATACCAGAAAGTGTAAAATTACAACGTGTTTGGGCGACATTAGTGGCGGGTATTATCATGCTTTTCCCGGCAAACTTGCTCCCAATATCTGGCGTTTATTTAACAGGAAATTTGTCACAAGATACCTTGATGTCGGGGGTGATGTCATTTATAAGCATGGGCAGCTATTTTGTTGCTTTCGTGGTATTCTTCGCCAGTATTTTTGTGCCAGTAAGCAAAATTCCTCATTATGTTGTATTTACTGGCAAGCGTGCATTTTAAATGGCGACATTCAATTAAATGGCAAATGCGGCTATTACATATCGTTCACTTTGTAGGACGTTGGTCAATGCTGGATCTTTTTGTGTTAGCTTTGATGATGTCTCTAGTGACACGCGGACAGATTATTAATTTTACTGTAGGCCCTGCCGCATTTTATTTCGGTGCAGCAGTGTTTTTAACTATGATTTCAACTTCTCAGTTTGATAGTCGATTAATTTGGAAAATTTATGACAGAAAACAATAAACCAGAATCTCAATCTATTGATGAGCAATATAACAATGTAGAAGCGTTATTACGTAAGAATAAACGCATCTCACCGTTTTGGTTGTTACCTTTTATTGCATTATGTATTGGTGCGATTTTATTTTTCCAAATTGTGCAAGAACAAGGAAAGATGATTACGATCACGTTTTCTAATGGTGCAGGGTTGGTTGCAGATAAAAACACCGATTCGCTATCAAGGTTTGCAAATTGGTGTTGTGAAGAAGGTTAACTTTACTGACAATATGCAAAAAAAGTGAAAGTTGAGGCAAGTATTCATTCTGAAGCCACCGATGTGTTAAAGGAAAAATACTAAATTTTTGGCTTGTGCAACCGAGCGTATCGCTCGCGGGGATTTCAGGTTTAGACTCTTTAGTTTCAGGAAATTACATTACGCTTCAACCAGGTGATGGTGATTCAGAAGATGAATTTATTGCGGAAGAACAAGGGCCCTATTGCACAAGTAAATCCTGGCGATTTATTAATTCATTTAATTTCGGATGATTTAGGTTCGATTTCAATTGGGGCTTCTGTTTACTTCAAAAAAATGCCGGTCGGGAAAATTTATGATTACCGCTTCAATAAAGAGAATAAAGTTGAAATTGATGTGGTGATTGATAAAGCCTTTACACGTTTTGTGAAGAAAGATTCACGCTTCTGGAATATCAGTGGTATCAACGCTAACATTAATGCATCAGGTGTGAATGTAGAGATTGATAGTTTAAATTCAGTGGTGCAAGGTGCGGTATCATTTGATTCACCGCCAGATAGCCCACAAGCTGTGACTAATAGCCACTATACGCTTTATTCTAACTTGCAAGCGGCTAAACGAGGTATTGAAGTTGAGGTGACTATTCCAGTGACTGCGGGTTTAGATGCTGGGCAAACCTCGGTTTATTATGGTGATGAGCAAGTGGGTCTTCTTTCATCTTTAAGTGCGGATGAAAATAATGAAGAAATTTTAAAAGGCACATTATTAATCGATCCAAACCAAGCTAACCTCTTAAAAACGAATACACGTATTGTGTTAAAAAATCGTAAGTTAGATTTGGGTGATGTGGCTAATCCGAAAAAATTCTTCCGCGGAGATTATTTTGAAATTATTCCGGGTAGTGGAGAAAGCAAAACACAATTTGATGTGATTCGAGAACATGAGTTATTACTCAAAGCACCGAATACTTTGATTTTAACCTTAACCGCACCAGAAACTTATGGTATTGCTGAAGGACAATCGGTGTTTTATAACAATATTGCTATTGGTCAAATTGTGAAGCAGCACTTAAATGTTGATGGTGTGAAATTTGAAGCGGCAATTGCGGCAGAATATCGCAATCTTATTCATGAAAACTACTCAATTTGTGGCTGCCTCTAATTTCGATGTAAGTTTTGGTATTGATGGCTTACGTTTTGAATCTGCAACACCATCAAAATGGTTGCAAGGTGGGGTGAGAGTATTACCCAAAAAAGGAAGTGGTGCTCCACATTCAAGCTATCCACTTTATAAAGATATCAGTAGTGCAGAAACGGGCATTACGGGTAACTTAGTGAATCCAAGTATTGTGTTACACTCCACTAATTTGCCAAGTATTAGTAAAGGTTCTGTGGTGCTTTATCGTCAGTTTGAAGTGGGTAAAATTATTAACGTAAGACCGAAAGCCAATAACTTTGATATTGATGTGTATATTTATCCGGCTTATCAAGATCTTCTTACAGATAAAAGTGTATTCTGGGTTGAAAGTGCGGCACAAATTGATATTACGCCGAAAGGCATTAGTATCCAGGCATCACCAGTTGCTCGTTCATTAAAAGGTGCAATTAGCTTTGATAATACGGGTTCAGGCAAAAATAAAACGCTTTATCCAAGCGAATTGCGAGCCAAATCAGCAGGACAAGTGATTACGTTACTTACAGATGATGCAACAGCTTTAAGTAAAGGAATGAGCTTGCGTTATCTTGGTATGAATGTTGGGGAAGTTGAGCAGATTGCCCTTGATCAAAAAACAAATCGTATCACAGCAAAAGCATTAATTAACCCAAGTTATATGGGGATGATTGCGAAAGAGGGGACTGTATTTAAAGTGATTTCCCCACAAATCTCAGCGGGTGGAATTGAAAACTTAGATAGCCTTTTTACAGCCTTACATTGATATTGAGTTAGGCAAAGGTCCAGCAAAAACACAGTTTAATTTAGCGCAAACTGCACAACCTCGAAATAAATATAGCAATGGCGTGCCATTTATTTTGGAAACCAGTGATGCGATGAATTTAACGGAAGGCTCACCAGTGCTTTATCGCGGTGTTGAAGTGGGAACCGTTCGTAAGTTTGAATTGAATTCTTTAGGGCGATCGTGTGTTGGTACATATTGCGATTACACCGAAATATCAACATTTGGTACGTAAAAAAATTCAGAGTTCTGGGTTTCATCGGGTTATGATTTCAACCTTTGGTTGGAAAGGCGCAGAGTTTAATACCGGTAGTGTACAACAATTGTTGAAAGGCGGTATTTCATTCTCGACCCCATCGGGTACGATCGTTCAACCACAAGCAACGGCAAATCAGCGCTTTATGTTGCAAGTGAAGAAACCAGCTGAAGCACCGACTTGGAATTCAGGGTGCTTTACCGGCAAATCAATAAAACATAAAAAGAAATAACCGCACTTTTGAATCATCAAAGTGCGGTTATTTTTTTAGGTATTTTGAATAGTGTTATAGGTGTTATTGTCCCATATTTTTGACTGATTTTAAAAAGCCTTTGGCTGAAGTATAGACTTCATCTTTGCCCTGAGCATGTAAAATCATATCGGACATTTCTCGGAAAGCGCCTTTCCCGCCGCCAACTGCAAGCACATAATCCACGGCATTTTGCACATAAGGCGCAGAGTCCGCCACGGTAAAAGAAAGGCCACAGGTTGCAAAAAGCGGGGAGATCGACGCTGTCATCACCAATATAGGCAGTTTGTTCTGCTGGTAACACCTGCTTGTTTCATGAGATCCAAACAAGCACTTTCTTTTTCAAGCTTGCCTAAAAAAGAACAACTTTAATCCCCGAGATCACTAATTCGCTTACGCAGAATCGCCGAATCTCTGCCCGATAATACGGCTACCTGAATACCTGCATCTATCAACATTTTGACACCAAGTCCATCACGCACATGGAAACTTTTAATCGCTTCACCATTTGCATCATAATGGAGTAGTCCGTCAGTTAATACGCCATCGACATCGGTGATGACCAATTTAATTTTTCTTTAATTTTTCGTTAATCATTAGCTTGAGAACTCCACTAAGCCCACAACATTATTTTTCATCATTGACCACAACAAGAGAGTGAATTTTCTTCTCTTTCATCAAGTCTTCCGCTTTCGCTAAGAATTCATTTTCATGAATAGTTTTTGGTGACGAGGTCATCAATTCTTTCGCGGTTTTATTAAGCGTATCAGCACCATTAGCTGTTAATGCTCGGCGCACATCACCATCGGTAATAATGCCTTTAAGTTGTTGGTTTTCCATGACTAATGCCACACCCATACGACCTTCATTCATAATAGTTAAGCAATCAGTGAAGCTGGTATCTGGTGTGGTAATCGGTAATCGAGTTTGCATTTGATCTTTTACTTTGCATAACAAACGACGACCAAGGCTGCCACCCGGATGGAATTTCGCAAAGTCAGCAGGTTGGAAATGACGCGCAGTAATCAATGAAACCGCAAGAGCATCGCCTAAAGCTAAAGTCACTAACGCTGAAGTGGTTGGTGCGAGGTTGTTTGGACAGACTTCGCGTTCGACAGTGATATCTAAAACATAATCCGCATGGCGAGCAAGTGTTGAGTTTTTTTATTGCTGGTTAAAGGGCAATAATTTTATTACCAAAAGTTTTTTTCAAACTTGGAATGAGTTTATTTACATCATCAGTTTCACCGCTATAAGAAATCAGCATCACAATGTCGATGGGTTTTAACATACCTAAATCGCCATGAAAAGGCTTCTGTCGGGTGAAGGAAGAAACTTGGGTGTTCCTGTAGAGGCAAAAAGTCGCCACCATTTTTTTGCCAATTAGCCCCTGATTTACCAATACCACCGATGACCAAACGACCTTCGCAAGCAAGGATAAGATCCACAACTTGAGAAAAACTCATCATCCAAGCGTTGGCTTAGTTGTGCGAGCGCTTGGCTTTCAACGGAAAGCGTTTCTCGTGCGATTTGTAAATAATTCATAGGAAATCCTTATGATAAAAAGTGCGGTTGAAAAATAACCGTGTTTTTGCAGGGCTATTCTAACGGAAGTTATTAAAAAAATAAGAATGAAAAATTTGACCGCTCTTTGAATTCCCCTATACTACGCCGCGAGTTGGTTAGACAATCGCTGGTTTATTGAAGCCCTTAACCGTGTTCGCACGACCTAGTGGGACAAGTAAACGAGAGGAAAGTCCGAGCTACAAAGGGCAGAGTGCCGGATAACGTCCGGGCGGCGTGAGCCGACGACCAGTGCAACAGAGAGCAGACCGCCGTGAAAAACGGTAAGGGTGAAAGGGTGTGGTAAGAGCACACCGTGCCGTTGGTAACAACGTGCAGCAAGGTAAACTCCACTCGTAGCAAGACCAAATAGGAACTCAATGGGATGGCCCGTCCAGAGTTCGGGTAGGTTGCTTGAGCGGCAGAGTAATTTGTCGCCTAGAGGAATGATTGTCCACGACAGAACTCGGCTTATCGACCAACTCAACAAATTCATCAAAAAAATGACCGCACTTTTTGTTTTTTTCATTATCCTACTCTGATGGAATGAATAAAAAGTGCGGTCATTTTCTTTTGTGTTTTACCACAAGCTCATTTGTTCTAAATGGCTTTCTTCCGGTAAATTTACGTGTAATCCCACAAGACGAATGGATTTTTCCGTGGCTACGTTGCCAAATTTGTTCCAGTAATTGTTGAAAGCTTTTCTAGTGATAAAGGCAAGCCTGTTTTTTTCTAAGGTCGTCACCTGAAAAATCTTCAAACTTTTAATTTCACCCCAATTTTTGCGAAAAAGCGGTTAAGGGATATTCGGCGCACTTCGTTCAATACGACGAATAAGCTCGGCATAGAGATTATCCAATAACGCTATGCCTTGTTTCGAGATGACGAATATTTTCGGATAAAGTGCGTTCTACGCCGATAGATTTTCGTTCTCGATGTGCTTGAATTTCACGATCATCAATGCCATGGCTAAAATCCCAAATTCGCTTGCCCATTTTACCGAAGATATTTAACAAAATAGATTGATCGAGTTTTTGTACATCTTCGCAAGTTTCTAAGCCCATTTTCAGTAAACGTTCAGAGGTGACTTTGCCTACGCCAGGGATTTTTTTTAATGGCAGTGTTTTTACAAATTGTTCAACTTCATGAGGTTGAATCACAAATTGTCCGTTCGGTTTATTCATATCGGAAGCAATTTTGGCGAGAAATTTAAGGGGCGCAACGCCAGCTGAGGCGGTCAGTTTTAATTCATCAAAAATGGCTTGGCGAATTTCTTGTGCGATCCACGTGGCGGATCCTGAACATTGTGTACAATCCGTCACATCTAAATAAGCTTCATCTAAGGAAAGTGGCTCAATGATAGAAGTGTAGCGTTGAAAGATCTGATGAATTTGTGCGGATACCTTTTTATAAAGGGGCATATTAACGGGCACTAAAATCAGGTTTGGACATTTTTTGATAGCTTGTGCTGTAGGCATCGCACTGTGTAGCCCAAATTTTCGTGCTTCGTAATTACAGGTAGTGAGTACACCACGTTGTCGAGAACTTCCCCCCACTGCGACAGGTTTTCCCTGTAGCGTTGGATTTTCACGGATTTCAACAGAGGCATAAAAGCAATCCATATCAATGTGAATGATTTTTCGGGTGGAGTTCATGCTGTAAGTGCGGTCAAAATTAGGTGTGTTTTTAGTATATCGAAAAGAAAACAACTGTTCAAGTATACAGTTATTAAAAGAGCCCACATTACGTGGGCTAGAGAAGAGAATTAACGATCAGAAAGAACAGTTTTATCACCAAGCTGGATAACGCGTTCAATAGGATAAACATCAATTTTTTCTTGTTGGTTCATAAAGACTTTGCGTGCATCTTCAGCCAATTGAACAAACGGAATTTGTAAATTAATATTGATGGATTTGCCTGGTTGTAATGGGGTTTCTAAATTGATTTGCATATCTTGGCTGTAAATAACTTTTGCGGTTATTCACATACACGCCCTACCCATTGAATGTTTTTTTGATTGGTTTTTTTGACCAATGTTAGTGATTTCATGTTTGAATGCACTTAACGCTTTGGCCATTTTCATCAACCACCATTTCACGATTACCAATATTGATGGCAAGGTATTTGTCGATGTTATCACTCGCTTTTTACCGCTTGTTGTTGGGTTTGTGTTGCTTTTTGCGGGTGTTGCTTCTTTTTGCAATAACTTGTGTGTTAAATGCTAAACATAATGCACCTAATGAAAGTGCGGTCAGAGATTTTTAATGTTTTCATTATTCGATTCCTTATAAAAAAAGTGGCAAAAATTTTTACCCTAACTTCTCTAGGTTAATAAATAGCTTCTTTTTCCTTTCTTGGATTTTTTTGATAAACTGCCGAACAATTTTGGGGCTGATTCTGGATTCGACGGGATTAGCGAAGCCCAAGGTGCACGTCGAGGTGCGGTAGGCCTCGTAAATAAACCGCAAAAAAATAGTCGCAAACGACGAACAATACGCTTTAGCAGCTTAATAACCTGCTCATAGCCTTCGCTCCCCAGCTTCCGCTCGTAAGACGGGGATAAAGCGGAGTCAAACCAAAAACGAGATCGTGTGGAAGCCGCTGTTTGAGGATCGAAGCACTAAATTGAATCAAACTAGCTTAAGTTTAGCGTGTCTGTCCGCATGCTTAAGTGAAATTAAAGACGAGACTAAACGTGTAGTACTGAAGGTAGAGTAATTTCGGACGCGGGTTCAACTCCCGCCAGCTCCACCCAAAAACAAATTCCAGACAAGTTTTATAAAGTCCGATAAAGCCTTGACTCATAAAGAGTTAAGGCTTTTTGTTGTCCTATTCACTCTTATTCATTTCAATCTAATCCAATGATTTTAGTAACACTGATAGTAACACTATGGTAAAAATAGCTTAAACCGATGTTACTAAAAAAATATGGGTAACCCCTACACTACAAGGCTTTGACGGTTTTTACACTTCTTAAATGACAGGTGATGTTACTATGCCAAGAACAACAAAATCTTTAACGAATACCGAAATAGACAGAGCAAAGCCGGCTGAAAAGGAATACAACCTTTCCGATGGCAATGGATTATCCTTAAGGGTTAAAACTAATGGTTCTAAGCTATGGATCTTTAATTATTATCATCCTTTCACTAAAAACGTAAAAATATCAGTTTAGGTATTTATCCTGAGTTGTCGCTTGCTCAAGCCCGCAAAATAAGAGATGAATTTCGCTCATTGTTAGCCAAAGATATTGATCCTGCAGAATATAGAACTAATCAGCTACTAGCAAAGCAAGATGAGTTGAACAACACGTTTGAAGCTATCGCCCGGCAATGGTTTGAGCATCGTAAAACACGTAAAAACTTTTCAAAAAGGCTATGCAAAAGATGTAAAAAGCTTGATTGAACGTATTTTATTACCTCATTTTGGAAAGCTGCCAATTAGCCAAGTTACCGCACCTTTAGCATTAAAAGCATTCAAAACACTCCAAGATAAAGGCATATTAGAAACACTTAGACGTTCTATTCAAAAAGCTTAATGAGATTATGGATTTTGCTTTTGCATCGCAGCATTATTTCGCATAACCCAACTGCCAATCTATCCAAAAGAATTTGATAATCCAACCGTTGAGCACTTTAAAAACAATACGCCCAGAAGATCTGCCTGAATTTTTGATGACGTTAAATCGTGCCCAAATTAAATTACAAACACGTTATCTTATTTTGTGGCAACTGCTGACAATGACGCGTCCTAATGAGGCTGCTACGGCTCGTTATGAAGATATTGATGAGAAATCCAAAATCTGGACTATCTATATTCAAAAAGGAATTAAGCAAGAGCAACGTGGGAGAGAACATAAAAATTACACTTTCTCGGCAAGCAATAGCCCTTTTGAAAGAAATTAAAAATTAAGTAATGGCAAAGAATATCTATTTCCAAGTGAAAGAAATCCTAAATCACATACCAATACTCAAACTGCTAATGCAGCAATTAAACGTATGGGGGTATCAGGGAAAAACTAGTTGCTCACGGATTAAGAAGTATTGCTAGTACTTACCTAAATGAACAAGGATATAACAAAGATATGATAGAAATTGCTTTTATCTCATATTAATCAAGATCGTATTCATACTGCATACAATAGAAGCGACTATCTCAAACAACGCTTCATAATACTGCAAGCATGGGCTGATTTTATTGATCAATGTTCACTTGGAACCATCCCGCAACATCACTTAAAAAGTCGTTAATGAGTAATTTGCTAAATGCTAAAAACCATAATTTTTTTAGTAAATAGATAACCGATTTTAGTAAAACCTGCTCACGTTACTTGCAAGCTTTTTTTGTATTTTTAACAACTGTTTAATTGTCAATTTTGAATTGAAGACTGTAGAGATCAAACTATTCGTACTTTTTTTGAAATCTTCTTTTCTTTCCTTTCATCCATCTGAATTTTTGTCGTGTAATAATTAATAATTTAATTTTAGCTGTAGATATATTCAATGTAGCAGATAACTCCTTAAGATGCTTTTTATCTAGCTTTTCTTCGCAACAATAAAATTGATGTGGTGATTTTTTTATACAGCCTAACCTCGTGAATAATATTTTGTTTGCCATCAGTAAGAATAATTTTATTCGTATTTTGATATGAGTATTCAGCCTCTTTTTTTCAATTTACTGAAATAATACGATTTTTGTGGTTACCAATCTTAACGTGATCATCTTTTTTTCACATCCATAGGTGTAGATAACTCATTGAACAATTTCTCTTGTTTGATTCTCTTATTACTTTCTGTTCTCATCTTTTTGAGTGAATCTTTAAGAGCATAATTTCGATAACGGCGTGACTGATTACCCTGAGTGTGATCATAGTAAATTGATAAGCCCAGTTTTAGCCAAGAAAAATGGAGCAATGGATTCTTCAAAGTTATTTTTCTCTAGGCTTAGTGATATATGCAATCACTCTAAAAAGATCATAATAGCTCTTAATCCATTAGAGAATTTGATTGGTCTTGATAACCATTTTTGTGACAAAAAAATACTTTTCATTACTTCATCTGTGTTATATCTCATGTCTCTACCAATATTTGAGTAAATAATGTTCTTATTAAACAAAAATGATTGAATGTACGTGTGTATTGATTAATTTTGCTTTGCTCAACGCATCTGAAATCTAATAGTGAAAACAAACCTATCCGATAACTTAATTTTTTTCATACAACAGATTCATCTGCTCTTTAATTTCTTCAAAAGATTGGTAAGTAGATTCTGCACAACATTTTTTTAGGTGAAAGCGTACAGAAAACAGCTTTAAAAATCATCTAATTTGATAGCTAACTTAGCTTTGTTACGCTCAACCCACGCAATCAGAGAATTATCTTTGCTTGGAACAAAGCCTGCTAATCGTTCAAGAATAATACGGTTTTTAATACTTAGCTTTAAATCTCTAGGAGTTCTTTCTGTAATTTTAATAGTTTTTTTCGTTATAGCAAAAATGTGCATGTCAGTAATCCACATGTAGGTTTACTTACAAATGCTCTTCCCATTGATTTTTCCTGAAAGAGACAATTTTCTGCATTTGCTTTGTTTATCCAAGAAGGTGGTAGCTAAATCTCGATAGCAGTCATCAAGCCTTGGAATAGTGTGAATCATCAAATTGACTAGTTTTGACATAATGTCTCCTTATCCTATCTATTATTTGCCATATTAAGGATAAACATATTAATTTCACTTTCTAAATAACCCACAGAATTTGCACCAATAGAAATAGGTTTTGGAAAATCATCTCTATATCTTTTTAGATTTTTTTATTCTGCCAATCATAAAAAGTACTTTTTAGAAATACTAAGTTTTTTTAATAACTTCTTTAGGTCTTAAAAATTTTGAGGTTGTCGCTCATGAGATTTCCTTCTAAATGGTTTGTGGACTTATGGGAAATAGGTTACACATTAAATTGACTCTATTCAATATCATGAAAAAGTCAATAAAAACAGTTGTTTTTCATTGTTGTAAATATTTAATTTTTATTAATTTTCGCTGAGGATCTGATTTTTAAAATAAATAAAAGATTTTTAGGTGTAATGAAAATTCTTTTAAAATCTTTTTTAAGAATAATCTTTATTAATAACAAATCGTAAATTCGACAAGATGAGTTTCGCATTGATAAGACGTTCTGCTTCATTTTTATCTGAAGCATGATTTATTAATTTCTTTTTAGTATTCAATAAATCATGTGTTAAGGTGTGAATTTCTTTTTAATACAGTGTCTTATGTTTTTCTTGAGGTTTTTAATGAGATAAGTGAATTTGAATAAAAACCTTTATAGAGAGATAGACGCTTATCAAAAAAATTCTATTTAAGTCCTTTTGGAATTAAAAAAATAATAGAAGAGAAGTAAAAAAATTTAGCCATTACAGATTTAAAACAATGTGATTAAAAAAATATTTTTTGAGGCAAATAGCGATAGCTCTTATCTGCATATGAGGTAAGTAAATTTAGATATGAGAAATATTACTGAAAACTGTAAGTTTGTTTAAAAACACTCTGATATATACCAATCCATTAGCTTGTTTTTGTACTAATTGGTGGTTTTTTTAATCAATTTTTGGGGATAACAGAAAGATAACATTCAAATTGTCGAGATTTAGCAAGAAAAAAAGCACCTTTTGATATATCTAAAAAGATATTTTTGATATAAAAATTTAAAAAAAGTTCCGGTAGCGCATTCCACAAAAATCACTGTAGTAGCCAGTTCATCAACATCATGGTGAGAATTTGTAGCCTTTGAAAGGCTGATAGATGCAATTTCTGTCTATGCATAGTTGATCAGACGACAAAAATTTTTCTAATTCAACTGGGTAAGTAGGCATTGTATGTTCCTTAATTTCTATTATTTCAATTCTTTACTAACTAACGTTTCATCAGATCTGTGATTTGTAGATTGTTTTCTCAGAAAAGGAAAAGTAGCTGTTGCTACAGATGACTTAAATTAAATTTAGCAATGAGATTGCAGGAGTTTACAAAACTTAAAAATCCATGCAGTATTTATGCTAAAATTCCTGTAATTTTTACTTACCAAACAAAATCTTATGGCAATCATCAGCTTTATGCATCACTCTGGGCGAGCTGCGACGAGTTGCGCGGCGGTATGGATGCGAGTCTTTATAAAGACTATGTTCTTACTCTATTGTTTTTAAAATACGTTTCCGATAAACACAAGCAAAGGCGGAGGCATGATCGAGCTGCCCGCTGGTACGACTTTTGACGACATTGTCAATCTCAAAAATACCGCTGATATTGGCGACCGCTTGAATAAAAATTATCGGCAAAAATTGCTGAAGTGAACGACTTGAAAAAAATGTTATCAACGTTGCCGACTTTAACGACGAAGACAAACTGGGTAAAGGCAAGGAGATGATCGATCGTCTGAGCAAACTGGTCGGCATTTTTGAAAAGCTCAACCTTTCCTCTAACCAAGCCGAAGACGACGATTTATTAGGTGATGCCTACGAATACCTGATGCGCCATTTTGCAACCGAGTCGGGTAAATCTAAAGGACAGTTTTACACGCCTGCCGAAGTCTCGCGCATTATGGCGAAGATTATCGGAATCAGTGCAGATTGTCCTTCTAGCACCAGTGTTTATGACCCAACTTGCGGCTCGGGTTCGCTGTTACTCAAAGCTGCAGCGCAAGCCAACAACCAAATCAGCCTATACGGTCAAGAAAAAGATGTGGCGACCGCATCCCTTGCCCGTATGAATATGATTTTGCATAACAATGAAACCGCCGAAATCAACACCGGGAATACCTTTGTCTGCTCCGTCTTTCCGTAATGAAAACGGTGGGCTTAAGACCTTCGATTTTGCTATTGCCAATCCACCTTTTTCCAGTAAAAACTGGACGAGTGGCATGACGCCGGCCGAAGACCTATTTGAGCGGTTTAGCTACGGCATACCGCCCGAGAAAAACGGCGATTACGCTTTTTGCTGCATTTACTCAAAAGTCTCGAAATCAAGCGGCAAAGGCGCGATTATTCTTCCGCACGGTGTGCTATTCCGTGGTAATGCTGAAGCGCGTATCCGTACCAAATTACTTAACCTTGGCCTTATTAAAGGTATTATTGGGTTGCCTGCCAATTTGTTTTACGGTACAGGCATTCCGGCTTGCATTATCGTTATAGACAAAGAACATGCCCAAACTGCCCAATTTGCCGAAGACGGAACAAACCAAGTTATCAGTGGCGGCAGTGTGTTTTATGATTGACGCATCACGTGGCTTTTATTAAAGATGGCAACAAAAACCGTCTGCGCGAGCAAGACATTCATAAAAATCATCGATACCTTCACGAAACAGGAAGAAATTCCCTCATTACAGCCGTATGGTGCGTTTAAGTGAAATAGCTGCACAAGACTACAACCTTAACCTACCTCGCTATATAGATAGTGGAGAAGTCGAAGACCTGCAAGATCTCACTGCCCATCTTTATGGCGGCATACCCTGCACACGATATGGACGCATTGGAAGCCTATTGGCAAGTCTTAGGCCATCTGAAAAACGAGTTGTTTGCCGAACACGACGGCCGATTTACCACTAAAAATCGAAAGCAACCAAATCAAAAGCCTATATTTTGGCGCACCCGATTACGCGGCTTTCAAAGCCGAACACCGCAAAAATTTGCCGCGTGGTACGCTCAAAAGCAATCTTGCCATCCAACCGTGTAGCTGACCAAGTAAAGCTTTATCCAGCAATGGAGTGAAAGCCTGCTGGACGCGTTCAAACCAAGCAGCTTGATTGAAGAATACGATTTCTATCAAATCCTGATGGACTACTGGGCGGAAACCCTGCAAGACGATGTTTATTTAATTGCCCAAGACGGTTGGCCAGCGGCTAAAGATTTGAAGGAAATTACCAAAAGAAAGTGATCAAGCTGCCAACTTAACCGTTGTCTTTGAGGAAACCGAAACCGACAAAAAAAGGTAAAGACAAAAATCAAACGCATCATCAAAAATACCGTAGTGAGCTGCTTCCGCCCGAAGTTGGTTGCAAAGCGCTACTTTGCTCAAGATTTAGTACACATTGCTGGGTTGCAAAGCGAGCTGGATAGCATCAGTCAAGAACTGGAGAACCTTTTGGAAGAGCACGGCAATGATGATGGTGTTTTTGAAATATGTAGGCAGTAAAAGGAAAAATGAAACAGTTTTGAGAGAATATCAAGAATTAGCATGGAGAAATTATGCACCTGATCAATATAAACAACTAATAAAGCTAAAGAAAGAATTAGCAGATTTAGAAGTAAAACATGATGAACAACTCAAAAATCCTATTTTTTTAATGATCTTTAAATAAGCAGGGAAAAATAACCCTGAAAGCTATAAAAGAAAGCATATCCAAATCGGTTGGAGATAAGATTTTATTAACAAACTTAATGGAATTAATCAAAAACATCAATAGATTAGGAAAAGAGATCAAGCAAGAGATAGAGTCTTTTAATAAAAACCTTAGAAATGTTAATTGATAAAAGGTGAGAATTTTGAGTACAGAGAAGATATTACTATTGTGCTGAAATACATAGATTTGCAAGAAAAACAGTCTCTTGCTAAAAAATAAAATTAAAACTGCTCAAGAGGCCCCTAGACCTTGCAGTATTCAAACAATTCGCTCCCGGCTGACAGAGGATGAAATCCAGAACTTGACCGTCAAAGACAAATGGCTTGCTACGTTGCAAAGCCGAATTGAAAACCGTTTGGAAAAATGCTATTCAGCAGCTTATCAGTCGCCTGAACACGCTGGAAGAACGCTACCACAGCCCGATGGCAGAGCTTGCCCAAGAAGTGGAAATGTGGCAACGCAAAGTTGATGCACACTTGAAAAAGAATGGGGTTTTGAGGCTGAGATGGCGACACAAACAGGCTATAAGGTGAGCGAGTTGGGCATGATTCCACCGGATTGGGATGTGGTGGAGTTGGAGGAAGTGGCTGAAATAAAAATCTGGTGGTACTCCTTCAACGAATCGGCCTGAATTTTTGGAATGGTCATATCCTTTGGTGTACGCCAACAGATATAACATCGTTATCAGGAAAAATATTTATCTGATACGAATAGAAAAAAATTAGTGAATTGGGTTTGAATAATTCTGCTGCAGAGTTATTGCCGACAGGTTCGGTATTAATGACTTCAAGAGCTACGATTGGTGAATGTGCCATTGTCAAACGACCAATGACAACGAATCAGGGCTTTAAAAAAATTTTTATTTGTAATAGAACAGTAAACAATGAATTCTTGTACTACTTATTAAGTTCGCAAAAGGATAAATTCATTGAGCTATGCAATGGCAGTACATTTTTAGAAATAAGTACAACGCAAGTTCGTAAGTTTAAGATAGCCATCCCAAAAATCCACCACTGAACAAACCGCCATAGCCACCGTATTAAGCGACACCGATGCGCTGATAAGCAGCCTGCAAACGCTTATCGCCAAAAAGAAGGCAATCAAGCTCTCGGCAATGCAAAAACCTGCTCAGCGGCAAAAATCCTTCTGCCCGAGTTCGCCCAACGCCTCGATGGATCACCCAAAACCACGCGTCAAAACCGAACTGGGCTTGCTGTCTGAAGATTGGAAAGTGGTGGAATTAGGGGATGTTTTAAGTCCCGTGCTGAATAAAAAAAGTAGATGCTCCATTCTTTACCTTTATTGGAATGCAAGATGTTTCTGAAGAAGCCAAGATTATCAATCAAACAGTATTACCAATTACCCAATTAAAAAGCGGGCTTACATATTTTTGAAGAAAAATGATGTGCTAGTTGCAAAAATTACACCTTGTTTTGAGAATGGAAAAAGGCGGTTATGCACATAATTTAAAAAAACACAAATTGGTTTTTGGTAGTACAGAATTTTCATATATTACGAGCGAACCAACAAGCAGATGCAGAATTTATCTATTACTGGACAATCAGCCCTAAGTTTCGCCAACAGCTAGCGCTTGATATGGTGGGATCAGCTGGGCATAAACGAGTACCATTTCAAGCATTACAGAAATTCAAAATTCCACTACCATCTAAACCCGAACAAACCGCCATTGCCCCAACTATTAAGCGATATGGACGCAGAAATTGAGGCGTTAGAATGCCGTCTGAAAAATGCAGTCGCTCAAACAGGGGCATGATGCAGACATTACTCACAGGAAAAAATCCGCCTGCCACTAGAATAAAATTTAAGGTAGAAACTATGACCATCGACATCGGACAATCGGAGCGCACCACGCAAAAACCGTGTGGTGGCATTATTTCGTGAAAAATTGGGCTACCATTATTTGGGCAACCTACAAGGCTTGGCGAATAAAAAAATATCCGTGAGGCGGATTTACTGGCGTGGCTTGCTAAGCGGGGCGTTTCGGACGCGCTCGCCCAAAGTGCGGTCAAATCGTTGCAAAGTTTGAATCACCGGCGGCGGCAGACGGCTTTATGATGCCAACAGTGATATTTATCAGCTTTTTGCGTTATGGAGCAAAAAGTAAAAAACGGGAGTCAGTGAACAGACGCAGACGGTGTGGCTGGTGGATTGGGAAAATCCGCAAAAATAACGATTTTGCTCTTGCTGAAGAAGTAAGCATTCAAGGTTCGCAATTCGACAAACGCCCTGATGTGGTACTGTATCTTAATGGTATTGCGGTGGCGGTGTTAGAGTTGAAAACGCTCGTCAGTGTCGGTTTCAGAAGGGATACGCCAAAATATCGCCAATCAGCAGCGGGAATTTTGTGAGGCATTTTTACCACCGTGCAGCTTTTTGTTTGCCGGTAATGATAGCGAAGGCTTGCGCTACGGTGTGATTGAAACGCCTGAAAAGTATTATCTGAAGTGGAAAGAAGACGGTGCGCCCGATAATTTTGGGCGATTTGGATGCCGATTTATGCTGTATGTGCGAAAAAAAGCCGCTTGCTGGAAATATTGCACGATTTTATGGTGTTTGATAACGGTGCCAAAAAAACTTGCCGCCCGAATCAGTATTTCGGCATTAAGGCAGCGCAAGAGAGATTAAAGCAGCAAGGCGGTATTATTTGGCATACGCAAGGCAGCGGTAAAAAGCCTGACAATGGTGTGGCTGGCGCAGTGGATTTTGGAACAAGGCAACAATCATCGGGTGCTGATTATTACTGACCGCACGGAATTAGACGAGCAGATTCAAAAAGGTATTTGAAAACACGCAAAATAAAAATCTATCGCACCCAAAGTGGTAAGGATTTGATAAATGTATTAAATGAAAATGAGTATTCGTTGATTTGTTCGCTAGTGCATAAATTTGGCAGCCGTGAAGAGACAGAGGTAGAAAAACGATGCTGAATTGAACGATTTTTTTAAATAATATTCGTACGGCGAAAAGGCAGTTTTTTTCACCAAAAGGGTAAGATTGTCGTGTTCGTGGATGAATGCCACCGCACCCAATCGGGCAAATTGCACGAAGCGATGAAATCCCTATTGCCAGATGCAATATTTGTTGGCTTTACAGGCACGCCACTTCTGAAAACGGACAAAAACAGTCTGTGGAAGTATTCGGGGTTTTATCCACACCTATAAATTTAACGAAGCGGTTAAAGACGGTGTGGTGTTAGACCCTGCTTTTACGAAGCGCGTGATATTGAACAGTCCCTGTCTTCTCCCAAACGTGTCGATGATTGGTTTGAAGCCAAAACGCGCGGCATGACCGACATCGCCAAGACTCAACTCAAACAACGTTGGGGAACAATGCAGAAATTGCTGTCGTCTAAAAAACCGCTTGGAAAAAATCGTGGACGATATTTTTGCTGGATATGGAAACCAAGCCACGACTTTCAGACGGTAGCGGCAATGCGATTTTTGGTCTGCGCCAGCGCTCTATCAGGCGTGCCAATGCTATGAACTGTTTGCCCAAAGTGGCTTGAAAAAAATAAGGTGGCGATTGTAACCAGCTTCAAGCCTGATGCTCAGGCAGCCAAAAAATGCGGTATCAGAGAAGGCGCAAAGTGAAGAACTCTTCAAATATGAAACCTATCGTAAGATGATTGCCGATTATTATCGGGTGGGTGAGGAAAAAGCGGCGGTTATGGCGGAGAAGTTTGAAATTGATGTTAAAAACGCTTTATCGAACAGCCCGCACAAATGAAGCTGCTGATTGTGGTGGATAAATTATTAACAGGATTTGATGCGCCTTCAGCAACTTATCTCTATATCGACAAAAAAATGGCAGACCATAACCTTTTCCAAGCCATTTGTCGGGTGAACCGTTTGGACGGTGAATCGAAGACTTACGGTTATGTGGTGGATTATCGAGATTTGTTCAAATCTTTTAGAAAAAGGCATTTAAAGATTTTACTCAAGAAGCCTTCGGTAGCTATGAAGTTGCTGATGTAGAAGGGCTGATTAAAGATCGTTTAAGCACAGCAAAAAGAGAATTTAGATACGGCTTTGGGGAAACGGTGCAGATGATGACGGAAAAACGTACTGGCACCGAAAAACTTTTCCCGAGTACAAAGCCTATTTTTGCGGCGCTGACGATAAAAACCAACCTGCAAACCGAATACCAAAGCAAACGCCCGGCATTTTATCGAGCGGCGGCAAAATTAATCCGTGCTTATGCAGTGATAGCCAATGAGTTGGTCGAAGCCGGTTACAGTGAAAGCCAAGCCGAAGAATGGCACCAGCGGGTAAAAAAATATCACTGATTTGCGAGACGCATTGAAAATTGCTAGTGGTGATTATGTGGATTTTAAAACTGTTGATGCGGATATGCGTTATTTAATCAACCAATATGTGCGTGCTGAAGACAGTGAACGGCTAGATACCTTTGAGAATGTAGGACTGCTGGATTTGTTAATCAGTCTTGGCGCTAATGTAATGGATGATTTGCCCGAAGATCTTAAAGATAAAGAGAGTATGGCAGAAACCATCGAGAACAATATCCGTAAAACCATTGTGGATGAAAACCCGACAAACCCGAAATATTTTTGAAAAATGTCAGTGTTGCTGGATGAATTGATCGAACAGCGCAAACAGGAAGTGATTGACTATAAAAAGTATCTGGAAGAAATGGCACGTCTTGCTGAGAAGGTGAAACGATCGCAAGATAGCAATTACCCGAAAGAAATTAATACACCGCAAACAAAGCACTTTTTGACAATTTGAGTCAAGATGTTGATTGGGTAGAGCGGCTAGATCATGCCATTCAAACTAACAAACAGGACGGCTATCTTACAAACAAAATGAAGCAAAAAACGCCTAAAAGCCCAACTTAAAACCGCTTGCTGATGAAAAAAAGGGTTAAATATTGATGAAGTGTTTGAGTTGATTATCAGACAGGCAGAATACGGAGCTTAATATGCAAATCGGCAATCTAAATGTAGAAGTACGCAGAAAAGCAATTAAGAATCTTCATATTAGCATGTTGCCACCAAGCGGTGTAGTTCGAGTATCTGCACCGCTTAAAAATGAGCGATGATGCAGTTAAGATGGCTGTAGCAAATCGTTTACAGTGGATTAAAAAAACAGCAGCGGGCGTTTAAAAACCAAGCTAGGGAAACCGAGCGTGAAATAGTCTCAGGTGAAAGTCATTATCTTTGGGGCAAACGGTATTTATTGGAAGTGTTGCTGACTACAGGCAAGTACAGCCTTGAAGTTGAGCACCGTAAAAATAAAAGCTATTTGTCCGTCCTAATACAGACTTAAAAACAAACTGCCGTGATCGAAAGCTTTTACCGCAACGAGTTAAAAGCGGGAAATTGGTAAACTACTGGAAAAAAATGGCAGCCTAGAATGGGCGTAGTCGCTAAGCGTTTTGGTGTGAAAAATGAAAACCCTTTGGGGCAGCTGTAATACCGACACTGCCAGCATTTGGTTGAATCTAGAACTCGCGAAAACCGCCCGAATGTTTAGAATATGTTGTCGTCCATGAACTGACCCATTTGCTCGAACGCCATCACAATGCCCGTTTTATGGCGCATATGGATAACTTTCTCCCAAACTGGCAAATCATTAAGCAACGGCTTAATGCTTTTGAAGTTAGGGGTGATACTTTCAACAAGAAATAGCATATGTGAAACTTCCTTACATCTAATTGCAAATTATCGACAAGATTGTGAATTTTACTTTTTATTAGGGCAGATAGGGTAATCAATAATCATTAAAAATTTGTTAAAAAAGAATTGAAAATCGATTAATAAAAATTAGATAATCAACATTACTGGTTATAGAGTGCTAATTTCAAAAAAATATTCTTATTGATTTTCCCTTTTTAGTAACACTGAAAGTAACATCAAAGGAATTTGAATTTAGAACTATTTAGGTATATCAATGAGTGGCCGGTATAATTCAACTGACGCCAGCACCACAAAATAAACCTATCAAGTCCTATGAAAGACTTTAAAGCCTTGAAAAATAATGACTTCAAGGCTTTTTTTATTGCGCTTTTAACTTCTATCAAACTCTCGAATTTTGAGTAGTACGTTTAATCGTTGGCGCTTATTGATTGGTTAAATTGTTGCATTAGTAAAGTGCTTAGTAATCGGTAAATTATCAGCTAAAGGAGAAAAAAATGAATATTTTATTATTAGACGGTGGTAAAAGATTTCGGACATTCACATGGTGAGTTAAACCACACGCTTCATAAAAAAAGCGAAAGAAGTTTTGACCGCACTTGGACACAATGTACAAGAAACCGTGATTGATGCTGGCTATGATGTTGAAGCAGAAATCGAAAAAAATTCTTGTGGATGGATGCCGTGATTTGGCAGATGCCAGGTTGGTGGATGCACGAGCCTTGGACAGTGAAAAAAATACATAGATGAAGTATTAACCGCCGGGACACGGCAAGCTTTTACCACAGTGATGGCCGCCATCGTGTCAATCCGACTGAAGGCTACGGCACAGGTGGCTTGTTGCAAGGCAAAAAAACACATGCTTTCGCTTACGTGGAATGCGCCGATTGAAGCGTTCACCCGTGAAGGCGACTTTCTTCGAAGGCAAAGGCGTAGATGCTGTGTACATGCCTTTCCACAAACTCAACGAGTTCATCGGCTTTGACCCGTCTGCCGACATTCTTATGTAACGATGTGATTAAAAAAATCCACAAGTAGAACAATACTAGCTGATTACCAAGCACATTTTAGAAAAAAGTATTTAGCTAATTGTAAAAAAATACTTTTGAAATCTGACCGCACTTTGATCTGCACCCCAAAATCTGGACACCTAATTTGAGGTGCAGATTATGTCCTACTCTTATCAATTTCGTTTGAAAATTATCAAACTCGTCATCGAACAGGATTATGGTATCCGTGAGGTGGCTAAACTTCATCAAATTTCTCATGCTCTCGTCATTTATTGGCTAAAAGCATTTTCGGGAAAGAGGGCTTGATGGCGTAAAATCGCCTTATACAAACCTTCAAACACCGAAAATAGTGAAGTCAAAAATGAAAAGAAAGACATTGAAATCCCGGAAACAACAGACTTTTCACCTAAAGCGTTTAAAAAGCTGCAGCGAGAACTCGCCTTGGCTCGTGCGGAGATTGCTTACCCAAAGGAGTTGGAGAAGCTCGACCGTCTATTGCCCTATGACGTTTAAATTACGCCAAATGGGTTTCATTTGAATCATAAAAACGATGTTAAAGCTGATGAACGAGTTAGGTATTCATTCCATTTTACGCAAAAAAAGACATGGAAAAACGAGGAAAAAAACATCGCATATTGCCCCGAATTTGCTGAATCGTGATTTTACAGCAACGGCACTCAATCAAAAATGGGTAACGGATGTAACGGAATTTCAGGTTGGGCAAGAAAAGCTTTTATTTTTTTCACCGTTGATGGATCTGGCTAACCGAGAAGTTATTGCCTATAACTTTGCAACACGCCAGAAGTTTTCATTGGTAAAAAGATGTTAGAACAAGGGCTTAGTAGGCTTAAACCGACAGAATGCCCGATTATTCATAGCGACCAAGGCGTATTGTATGGCTCGGCGGAATGGGTAAAGATGTTGGAAGGTAAAGCGGTTCAAAGTATGAGCCGCCGAGGAAATTGCGATAATAATGCGGTGATTGAAAATTTTTTTGCGATACTAAAATCAGAGTGTTTTTACTCTCGGACTTATCATTCAATTGCTGAATTACAGGCTGAAATTGAAGAATATTTAGTGTCTTACAAACCAAAAACGCATTAAACTTGCTTTGCAAAGGATTGAGCCCAGTGCAATACCGAGCTCAATATATTTAAGTTAACTAACCTGTCCAACTTTTAGGGGGCAGATCAAAAGTGCGGTCAGATTTCAACGTGTTTTTACAAATCCGATTCAAAAATTCAACCGCTATTTCTATACATTCTCTCCTTTGGTACGTGTCTTTGCTGATAACGTAGTTAGCATAATAAATTACAATCAGTAAATGGGATAAGGTTTAAACTCTGTGCTTGGCTCACAGACAACCTTTTTCAAATGGCATTATTGCCCCGTTTTTCCACGCAGCGATACGTTTCAAATTATTCACCGTATCGTGATTTACGATGGCATCGAACATACCGTCCAGCTTGGCAATTTCGGCTTTGTCTTCATCGCTGAGCGCAAAATCAAAGATGTTTAAATTTTTCTGCCATGCGTTCAGGCTTGGTGGATTTTTGCCAATACCACGATGTCTCGTTCTACTAGCCAGCGGGTAATCACCTGCGCCACGGATTTGCCGTATTTCTCGCGGATTTTTGCTTAACACAGGATTATGGAAAATATCGTTTTTACCTTCGGCAAACGGTGCCCACGCTTCCACGGCTATCCCTTCAGCTTGTAACGCAGTAACAGCTTCGTTTTTGTTGAAATGGATTGATTTCAATCTGATTGGCTTGCGGCATCACTTTATTAAACAACCCCAAATCAACTGTGCGCACGGCTGAAAAATTGCTCACGCCGATAGCGCGGATTTTACCGGCTGCCTGATATTCTTCTAGCGCGCGCCATGTTCCGTAGCTGTCGCCATAAGGCTGATGAATCAACACCATATCAATGTAATCCAAATTTAGACGGCCTAATGAACGCTCTAATGAGGCTTTTGTCGCTTCATAGCCGAAATTTTCCACCCCAATTTTGGTGGTAACGAACAATTCTTCGCGTGCTACGCCGCTGTTTTTAATCCCTAAACCGACTTCGGTTTCATTCATATAAACCTGTGCGGTGTCGATGTGGCGGTAGCCTGCTTTAATCGCTGAAATGACTGCTTGTTCAGTTTCTGCGGGCGGAATCTGAAAGACGCCGAAACCGAGGGCGGGGATTTGTACGCCGTTGTTTAATGTGATATTTTGCATGATGTTATCTCCTGTTCGTTCTCATCAAAGTGCGGTCATTTTAGAACGTATTTTATTGAGATAAATTAGGTTTAGTTTTTATGATGTAATGAATTAAATTCACTAATTGAGTATGTAATTGAGCTCTGAGTAATTTTAGGTGAAAATGTAACCAAAGAATTATTCACTCAACACTACTTATATATCTGTATTCCTATTCTTGAAAATGCTTAAACTAGAATAGTAAAAACCACTAAACACAAAAAAATATTTAAGGAATAATAAATGACTGATCTTTTAGATAAACTTAGTAGCGGATTATTACAAAAACTAATGAGACTCGAATGGCTTCTAGCATCATTGCTAGTAATTTCATTTTTCGATATGTATTTAAATTTAAAAATATGACATTTCTCTCACAGAACTCTTAAGAAAACAGAAGGATATAGATTTATATGGCATTTTTGAAGCTATTATTCTTTTCTCTTTTATTTTCGCTGTAATAGTCCCTATCATCCAGTGGATTTATTTTTATTTCATCTTATACATTTTGGAAAAAAATTTAACATTAGCATGTTTGAGAATGAAAATACTGATTATAAAAAAATCATTATATCTTTTTAAGAAAGAAGGCTGTAAAAGAAGATAATTCTGTATTGTGGAATGCTTATCAAGAAGAAAAAGACTAATCTGAATAAAATAGCTTTTATTTTTTTACATCTGCATGGGGGATTCTAATTTTCTCAATATTAAGTTATTTTTGGAAAATCAAGTCAATCCATATTATTAGATGTAGTCATAATGATAAATAAAGCTGCAGAAAAACTACTTATTAGGCATAGGTATTTATTTCTTATTTTTTTATAATATCTCTTTGGTATTTTTTTCTATATTGCAACGTTCTTTGTATTTGCGTAAAGAGATATTACCATACTGGGAAGATGATAAAGATAGAAAGCTCTAATCATTTTTTTAGGTGCGACATCTAATCCATAATACTAATTAGTCTCCCAAATGGGATAGAAAAATGCAGAACTTTAATGAACTGAATTATTTTTGATACTGGCGCAAATGCAGAGTTTTGTGAAAGCAGGACAGTTATTGGGAATTTCTTCCTCAGCGTTGAGCCATAGTATGAAAAATTTGGAGACTCGACTAAATCTGCGCCTATTCAACCGTACAACGCGCAATGTATCGCTAACCGAGGCAGGACAGCAGCTTTTGCTTCTTTATCAAGCGATTAACCATGAAGTTGATGCATTGAATGATTTTTGAATACACCATCCGGACTGATTCGTATCAATGCACCGGCTGTTGCAGCAGAAGCTGTGTTGTACCCAAAAATTAAAGTCGATTTTGAGCCAGTATCCGAAAATTCGCCTAGAAATCGTAGTGGATAATCGCTGGGTAGATATCGTAAAAGAAGGATTTGATATGGGCGTACAACTTGGTAATGATGTGTCAAAAAGAAATGATTGCCGTCCCTATTTCCGCTCTGCTAAGAATGGCATTAGTCGCTTCACCTGATTATTTAGCAACACATGGAACCCCAAAAACAATTGACGATTTACACCAACACCGCCTTATTGGAATGAGAATTTCAGCCGAACATGGTTCAGAAATGCAATGGGAATTCAAATACAAAAAAGAGTTGATAACCTTTGAACCTAAATCACAGTTATCCATTAATAATCATCTACGCCTGCAAGCAGTTTCAGATGGCCTCGGCATTGCATGGATAGCACATATGATCGTAGCAGATGCAATCCACTCAGGTCAGTTAGTCGAGTTACTTCCTGAATATGCGATGACTTACGATCCACTTTACCTTTATTACCCTAGCTGCCGTGGGCATTCGAATGTGTTTAAATTGATTGTGGATGCGCTAAAAGTAAAAAGCCGTCTCGAAATGATCTGCACCCCAAAAAGTTAGACTAAACTTCTAACTGATTAGGGTGCAGATTTTTATGACTAAATACAATCAACTTTTTCAAACAACAAGTCGTGAATTTCTATTTCGAACATCACGAAAAATCTTGCTTTCACATTAAAGCATTTCAACTTAGCGTCAAAAAAACCGTTAGATATTGGATTGCACAATACAAATATTCAGGCACTAATGGATTAGCAGTATTACACCGCAAAAAGACTTTACTCTCCTGAATTTAAACATAGTGTTGTTCAAACCATTCTCTCTGGCAGATTTTTCGATGGAAAAATGCTGCGCTTTACTTTTGGTATTGCTAGTAGTGGAACCATTAGTCCATGGTTGAAAGCCTTTCGGAAAAAAACGGTATAAATGGGCTCCACTCCAAACCCTAAAGGGCGCCCAAGTATGAAACCCAAATACGCTAAAAATGCCTCCACCACCAAAAAAACAGAGGAAGAACGTTTACGCCTACGCATCCTTGAGCTAGAAGCATAGGTGGCTTTTTCTAAAAAAGTTGGACGAAATAATCAAGAGGGACGAAGCCAAACGACAGAAACAGTCCAAAGTTTGAGAAAGCATTATCCGTTAGAGATACTTTTTGCCTATAGCGAAATTAGCTCGAAGCACCTTCTTCTATCATCACCAATCCAAACCAGATAGAGATAGCACACTAAAAGCGCGAATTCGAGATATTAAGCAGGCAGAGCCCAATTATGGCTATCGGCGAGTCAGGGTGAACCATAAGCGCGTACAACGCTTGATTCAAGAAATGGGTTTACAAGTTTGCACGAAGAAACAGCGTAAATATAGTTCATATAAAGGTGAACAAGGCAAAATTGCGCCGAACTTGTTACAACGGGATTTTTAGCGCGAGTAAACCGAATGAGAAGTGGCTGACCGATATTACCGAATTTAGAGTAAAAGATGAAAAGCTCTATTTTTTTCCCTCGATTTTAGATTGCTTTAATAATGAGCTGATTGCTTATGGATTAAGTCGTCGCCCAAATGGCATGTTAGTGCAAGAAATGCTGTTACAAGCGGTGGAAAAAAATTGCCGAGAAATGCGAATTTGATATTACATTCAGACCAAGGAATACATTATCAAATGCCCAGCTATCAATGCCTATTAGCGAAAAAAATAGGATTTCTCAAAGTATGTCGCGAAAAAGGAAATTGTTTGGATAATGCGGCAATGGAAAGCTTTTTGGGGCGAATGAAAACGGAGTGTTTTCACGGAAAATCATTTACTAGCATTGATGAATTTGAAAAAGGTTATCAATGATTATGTGCGGTACTATAATGAAGAACGAATCCAATTAAAATTAAAAGGACTGAGTCCGATACAATATCGAAAGCAGTCCTTTAAATAACAGTCTAAATTTTTTTGGGGGCAGACCATAACCTTACGTTTTTCGTTAATCCATTATGATTATTTAATTGACGCTTTAGATATTTAAATAATCCTTCTAGCCTATTTGTCGTATTTTCGATATTTATTTCAGCATGCTTTTCAAAGGTAAATAAATAATTCATATAATATTTCAAACTGGCATAAGCCCTCTTAAATTTCTATGTTTATAAGGAAAATAGCCTTTCTCATTTCCTTTTTTCACTTCGTTCTTTTAAAAATTCTCATGCTTTTATAAACCAAGCATATAAACGACGATAAAATTCATTTTTGGAACTTTTTACCAATGATTTCGCAATTATTTTCAATTCTTTACCCGCTTGTGACTGATGTTTTTCTTAATTTTTCTCATCACCATCGCGACCATATGAAAATGACACATCTGCACAGGCGTATCAAATAGTTCTTTCATTAAACCTCGCCTACCATCACAAGTAATTGATTGAATTATATAACCTTTTTCTCTTAATCTATTTAATGCAAGTTTGTAGTAGACATCTTTTTCCGTCCTTACAAAAATGATATGAAACGACTTTATCTGTTTTTGAATCCATCATTACTAAAAATACCAGAATAACGATGAAAGAAGGTCGTATCCATAATGATATTAAAGGTATCGATTTTTAGGCTGATTTAAAAGATGTTTTAGGGGCTTTATCAATATATCGTTGTATGGTTCTAACTAAACACTGATATTTTATCGCGAGCTGTTGATAGGTTTGTTTTCCAGAGGTGTAATCAGCCCAAATTTTAATAGGATCTAATTTATTTTTTTAGGATAAATGTTTTTATGGCATTGATTACAAAAATAACGTTGAGCATTATTTTGCTTACCATGTTTCTTTATTCTTGCACTTTGGCAAAATGGACAGTTTTTGTTCATGTTTCAAAAATAGGGCTTAAAGCCTTGTACTATAAGGCTTTTAAGCCACTTTTTAGCAACTATTTTGTCTACTATGCTTTTTGTTAAGCGAGTTCACCGATTAGGTGAGCTGCGGAGTGATTACCATTGGTAACCGGCGCCGATTGTACCGCCGAAGTCGCCGCGGGAGTTGGTGTTACCGGTGACTTTCAAGATAACTTTACCGTTATCAGAAATACGGGATACACCAATTGCTAAGCCGCTTTGACCGCGATAGGTACCTGCTGCTGCTGCAACCATGCTCTTACCCGGACTGAAGGCTTGCGGAAGACCGGCTGTTGCCAATGTGCCCGCGATACTGCCGCGTAAGTCACGATCCATTTTACGTAGATCGCCACGGATTTGGTTGAAGTTGTTTGCGGTATTTTTGGTTAATTGCCGCAATCGCGCCATGAACGGTATTTTGTCCGGTGTTACCGATACCGTTTTGGCCTGCGACCACTTTGCCGTCTTTCACGGTTGCGCCGCCGCCAATTACATCAGCCATGCTCTTCGCAGTGTCATGCAATTGACCGCCGTTGACCGCATCTTTGCTGTAAGCCGCGACATTACCGTTAGCAACGTTGCTGATGGCTTTACCCGCAGCATTGATACCGTCTTTGTTGATGTAAGTGTTGCCACCTACTTGCACACCGTCCTTACCTAATACGACTTGGTTGTCACCTGTGCCTGCAGTCACTTGTGTCAAGCTGATGCTGTCTTTAAGCGAGAATTCCACTTGAGCACCATCTGTGCCGTTGGTTTGTTTCGCTTTTAAGTTTTTTTACCCTGCTTGAAGGGTAACTTTGTTGCTGGATTTAATTTTTGGTTAGCTTGAGAAGCACCATCTAATTCACCACCCGTTGTCGCTTTTAGTATCCACCACGAAGTGGGTTTCCGCTAATGCTTTCGCAACCGTACCTGCAGTCACTAATTTGTCTGCATCATCCGCTGCCGGTGTATTGACTTCGCCGGTTGCCGGATTCACTAAGTCGCCTGCGATAAAGTTCGGTGTTAACGTCACAGTGTCGCCCGCTTTGGTTACAGTAAGTGCGGTCGGATTTGCAGACACAACGTTTTGTACTGCGCTATCTGCTTTGGATTTCACTTCCGCTAATTGACCGCCGTTCACCGCATCTGTGCTGCCTAGGGCAACGTTTCCGTCAGCCACGCCGGTAATTTTCTTATTACCTGCGTTGATGCCGTCTTTCTTCACAGAAGGACCATTATCGATGGTTGCTCATCTTTGTTCACTACAGCTTGGTCGCCTGTTGTATTCCCCTAACGTCACGGAATCTGCCGTTAAGTCTCTTTTTAACGCCAATTTCACTTTCGTTGGGTCAGCCGGATCTTTGGTTGCCGTGATATTGCTATCGCCTTCCACCGTTTGAAGTGCAGTCGCTGCTTTGGCTAATTTTCGCTTTCGCGTCATCACCAAGAGACAACTTATAGTTTGTTATATTGCCAACCTGTGCTTCTTTTTCGACTTTAATATCCGCTGCATTTTCTGATGTCACGCTTGCGGTGGTGTCTGCTTTGCTGTCGATGGCGGTTTTCAAGTTTTTTTAATCGCACCATCTACGGTGTTTTCACCTGTGCCACCAATGTTACCTCATGGTTACGTTACCGGCATTATCAACTGCCGCATTACCACCAAGGACGTTTTTCACGCCACCTGCGAGATTGCTTAAGTAGTTATTGGTTGCATAAAGTTGGCTACCGTTAATCGCATCGGTGCTGGTTTTGCTAATCACGCCCTGCAGCCACGTTTTGATTTGACGCTCTTTACCTTTAGAACCCACAGACACAGTGCCGTTCACTGCATTAGGCAAGCCTGCGGCAGTGTAGGGAATCGTTAAGGGTGTAATCACCGGTGTGAACATCTGCGGTTGCAGAGTTAGTACCTAATGCAACAGAATTTGCATTAGAGGCTGTCGCATTATGACCCATTGCAATAGAATCGATACCTTTGGCTTTTTGCTTCTGAACCGATGGCTGTGGCATAACTTGCAGAAGCTTTTGGAGTCGCGACCGATGGCAATAGTATCGCCAGCTTCTAGAATATCGCCGTCCGCACCAGAGCCTGCACGCGTACCAATTGCAACGTTGTCGCTACCTTTTTATGTATTTACCGGAGTGTTGACCATAGGAGGCGTTGCGTGAGCCTTCTACATATTGACCTGCCTGAGAACCTATCGCGAAGTTATTAGTACCACCTTTGATTATAGCTACCCGCTTCAAAACCAATACCAACACCATAAGCATTACCTGTTGCGCCTGCCGCATCAGAGCCTGCATAACGACCAATAAAACACACCATAGTCAGCTGCTTTTTGCGAGAAGTATTGGAGCCTGTGCTATTACCCGCATTAATACCGATAGAAATTTGTTGAGTACCCACTGCCGCCGCATGATTGCCAGTAGCAATAGCATTATCTCCCTAATGCTCTTGCCTGCAAACCTATTGCTGTGCTGAATTTCCCACTTGCAGTAGCATATGGACCAAACGCAACGGTCTGCTCTGCCTGAGCTTTGCTGCCGATGCCAATTGCCATAGCGTTGTTGGCAGAGGCTTTGCGGAATTACCAATCGCCACTGTATTATTAGCCTCAAGTACCTGTGTCGCATCACCAGAGCCAGCGTTAGAACCCATTGCGATGTTATATGAACCCTTCACATATTGACCAGATCTTGAACCAATAGCAGTATTGGCAGCGCCGCTTTGCGCGTAACGACCGGCAGATTGACCAATCGCCACATTATTGGCATTAGAGGCGGTAGCTGCAGCATCTGCACCGGCATCTGTACCAAGAGAAATCTGGTCGTGATCACTTACATGAGCACGCGTACCAAATGCAAGTGAATCAGTTGTTTTATTTGATGCTAAATTAATATTGTTACCAATTGCATAAGTACGGACAGAAGCAAGGGTGTTATTACTACCCATCACGACTGAATCATCTGCACCTGATCGTACATTGATATTGTTACCCATCGCATAAGTACGAGCGGCTAAAATGGTGTTTTTATAACCAATTGAAGTTGCATCCTCGCCAACAACATTGGATTCTACACCAATGATTTGCGAACGCACACCGGAGGCAACGGATGGTTTGCCTTGAACATTATTACCAATAACAAGGCTTTGAGAGCCGTTAGCTTCTGAGAACGCACCAATCGCAGTGCCTTTATACGCATTCACTTGAGTTTCAGAACCAATCGCAATGCCATCAGAACCAGTGTTGACTTTCGCTTTTTGACCTAATGCAATGGCATTGTAGTAATTCGCAAGAGCTTGGTTACCAATCGCAATCGCACTTGCACCGTTTGCCGGTGCGCCTGCTGAGTTATCACCCGCAACGGCTTTATAACCCATAGCAATGGAATACAATGTTCTTGCGTTTGCTCCCGTGCTGATAGCAGTAGAGTTAGCTACAGAGGCCTGTGCGGTGTTACCCATCGCAATGGCATTATTTCCCCTACAGCCGCTTTTTGTACCAAACACTAATGAATCGTCTGTGCCTGCTGCTGCATTGATATTGTTACCGATCGCATAAGTGCGGGCGCTTGCAACGGTGTTTGTAGAACCCATTGCAACAGAATTACTGCCAGAAACTTCAGATTCCACGCCATATACTTGAGAACGGATACCACTTGCAGTGGAAACTTTGGCACCGTGCACATTATTGGCGAGCACGATACTTTGGGATCCTTTCGCTTGGGGAATTCGCACCAATAGCCATACCCTCTATAGCTATCTACTAATGCTTTAGTACCAATCGCGATACCGTCTGTCGTGTTCCCCGCCAGATTTTTGCTGGAGAAACAGTTGCACCATTACCTAATGCAACGGCGCCGATGAAATTCGATAAAGAATTACGACCGATTGCGATTGCACTGCCAGTCTCGTTAGAAGGAGAAAACATATCGCCACCGGCAGTTGCATTACGACCTATCGCGATAGAATAACTTGTTCTAGCTTTTAGCCTCAGCACTGATAGCAACCGCACCTTCTGCCGTTGTCGCTGTATCTACCCCAATTGCAATGGCATTTTTTTATTTTTTTATTCGCCCTCATCCAACGTCGTACCCGTACCCATACGAATACTATTCGTTGCGCCTGCGCCGTTAGTACCACGATCGCCCACACCGATAATACCAGAGTTCACGTCTAAACGACCGCCAAGGGTGAGGTTTTTCGCACCGTTGTCGTTCACACTAGCTGGCGCATTTTTTTACCGTAGAATAAAGTGCGGTTAGTTTGGGTGCTAAATTCTTGAGCAGCATTACCTGTTGACAAGCAAGGAGCCATTACATTGCCACCAAAATATGCCAAATTAGCTGCATTGGCCGCCGTCGCTCCTGCAGTTAAAAATGTGGTAACTGACACCCTGTCGAGCTGATACCATAGATACCACTTCTTGAAGTGGCGCATCAGGCAGTGCCATACAACCCTCATCAACTCCATCATTAATATAAATTCCCGGGTCCCGCCACCGCACTTGTGGAGGTTAGCGCCAACCCAACAGAGATGGCAAGCGCACTGGCAGCAAAAGCCGGCGGTGCCTTTCGCAACACGACCGACAACAGTTCTTTTCGGAACCCTTGCCATGTGCAGAAGCAAATTCAGGGACGGCGGTGAACACACCAAGCGCCTTATTAAAAATGTTTTTGTAAATATGATTCATAAGTGATTTCTTTTTATGAAAAAACGAAGGCTGTCGCCAGCCGTAAAACTTAAGTGAATGTTTTTGTTGTTCACAATCCACCTTAAAGTTTTGAAAGCGTTAGACTGAAAAACACCATGAAAAAAATGGCCGCACTTTAATTCACATCGCAGGGCATTTTTAAAGGGTCTTATTTCAACCTATACCTCAAATCTTGAATTATATGCAAAAATAATCACAAATCAACTACTGCAACGCCCCACGCCTTAAGTTTTACATCGTTTTACATTTGCGCAACAGGGCGTTTTTTTCCCATATTGTAGCGTGCATCTTGATGCATGACAGAACCACGCACAAAAACGTTATTCACCACTTTTCAGGCATTCATGATTTCGTGCAATAAGTTGCACGCTACGAGGATTCGGGGATGTTGTGTGGTGGATGTTAATCAGTGGTGTGGGTGTGGTTTTTGAGGGAGATAAAAATGATGCGGTATGGCGAAAGTGGTGCCCCCAACAGGACTTGAACCTGTGACCAATCGATTATGAGTCGACTGCTATGACCGACTGAGCTATGGGGGCGGTGAAAAGTGATCTCACCCCCAAAAAAGTTGGACAGGTTAGTTAACTTAAATATTGAGCTCGGTATTGCACTGGGCTCAATCCTTTTAAACCAAGTTTAATTCGTTTTTGGTTGTAATACACTAAATATTCTTCAATTTCAGCCTGTAATTCAGCAATTGAATGATAAGTCCGAGAGTAAAAGCACTCTGATTTTAATATTGCAAAAAAGCTTTCAATCACCGCATTATCGTAGCAATTTCCTCGGCGGCTCATACTTTGAACCGCTTTACCCTCCAACATTTTCACCCATTCCGCCGTGCCATACAATACGCCTTGGTCGCTATGAATAATCGGGCATTCTATCGGTTTAATTCGACTAAGTCCTTGTTCTAACATCTTTTTCACCAATGAAAACTTCGGGCGTGTTGAAAAGTTATAGGCAATAATTTCTCGGTTAGCCAAGTCCATTAACGGTGAAAAATAAAGCTTTTCTTGCCCAACATGAAATTCCGTTACATCCGTTACCCATTTTTGATTGAGTGCCGTTGCTGTAAAATCACGATTCAGCAAATTCGGGGCAATATGCGATGTTTTTCCACGTTTTCCATGTCTTTTTTGCGTAAAATGGAATGAATACCTAACTCATTCATTAGCTTTAACACTGTTTTATGATTCAAATTAAAAACCCATTTGGCGTAATTTGAGTGTCATTGAGCGATAACCATCTCGTTTTCTGTTCTTTTTATACAGCGATAAGATAGCCTCTTTTACCTCGTGATAATTTCGCTTAATCTCTTTATAGTAAAAGCTTGAGCGAGGCATTTTAGACACATGAAGTAAATCATTTAACGCGTGGTCTGGCTTCAATCTTTCAATGATTTTTTTCTTTTTTTCTGTCGTTGTTTTTGACGGTCGAGCGCCTCCAACTCCTTTAGATAAGCAATCTCCGCATCGAGCCAAGGCGAGCTCTCGTTGTAACTTTTTAAACGCTTTAGGTGAAAAAGTCCGTGGTTTCCGGAGTTTTAATGTCTTTCTTTTTCATCTTTGACTGCACTATTTTCGGTGTTTGAAGATTCGTATAAGGCGATTTTACGCCATCAAGCCCTCTTTTCGTGAAATGCTTTTAGCCAATAAATGACGAGAGCGTGGGAAATTTTATGAAAGTTTAGCCACCCTCACGGATACCATAATCCTGTTCGGTGACGAGTTTGATAATTTTTAAACGAAATTGATAAGAGTAGGATATAATCTGCACCTCAAATTAGGTGTCCAGATTTTGGGGTGCAGATCACTTTTATTATTTAAAAACCGTTTGAAACGATCATTTCAGACGTTTTTTTATTTCACTCAAGATTTTGTGAAAAGACATTAAAAAAATGAGATAATTCTCAAAACCTTTTAAGAGGCTTTATTGATAAAAAAATATTTGGAGAAAGCATGGAACATAAACTTGAGGATATCATTGCGATTTTTTTAATCAATGTTTTGAAGAAGAATATAATACGCGATTGGTTAAAGGTGGGGATGAGCCGATTTACATTCCTGCAAATGATGAGGTGCCTTATAACGCGATTTACTTTGCGAGAGGCTTTTTACAGCAGTGCATTGCATGAAATTGCCCATTGGTTAGTGGCGGGGAAAGAGCGCCGTAAATTAGAAGATTTTGGCTATTGGTATGAGCCTGATGGACGTTCAGAAGATCGTCAGCGTGATTTTGAAAAGGTGGAAGTGAAGCCTCAAGCATTGGAATGGATTTTAGCCACTGCGGCAGGGTTTCGTTATTTTGCCAGTGCGGATAATTTGAATGGCAATCCTGGGGATACGCAACCATTTAAGCAAGCGGTGTATGAGCAAGTGAAAACCTATGCAGAAAAAGGCTTACCAAAACGCGCAGAAACCTTGCGTCATGCATTAGCTCAATTTTATGGCACAGAAGATCGAATTGATTTAGCGAAATTTGATGTTACTCGCATCTAAAGTGCGGTCATTTTTAGGCAGATTTTGCGTCTGTCAATTTTCCTTAAAATCGGCTAAAATAGGCCGATTTTATTTTTAGCTTTAACTTTATAAAAAAATATGAAAGATTCTATTATTGCAAAAACTTGAAAGTTTAAAAAGAACGTTATGAAGAATTAGAGGCATTGCTAGGCGATGCGTCGGTAATTTCGGATCAGGATAAATTCCGTGCGTATTCTAAAGAATATTCACAACTTGAAGATGTGGTGAAATGTTTTAATCGTTGGAATCAGCTTAATTCTAACATTGCTGAAGCAGAGTTGATGTTAGATGATCCTGAAATGAAAGAAATGGCAGAAATGGAAATTGAAGAATCCAAAGCCGAAATTGAAGAAGTGGAGCAACAACTTCAAATTCTTTTATTACCGAAAGATCCAAATGATGAATATAACTGCTATTTAGAAATTCGTGCGGGTACTGGTGGGTGATGAAGCGGGTATCTTTGCCGGCGATTTATTCCGTATGTATAGCCGTTATGCAGAAAGTAAACGCTGGCGTGTTGAAATGCTCAGTGCAAATGAAAGCGAGCAGGGCGGTTATAAAGAAGTGATCGTGAAAGTAAGCGGTGATGGCGTGTATGGTCAGTTGAAATTTGAATCAGGCGGCCACCGTGTACAACGTGTACCAAAAACGGAAAGCCAAGGTCGTATTCATACCTCTGCTTGTACTGTTGCGGTTATGCCTGAATTGCCTGAATCTGAAATGCCGGAAATCAATCCTGCAGATTTACGTATTGATACCTACCGTTCATCTGGTGCGGGTGGTCAGCACGTTAATACAACAGACTCTGCGGTACGTATTACCCACATTCCAACAGGTATTGTGGTGGAATGTCAGGATGAGCGTTCACAACATAAAAATAAAGCTAAAGCGATGTCTGTATTGGCTTCACGTATTGTTCAAGCCGAGCAAGAGCGTCAAGCAGCAGAGCAAGCGGATACCCGCCGTAACTTATTAGGTTCAGGCGATCGTTCTGATAAAATTCGTACTTATAACTACCCACAAGGTCGTGTCACAGATCACCGTATCAACTTAACGCTCTATCGCTTAGATGAAGTGATGAATGGCAAAAATTGACGAGCTTATTCAACCGATTATTACTGAATATCAAGCAGATCAATTAGCGGCGTTATCTGAGAGTAATTAATGACCTATCAACAATGGCTTGCCGATGCTGCGCAAGCCTTAAATCAGGTAAATCCGACAGAGAATGGCAAAGTTGATGCGTTAGTGCTATTGCAACACGCAACGGGCAAATCGAGAACGCAAATTTTAGCTTTCGATGAAACGGAAATTGATGAAAAAAAGTGCGGTTAAAATTGACCGCACTTTTTGAGATCGTCGTTTAAAAAGGCGAACCTATCGCTTATATCCTCGGTGAAAAAGAATTCTGGTCCTTGCCTTTAAATGTGTCTGAAGGAACATTAATTCCTCGTCCCGATACTGAAATTCTCGTAGAAAAAAAGCATTACAAATTGCGTTAGAAAAAAACTGGAAGAAAAATCCACCGCACTTTCGTATTCTCGATCTTGGAACCGGCACGGGTGCCATTGCGTTGGCGTTGGCTTCTGAGCTTTCTCTAATTTGTCAAAAAAAGCTATTCAATTGGATGTCATTGGTGTGGATTTAATGCCAGAAGTCGTCAAATTAGCGCAATCCAATGCAGAAAAAAATCAGCTTGATGTGCAATTCTTGCAGAGTCGTTGGTTTGAAAATGTTGAAGGGCAGTTTGATATTATCGTCAGTAATCCGCCTTATATTGATGAAACTGATGAACACCTTTCTCAAGGTGATGTGCGTTTTCGAGCCTCGTTCGGCGTTGGTGGCAGGGTGAAAACGGTTTAGCTGATTTACGTCATCTTATTGAGCAGTGCACCAGTACATTTAAAAGATAACGGCTATTTATTGTTAGAGCACGGCTGGAAACAGGGCGAAGAAGTGCGGTCAATTTTCTGGCAAAATCATTGGCAAGGGGTTGCAACCATACGGGATTATGGCGACAATGAGCGCGTAACGTTGGGATATTGGAAGCGGTAATGAAATACGATCAAAAAGCCTTATATGCTGAACTGACTCATTTTTATTTGAGCATTTGTGAGAAAGAGCAACTTGATGAGCCTCGTATAAGAGGGCTTGTGGGTAGCTTAGTGCGTAGAGCTCGCCAAGCTATTCCAGAAGAATGGGATGATAAAGCTAAAATTCATCAACTCTTACAGCTATTTTACGGTGATTGGGGCTTTCATTGCGATGCGGATAATTATTTCTATGCTCGCAATTTATACCTTCCGTATATTTTAGAAGAGCGTGAAGGCATGCCGGTGAGTCTTGGCGCCTTAATACTTTATTTGGCTGCAAGTTTAAAATTGCCGATTTATCCCGTGAATTTCCCGACCCAACTGATTTTACGTGCAGAAGTAGATGGGTGAAGTAGCGTTTATTGATCCTTGGAGCGGAAAATATATTTCAGTGGATGAATTGAAAAAACTCTATGAAGGCGCCTTTGGTTTTGGCGCTCAAATTCAACCTGAAGATTTAGCTCGAGCAGATATTCCGATGCTGACCGCACGTTTCCGTCAGCTCGCCAAGAATGCCTTAATTCGTGAAGAACAAAACGATTTGGCTTTTAATTATATCCAATTCTTGTTAGCAGGAAGAAAAGATCCTTACGATATTCGCGATCGTGGCTTAGTGTTGGCGCAAATGGGCGCTTATCCTTCAGCCATTGAGGATTTGGAATATTTTGTGGATCAATGTCCGAAATGATCCCACTTCTTCTCTGTTAAAAAAACTCAACTTTTTAGAACTGAAAGGCGAAGCATTGAAAGATGCCAATGCCATCCATTAAAAAAAGGAAATATTATGCAAAAATAAAAATTGTAAAAATTGGCAATATTGATGTCGCAAATGACAAACCCTTTTTGTACTTTTTCGGCGGGAATGAACGTGCTTGAAAGTCGCGATATGGCGATGCAAGTTTGTGAAGCTTACGTGAAAAGTGACTGAAAAAGTTGGGCGTTCCTTATGTTTTTAAAGGCATCTTTTCGATAAAAGCTAACCGTTCTTCAATTCATTCTTACCGTGGTCCAGGCATGGAAGAAGGTTTAAAAAAATTTTTCCAAGAGATAAAAAGAAACCTTTGGCGTGAAAGTGATTACCGATGTGCACGAAATTTATCAATGTCAGCCTGTTGCTGATGTGGTGGATGTGATTCAGTTACCGGCATTCTTAGCTCGTCAAACTGATTTAGTCGAAGCCATGGCAAAAAAACCGGTGCGGTAATTAACGTGAAAAAAACCACAATTCTTAAGCCCAGGTCAAATGGGGAATATCGTGGATAAATTTGAAGAATGTGGTAACGATAAAAATTATCCTTTGTGATCGTGGTTCAAACTTCGGTTACGATAATTTAGTGGTGGATATGTTAGGGTTTTCGGTGTAATGAAAAAAGTGTCTAAAGGTAGTCCTGTTATTTTTGACGTGACTCATTCATTACAATGCCGTGATCCGTTTGGTGCCGCTTCAGGCGGTCGTCGTGAACAAGTGACCGAATTAGCCCGTTCTGGTTTAGCAATTGGCATTGCAGGCTTATTCTTAGAAGCGCATCCCAAATCCAAATCAAGCAAAATGTGATGGCCCTTCTGCATTGCCACTTTCGGCATTAGAAGGTTTTTGTCTCACAGATGAAAGCCATTGATGATTTAGTGAAAGTCTTTCCCTGAATTAGATACGTCTATCTAATAGAGAAGTGCGGTTGAAAAACAGCGTTGTTTTTTTGACCGCACTTTTGTTCTATAAAAAGGAGATAACAATGAATATCGTATTTTTTTAGACAGCACGGCAATTCCAAAACATATTCCTATTCCTCGTCCAAGCTTTCCGCATAACTGGGTAGAGTATGAATATACTTCTGCGGAGCAAACCATTGAGCGAGCAAAAAGACGCGGATATTATTATCACCAGTAAAGTGATTTTTAAGTCGTGAGGTGTTGCAACAACTACCTAAATTAAAAATTGATTGCTATCACCGCAACAGGCACCAATAACGTGGATTTAGACGCGGCAAAAAGAATTGGGTGTGACGGTTAAAAAATGTGACGGGTTATTCTGCCACGACTGTACCTGAGCATGTATTGGGGATGATTTTTGCGTTAAAAACATAGTCTAGCAGGTTGGCAGCGCGATCAAATCACTGGAAAATGGACTGAGAGTAAACAGTTCTGCTATTTTGATTATCCCATTACAGATGTTAAAGGTTCAACGTTAGGTGTGTTTTGGAAAAAGGCTGTTTAGGCACAGAAGTGGGGCGTTTAGCCGAGCTTTTAGGCATGAAAGTCCTTTATGCTGAACATCGAAATGCGACAACGTGTCGTGAAGGTTACACGCCTTTTGAAGAGGTGCTAAAAACAGGCCGATATTCTGACATTGCATTGTGCATTGACTGAAACAACTAAAAAAATTTAATCAATCAAGAAACCTTGTCACTTTGTAAGAAAGGTGCGTATTTAATCAATACTGGTCGTGGTCCATTGATTGATGAGCAAGCAGTTTGTGACGCATTAAAATCAGGACAATTAGGTGGTGCCGCATTAGATGTGTTAGTGAAAGAACCACCTGAGAAAAACAATCCACTTATTGAATTAGCGAAAAACGATGCCGAATTTAATTATCACACCTCATATTGCTTGGGCGAGTGATAGCGCGGTAACCACGCTAACGAAAAAAGTGACGCAAAATATTGAAGATTTCGTTCAACAATTAAATCAAAAATAATGAATTTACCTATTTCTTTATACGTCGCCCTGCGATATTGGCGGGCAAAAAGCGCTGATCGTTTTGGGCGACTTGTTGCTAATTTGGCAAGCTTTGGCATCGTACTGGGTGTGATGGCATTGATTATTGTGCTTTCTGTCATGAATGGACTAGAAGGCTATCAAAAACAACAGGTGCTTTCGAGCATTCCGCATGCGATTGTTAGCCAAGAAGCGCCTATTTCGGCAGAAAAAAACCGCTTGAAAATACACCGCACTTTGTGCAAAAAGCCGTGCCGATTAATACCACGAATGTTGTGTTTCAAACAGCAAAAGGCGTGAGTGCAGGACAAGTGATTGGTATTCAGTCTTTTTTTCAGATGATCCTTTATTAGAAGATATCGATCCTAGTCAGTTTAACCAACTTTTACCGCAAGGTGAGTTTAAGTTAATTATGGGCGATAAGTTAGCGCAAAAATTAGGCTTAGCGGTGGGTGATAAGGTTCGTTTAATGATCACGGAAAATAGCCAATACACCCCATTTGGTCGCGTGCCGATGCAGCGTTTATTTACGGTGAGCGAGCTTTACTATGATTATGGCGAAGCGTCAGGCTATGAAGTTTTTTTGCTAATTTAGCCGATATTGGTCGCCTAATGCGTATTCAACCAGGTGAGGCTCAAGGCTATCGTTTATTCCTGGATGATCCTTTCCAAATCACAGAATTGCCAACCTATTTCAAAGAGAGCCATATCAGCGATTGGCGTGTCCAAAAAGGGGAGTTTTTCCAAGCGGTTCGTATGGAAAAAAATATGATGGGCTTGTTGATTAGCTTAATTATCGTTGTGGCGATTTCAAATATCGTGACCTCATTAAGTTTAATGGTGGTGGATAAACAAGGGAAATCGCTATTTTGCAAACACAAGGTGTCACTAAATCACAAGTGCGTTCGATCTTTATTTATCAAGGTTTATTGGTGGGGCTAGTGGGCACATTGATTGGTGCTGTACTGGGCGTATTAATCACTTTAAACCTTGGGGCAATTTTAAGTGCGGTCAATCCGAACGGTGTTTTCTTGCCGACCTCGATTGAGCCTGTGCAAGTCATTATTGTGATAGCCTTTTCTTTATTGTTATCTTTATTATCAACCATTTATCCAGCTTATCGTGCGGCGAAAAACTGAGCCGGCGGAAGCATTACGTTATGAGTAAAAATATGAATAACTACTTATTAGAATGCCAAAATATTAATAAATTTTACCAAGAAGGCGAGAACCAGACCCAAGTATTAAAAGGCGTAAGCTTTGCCATGAAACCACAAGAATTAGTGGCGATTGTGGGGAGTTCTGGTTCGGGAAAAAGTACTTTATTACACACCTTAGGCGGTTTAGATCAGCCAAGTAGTGGGGAAGTGTTTATTAAAGGGACAATCTTTGCAAAAAGCGTCTGAAAGTGAATTGGCTAAATTACGTAACCAAAATCTAGGGTTTGTGTATCAATTTCACCATTTAATGGCAGATTTTACCGCATTAGAAAATGTGATGATGCCGATGTTAATTGGTCGTCAGAATAAAAACAGAAGCAAAAAGATCGTGCTGAAAAAAATATTAGGGTGCAGTAGGCTTAAGTCATCGCATTACTCATCGTCCATCTGCACTTTCTGGGCGGTGAACGTCAACGTGTGGCGATTGCTCGTGCATTGGTGAATAATCCCGCTCTTGTCTTTAGCGGATGAACCAACTGGGTAACTTAGATCATAAAACCACAGAAAGTATTTTTGAGTTGATTCAAACCTTGAATGCGGAACAAAACATTGCGTTTTTATTGGTTACACATGATATGTCATTAGCGCAAAAACTGTCTCGTTGCTTAACCATGCAAGACGGCATTTTGAAGGAAGGTGCATAATGAATACGCCTTTTTTCATTAGTTGGCGTTATCAACGGGGTAAGCAAAAGAATCCGTTGGTGGCGTTAATTTCAAAATTCTCTGCTATCGGTATCGCCCTTGGTGTGGCAGTGTTGATTGTGGGATTAAGTGCGATGAATGGTTTTGAGCGTGAATTGAATTCACGTATTTTGGCTGTCGTGCCACATACGGAAATCACCGTTAATCCACATGCCAATGAAGCCACATTAAACCATTGGCAGAACCTTGCGGAACGTCTAAAAACAAACAAAAAAATTACCGCACTTTCACCTTTTGTGAGTTTTACTGCCTTAGTCGAAAATGGCAATAAACTTAAAGTTGTACAAGTGAAAGGGGTCGATAAACAAGCTGAAGATCAAGTGAGTTCTCTTGGTAAGTTTGTGGAAGGTGATGGCTGGCAGAAATTTGCAGAAGAAGGTGGATTGGTGCTGGGCTCTGGTATTGCCAAAGAGTTAGATGTTAAAGCAGGCGATTGGGTGTCGTTATTAATCTCTCAACCGAATGGTGAAGATCAAATGGCTCAACCTAATCGTGAGCGTGTTCAAGTGACCGCTATTTTACGTTTAGATGGTCAGTTAGACCACAGTTATGCCTTACTGGCATTACCTCAAGCGCAAGAATTAATGGGGTATCGCGAAGATCAAATTACCGGTGTTGAATTGAAAGTGGATGATCCATTTAAAGTACAAGAAATGGATTATTCGATGCTGAAATGATTATCCGCAACTGCTTTATATTCAAAAACTGGGTGGCAAAATTTGGCTATATGTATCGTGATATTCAACTTATCCGTACGGTGATGTATATCGCCATGGTGCTTGTAATTGGGGTGGCGTGTTTTAATATCGTTTCTACCTTAATTATGGCGGTAAAAGATAAGCAAGGTGATATTGCGATTATGCGAACCCTAGGGGCGAATAATGGCTTTATTAAGCAGATCTTTATTTGGTATGGTTTGCTTGCAGGGATGAAAGGGTGTTTGATTGGTATTGTATTAGGTGTCGTACTTGCACTGAATCTCACGCCGATTATTCAAGGCATCGAGACATTACTCGGTAAAAAATTGTTATCAGATGGCATCTATTTCGTTGATTTCTTACCAAGTGAATTACATTGGTTCGATGTTGTATTAGTTCTCGTGGCGGCATTGGTATTGAGTTTACTCGCCAGTCTTTATCCCAGCCAGTCGAGCGGCAAAATTACAGCCGGCTCAAGTATTGAGTAATCATTAATAAAAAAATCAGGGATTAAGTATTTAATCCCTGATTTTTTTATTATTCAACCGTTAATCATTATTGGTTTTCTTTATCTGTTTTTTTAATAAAGCCAGATGAACCTTCGGAATAATCACGAGGCGGCTCTTCAGATTT
>BNJT01001468.1_pt1 | contig 79994 bp, 121 predicted proteins | sample 8540491 | NCBI WGS metagenome assembly BNJT01 (sample SAMD00202455, study PRJDB9452) | human saliva metagenome | host: Homo sapiens | reverse complement strand
GGGTGACGCGCTCGTAAATTAGCTGAATTTTTGAAAACACCGATTGCCATTATTGATAAGCGTCGTAGTGTAGATAAGATGAATACGAGTGAAGTGATGATATCATCGGTCAAAAGTAGAAGGAAAAACGTGTATTTTAATTTTCGACGACATGATTGATACAGCAGGAACAATTTGTCATGCTGCTGATGCGCTTGCTGAAGCAGGTGCTGTAGAGGTTTATGCGAGTTGTACTCATCAGTACTTTCAGGGGCCTGCTAGTGCAGACATGTTCAAAAATCGGCTATTAAAAATTAGTCGTGCTAGATACAATTCTATCTGCCGGAAGAACGTTTAATTGATAAAATGAGAGCAAATTTCGATTGCTCATTTATTGGCGGAGGCTATTGTACGTATCCATGAAAACGTCCTCTTTCGCCCTTATTTGAAACTTTGACGGCTCTTTAATTAATGTAAGAGAAAGAAATCTAGGTAGGATCATTTCTGATAGTTGAGTGATTCTTTGCTTCAATCAATTGATAAGTGATGAATTTTCTCAATATTATGATATTTTTGCCATGACTTAGTTTTTATAGTATAATAGTTCTATTAGATTTTGGAGGTAAGATGTGGATTTAACGAGAACGTTTTAACAAGAGTTTAGCAAAAATTGAGTTTCTTTGATTCGACAATTTGATCAATCTATTTCGAGCATTCCTGGAATTCTTCGTTTGACATTAGGAGAACCTGATTTTACAACTCCAGATCATGTAAAAGAAGCTGCGAAAGCTGCAATTGATGCAAATGAGAGCCATTATACAGGCATGAGTGGGTTGCTAGCATTGCGTCAGGTAAGCAGCTAGTCAATTTGTGAATGAGAAATATAAGCTTTTCTTATGATCCTGAAACAGAAATTTTTAGTGACAATTGGGGCAACTGAGCTTTGTCTGCCATGCTGACAGCTATCTTAGAAGAAGGAGATAAGGTGCTTTTTGCCTGCACCTGCTTATCCAGGATATGAGCCGGATTGTCAATCTTATTGGGGCAGAAGTTGTTGAGATTGATACGACAGAAAATGATTTTGTTTTTAACACCTGAAATGTTGGAAAAAGCAATTTTGGAGCAGGGAGATAAGCTTTAAAGCAGTAATTTTGAATTATCCAGCTAATCCAACAGGAGTCGCTTATTCACGCGAACAAATAGCAGCTCTAGTTGACGTATTGAAAAATTATGAGCATTTTTGTTGTTTGTGATGAAAGTGTATTCTGAGTTGACGTATACCAAACAGCCTCATGTATCTATTGCAGAATTTTTACCTAATCAGACTATTGTGATCAACGATTTATCTAAGTCACATGCGATGACAGGCTGGCGTCTGCTTCATCTTTGCTCCGGCTGTTTTTACGGCGCAATTGATTAAGAGTCATCAATATTTGAGGACAGCTGCAAATACGATGGCTCAATTTGCAGTGTAGAGGCATTGATAGCAGGTAAAGATGATGCGGAGCCAATGAAAAGGGAATATATTGAGCGGCGTGATTATATTCTGAAAAATGACGGGAGCTTGGTTTTTAAGATTATTGACCTAATGGTGCATTTTACATTTTTGCAAAAATTCCAGCTAGCTACAATCAAGATTCTTTTGCTTTTAAAGGATTTGCATATAAAAAGCAGTTGCGTTTATTCCTGGGGGCTGCTTTTGGCAGGTATGGAGAAGGTTAGGTACGGCTTTTCATGCGCTAGCATGGACACGATAAAGGAAGCAATGAAGCGGCTTAAGGAATATATGGAGGAGTATGCTGAACCATCACAAGTAAAGGTTTGGTTCTCTATAACCGTACTTTTCGTGAAGATGAGAGCTAGTTAAAATTTTCACAGAACAAGCTGGCAAGAGGATGTTTTTCGTGAAACACGTTAGAAATTCTAAGTTAAGTCCAGTTATTCGAACCTCTGTAGTCGCTAATTTTTGATGAAGGTAAATGATGACGGTTTGAGCTATATTGATGATTATCAAGAGGTTACCGCTTCCAGCATATCAACCATGATCTTTTACAATGGCTGCGACTTATGTAGGTCTCTAGCGGATGCTAGTATTCAGGATAACGAAACAGACTCTGCCTCTTTGCTTTTTGCAAAAATGTTAGAATTGATGGAGCAAGGTTTGGATTACGAAGTGTTGACTGAATATTTTGAAATTCAAATTTTGTCGCGTTTTTGGCGTTTCTTTGAATTTTCATGAGTGTTGTTTTTGCCATCGAATAGGGCTACTGTTTGATTTTTCTTTTACCTATGAAATGGCGTTTTGACGTCCAGAACATTATAGCAAAGATGAGCGACGGAGTCATTTGGAACCCAATATTCTTTTTATTTATTAGACCAATTTCAAGCAGTTCAATTTAATGACCTGAAAACAATTTCGTTAAATTTTCTGAATTAAAATATCAATTGGTGAAAAGTAATTGATCAAATTTATGAAGAATATGTTGATTCATCTAAAATCCAAAAATTTATTGATTCTCTGAAGACTGGGGAAAAATTTTAAATAACAAGGAGTTGAAATGAAAAAATAGCAATCGATGCCATGGGTGGTGATTATGCCCCACAGTCTATTGTAGAGGGGGTTAATCAAGCCCTGAATGATTTTTCGGATGTTGAAGTTATCCTTTATGGAGATGAAGCAAAAATCAAGCAGTATCTCAACAGCAACTGAGCGGTCTGTATTGTTCATACAGATGAAAAATCAATTCAGATGATGAGCCGACTAAAGCTATTCGTAAGAAGAGAAAATGCCAGTATGGTGTTAGCGGCCAAAGCTGTAAAGACTGAGTAGCTGATTCTGTTCTTTCTGCGGGGAATACTGGAGCGCTTTTTGGCTGCTGATTCTTCATCGTCGGTCGTATCAGGAATATTGACCGTCCGGGTTTGATGTCCACATTACCAACGACAGATGGAAAAGGATTTGATATGTTGGACTTGGGGAGCTAATGCAGAAAATACGGCTCATCATTTGCATCAGTATGCTATTTTAGGTCATTTTATGCTGAAAATGCACGTGGAATTAGAAGCCGCGGGTAGGGCTTTTAAACAATGGAACAGAGGCGAGCAAGGGTGATCCGCTCTGTAGGGAAGTGTATGATTGTTAGTGTCAGATGACTCATTGAATTTTATTGAAATGTGGAAGCGCGTGATTTAATGGATGCTGTAGCAGATGTGGTTGTAGCAGATGGTTTTACAGGGAATGCCGTGTTGAAAGCCATGGAGGGTAAGAATATGGGAATTATGAGCCAGCTTAAAAAATCGATTGTAAATGGAGGCTGGAAAGCAAAACTAGGTGCAGTGTTGCTGAAAGACAGTCTAAAGTCTTTGAAGAGTAGTTTAAATTATTCTGAGGTAGGCGGTGTTGTTTTGTTTGGAGTGCAGGCACCTGTTGTTAAAACACATGCGAGTGATGCAAAAGCCGTTTACAGCACGATCGTCAGATTCGGATTATGTTGGAAAACAGATGTTATTGGAAAAGGTAAAAGAATTTTCAGGAGAGGCAAAATGACAGAACAAAAGATTTACGAGAGAATTGTAGAAATTATTCAAGAAAGTCGTGGTAAAGAATTTCAAGTTTCTCAAACACTTAGTTTGAAAGATGATTTAAAAGCGGATTCTGTTGATTTGATGGAATTTATACTAACCGTGGAGGATGAATTTGTGTTGAAATTTCAGATGACAGAAATAGACGAGCTGAATAATGTGAGAGACGTTGTTGCTTGCGCAGAAAGGCTTGAATAAAACTCATAAAGAGTGAATAGCTTATCTATATGAGAGATAATTAAAACAACTGGACAGTTGTTTTTGTTATTGTATGACATTTTCTTGAAAATAGATTTTTATTATGATAGAATTAAGCTAGAAAAATACGAAAGGCGAATATTAAAGTGGATAATATTTTATTATATTCGAAAAGCGAAAATTTATTTTTCGGCAGAAGACGAAAATGTGATTATTGCATCAAATATAAAGACCAAGCGACAGCTCTAACGGAGTGAAAAAGAACAAATCGCAGGTAAGGGGCAGCTTAATAATCAGATTTCGTCTTTTAATTTTTAAAAATTAAATGTATGTGGTTGCAACGCATTTTATTAGATTTCAGAAACAGAACAATTGAATAGTTAAGATTATTCCGCTTGAAGTTGTTTTTATGTAATGTGACAGCAGGCTCTTTTTCCAAACGTTTTGCGTTAAGGGAAGGTATTCAGTTGAGAAGCCAATTGTTGAATTTTACTATAAAAATGATGATTTGGATGATCCTTTTATTAATGATGAACATGTGAAATTTTTAAAGCTTGCTAACGATGAAGATATTGCCTATTAAAAGCTGAAACACGTAGGATAAACAAAACTTCTGTCAGATTGGTTCCACTCAAATCGACTTAAATTAATTGATTTTAAATTGAATTGTTTTGATAAAGATGGTAAAATTATCCTAGCAGATGAGTTTTCACCAGATAACTGTCGTCTTTTGGGATGCGCATGACATCACATGGACAAAGATGTCTTCCGAAAGAGGGTTAGAGAATTAACGGATGTTTACGAAGTGGTATGGGAAAAATTGCAAAAGAACTTAAGTAAGGATTGAATATGGATAGACGTATTTTTGTTGGAGAAAAAGCTAACTTTAGCATTAAATCGGAGTCACTGGTCAAAGAACTAACACATAATTTGCAGTTAACCTCCTTAAAAATTTTACGTATTGTGCAGGTTTATGATATCTTTAATTTAGAAGAGCCTGTTTGGTGCGTGCGCAAAAAGCATGTCTTTTCTGAGCAGGCACAGATACAATTTAGATGAAGCAACTGTGCAGTCGGATCTTAACAACCATGCTTTTGCTATTGAAGCTTTGCTGGGTCAGTTTGACCAGCGGGCAGCAAGTCACAAGAAGCTTTTGCTCTTACTTGGTAGTGACAGCAACGTAACGGTTAATACTGCCCAGCTTTATCTGGTTAATAAGGATATTGATGCATCTGAGCTGAAGCGGTGAAGCATTATCTTTTGAATCCAGTTGATTCACGTTTCAAAGATATCACCTGCCTATTCGTCCACAGGAATTTTCAAATTTGACAAAACAATTCCAAATTTGATTTCTTTCTAAGACTTATACAGCCGAAGATTTTGCAGGCTTACAAGGCGGAACAAGGTTTGGCTATAGAAGTGATGATCTTGTTTTATTCAAGATTATTTTAAATCAATTCAGGTAAAGCAACAGAAACGGAATTGAAAAGTTTTGATACTCACTGGTCTGACCACTGCCGTCGCTAATGACTTTTGAGACAGAATTGAAAAATATTAACTTTTCAGCTTCTAAGTTCCAAAAACAATTGCAGGCAACTTACGATAAATATATTGCCATGCGTGACGAATTGGGACGTTCTGAGAGCCACAGACGCTATGGATATGGCGACAATCTTTTGTCGTTATGAGCGTGCTAACGGTCGTTTGAACGACACAGCGTCGGACGAAATCAATGCCTGCTCGGTTGAAATTGAGGTAGATGTAGATGGCATCAAAGAACCATGTCATGTTCAAAAATGAAACCCACAATCACCCAACGGAAATTGGTCCCCGTGGAGCTGCAACTGTATTGGCGGTGCTATTCGCGACCCATTGTCAGGTCGTTCTTATGTTTACCAAGCTATGCGTATATCACGGGTGCAGGTGACATTACCGCGCCAATAGCAGAAACATCGCCTGTAAACCTGCCAACAAGTCATCTCTAAAACGGCGGCGCACGGCTATTCGTCATACGGGAACCAAATAGGACTTGCGATCACCTATGTCAAAGAGTACTTCCATCCAGCCGCGTTGCTGTTGCATGGAGCTAGGTGCTGTTGTCGTGCAGCACCAAAAAGAAAATGTCGCGTGAAAACCAGAAGCTGGTGATGTGGTCATCCTTCTGGTGGAAAACAGGACGTGACGGTGTCGGTGGTGCTACAGGCTCATCTAAGGTTCAAACGGTTGAATCGGTTGAGATCAGCAGGTGCCGAAGTGCAAAAGGAATGCTATTGAAGAACGTAAGATTCAACGTCTTTTCCGCAATGGCAATGTCACTGTCTCATCAAGAAATCAAATGATTTTGGTGCCGGGCGTCTGTGTGGCTATGGGTGAATTGGCAGATGGTCTTGAAATTCGACTGACAAAGTGCCACTAAAAATACCAAGGTCTTAACGGTACCGAAATTGCTATTTCGAGTCGCAAGAACGCATGTCTGTTGTTGTTCGTCCAAGTGATGTGGACATCTTTATTGCAGAATGTCAGCAGAGAACATTGATGCAGTTGTTGTCGATTGTTACTGAAAACCAAACCTTGTCATGACTTGGAAGGGTGAAACCATCGTTGACTTTGGAACGTGCCTTGATACCAATGGTGTGCGTGTGGTTGTTGATGCAACGTTAGATAAGGATGTTGCCCTTCCTGAGGTGCGTACAACATCAGCAGCAACACTTGAAGCAGACTACAGTGAAAGTTCTGTTCGATCTAACCACGCGCAAAAAGGCTGTAAACCATCTTTGACAGCTCGGTTGACGTTCAACAGTTAATCATCCAATCGGCGGTCGTTATCAAATTACGCCTACTGAAAGCTCTGTGCAAAAATTGCCAGTACAAAATGGTAACAACAACGGCTCTGTCATGGCACAGGGATTCAACTTTATATTGCGGAGTGGTCACTCGTGATCATGGTGCAGCTTACGCTGTTATTGAAGCGACAGCTCGCTTGCAGCAACAGGTGCTGATTGGTCTCGTGCGCGTTTCTTTCACCAAGAACACGTTTGAACGTATGGATAAACAAGCGGATCGCTTTTCGGTCAGCCAGTAGCTGCTCTGCTTGGTTCGATCGAGGCACAACCAACTTGGTTTGCCATCAATCGGTGGTAAGCGACTCTCATGTCAGGGACCTTTGAAGAATTGACGGTACCGGCCAACCTTGGTTGCCTTTTTGGTGTGACAGACTAGATAGTCGCCAGGTGCTTTCTCCTGAGTTTAAGACTGCTGGGGAGAATATTTACTACGTCCCAGGACAGGCTATTTCAGAAGACATTGATTTTGATTATATCAAGGCTAACTTGCACAATTTGAAGCTATTCAAGCTAAGCATAAAAGTAACAGCAGCTTCAGCTATTAAATACGGTGGTGTTCTTGAAAGCTTTAGCACTTATGAGCTTTTGCAACCGTATTGGTGCAACTGTAGAAATAGTTGAGCTTGACAGCAGCTTGACAGCTCAGCTTGCGGTTTTGTTTTTACATCTGATGAAGCCATCAAGCTGACGCAATGAAAATTGGTCAAACTGTGGCAGACTTTTGGCAGTAACTGTCAACGGTGTCAACTTGTCCGCTGCGAAATTACTGCAGCCTTTTGAAGGTAAGTTAGAAGATGTTTATCCAACTGAGTTTGAACAGTCAACAGTTCTGAAGAAGTACCTGTTGTGGTATCTGATGCTGCTATAAAAAGCTAAAGAAAGAATTGCACAGCCTCTGGTTTATATCCCAGTTTTCCCTGGTTCCAATTCAGAGTACGATTCAGCTAAGGCCTTTTGAACAAGTTGGTGCTAAAAGTCAACTTGGTGCCATTCGTGACTCTTAATGAAGCAGCGATTGAGGCTTGTTGACACCATGGTTGACAATATTGTTAAAGCCAATATTATCTCTTTGTCGGCGGCTTTCAGCGGCAGATGAGCCAGACGGTTCGGCTAAGTTTATCGTCAATATCTTACTTAATGAAAAGTTCGCTCTGCTATTGGACAGCTTCATTGAAAGGGTGGTCTCATCATTGGTATCTGTAATGGGTTTCAAGCTCTGTCAAATCCGGTCTTCTGCCTTATGGTGACTTTGAAGAAGTTGGTGAGACAAGCCCAACTCTTCTACAATGATGCCAACCAGCACGTGGCTAAGATGGTGGAACTGGATTGCCAATCACCAACTCGCCATGGTTGGCAGGTGTTAAGGTCGGTGATATTCATGATTCCAGTCTCTCATAGTGAAGGGAAATTGTCGACAGCTGAAGAATTTTGCAGGAACTGCGTGACAATGGTCAAATCTGGAGCCATATGGACTTTTGATGGTAAGCCTATGGATTCTAAATACAATCCAAAATGGTTCGCTCAACGCTATTGAAGGATTATGAGCAAGAACGGTCAAACCATTGGTAAGATGGGACACTCGGAACGCTATGAAAACGGCCTCCTTCCAAAACATCCCAGGTAACAAAGACCAAGGCCTATTTTGAAAGTGCAGTGAAATACTTACTGGGAAACAGCCTATTTGTAGAAGCGATATTATGAAACAGTATGTTGCAAGGCTGGAAAAAGATTTTTCACCATAGAACACGGATTTAAAGAGAAGAACAAAGAGCCTTAACTGATTATAAATCCAATGATGGTGAGTATATCAAGAAAATTAGCATTTTTAGCTTATCAATCTGATGTCTACCAAGTAAGAATGTACGCTGTATTCCTTTTCGATACTTATCAAAAGATAAAAGAAATTTTCAATATTCATGAGAGATGAAGTTTCTAAAGATAATAACTGAGAGTTCAAGAAGTGTTAGCAAAGGCGTTTGATGAATTTTGTAAGAAAATAGGATATAAAAAGCATCCAATTATTGATGAATGGTTAAAAGTAGCAATTTCCATACGAGGAGAGCTGCTGCAGAAGCTAAGAATATGGACAACAGACCATACTTTAAAGAGAACTCCTAATGAAGCTGTCAGAAGAATAGCTGACTTAAAAGAGGACTGTAGTGAACATGTTAGAAAAATCAGTAGGGAATGCTTTTGAGAGACATTAGCAAAAATTTCCAGATTTAGTTAAAATTGAGTTGAAAAATTGGAAATTGGAGTAAAAGAAATTAACCAAGTTTATAAATTGGCAAGTAAATTTATTGATGCCTAGAACTTTAAGTACAAAAGGTATATAAAATGACATACGAAGTAAAAATCTCAACGAAGAATGTGGGGTCTCGGTATCTGGGGACATCCTCAAGCAGCTCGTCACTTATTTTGACTGTATAGTCTGCAACACCGTGGTCAAGAAGGTGCTGGCATTCTGACAAAATGATGCTGGGCAAATTGATACGACATCGTGATACAGGATTAATTTCAGAAGTTTTCAAAATCCAGCTAATTTGATTAACAGGTCAGGCTGCATGGGCATGTCCGTTATGCAAACGGCTGGAGAAGCTTCCATTGATAATATCCAGCCTTCCATTTTAAGTTTTACGATATGGAATTTGGTCTGGGAATACGTAACCTGACTAATACGAAACCCTAAAGAAAGAATTAGAACATAACGGCGCTATCTTCTCTTCATCTGATACGGAAATTTTGGCTCATCTTATTCGCCGCAGCCATAATCCAAGCTTTTATGGGTAAGGTTAAGGAAGCGCCCAATACGGTCAAAGGTGGTTTTGCCTATCTTCCGATGATGGAAGATAAGCTGATTGCAGCTCTTGATCCAAAACGGTTTTCGTCCGCTTTTCTATTGAAATGGCAATGGTGCCATCGTTGTTTCCAGCGGAAACCTGTGCCTTTGAAGTGGTGGGTGCCGAGTGGATCGTGATGTCGCCGGTGAAGTGAACATTGATAACAGTGGTATCCAGTACGACACTTACACGACAGATACACAGCTGGCTATTTTGTTCAATGGAATACACTACTTTGCCCGTCCTGACTCAAATATTCACGGGGTCATCGTCCACATCGCTCGTAAACGCACGGGAGCACAGCTGGCGCTGAGTTCAAACATGAGGCAGACATTGTGGTCGGCATACCTCACTCTCACCAGCGCAGCTTAGCTTCACCAAGAATCAGGACCGCCGAAATGAAATGGGTCCTCATCAAAATCAATACACCCAACGAACCTTTATCCAGCTGACGCAAGAACTGCGTGAGCAAGGGGTTCGCATGAAGCTTCTGCCGTATCTGAGTGGTTAGAAGGCAAACGTGTCGTCATGATTGATGACCCATCGTGCGGACAACCTCACGTCGTATCGTTCAGCTCTTGAAAGAAGCTGGTGCTACAGAAGTTCACGTGGCAATTGCAGCCTGCCTCTAAAATATCCATGTTTCTATGGGATTGATATTCAAACACGGCGTGAATTGATTGCGGCTAATCATTCTGTTGAAGAAACACGCCAGATTATCGGTGCGGATAGCTTAACTCACGTTTGTCCATTGACGGCTTGATTGACTCTATCGACTTGAAACAAAATGCCCCAACGGCGGTCTCTGTGTTGCTTACTGATGGCAAGTACCCAACACCGATTTTACGATTACGAGAAAGATTATCGTAGAAGCTTGGATGAGAAGGTTAGTTTTATTGATAGACCGAACTCAATAGCAGCTCTGCTATTTCCAAAGGAAAAAGAAGGAAAAATTATTATGACAAAAATGCTTACGCTCAATCTGGTGTTGACGTTGAGGCGGGATACGAGGTTGTTGCTCGAATTAAGAAACACGTGGCGCGTACGGAGCGTCTTGGGGTTAGTGGGAGCCTCGGTGGCTTCGGTGGATGTTTGATTTGTCCCAGCTGGACGTCAAAGAGCCTGTCTTGATTTCAGGAACGGACGGTGTCGGAACCAAGCTCATACTTGCGATTAAATATGACAAGCACGACACTATTGGCCAAGACTGTGTAGCCATGTGTGTCAACGACATCATTAGCTGCGGGTGCTGAACCTCTTTATTTCCTAGACTACATTGCAACGGGTAAGAATGAACTGTCAAACTGGAGCAGGTAGTTGCTGGTGTGGCTGAAGGATGTGTCCAAGCTGGTGCTGGTCTGATTGGTGGCGAAACAGCCGAAATGCCCGGCATGTATGGCGAAGACGATTACGACTTGGCCGGTTTTGCGGTCGGTGTGGCTGAAAAATCACAAATCATCGACGGCTCAAAAAGTCAAAGAAGGTGATGTGCTTTAGGTCTGGCCTTTTCCAGCGTATTCATTCAAACGGTTATTCGCTTGTCCGCCGTGTCTTTGCAGACTATACTGGTGAGGAAGAACTGCTGAATTGGAAGGTAAAAACTCAAAGATGTCTTACTTGAACCTACTCATGTATCTATGTCAAAGCAGCTCTGCCATTGATTAAGGAAGAATTGAGTCAACGGTATTGCCCACATCACAGGTGGCGGCTTTATCGAAAATGTCCCACGTATGTTTGGGGACGCTGACAGCCGAAATTGAAGAAGACAAGGTGCCAGTTCTGCCAATCTTCAAGGCGCTTGAAAATATGGTGAGCTGAAGCACGACGAAATGTTTGAAATCTTCATACAGGGTATCGGGCCTATCGCTGGCTGTCAGTCTTGAAAAGGTTGACCGTGCCGGCGAAGTCCTTGATGAGCCTGTTTTATGAGCTTGGGCGATCAGAAAAAGCTGACGCAAGTGTGGTGATCAAACAATGAGCAAAAATTGCTGCTTTTACGCTTCCGTACGGGTCAAATTTTCAGATCATCGGCGAGCACTCCCAGTAGAATTTGTTTTTCTGACCATCGTGATGCTCTGTGTCTTGGAGCGTGCTAAAAATCTCGGTATCAAAAGTTACGCCTTTTGAACTCAAGGAATTTTGACAATAAAATTGCTTATGAGCAGGCTCATTGACCTCTTGGAAAAATATGCTATTGATCTTGTTTGCCTAGCTGGTTACATGAAAATTGTTGGCCCAACCTTGCTGGCTGCCCATCAAGGTCGCATTATCAATATCCATCCAGCCTATTTGCCAGAATTTCCAGGTGCCTCATGGTATCGAAGATGCATGGAATGCCGGTGTCACTGAGAGCGGAGTGACCATTCACTGGGTGGACTCAGGTGTGGATACTGGCAAGGTCATTAAACAAGTCCGTGTCCCACGGCTAGTTCATGACACGATTGAAAGTTTTGAAGAACGCATCCATGCTGCCGAGTATCAGCCTCTATCCTCAAGTGCTGGAGAGTTTAGGGGTCGAGAGAAGATAAGAAGGTAGTGAGAGATGATTTTATGGTAAAGGTAAAGACCTGTTCATAAACTATCTCTATCAGGGTTGGTAAATCATGAGTAGGGCGTTAGCTAAGGAGAACTTTATGGGTCTATTTGATAAGAAGAAATCTTCCAGTGAAGAGACACCAATTGAAGATGGAGATAAGACTGTTGTTAAATCTGAAGATATAGATGATAGCGTTCCAGGATGGGAAGCGATTGATGCAGAATTTGATCGTTTATATCCTGATCAGCCCAACTCCTCTTCATTATGGGACGGTTGTCAAGTATATGTTTTGGGGTCCAGATCCGCTTGACGGTATAAGTGTTCACGATGCGGGAGATTTTTGGCATTTTGTCAGCTATGGTTTGTCGGAGTATATATACAAAAGAAAGCACCGACTCAGAATACAGTGGTTATGGGATTGAATTGACTTTTTAAGTTAAAGAAATCTACTAATGACGAAGAAGAAATCAAAAATGGCTGTGGTTTATTGCAGTATGTTGCAAGATATATTTTTAAAACAGGTAAAGTAGTTTTACCAGAAGAATATATTTATATGAAGCAAACGGTAGGAATCGATATCCAGCAGAAATCTAAACTGACAGGTTTTTCTGACCGCTAGTGACAATCTAGCTAAGCCTCTAGATACTCCTCATGGAAAAGTAGAATTTGTCACTCTGATTGGTGCGACAGATGCAGAACTGCGAAGTGTTTATGAAAGTGAAACAAGTAAGCTTGAGGTAAGGAAATTGTTGCAAGAGCTTGGAAATCAGATTACAAACTATAATCGCCAGTCTTTAGTTTAGATAATTTGAAGGAATCTATTGATAAAAATGAAAGGAAAAACATGACTAAACGCGCACTTATCAGCGTCTCAGACAAATCGGGCATTGTTGGCTTTGCTCAAGAATTGAAAAACTTGGGTTGGGAAATTGTCTCAACCGGCGGAACTAAGGTTGCCCTTTGACAAGGCAGGGATTGACACCATCGCTATTGACGATGTGACTGGCTTTCCTGAAATGATGGATGGTCGTGTCAAGACTCTTCACCCAAACATTCATGGCGGTCTATTGGCGCGCCGCGACCTTGATAGTCATGTTAATGCTATGAAGGAACATGGCATCACACCGATTGATTTGGTCGTTGTCAACCTTTACCCATTCAAGGAGACCATCCTCAAACCAGATGCGACCTATGCGGATGCGGTTGAAAATATTGATATTGGTGGATCATCTATGCTGCGCTCAGCAGCTAAAAACCATGCCAGTGTGACGGTTGTGGTTGACCCCTGCTAACTACGCTGAGGTTCTTGACGAATTGTCAGCGAACGGAGAAACAACTTATGAAACTCGTAAGCGTCTGGCAGCTAAAGTTCCTTCCGTCACACCGCAGCTTACGATGCCCTCATCGCTGAATATTTCACTGCTCAAGTGGGTGAAGAAAAACCTGAAAAACTGACGCTGACTTATGACCTCAAGCAGCCAATGTGTTACGGTGAAAATCCACAGCAGGATGCAGATTTCTACCAAAAAGCTTTGCCAACTGCTTATTCTATTGCCTCTGCTCAGCAGCTCAACGGTAAGGAATTGTCCTTCAACAATATTCGCGATGCTGATGCGGCTATCCGTGTCATTCTGTGACTTTAAAGACCGTCCAACCGTTGTGGCGCTGCCATCATGAATCCATGTGGTATCGGTCAGGCTGATGACATTGAAACAGCTTGGGATTACGCTTATGAGGCTGATTCAGTTTCGATCTTCGGCGGTATTATTGTCCTAAACCGTGAGGTTAATGCAGCGACAGCTGAGAAGATGCACGCTATCTTCCTAGAAAATCATCATTGCGCCATCTTATACAGACGAAGCGCCAGCTATTCTCACAACCAAAAAGAAAAATCTGCGTATTCTGCAACTTCCTTGACGCTCAAGAAGCTAGCGATGCTGAAAAAAAGAGTATACTGGCGTGGTTGGTGGCCTCCTTGTGCAAAATCAAGACGTGGTCAAGGAAAGTCCAGCCGATTGGCAGGTCGTTACCAAGCGCCAGCCAACTAAAACGGAAGAAACTGCTCTTGAATTTGCTTGGAGCTCATCAAGTATGTCAAGTCCAATGGCATTATCGTGACCAATGACCACATGACACTTGGTGTCGGTCCGGGCTCAGACCAATCGTGTCGCTTCTGTCCGCATCGCCATTGACCAAGCTAAAGATCGCCTTGACGGGGTTGTTCTTGCTTCTGACGCTTTCTCCCGTTTGCTGATAACGTTGAAGAAATTGCAGCTGCTGGTATCAAAGCTATCATTCAACCCGGCGGTTCCGTCCGTGACCAAGAGTCTATCGATATGGCTGATAGATACGGCATTGCTATGGTCTTTACGGGTGTGAGACATTTTAGACATTGAGAGTAAAATAAAAACCTTGGAATCGTTTTCCAAGGTTTTCAAAGTTGTTTAGAGAGTTATTTTGGATAAATGTAACTGACTGCACCTTGCCCAGCTGCATGGGGATTAAACCAGCCACGAAAGTTGCCAATGTACTGTTTCCCAGCGTAGTTTGCCTCTTGAATCTGAATGCGTGTGTTTGAGGCGACGTGAGTGACGACTCAACGTGTCCGTAACTACCATCTGTCCAACAAATAATGGCTCCGACTTGTGGAGTTGTTCCTGTTTTCAAAACCAGCACGTCTGGCACTAGTAGCCCAATCGCCACCATTTCCCCAATAATTCCCAGCCCAAGGTGCTAGAGCTTTAGCGCCCCAAGTGCATTGACCTTTTGGATAAGTCGTTGCAGCAGCATAATTGGGTTGAAAGGATATAACAGGTTTCTCTACTTGATAGCTCGTACCTGTTAGTCCAATCATTTTTACCGTTGAGATTGCGGTGGAGACATGTGTGTGGAAAAAGCCCGCTACCAGTGTGTTTTTGCGTATCAATAGTGAACTTGTAGATACCATTTCCAGTTTTTAGTAGCTGTGTACCACTGGATATCATCTTGCCCGTTGACTTCAGACCAGGTAGGCAGGATGATATTTCCATCTCCATAAGCATCTGTCACCGTTACTTCTACAATTGTAAATCGAGCGTTTCGTGACAGCTACTTTCGTTTTTTTATCTGTTCTGCGGACATGCTAACCGAATCTGTTGCATAACTATGCTCACTACCGTCTTTATATTTTACATAAATATGATTGATATAGGTTCCAGACAAAGCCTGATGATTGCGGATATTAAAGGTTGTTGAAAAAGTTCCGTCTCCATTGTCAGTGGCTGTGTACCATTTGATATTACTCTGATTTGTAGTACTCCAAATAGGAACGCGAACGGATTGAATGGATTTGATTTTTGAAGTTTCCTCAATTTTGACCGCATATGTTCCTTTGTTCTTGATTGATATTTTCAACAGAGAATAATGGCTTTTGCTCTTCTTCGAAGGTAATTGATCGGGACGAACTTGTACTGTAGTTCCAGCTAAGCCAGTAAACTCTGGTTTGACATAGCTTTCTCCGTAAAGATGAATGTGATAAGTTCCTGTGTCATAGTTGTGTTTTTAGCTCAACTCTAACATTATAGCTTCCATCAGGATTTTTAGTAGCTGCATACCATTGAAGATCATCCTGTCCGTTTTTATCAGACCAAGTTGGAACAGTAAGTTTATAGATTGTTCAGGGACATTTTTATCCGAATATCCATGATGCCAGGTTCTGGAAAACTAGTTTTGGATAGTAGGGTTTGGTTTTTCAAGGTTGAAAAGTGGTACCTGATTGATAAATCATTTTACCATTTTTTTATTTTTCATAAGTATCTACAAAATATCTCCCATAACCCTTGTGTTTGGAAAAAGTCAAATTTAGTTATTTCCTGTTCAGCATCATGCCAGTTGAGATCATCACTACCATTTTCTTCAGACCAAACGGCATGAATCAATTTTTAGAATTTTTGATCTTTATTGCGTGTAAAATGAATTTGTCCAATCTGTCCAGCTGTCGTAATTTTTTTGTTTGACTAGTAGGTTTATTCAGAGTGAAAGTCGTTCCATTTAAACCGATCATTTTTCCATTGATGTTGATATATGTATGGACATGGAAAGTACCGTACCCAGAATGTTGGCTCAAATCAACAGTTGTTGATGTTTGAGGTGCGGAATACCATTTAAAGGTCATCTTGCCCATTTTTCATCAGACCAAACAGCATGGGAAATGGTGTAGGGTTTTGGACTTGTGAACGTATGTAGTTGATAGAAACGCTATTGCCAGAAACATTGACAGTAACATCGCTAGCAAGAGTTGTTGATTTGAACTTTTTGAAGCATTATTTGCTTCCCTGAGGCTTGAACTGTTAGTTGAGCTGAAAAACACTCAAAAAGGGCGCTGGATAGTAAAACACTGACTATATTTTTTCATAAATCTCCTTTGAATAAATAATTTGATAGTTCCATTTAGATTATTCGGGAAAAATGAAAAAGCAAAAACTGAATTGAAAAATTAGAAAATAGCAGTCGGCTCTCATTATAATCAAAATATTTCACGATAAATAAAGGTATAAAACGAACATTTGTGGTATAATTAATATAAATAATTCGCAAAGAGGGCAATTATGAAACTTTTGGTTGTTGGTTCTGGTGGTCGTGAGCATGCGATTGCCAAGAAGTTGTTGGCATCTCGGGATGTTGAGCAGGTCTTTATTGCTCCCGGCAATGATGGCATGACTCTGGATGGTTTGGATTTGGTGAATATCGGAATTTCCGAACATTCCAAGTTGATTGATTTTTGCCAAAGCAAATGCTATTGCTTTGGACCTTTATTGGTCCTGATGATGCACTCAGCGGCTGGTATTGTTGATGATTTTAACCGAGCTGGGCTTGAGGCTTTTTGGTCCAATCTGTTAGCAGCAGAGCTGGAGTGGTCTAAGGATTTTGCTAAGGAAATCATGGTCAAATATGGCGTTCCGACAGCAGCCTATGGCACATTTTTCCGACTTCGAGAAAGCTAAAGCCTACATCGAAAAGCAGGGCGCTCCAATCGTGGTCAAGGCGGATGGCTTGGCATTGGGTAAGGGAGTAGTCGTGGCTGGAAACCGTGGAGCAGGCGGTCGAGGCAGCGCGATGAAAATGCTGCTGACAATAAGTTCGGCGACTCGGGTGCGCGCGTGGTTATTGAGGAATTCTTGATGGCGAGGAATTCTCTCTTGCCTTTGTCAATGGGGGACAAGTTTATACAGGCCTGCGGCGCAGGATCACAAGCGTTGCCTATGATGGTGACAAGGGACCAAACACAGGCGGTATGGGGGCCTACGCTCCTGTTCCTCACCTGCCGAAAAGCGTGATTGACCGGTCGGTTGATACCATTGTCAAGCCAGTGCTTTGAGGGTATGATTGCTGAGGACCGCCCTTATCTGGCGTGCTCTACGCGGGGCTTATCTCTGACTAAGGACGGTCCTAAGGTTATTGAGTTCAACTCGCTTGGCGATCCCTGAGACCCAAGTTATCCTGCCGCGCCTGACTTCTGACTTTGCACAGAATATCACGGACATTTTGGCTGGCAGGAACCCTGACATCACTTGGCTGGATTCGGGCGTGACCCCAGGGCGTGGTGGTTGGTTTCAAATGGCTATCCGCTCGCCTACGAAAAAGGGGTGCTTCTGCCAGAAAAGACTGGTGGCAATATCATCACCTATTATGCAGGGGGCTAAGTTTGATGGCAATAGCCAGCTACTCTTGTCAAACGGCGGCCGCGTCTATATGCTGGTTACCACAGCCGATAGCGTCAAGGCTGCGCAGGACAAAATCTACACCCAACTGAATAAACAAAACACAACAGGCCTCTTCTACCGAACAGACATCGGAAACAAGGCGATTAAATAAAAACGCTTCGAGAATCTACGATTGACTGTGTAAAGTTTTGATGAACTTTAGTTCGAACTTCATCGTTTTGCCCCTGTCATTCTGAGAATTTATTCGAGCATTTTCAATACTAGCGCTAGCTTAGGCAACGCAGTCGTCAAATACGAGTAATGGTCGCAGTGGTGAAAAGACCAGAACAGTGTATGTTCTGGTCTAGGGAAATTTGCGACTTCAGGCTCAAATTTTAGGAATGAAACCGAAGGTTTGCTTCCGACCCACCACCCAAGACCATTATCAAAAAAAGAAAAAGGATATTAACAATGAAACCAATTATTTCATCATCATGGGCTCCAAATCTGACTGGGCCACCTATGCAAAAAACCGCTCAAGTTTTGGATAACTTCGGCGTGGCTTATGAAAAGAAAGTCGTCTCTGCCCACCGCACACCAGACCCTGCATGTTCAACATGCAGAAGAAGCCCGCAGCCGCGGCATCAAGGTCATCATTGCAGGCAGGCGGTGCCGCGCATTTACCGGGTATCGGTGGCAGCTAAAACAACACTGCCTGTTATCGGTGTGCCTATCAAATCACGCGCGCTCAGTGGTCTGGATTCACTTTATTCGATTGTGCAGATGCCGGGCGGTGTGCCTGTGGCAACTGGCGGCCATTGGTGAAGCGGAGCGACAAATGCTGCCCTGATCGTTCTGCGTGATCTTGGCCATTGAGGACCAAGACCTGGCAGCAGCGCTAGCAGATTTTGCAGAAGAACAAGGAAAAATCGCTGAGGAGTCTAGCAATGAGCTCATCTAAAACAATCGGAATCATTGGCGGCGGTCGGCTAGGACAGATGATGGCCATTTCTGCTATCTACATGGGGCACAAGGTGATGACGCTGGATCCAACGGCGGACCGTCCAGCCTCGCGCGTGGCAGAAATTATCGTAGCGCCTTATAACGATGTGGACGCCCTGCGTCAGCTGGCTGAGCGCTGTGATGTCCTGACTTATGAGTTTGAGAATGTTAATGCTGACGGGCTGATGCCGTCATCAGGATGGTCAGCTCCCTCAAGGAACGGACCTGCTCCGCATTTCTCAAAATCGGATTTTTCGAAAAGGACCTTTCTCGCAAACAAGGCCCAAGTTGCCGTTGCACCCTGACAAAGTCGTGGCTTCTAGCCAAGACTTGGCTGATATCGACCTGTCGAAAAACTATGTCCTCAAGACCGCAACAGGCGGCTAGTGATGGACATGGGCAAAAGGTCATTCGATCGGCAGAAGACTTGGAAGAAGCCTATGCGCTAGCTGACTCAGCAGACTGCGTTTTGGAAGAATTCGTCAACTTTGACCTTGAAATTTCTGTCATCGTGTCGGGAAATGGCAAGGATGTGACGGTTTTCCCAGTTCAGGAAAATATTCACCGCAATAACATTCTGTCTAAGACCATCGTCCCAGCTCGCATTTCGGCTAGTCTGGCTGACAAGGCCCAAGCTATGGCGGTGCGAATCGCAGAGCAGCTTAACTTGTCTGGAACCCTGTGTGGAAATGTTCGCGACGGCTGATGACATCGTCGTCAATGAGATTGCACCACGCCCACACAACTCTGGCCACCACTCAATCGAAGCATGCGACTTTTTCTCAGTTTGACACCCATATTCTCGGCGTTCTCAGATCACCATTGCCAGCCATCCAACTGCATGCGCCAGCTGTTATGCTCACTGTTCTCGGCCAGCATGTCGAGGCTGCTGAAAAATATGTCACAGAAAATCCAAGCGCCCACTCCACCTGTATGGTAAAATAGAAGCGAAGCACAACCGCAAGATGGGGCATGTGACTTTGCTTTAGTGATGTCCGGATAGTGTGGTTGAGTTTGGGGAGGGATTGATTTTGAAATGACAGAAGAATTTGATGAATTGCTAGATGATGAAATAACGACCGTAACACTGACTTATACGGACGATTTGATTGTTCCAGAGATTGCGGACAGAGAGGGATTCATATTTTAGAGAGAGCTGGCAATCAGCTAGTCTTAGAATATTCTTGTTCCGTGAAGGAAGTTAAGGATTATCTGAGTAGTTACGGCCTGCCTAGACATCCTGAGAGAATTTCATTTGAATTTTCTATACATGAAGACTCAGAAAATGATAATCTCTAAAGCTAAATGGAGACCAGTTTATGATTCAAATCATCGTTAATGCTTTTGTGGAAGAAGGCAAAGAAACTGCCGTTGTGGAAGTGCTCTTTGCCAGTGACGACCATGAAAAAGTAAAAGCTAAATATCATGAATTAAAGATTCAATATCCAGACAATTATCTAGCTATCTATGATTTGCCATTGGATACGGATCTAAGTAGCTTGCCACACTATCCGTCGGTGGCGATAAGCAAGGAGGAGTTTGATTAGTCTATGAAAACTATCGGTCTGATTGGTGGTATGAGTTGGGAAAGTACCACATCTTACTACCAAATCATCAACGAAACCATCAAAAAAGAGCTGGGTGGCTTGCATTCAGCCAAGATTCTGCTTTATAGTGTTGATTTTGCAGAGATTGAGCATTATCAAGCAGTCGGAGACTGGGAGAAAAGCGGTCAACTTTTGGCAGATATTGCTCAGCGTTTGGAGCAAGCTGGTGCAGATTTCATCGTTATTTGTACCAACACCATGCACAAGGTTGCTCCGCAGATACAAGAGCAGATTACGATTCCAATCTTGCATATTGCGCAGGCAACTGCGCAGGCCTTGTTGGCTGACGGTATTCAAAAAGTCGGCCTCCTAGGGACCAAGTACACCATGACTCAAGATTTTTACAAGGAGAAATTAATAGAGTCTGGATTAGAAGTGCTGATTCCAGACCAAGCTGGCATTACAGAAGTCAATCGGATCATTTATGACGAGCTCTGTCTAGAGATATCAAAGAAAACTCAAAGCAGACTTATCTTGCCGTTATAGATAATTTGAAAAAGCAGGCGCAGAAGCTGTTTATCTTGGGCTGTACTGAGATTGGTCTCCTCGTCAAGCAATCCGATCACAGACTCGCCACTCTACGACACAACAGTGATCCATGCAGAGAAAGCAGCGGAGGGGCAGTAAATAAATGATTATAGAAGACAAGCACAACCGTAAGGTAGGGGCATGTGACAGTGTTTAGTGATGCGCCGGATGAGGTTGAGGAGTTTGGGAAAGGGATTGATTGGTAAAATGAAGAGAGTATCCAGATATCTAATTATTTCTCAAGAAAAACAAATTAAAGAAGAATTTAGACTTTAATATAAAAACAATTCTAGGAGGAGTTTATGCAGAATAACAACCCTAAAATACAATTTTACACCAAAACAATGGGTAAGTTTTGTTTGTTTTTATGATAATGTTACTGAATTACTATTATCCAAATCAACAATTATTAATTTTTATTCTCTATATTATTTCTCCATGTTAGCACTTTGGCGGAAGGAAATTATAAAGAAGTGATAGATACAAGAAAAAAGTAGAGAAAAAGGTCCGAGAGCGTGTCTATTTTTATGTAACAGACTTAGGTCGTGAAACCGACATTGTCAAAAGACGAAAAATTGACGAAGTGTCTCTGATAACAGCGTATGGAATATTTTTGCAGTAGTTCTAAGTTTTTTTATTTATTTAACTGTTGGAATAGATTTACGTAAAAATGAAAAATTTTTCGGTAGTGATTTGAATGTAGCTCATGTAGCCATTTTATTAGTACTTATAGCTATTATATTAAAATTGAGATATCACTGACTCCCACATATTATTTTATAATTCCTATTACTTTTTAAGTCTATTATCGGTTAAAATTGAAGATGGGGTACTACTGAGTCAATTGTTGAGTATTTTTGCTTTGTGATAATAATGTATCTGATTTTCACTTTGTTGCTGCCGGTTCCTTATCTTCGAAAAAGTGACTAATTCAACATTAATTTTTGGAGCATTATTTTCTATCATAGTTCCCACCTTAATGGAACATATATTATCAAACTATGTTATAGGTCAGTTTGCACAATCCACCATGACGGTGCAAAACTTATCAAATGTTTTACCTAGGGATTTTTAAGTGATTCATTATACAAAAGTGGATTTATTAAAGAGATTAATGAAACTATTGAATTATTATTTTTAGTAATAATAAAAAGTAAGCTGAAAATATTTTCAACTATTAATTTTTATGGTTATCTGGCTATGTACTTGGTAGTTTTATTATTAATATTAAATTGAAACTAGGAGAATTGAGAGCCTCTAACATATATGATAGTATATTATACAGTGAAAACGCCACATATGAAGATTTGAGAGATGCAATTTATTTTTGGTGGTGAAAACTTATAAAAACTCGTATTATTGATAATGCTGCCTATAGAAAAATTATATATAATGAGGAGTCAAAAGAGAGTTCTTAAAATTGAACATCTTTTGTGTTATAAATTTATTCATAAATTTTTGGAGAAGTTATGTAAATAAGTTGCAACAGTGTATTAAATAAGAGATGAATCAATCTTGCGACCGTAGGTCTCATAGATATTTCCTGAAACCAAACTATCAGTTTGAGTTGTAGGAAAGTTGTGAGCTTTTAAAGGCTCGCAACTGGAAATGGAACTCTGTAAGAGGTCACTTCTGTTCCCACTACTTAAGGCAAGTATAAAAGGAAAGGAAAAATAATTATGATCAACCGTTACTCTTCGCCCCTGAAATGGCGAACATTTGGACTGGAGGAAAATAAGTACAAGGCTTGGCTGGAGGTAGAGATTCTGGCTGATGAGGCCTGGGCTGAGCTGGGTGAGATTCCCAAAAGGAAGATGTGGCCTTGATTTGCGAGAAGGCTGGCTTTTGACATTGACCGCATCTTGGAGATTGAGCAGGAGACGCGTCACGATGTGGTGGCCTTCACGCGGCGGTTTCTGAGACGCTGGGCGAGGAGCGCAGCGGGGTGCACTATGGCTCTGACTTCAAACCGACGTGGTGGATACGGCCTACGGTTACCTCTACAAGCAGGCCAATGACATCATCCGTGAGGATCTGCGTCGCTTCACTGACATCATTGCGGAGCGGGCGCGGGAGCACAAGTTCACCATCATGATGGGACGAACCCACGGGGTGCATGCGGAGCCTACGACTTTCGGACTTAAGCTTGCGACTTGGTACAGCGAAATGAAGCGCAACATCGAGCGTTTCGAGATTGCGGCTGCGGGTGTGGAAGCTGGGAAAAATTTCTGGTGCGGTTGGGAACTTTGCTAACATTCCGCCATTTGTGGAAAGCTATGTCTGTGAGAAATTAGGCATCCGTCCGCAGGAGATTTCGACCCAAAGTCCCGCCGCGTGATCTCCACGCTGAATACTTCAGCCTTAGCCTTGATTGCGACATCTATAGAGCGCATGGCGACTGAAATCCGTGGTCTGCAAAAGTCTGAGCAGCGCGAAGTCGAAGAGTTCTTTGCCAAGGTGCAAAAAGGTAGTTCAGCTATGCCGCATAAGCGCAATCCAATCGGCTCTGAAAATATGACTGGTCTGGCACGTGTTATCTCGCGGCCACATGGTGACAGCCTTTGAGAATGTCTCTCTGGCATGAGCGCGACATTTTCCCACTCATCTGCTGAGCGGATTATCGCACCGGACACGACCATTCTTATCGACTACATGCTCAACCGCTTTGGTAATATCGTCAAGAACCTGACCGTCTTCCCAGAAAACATGAAGCGTAACATGAACTCAACCTTTGGCTTATCTTCGCCAGCGGGCTATGTTGACCTTTGATTGAGAAAGGCATGACGCGGGAGCAGGCTTATGACTTGGTACAGCCAAAGACTGCCCAGTCCTGGGACAATCAAGTGGACTTCAAAGCTCTGCTCGAAGCGGACCCAGAAGTCACTTCTCGCTTGACTCAAGAAGAAATTGATGAAATCTTCAACCCAGTCTACTACACCAAGCGTGTGGATGATATTTTCCACCGTGTAGGTCTGGATTAACACAAAATTCCAAAGAAGCTGAGACAAGAGTTCCTAGCTTCAAAGTATACTATGTAATAAAACAAATAATGTCGTCGTTTGATTTCTTTTTGCTGCATGCTTTTGAGGTTAGGGAATAGTTGTCCCAACCTTTTCTTTTGGTTTATAGCGATGATGGAAAAGCTGATGAATAAAATACTTTTGCAAATTGGTCTAGATAGGTTATAATAATTTTAAGATATAAAAAGAACAACTGATACTCAGATGTTCTTTACGTGAAATAATTAATGATTGCCATTGCGTGATACAAACTTGATTTTTAAAGAAATCGCCACGTTTGTAGGCTTCACTGTACTCTAAAATTTGCCCCGTGCTTTCCAATTGCGTTGTTTTTGACTTGGAAAAACTGTCGGGAAGTTTGTATCAATGTCCAGTAATGTTGCAACAGCGTCTGGCGTCGGAAGATTAATTCATTTGTTTCTTCAAAGTGTTCGTCATTCATGTGAATATGATAATCTTGTTTGAAGCGATTGTAGATTGAGCTGTAATATTCAAGATTTGGGTAATTGGCATTGATATATTGCTCTGGAATATAAGATTGATGGATAGATATATGGAGTATTTTTCGCTTTTACGAAGTCTCTCAATTTTATAGTAAAATTGATATCTCTTTTAAATCTAACTTGTCAAGAAATTTTTAAGTCATTTCCACGTTCGATAGATAAAACGGTTACTTGATCATTTTTGGGTAGGAAATATCTCAACATCGGAAAAATTCAACAAGTTTGTGCTTGCGCGCACGTGATACAAATGTTCCTTTTCCTCTGTTGGCGGATAATGTACCCATCTTTTGCTAGCTCATTTAGAGCTCTGACGACGGTAATAGAACTCATCGTACATTGTAATTAGCTCAGCTTCTGTATAAAATTTATCCCCATTTTCAAATTGGCCTGAGATAATTTTGCTTTTTGAGTTCATCTTTTATATATTGGTACTAGGATTTGCTATGTTGTTCACTCTCTTTCGCTTCCCTCTCATAAAAGAAATTTTACCATAAATTTTTGCTAAAATGGTTAAATTTATTCAATCTTTAAAAACTATTGACATTTTGTGCAATATATATTATATTAACCTATGGAAACGATTGCAAAAACAGTGTATGAAAGAGGGGAATGGTTTGGCAAGATTTGAGATTAAAGAAGAATTTTATCTGAATCAACAGCCTTTTAAAAATATTATCTGGTGCTATTCATTATTTTCGGATTCAGCCAGATGATTGGTATCATCTGCTTTATAATCTGAAAGCTTTGGGCTTTAATACGTAGAAACGTATATCCCTTTGAATGCGCATGAGCCAATGAAAGGGCAATTCGATTTTGAAGGTATCCTTGATGTAGAAAAATTTCTTGCAAACAGCACAAGATTTGGGACTGTATGCTCTTCTTCGGAGTTCTCCCATATCTGTGCAGAATGGGAATTTGCGGTTTACCTGCTTGGCTCTTAGAAGAAAAACATGAGAATCTCGGTCTTCTGATCCTGCTTATCTTGCTGCAGTTGCCAGCTATTATGATGAATTGCTTCCACGATTAGTGTCACATCTTTTGGAAAATGGTGGCAGTATTCTCATGATGCAAGTAGAAAATGAATATGGCTCTTATGGTGAAGACAAGGAATATTTGAGAGCTGTTCGAGACATGATGCTAGAGCGAGGTGTGACTCGTCCACTCTTTACGTCGATGGACCCTGGCGGGTACTCCTACGGGCAGGAACGCTGATTGAAGATGATGTGTTTGTAACGGGGAATTTTGGTTCCAAAGCGAAAGAAAATTTTGCACAAATGCAGGAGTTTTTCGATGAATATGGCAAGAAATGGCCACTCATATGTATGGAATTTTGGGATGGTTGGTTCAATCGTTGGAAGGAGCCGGTCATTACACGAGATCCAGAAGAGTTGGCAACAGCAGTTCACGAAGTCTTGCAGCAGGGTAGTATTAATCTTTATATGTTTCATGGGGGACAAATTTTGGTTTTATGAATGGCTGTTCAGCGCGAGGAAACATTGATCTACCGCAAGTGACGTCTTATGATTACGAAGCTCTCCTTGATGAAACAAGGAAATCCAACACTAAAATACTTTTGCCATCTCAGCGAATGTTATATATATATCCAGAGTATCCACAGAGAGAGCCTTTTGCAAAAGAAACGCTTGAGTTAAAGAATATTCCGCTCAGTGAGAGAGTTAATATTTGAGACTTTAGAAGATATAGCGCAGCCAATCGAGAGTCTGTATCCCATGAAAATGGAGGAGTTGGGCCAAATGTTGGTTATCTGCTCTATCGTACACAAGCAGAATGGGATGCGGATAAGGAACGGGTTCGTGTCATTGACGGACGTGATCGGATGCAGCTTTTTGTAGACGGAACTTCATCACCACTCAGTATCAGACAGAAATTGGTGAAGATATCTTTATTTCACAACAGAAACGGTCGATACACAGGCTGATATTTTGATGGAGAATATGGGGCGTGTTAACTATGGGCATAAACTTCTGGCAGAGAGCCAGCATAAAGGTATTCGTACAGGAGTTTGCAAAGACCTCCATTTTATGCTTCATTGGAATCAGTATCCATTAGAGTTCAAAAATCCAGAAGCGATTGATTTTACGAAAGAATGGCATGAAGATCAGCCAGCATTCTATGCATTTGATGTTGAATTGAAAGCGCTTAAAAGATACGTATTTAGATCTAACTCATTTTGGTAAGGGAATTGTCTTCGTCAATGGCGTCAATATTGGTCGTTTCTGGGATGTTGGCCCAACCTTTATCACTTTACATTCCACATGCTCTCTTACGAATCGGAAACAATCGCATTATTATTTTTGAAACCGAAGGAAAATATAGTAAACTCATTGATTTAGTTCATAAACCTACATTTAAACCAATAAGGGGGATAAATTATGACAATTATAGCTAATCGGATTGATGGACGCTTGATCCATGGCCAAGTAGCCAATCTTTGGACTACAACATTAAATATTTCACGCATTATGGTTGTGGATGACGAAGTAGCAGAAAACGCTATTGAAAAGAGTGGCTCAAGTTGACGACACCAGCTGGTGAAAATTGAGGTGCTACCAGTTGCAAAAAGCGGCAGAAAATATCCTAGCAGGCAACATACGATAGCCAGCGTCTGCTCATTGTTGCGAAAAAGCCAGATCGTTTTTGAGATTGGTGGAAGCAGGAGTACCAATCGAAACGCTCAATGTGGGCAATATGTCACAGACATCTGAAACGCGTTCGATCACACGATCGATCAACGTGGTGGATGAAGATGTAGCTGTATTTAACAAATTACATGACAAAGGTGTGGTTCTAACAGCCCAAATGGTTCCAAAATGATCCAGTTGAAGACTTTATGAAATTATTGAAATAAATTTAGGAGGGCATTGTTATGATACAATGGTGGCAAAATTTTCTTATTGACGCTGTATTCAGCGTATCAAATTTTCTGGATGAGTTAACAATTAACTCATCAGCTGGTTCACCTGTTTTTGCAGGTTTTATCACGGGTCTGGTCATGGGAGACTTAAAAACTGGTTTATTTATTGGTGGTAGTCTCCAACTCGTTGTACTCGGGGTTGGTCATATCTGGTGGTGCTTCTCGGATTGATGCAACTCTGGTGCAGTTCTTGCAACAGCATTCTCTGTGGCAACAGGTATCAAAGCGGAATTGGCGATTTCAGCTATCGCAGTTCCGGTAGCAGCGTTGCTGGTTTATACTGATGTTCTTGGACGTTTCTTCACAACTTACTTGCACATCGTATTGATGCAGCAGTTGAAAAATTTGACTACAAAAGGTGTTGAACGCAATTACTTACTCGGTGCTATTCCGTGGGGCTTTCACGAGCACTTCCAGTATTTTTAGCTTTGTGGCTTGGTGGGGATGCTGTAAAAGCATTCTCCGATTACTTGCCAATAATGCACAATGGATTGCAGATGGTTTGATTCTTGCAGGTAAAATGCTTCCTGGTGTCGGTTTTGCAATTTTGCTTCGTTACCTTCCAGTAAAGAAAACCTTCATTATCTTGGTTTAGGCTTTGCCATTACAGCGATGCTTGAAAGTTGTTTTTGACTCATATTTCAACATTAGCGACAGCATCTGGCGCTGTCAAACCCATTGCAAAGGCTCGGTGGAGCTAAGTTTGAGGGTCTTCCAATGATTGGAATTGCGATTATTGGCTTTGCTTTTAGCAGCTCTTAGCTATCAAAAAATGCTATCAACAAACAAGTGGTGACTGTTGCTGCAGAACAATCAGAAAGTGGGGAAATTGACGATGACGAACTCTAATTACAAAATTAACAAAAGAAGATTTTAAACAAATCAACCGTCGTAGTCTCTTTACTTTCCAATGGGGTTGGAACTACGAGCGTATGCAAGCATCAGGTTATCTCTATATGATTTTGCCGCAGTTGCGTAAGATATACGGTGATGGTACGCCCGAATTAAAAGAAATGATGCGAACACATACGCAATTTTTCAACACGTCTAACTTTTTCCACACTTTGGTGACAGGGATTGGACCTTGCGCTGAAGAAAATGAAGGGGTTGTGGCTAAAAGATACTGTTACAGGGATTAAAACGGGGTTAATGGGTCCATTTGCAGCGATTGGGGATGCGATTTTTGGTTCAACTATTCCTGCAATCATGGTGGTTTACAGCAGGTCTTGCCATTGATGGCAATCCTCTTGGTATTTTCCTTTGGATAGAGTAACTGATTGCGATTAATGTTTTTCGTTGAAACAATTAGAATTTGCCCACAAAGAAGGCGTGCAAATTAGTTACAACGATGCAGGATAAATTGTCCGCAATCACAGATGCTGCAACTGTTCTTGGTGTGTTCATGGTAGCTGCTTTTGATTGCTAGGCAATGATTAACTTTAAGTTTACTTATGTACAAAGTTTCGGTGGTGTAAAGTTCAATCTTCAAGAAACGTTGGATAAAATATTCTCGCGTTTGGTTCCAGCATTGTTTACTGGATTTGTTTATTATGTGCTCGGTAAGAAAGGTATGAATTCAACCAAAGCAATCTTTTTATTGTCATATTATTGCAATTGGTGTTTCTGCGCTTTCACACTTTACTCATACGCCAATCTTAGGTGTTTAAAAGGAGCTTTTCTATAAATGACAAAACAACTTATACTAGTTAGCCATGGTCACTTTTGTGAAGAATTGAAAAAAGTCACTGAAATGATTATGGGGCCTCTGGAATTCGTTCATACAGTTCCTTACTTCCAGAAGAAGGAATAGACAACTTTACGGCTAAATTTTTAGCGACTGTAAAAGAGTTAGATGATTATATTGTCTTTGCTGATTTGCTTTCGGAGGAACACCTTGTAATGTCGTTAGTCGCCTGATTTTGGAAGGACTTCAAATTGAACTCTATGCAGGAATGAATATGCCATGGTGATAGAATTTATCAATTCTGCCTTGACTGGTGTGGAAGCAACATATATTGAAAAAGCGAACAGATACATTGTGAAGGTCAATGATATGTTGGCAGCAATGAATGATGAGGAAGATGAATAAAATATATCCAGTTAATAGTGGCCGAGAAAGCGCATACTTGGTATAATAAGGAGGAGGGGATAAGAGAATGGATTTCTTAGAAATCTTTTATTTCCTGCCCCTTCTTTTGGTTAATAGAAACATCACATCTGCAAAGCAGAAAGGAGAAATATGCTCAATTATACAAAGGAAAAATTAGTCAGAATTAGGTGCGGAAATCACCACGAGGGAAATTTATCAACAGCCACAGGTTTGGCAGACGGCTTTTTGAAAATTATAAAGCACAAGCTGATGAGATTGTAGCGTTTCTAAATGGCATTGATGAAAAGCATGACTATCAAGGTTATTTTGACAGGGCTGGAACATCAGCCCTATGTCGGAGATACGCTTGTACCTTATTTTTAGAAAGCTGTATGATGAACGCAAGTGGAATTTCAACGCCATTGCAACAACGGATATTGTAGCCAATCCTTTGGCGTATTTACATAGGAAGTACCAACTGTTTTGGTTTCTTTTCGCCCGTAGCGGAAATTCGCCAGAGAGTGTGGCAACAGTTGATTTGGCAAAGGACTTAGTTGAGGAACTGTACCAAATTACAATTACATGTGCAGCAGAAGGGAAGTTAGCACAGCAAGCACATGGTGATGAACGTACATTTGCTCTTGCTTCAGCCTGCACTATCAAATGATGCTGGCTTTGCTATGACCTCAAGCTTTACGTCTATGATGTTAACCGCTTTGCTCGTCTTTTGACAAGGCAGATTTAGCTGTAAAAAGAAGGGAAGATTGCTGCTTTAATAGCTTTGAGTCAAAAGGTGCTAGATTCGGCAGAAATGATTCAAAAAGATGGTATCCTTGGATTACAATCGAGTCATTTATCTGGGAGCAGGGCTATTCTTTGGCTTGGCGCATGAAGCCCAACTGAAAAATTTTGGAATTGACTGCCGGACAAGTGGCGACGATGTATGAAAGCCCTGTTGGTTTCCGCCATGGTCCAAAAATCATTAGTAAATGAAGAAACGGTCATTGTGGATGTTTGGCCTGACAGACTCATATACCAAATTATATGATCTTGATTTAGTACGAGAAGTGGCTGGAGATGATATTGCCCGCAAGGTGATTTTATTGACAGATCAGAGGGAAGATTTGGAAAATGTTGAACAGGTCATTCTTTTCTAGCCAATCACTAGCAGATGACGTTTATCGCGTGTTCCCTTATATTGTCTACAGCGTCAATTATTTGCTTTATTAACATCCCTTAAGGTTCAAAAATCGTCCAGACACACCGTCTCCGACAGGAACGGTCAACCGTGTTGTGCAAGGTGTCATCATTCACCCGTTTGATAAAGAATAGGAAGGAATCTATGGAAAAATTAAAAATTAGTCACGAAAAGTTATCACATTTAAAGAAGCTGTCAGATGAAAATGGTATGATTGGAGCTTATGGCGATTGATCAGAGGTTCGCTGATGCTGTAGCAAGTGGTGCACGTACTGTATCGGGCGATGAAGCACTGATTGAGTTTAAACAATTGATTTCCAGTCAGTTGACTCGCATGCAACTTCTATTCTTTTGGATCCAGAATATGGTGTCCCGCTACTACAATTACGGGCATCAGAGTGCGGTCTTATTGTTGCTTATGAAAGACAGGGTATGATGCGACAACAGAAGGTCGTCTGCCAGACTTGCTACCAAATTGGTCTGCTAAACGCATTAAAGAATTAGGCGCTGATGCAGTCAAAGTTTTGATTTATTATGATGTAGATGACAAACCTGAAATCAATGATATCAAACAAGCTTGGGTTGAGCGAGTGAGGGTGAATGTCTAGCAGAAGATATCCCTTATTTCCTTGAAATTCTGACTTATGATACGAAGCGTGCTAGTGTAGTAGATGCAGATTATGCAAAAAGTGAAACCTCACAAGGTCAATGAAGCCATGAAGCTCTTTTCAGAACCACGTTATAATGTAGACGTTTTAAAAAGTCGAAGTTCCTGTAAATATGAATTTTGTAGAAGGTTTTGCTAAAAGATGGAGTAGAACCAGTTTATAGTCTCGCAGAAGCTAAGGCTTTCTTTAAAGGAACAATCTGATGCGACGCATCTACCATTTATTTTTCTTGAGTGCTGGAGTTAGCGCAGAGCTTTTTCAGAAACACTGAAAGTGGCACATAGAGGCAGGTTCTCAATTTAATGGTGTCCTTTGTGGTCGCGCTACCTGGAAAGAAGCTGTTACGGTCTTTGCAGATCAAGGAGCGGATGCAGCTAGAGCTTGGTTGGATGAAACAGGACGGCAAAAATATTAATGACTTAAATCGCGTCTTACGTGAAACAGCTGTTTCGTGGATGGAGAAGTTAGAGATTTAAAATAGGAAAAATGTAAAATGGTAATAAAAACAAGGAAAGTTGTATGAAATCTTATCAAGAAGCTATTTTCGGACATTTCATAGGGCAAGATATTGTTTCTACACATTTGAAAATGATTTAGGCTATCGTTTGAAAGTCGTGACTTATGGAGCGACTCGTCTTAGAAATATGTCACTCCGGACAGAAATCACGAATTTACAAATATCGTAGTTGGGTTTGATTCTTTTGATGCTTATGTAGGCAATAGCCTAAATATGGCGCAAGCGTTGGACCAGTTGCAGGACGGATTGCAAAGGCTGGAGTTCGAGTTGAATGGAGAAACCTATCAGTTAGAGGTCAATAATGCAGAAAATTGTAATCACAGCGGATCTACTGGCTGGGAGTAGTGCCATTTTTCAAGTAGAAGAGGTCACGAATGAAAGTGTCACTTTTTTATATTGAACGCACAGACGGAACAGGTGGTTTTCCAGGAAATTTGAAGGTCTGGGTGTCTTATACTTTAACAGAATTGGGTGAGCTAGGAGGTTTCGTATCAAGTTCAAACGGACAAGGACACTTTTAGTTAATCCAACGAACCACAGTTACTTTAACTTAACAGGCGATTTCAGTCAGCTAATTGATCATTGTATTTTGCAGCTGAATACTCTCGGTGTCTATCCTATCGCACCAGATGGAATACCTGCTACTGATTCAGAAACATAACTTTGTAAAACAGCTGTGCCAAGGCGTTTCTATGAAGGATATTTTGCAGATCAAGATGAGCAGATTCAGATTGTTTCCGGTTTAGATCATCCATTTGCTTTGGATAAAAAGCAGGAATACGCTGGATCTCTATATGAGTCACAATCTGGGCGTTACCTCACTTTCAAAACTAAGTGCACCTTTGTTTGGTGATTTACTCAGCAAACTTTGTGGATGACACGGTCATTTTTAAATGGGCATCCCATGATCCAGCACAACGGCTTAGCTCTGGAAACTCAGGCACTTCCTGATGCGATTCATAGCGATTTGAAACCAGATGTTATCTTGAAAGCAGGCGAGATTTTTACTAGCACGACCATTTATCATGCTACTGTGGAGCAGGATAAATAGCTATATCGAAAAATATTGATAGATTATTCTGTATTTTGAATACAAACAACCCAGCAGTTCAATTCTGCTGGGTTGTTTTATATGAAGTGATAGCTTTATTTTTCTTTAACACTCGTTACAATACCATCTGAGTTAAAAGTGTAATATTTTCCGCGAATTAAAAAGAGTTTCATCGTGTGCCATTTTTCCATCTTCCTTTGAGATAATATTGGCCATTCCATGCAGATGAGGACATAACGCCCATGCTCTTGTAAAAATGATACCAATCGCCATCAATTTTTCCGCCAACCTTCAACTCTATGTCCATCTTCTGGATCAAAATAACGCCAGTAGTAAATGGTTTCCCCATTTGCATAGGAATGTGGTAATTTATGCCAACCTGTCTGCATATCGCCGTTGGTCGGATGGAGATAGTAATATTTTCTAACTCCAGGTGCGCCGATTTGTTTAACGCCCGTTAGCATATAACCCTCTGTTGGATCAAAATAGTACCATTTTTCCATTAATGGCTTGCCAACCTGTTTTCATATCTCCGTTTGTGGGATCAAAAATAATACCAGGATACCTCTTTGTGTTTATTAAAGCCAGTTAGCTGCTTCCATCCAGTAGTAATATAACCCTGATTGTTAAAGTAGTAATATCGGCTATTGATTTGTTTCCATTGGTTTTCGGATATGTGCCATCAGGATATTTGAACCACCAACCAGTAGCGTCCTTAATCCATTGCCCATCAGCGTGATTGACCAATTCTTGTCCAGCTTGAGGTGTTTCTTCAGCAGTTGCAGGAACATTAGTGGCTAGAGCTATTGCACTGGCTGCCAGTCCTAAGAAGAAAAGCTTTGAACTGTATTTAAGGATGTTGTTCATTTGATATCTCCTTTCATAAAACAACAATAATGTATGCGTATACAAAAATAGATCATATTAAAGGTAACATATTTTTAAAATGATAAATCATCCGTAATCATCAAAGGGGTTCTTTGATTTCTAAATGACATTCTGTTTGATTGGAAAACAAATATTCTCAAAAAGGATGCACAGTAGTTTGATAAAATGATAAGCTTCTTCAAGAATAAAGTAGAAATGAAAATTTAATAAAAAGCTCGGTACTGAATTTGTTCTTCTGAATGGAAGAGGCTTGGTTTTTAATAGTGAAAACTGCCTTAGTATCTGTATGGATGAGGAAGTGAATAGACAGGATGCCAAATTAGGCAGATTTTCTCTGGCTATTAATCTACTTTATCCATCTAACCTATTTTTGTTATAATAATAGTTATGAATAGAATGTTAGATAATGAATTGATGGGAGACGAAGAGCTCGTTGAGCGAACATTGCGTCCCAGTACTTACAAGAATATATAGGCTAAAATAAGGTTAAAAATCAACTGAAGATTTTTATTGAGGCAGCTAAGTTGCGAGATGAGGCATTGAGATCATACCCTACTTTTTGGGCCCTCCGGGATTGGGTAAAACGACGATGGCTTTTTGTGATCGCCAATGAGCTAGGAGTCAATCTCAAACAGACTTCGAGCCTGTGATTGAGAAATCGGGCGATTTGGTAGCGATCTTGAATGATCTAGAGCCAGGAGATGTCCTTTTATCGATGAAATTCATCGCCACTACCCATGTCTGTTGAAGAAGTGCTTTACAGTGCTAGGAAGATTTTTGCATTGATATTATGATTGGTTCTGGTGAAACTAGTCGCAGTGTTCACTTGATTTACCACCTTTACTTTGATTGGGGCAACGACCCGAGCTGGTATGTTGTCAAATCCCTTGCGGGCTCGCTTTGGTATTACTGGACATATGGAATACTATGAAGAGACGGATTTGACCGAGATTGTCAGAGCGAACGGCCGAAATCTTTGAGATGGAGATTACACATGAAGCGGCTGAGGAGTTGGCTTTACGTAGCAGAGGGACCCCTCGAATTGCCAATCGGCTTCCAAACGCGTACGAGATTTTGCTCAAATCATGGGGAACGGGTTTGATTGATGATCGGATTACCGATCAAGCCCTGACGATGCTTGATGTGGATCAAGAAGGCTTAGACTATGTGGATCAGAAGATTCTTAAAACCATGATTGAGGTGTATGGAGGCGCACCTGTTGGTTTAGGAACCCTTGTTCTGTCAATATTGCAGAAGAGCAAGAAACGGTGGAAGATATGTACCGAGCCATATTTGATTCAGAAAGGCTTTGTTATGCGAACTCGAACAGGCCGTAGCAACGCGTAAAGCTTATGAGCATTTTGCTATGAATATTTAGAAAAGTAGAATATTTATGAAAATAGCAGAGCAGGATGTTTTAAACAGTTCGCAGCAGATAAAGATTTAATGACTATGTTGACGCTTATTCGCAGTTTGCGATTAAAAAGATAGTTGGTTGGTTGCTGGTAGCGTACGAAACTTTATCTGGAATATTCTATCGGGCAAACGGGTTTTTGATGCAGAGACAGATGTGGATGGATTTTCTTTGACCCAGATATTTCGTATGAGGAAACGATCAACATTGAAAACCGACTAAGCGAGCTTACCTTAGTTACCATTGGAAGTCAAAAATCAAGTCTATATGCATCTCACAGTCCCAATACCCGCCCTTATACTAGCTCACAAGACGCCATGAGTAAATATCCAGAGCGATGTACGGCTGTGGGGTTGCGTTTGCTGGAGAATGGCCAGTTGGAACTTTTTAGCCCTCTTTACGGTTTAGATGATATCTTCCATTTTTATGTTCAGCCCACTCCACATTTCCTAGAAGATATAAGTAGGAGACAACTTTATAATAAGAGAATACAGAAAAAGTGGCAGAAGAAGTGGAGGTAAGCTTCAAATCGAATTTCTTAAATTTTTAGAAAAAGGTAAAATCTTTAAGAAAAATTTAAGTCAACATCGTTATACTATAGTCACAAGTTGAGAAAAGCTTAACTTGAACTCCTAAAAACTTTTTCTTTTCATAATAATCTCCTATAAGAGGCCATCTAATCAGTGTGATTGAGTAATTTTATAATATATGTTAAAGACGTTGACTTATACAAAGTTTGATATACATAGTAAACTGGTGATGATACTTTTAATATTTTGATGATAAATGTCAATAATAAAGGTGCATTTTATAGAAAAGAGAGTAAAGTTAGGAGAGAAGGTTTATGGTTCATTTGACATATAAAAGATTTCGCTGTCATAATAATAGCTATTTTAAGTCTGCTTGATTTTTCAACGCAGAATTCTTTTGCTTTGACAAGAATTAAAGATGATACAGATTTATCGAAGATTAATTTATATCAATTTACTTTTGGACACAAGAAAATATAAATTTTAAGCCAACATGGCTCAGTAGTAAGGATATTGACCAGCTAATGGTATGGCTGAAAGAATAGTCAGTATTTTCTTTAAGAGTAGATAAATCGCAGGACTCACAGGACTTTAATCAGCCGCTTTGTTCTAAAAATTTACCAACGCTGGTACAGTCTATGGCAAAACGGTTGATGTATGTAACAATTACAAATGTTAAAACTCATCTGACGTAAGAACAATGACTATTATAATCCAGCAAAAACAGTTGTCCCATTTTTAACAGTAGACGAAAATTGGGGACGAAACTATCCAAATAATGGATTATATCTATCCTTCTCATCCTACTGTTACATATGATATGTATCAAACTTATTGGTTTGATGCTGATGTAACGGCTGAGCTAAAATATCAGGATGGCACACCGTGTGATTTTAGAAAATGGTTATGAATCTCTGATATTGATGTTATCAGTGGAAATTTGAAAGAATCATTCGTTATATAATATCAATAATACATTCGATAAGATAGTTGAAAATAACGCTAATAATCTCTAGAAGCAACTACTGGCAATAAAACGACATGGCTACCTACAGATCCTGCTGGAACAAGTGGCGATTGGGATGAAATATAATAAAACAGGGGCTTGCGGTTCGTTCAGTGGATAATAAAATGTCCTTTTCTTATGGAACAACGGCTGTGTGGAGGACTCTTTGGATTCTATACTGAAGCACCGTCCATCACCACCTACAAAAGAGAAGTGGACAAAGATACTATTAAGCCAATAGTTGGTCAAGAGTTGACCCGCTACAGCTGAAAATAAGATGCCGGTTCCAGGTAAAGATGTTATTGGTGATTTGACTTCATGAAAATGATTGATACTTTTGATGAACGATTAGACTATAAGAGCCTCACCGTTCAGCTTGAAGGAAGGACATTAACGGAGGGGAAACAGATTATACCCGTACAGTTGAAGGACAAAAAGGTAACAGTTATTGACCACATCTAGTTCGAGGTAATGGTGGCCAGAATTATACGATAACCTATAAGACGGTAACGAATAATAAAATCCCGCAAAATGGGACGGAGATTAAAAACCGTGTTACTCAGGAGATAGATAATGTTCCATCTCATTCAAATACTGTCACGACCAAAGTTCTCTATAAAAACGCACGAATTTATTAGTGGAACACCTAGGCAAGAACTTACCAAAAGCTGTTCTAGATTTATTACCAACAGATCAATTAAATAGTTCCGAATGGAACAACCGTAACACCAGACCAACCTAAGAATGGGATTGTTAAGGTTAGTGTTCCAGAAGGTAACTGATTTTTAAGGGCTATGATAAAGATTCTGAGGGTTATCAATAATAAAGATGCCCACTTTATTGGGGAATGGGTTATCGAAGAATATACTAAACCAGTGAAAGATGTTCAAGATGCTTCAGGCACAACGATTAATGGTAAAGCAGTTAAATCTGGAGATGTTCTAACTTACACTATTAGCTATCTAACACAACTGACAGTGATCGCGAAGTTACCATTACAGATACTATTCCAAAACGACAACATACGCAGATAGTTCAGCAGATAATGTAGTAGGTGCTGGTGGTAAACTCACTTGGGTCAAGGGTTGCTAAGAATGAAACTTTTAAAGTTACATTCAAAGTAAAGTAAACGATAATGTGGATGGTAAGGAAAATCACTATATTGACATGTGAGTGATGGCTTAACAAGTAGATACCAATCCTACTAATAATCCAACGCCTAAAACCAGAAAAGATGTCTTAAAATGATTCCAATCTTAGTATTGATGGCAAAAAGTTCAGTGGGGACAGACGCTTACTTACACAGTAACTTATCAAAATACGACTGGTGAAGCACGTGATTACCATTACAGATGCTATTCCTGAGTATACAACCTATGTTAGTGGGTCGGCAGATAACGGGGAGTCTTCGCTAATGGTGTTTATTTGGACGAAGAATGTTGCCAATGGGCTGAAACTTTTTAAGGTCACTTTTTAAAGTAAAAGTAAAATGACAGATGCCAATGGCAAGTTGATTGAAAATACAGCTCAAGTAGTATCCGGAGACAATGAGGTTAAAACCAATACGACGAAAAACCCCATCCAACGAGAACGAGTGTTAAAGCCACAAAAGTATGGGATGATGATAATGACAAGTACAAAAACGCCCGCAATCTATTGTTGTTAACCTGTTAGCGGATGGTAAGGTCATTCAAACAGTGACAATTTCTGCTGATGCGAATGGGAATTGGACACATGAATTTACCAACTTACCAGAATATACTAGTGATGGCAAAAATAAACTATACTGTTAAAGAAAATGCAGTTAAAGGTTATGACACAAACATATTCTGCCAACAATAATGGAAATATTACGATTACAAACACTGTCAAAAGAATATAGTTTGCCTCTAACAGGAGGCAAGGCGTAATGCACATGCTTGCTGGTGGAATACTTACCGCAATTTCTATAATTTTCTTAGTCTTACGTTATAAGCACCATCTAACAAGAAAAATAAGCTAATTTTAAATAAACACTATTTCCTTTCTTTATTAAAAATCAAAAATCGTAATTTATCTTAAGGAGAATAAATATGAAAAACTTTAAATGGGCGTTAATGAGTTTTGTAGCTGTATTAATGACGGTTGTCGGCAGCAAGGTGTTCGCTAATGCAGATACCTACATTAACTTTAAACGGAACAACAACTGGTCATACTTACGAAGTTTATCAAATCTTTAGTGGGGATTTATCTAATAGTACTCTTTCAAATATAAAAATGGGGAACGGGGCAGTCAGTGCAGAGGGGCAAGCGGCTCTTGGAGATGCTGTTGCTAAAAGCTGAAAGTTTAGATGGAGACATAAAAGATGCGGCAGAAGCGCAACAATTTGCAAAAGATGTTGCACCATATTTGCAAAATCCTTCTGCAACAGTAGAAAGTACAGCAACTACAACAACTGTTTCAGGTTTGGCTGCTGGTTACTATCTCAGTTAAAGATAAGGATGGATCACAAATGGAACCAATGATGCTTATACTCGCTTTTATTTTTTAGAAGTCGTTAAGAACACAGGCTAATTTAAAATCTGATGTACCAAAATTGAAAAGAAAGTTCAATCAGGGGACTGATTATCAGGATGCGGCTAGCTATGCAATTGGCGATTCAGTACCATACCAATTAATCCGCAACGTTGCCAAGCAATTATGAATCATATAAGGAATATTATCTTCATTTAACGATTCATTATCATCTGGCTTGACTTATAATAATGACGCAAAATTTATGTTTGTTAATGGTTCTACTGAACAAGAAATAACTAGTAAATTCACGATTGCTACAAATGGGTCAAGTTATGCGGTAAATAATTTGAAAACCGTAACAACGGATGATAGTGGTCAAGCTGTAAACATTACAAAAGATTCGAAAGTTAGTACGCTATACTGCAAAACTAAATGAAAACGCAGTGATTGGATCAGAAGGGAACTCAAATACTGCTAGTCTAATCCCTACTCAAATGATCCAAATAGTACGGTGGTGGAAGTAAGGGTGAAACACCAAAGGATAAAGTTGTTGTTTTCACTTATCAAGTTATCGTAAATAAATTAGATCAAGATTCAAAAACACCTCTTAAAGGAGCAGGCTTCACTGTATAAGAAAGATTGACTGGGACCTACAATAAGGTGAAAGAAATAGCAGCTGGTGAAACTATGACTTTTTACCTTTAAAGGACTGAATGCTGGGGATTATAAAACTTTCTGAAACTACCACGCCTGCTGGCTATAATACAATTGCTGATGTAGAATTTACAATTACTGCTGATGTTGACAGAGACATCTGATAATCCAACTTTAAAGACATTAACGGCTGCATCAACTTACAAATAAATTGACTTTTACTGCCAACACTACTGCTGGTTCATTAACGACCAATGTTGTCAATAAGAAAGGCTCAATTCTTCCTTCAACGGGTAGCATCGGAACGACAGTTCTTTATCCTAATCGGTCTATTCTTAGTGATTGAGCAGAACTTTACTTGTTATCAGAAAACGTACGAATGCACAATAATGTAAACTATATATGCAGAAAAGGAGATGGAATTGAATATCTATCTCCTTTATTTACTTAAGGGGTGAACTCATTTAACATGCTTTTTATAAAGAAACATTTCATTACATGTTTGTTGATAGGTCTTTTTGTTAGAATGGGTTATCATTACTGTTGTATCCTACATTTAGTAATATTTGGAATTTTATCATCAATCTAAGGCGATTGCAGCTTATAAACATGATGTGAATGATATGACGGCAAAAGGGGAAAGAGATTGCTAGTAGCTGCAGAGGCTTATAATCAACTACTTCCCGTAGGGATTAATCCTCATCTTAATCTCACTAACGCTGCAAGATCGTTATAACAAGATTTTAGATATCACTGGAACAGGTATCATGGCTTATGTTGAGATTCCTAAGCTAAAGACTAAGCTTCCTATTTTATCATGGAACAGATGAGGCTGTGTTGAAATAGCAATCGGGCATATTCCAGGGACGTCATTTCCCATTGGAGGAAAGGACTCATGCAGTTATTTCAGGTCATCGCGGTCTGCCTTCAGCAAAGTTATTTTCAAATTTGAATCAATTAAAAACGGTGATACATTTATGATTCACGTTTTAGGAAGAACGTTGATTTATGAAGTAGATCAGAGTTTGACTGTGAAACCAGAAGATTTGTCTGCTTTTAAAAATTGACCCTGTACAAGATTATTGTACGCTTGTGACATGTACACCTTATGGTGTGAATACGCACGTTTGTTAGTTAGGGGACATCGAATATTTAAAGAGAGAAAAATTCAGAGGTAATCAATAAGTCGACTAGACAGCATCCTTTGTTACATCTTATTCTGATTCGGGAGGAACGATTCTTTTTATTACTTTTTGCACTTGTTCATTTTCGACACAGAAGACAGCAGATCAAAAATGAAAGTTTATTAAAATATTAAAGGCTGAGAAGAGTAGAGGACCTCAAAAAGTTAGACATAAAAATCTAACTTTTTGGGGATCAGTACAAAAGAGTTCAGTCTTTTTCTTTTGTGTGAGATAATCTGTTATGATAGTTGTAGTTAAGTTTTACGGCTTAGAAAATAAGAGATTGTAAGAGTCTATTTTGAATTTTTATTTACTAAAGAGGTTAAGTGATATTTCTTTAGATTTTGTTATAATAGTAAAGAGGTCTATGTTATGAAGAAAATTGTGTTTGTTTGTTTGGGAAATATCTGTCGTGAGTCCAATGGCAGAATTTGTGATGAAGAATTTGACAGATGAATTTTATGTGAAAGTCGAGCGACTTCGGATTGGGAACATGGGAATCCAATCCATTCTGGAAATCCAAGGGATTTTAGAAAATATGCCATTCCTTATGACAAAAGTAAAACTCTCAGCAAATTTCTCGGCAGGATTTTGTAGACTTTGGATTATATTGTTGGAATGGATGAATCTAATTTTCAAGAGTTGATGAAAATTGCGCTAGATGAATATCTGGAGAAGGTTTTTCAATTTAGAAAAAGTGTACCAGATCCGTGGTACACAGGTGATTTTGACGAGACTTATCAGCTTGTTTTGGCAGCTGTCAGAAAATGGATTGAGCGCTGTAAGCGAAGATTAATGGAGACATGGATACATTAAAAGAGTTTTACATATAACATGCATATTACAAGACACAATTTGGAGTTATTAGCAGTAACTGTTATTGTTCTATCAGCGTTGCTTGACTTTTACATCAGGTATTCCTAGCTAAGGGGCATTGACTTTAATAAGGAACAATCAAATATAATGGTAGTCTGGTTCGTGGTAAAATGAGTGGACAGGGAACGTTGACTTTTAAAAATGGTGATGTCTATAAAGGTCATTTTAGAAATGGAACTTTTGATGGACAAAGGAACATTACTACTAAGACTGGCTGGAAGTATGAGGGTGATTTTGTTAACGGTCAGCCTGAAGGACAAGGTAAATCTAACAACAGATAATGTTGTTTACAGGGAAAGTTTAAACAGGGATTATATCAAAATGCGCATTAAAATGGTTTTCATTAGTGAGGATAACAGGCTTACTCCCCAGTTTTACTCTATCATTTCTTTCAGAAGGCTTTTCCTGGTGGATTTATCGGTGGATATATTCTTTTACGTTCTCAGGCTTTTTGATTACATCACCCTGATTGATGAATTTGCTAGAAGTAAGGCAATTGATCAGAGGCTTTTCTGAAACGTCGCTTTTATCGGATTGTGCCACCGCTTGTGTTGATGGTTTTGATTGTCATGCCTTTTACAGTGTTGATTCGGAAAGATTTTGTAGCTGGTATTGGCACACAGATTGCTGCGGCTCTAGGGGTTTTGTGACAAACTTTTTGAAATTTTATTCGGCGGAAATTATGGAAAGTCAGTTTATCCCGCATCTTTTTGTACATACATGGAGTTTGGCCTTGGAAATGCACTACTATCTATTGTGGGGTGTGGCTACTTGGTTTTTAGCGAGTAAATCGGTTGGACAATTTCATGGAATGATTTTCTTTATCATCTGCCTTATTCTTCATTAGTTTTCTTTCGATGTTTATAAAGACATCTCTTCAAACTTCTGTGATCTACTTTTCAAGCTTTACTCATATTTTTCCGTTCTGTTGGCAGTGTTCTCGCTACAGTTTCAGGCATAAGTGACTTGAGGGCACCTTTCCGAAAAATGGAACAGGCGCTTGATTTGACCTTCTATCTATTTGGTGTTAGCTTTTGGAGCTTGCTGTTACTGACATTTCTTCTGAAATTTGACAATTTATTAACCTATCTATTTGGTCTTTTTCCACAGTCTTTTCATTAGTGATGATTCTAGCAACGCGTGTGTTACACGAGAAAACACCACATCTTGATGAGCCGCCCGTTATCACATTTATTGCAGATACGAGCTATGGTGTATATTTGTTCCATTGGCCATTCTATATCATTTTTTCTCAATTGTTGAACAATGGTTTGGCAGTGCTTTTGACCACCATTCTCTCCTTTTGCTTTTGCTGCGGCTCTTCTACCTTTTGGAGCTGACTTTTAGCTGGTAAACCACCTAAAGTATTTGGCTTGAAAATGGATATCAAACAAATCACAATGCCCGCATTTTATAGTTTAATTCCCTTTGACGTTAGTTGCTTTGATCATCATCATAACGGCTCCTAAAATTGGTGCTTTTGAAGAAAATCTCTTGACAAATGGCTTAGTTCAGGCTGATAATAAAATGCAAATTACTCGTACACAAGTTGATAATGCGACTGCGAGTCAATACAATGTAGCAAAAGGTACGACAGTCATCGGAGATTCTGTCGCCTTGAGGGCAAGTGCATGGCTTAAACAAGCTATGCCAGAAATTCAAGTGGATGCTGCTGTCAGCCGTAATTTGTCGTCTGGTTTGGAAGTTTATCAAACAGCTATTGCAAATAAAAATTTTACTAGAGAATGTGGTAGTTGCTCCCTGGTACAAATACTGTAGAAAACTATGAAGCATTGCTCAATCAAATAGTGGCAAAGCTACCGAAAGGTCATCGTTTGATTTTAGTTACGCCTTATGATGGACGCACTGCACATAATGGGGGCTAGTATTGCTGTAAAAACGCGGCAGTATGGAAATTAGAATTGGCTAAAAAGTATGATTATGTTTTTGTAGTGATTGTATAAGACGGCAATTCAGCATCCCGAAATTTGTATGGTACAGATTATGTACACTTTGGTGCAGAGTCCACGACCATCACCAAAGGTGGGGAACTATATACCAAAACAATCAAACAAACGATTGATGAGGGCAACGAAAAAGGGAAGTGTAAAGAAGTAGCTTTATATTTTGAATAACAGTCGAAACTCTGTGAATGGATTTAGTGTTCATAGAGTTTTTCATATAAATATTATTATTTGAGTATTTTACAGCAAAAATGAAGGTCTAAATTAAGAAAGCGCTTTTATCGATTGCTGTATTTCAACAAATTTCAGAGAAAGTATGTGAAATAAATATTTTATATTTATTGTTTCATTAATATAGATTATAAAAACGTGATTAGAACGGCGTTTTTAAAAAGGTTTTCACAAAATAAAATAAAAGATTGTGAATTTTAAGTGAAAAGTGTTACAATATCAGGAAAATAGAGGTATAATAATCTTGTGAAAAATTAACAAGGGTCTAAAATCCTCAAGAACCATTGGAGGAAGATATGGCTGATAAAACTGTAGAAAAGAAGACAAAGTCTTAGCTGCAGCAAAACACGTGGATGAACTTGTTCAAAAGGGTCTTGTTGCGCTTGAGGAAATGCGTAAATTAGATCAAGAACAAGTTGATTATATCAGTTGCGAAAGCTTCTGTTGCTGCGCTTGATGCACATGGTCAACTGGCTTTACATGCTCTAGAAGAAACTGGGCGTGGTGTTTTTGAAGACAAAGCAACCAAAAATCTCTTTGCTTGTGAACATGTGGTAAACAATATGCGCCATACCAAAAACTGTTGGAATCATTGATGAAGATGACGTAACTGGTTTTGACACAGTATTGCAGAACTGGTCGGCGTTGTCTGTGGGATCACACGACAACAAACCCAACTTCAACAGCAATTTTCAACATCATTTCTTTGAAAACGCGTAATCCTATTATCTTTGCTTTCCACCCATCAGCTCAAGAATCATCTGCTCATGCGGCACAAATCGTGCGTGATGCAGCGATTGCAGCAGGTGCTCCTGAAAAATTGTGTACAGTGGATTACTCAACCATCAATGGAAGCTATCTTCAGCACTGATGAACCACGAAGGATTGCAACAATCCTTGCAACTGGTGGAAATGCGATGGTGAAAGCTGCTTACTCATGTGGGAAACCGGCTCTTGGAGTTGGTGCCGGAAATGTACCAGCTTATGTCGAAAAAATCAGCTAATATCCGCCAAGCAGCCTCATGATATTGTGATGTCTAAATCATTTGATAACTGAATGGTCAAAGCTTCTGAGCAAGCTGTTATCATTGATAAAGAAGTCTACAATGAGTTTCTTGAAGAATTTGAAATCTTATCACACTTACTTTGCTAATAAGAAAGAAAAAGCTCTTTTGAAGATTTCTGCTTTGGTGTGAAAGCCAACAGCAAAATTGGCAGGTGCTAAATTAAATCCAGATATTGTTGGTAAATCAGCTGTTTGGATTGTGGAGCAAGCAGGTTTCTCTGTACCAGAAGATACAAATATTTTGGCTGCAGAATGTAAGGAAGTTGGCGAAAAAGAACCGTTGACACGTGAAAAATTTATCACCAGTCATCGCTGTTTTGAAATCAGAATCTCGTGAAGATGGCATTAACAAGGCTCGTCAAATGGTTGAATTCCATGGACTTGGTCACTCAGCGGCTATTCATACAGCAGATGAAGAATTGACAAAAGAATTTGGTAAAGCTGTAAAAAGGATTCGTGTGGATTTGCAATTCACCTTTTCTACTCTCGGTGGTATCGAGGACGTTTACAATGCATTTTTACCTTCATTAACATTAGGATGTGGCTCTTATGGACGCAACTCTGTTGGTGATAATGTCAGTGCTGTAAATCTCTTGAATATCAAAAAGTAGGAAGACGTAATAATAATATGCAATGGTTTAAAGTTCCTTCAAAAACATACTTCGAACGCAATCTCAATTCAATATTCACAAAAATGCGTGATGTAGAGCGTGTCATGATTGTCACAGACCACTCAATGGTTGAATTAGGATTCCTGACCGCATTATTGAGCAGTTAGAACTTCGTCGCAATAAAGTAACCTATCAAAGTCTTTGCAGAGGTTGAACCAGATCCAGATATTTCGACCGTAATGAAGGGAACAGATTTGATGCGTACCTTCAAAACCGGATACAATTATTGCTTTGGGTGGTGGTTCACCAATGGATGCGGCAAAAGTTATGTGGCTTTTCTATGAAACTAACCAGAAGTAGACTTCATGACCTTGTTCAAAAATTCATGGATATTCGTAAACGCTTCAAGTTCCCTCAACTTGGCAGAAAAACGAAATTTATCGGTATTCCGACAACTTCAGGTACAGGTTCAGAAGTTACTCCATTTGCTGTTATCTCTGATAAAGCTAATAACCGTGAAATACCCAATGTGCAGACTATTCATTGACACCGACAGTTGCCATTGTTGATCCTGCGCTGGTATTGACTGTTCCAGGATTTATCGCAGCTGATACTGGTATGGACGTATTGACACATGCGACAGAAGCCTATGTTTCTCAAAATGGCAAAATGACTTTACAGACGGTTTGGCATTGCAAGCGATTAAATTAGTTTTGAACATCTTGAAAATTCTGTGAAGAATGCTGATTTCCACCTCGTGAAAAAGATGCACAATGCTTCAACTATGGCGGGTATGGCGTTTGCCAATGCTTTCCTTGGAATTTCACCAATGGCTCACAAGATTGGTGCACAATTCCATACAATTCATGGTCGGACAAATGCCATCCTGTTGCTGCATGTTATTCGCTATAATGGTACTCGCCCTGCCAAAGCAGCTACATGGCCTATACAACTACTACCGTGCTGATGAAAAATACCAAGATATTGCTAAATTGTTCGGTCTCCAGCTTCTACTCCAGAAGAAGCCGTTGAATCATATGCCAAAGCGGTTTACGAACTTGGTGACGTGTAGGAATTAAAATGAACTTCCGTGATCAAGGAATCGATGAGAAAGAATGAAAGAACATTCTCGTGAGTTAGCATTCTTAGCTTATGAAGATCAGTGTTCATCAGCGAATCCTCGTCTTCCATGGTGCTGATCATATGCAAGAAATTATTGAAGATGCATATTATGGATACAAAGAACGTCCAGGACGTCGGAAATAAGTTGCTTATCAGTCATGCCTCCTTACAGTAGGGAGGTTTTTCAATTGTTGAAGAGTATTTCTTCCGCTTATCGTAGAATAGGACCCTCAAATGTTAGATTCTATGTCTAACTATTTGAGGTGTGTGTTGGAAAACTACTTTCAGAATTTAAGAAAAAGTAACCGTTTACAGAAATTAAAACCTAAAAATCGGATTTCGTTGAAAGCACTTTACAGCTATAATAGCAGTGGAGATTGAAAGCGCTTTAAAAATCAATCTACAATAGTAAAGGAGAAGGCTGTCTGGCAAAAATGACAAAAGACGAGCTGATTGCCAAAATAAAAAGATGGCATTGTGTTTCCTGTCAAGCTCTGCCACATGAACCGCTTTATACTGATGCAGGTGGGGTTATTCTCTTTAGTGAAAGCGGCTGAACAAGGAGGCGCTATTGGTATCTCGAGCGAATAGCGTGCGGATATTACAGAAATTAAAGAGGTCACTTCGCTACCCATTATTGGTATGATCAAGGAGATTATCCACCTCAAGAGCCATTTATTACCGCAACGATGCGAGAAATTGATGAACTGGCAGCTCTTTGATATTGAAGTGATTGCTTTTGATTGTACAAAGGAGCGTTTTGATGGTTTAAAGATTGTGGATTTCATCAAGCAAGTGAAGGAGAAATATCCTCATCAATTGTTCATGGCAGATGTGAGCACCTTTCGAAGAGGGAACTGCTGCGTAGAAGTGTGTGACTTTAGTAGGACAACTTTGTCGGGCTACACTATAGTTTTGCAATGAGGGCTGGATTTTGATTTGATAAAAACTTATGTGATGCAGGTTTGGATGTTATGCAGGAAGGAAAAATTCTATTATCCAAGTGAAGCCAAAACGATTCATGACTTAGGTGTTAGAGGAATTGTAGTAGGTGGTGCCATTACGCGTCCAAAAAGAAATTACAGAGCGTTTTGTTGCAGCAGTAAGTGAAAAGTAGAGAACAATTTTATCCTAAAAGGATGACAATAAAAGGAGAAACAATATGAGGATGAAGAAAAATACTTTTGTTCGTTAGTTGCAGGAGCTGCACTTTTATCTTGGCAGCATGTGGAAATTCAGGTGGTTCAAAGAAGTCATGCTGACCTAGGCAGTTCTTCTGGTAAAAACGGAGATTACGGTGGGCATTTCGGTTTTCACGCAAGTAAAAGCAAGCTGATGGTGTTGGCACTTATGAAAAAGAGATTATTAAGGCATTTGAAAAAGCTAATCCAGATATTAAGGTGAAATTGAAACGATCGACTTTGAAATCGGGGCCAGAAAAATTACAACTGCGATTGAAGTAGGAACAGCACCAGATGTCCTCTTTGATGCACCTGGACGGATCATTCAATATGGTAAAAATGGAAAATTGGCGGATTTGAACGATCTCTTTACAAAATGATTTTGTCAAAGATGTCAATAACAATCAAATCATTCAGGCTAGCAAAGCTGGTGACAAAGCTTATATGTATCCAATTAGCTCTGCACCATTTTACATGGCATTGAACAAGAAAATGCTGAAAGAAGCTGGTGTGTTAGACCTTGTTAAAGAGGGCTGGACAACTGCTGACTTTGAAAAGTATTAAAAGCATTGAAAGCTAAAGGGTATACTCCTGCCTCGCTCTTCAGTAATGGCTCGCGGTGACCAGGAACACGTGCTTTCATTGCTAATTTGTATGAGATGTGTTACAGATGATAGCGACAAACAATGCAACAGATAGTCCAAACTTTGTCAAAGGCCAACGAAAGCAGTTAGTTGATTAAAGATGGTTTGATGACAAACGGCTCTCAATTCGATGGTGGAGCAGATATCTCCAAAACTTTGCAAATGGGCAAACTTCTTATACTGTTCTTTGGGCACTGCGCAAAAAGGCATCCAAGCTAAACCTCGAAAGCCAGTGGCGTCGAAGTTGTGGAAGTGCCATTCCATCGAGTAACGGAAAACCAGCTTTGGAATACATGTAAATGGTTTGGTATCTTTCACAATAAAAGATAAAAGAAAGAAGCTGCTAAAAAGTTTGTCAAATTTACGGATGATAAAAAGTGAAGCCAAAATGTTGTTCATAGGTGCTTTTCCCTGGTCCGTTCCTCGTCGAAAATTATAAATGACAAACGGATGGATCACTATGGACAAAATATTATTCACCATATTACAACACGATTGATGGATTTGCAGAAATGAGAACACTCTGGTTCCAATGTTGCAATCTGTTTCCATGAGATGAAAAAGTTGAATCTGCTTTGAAAGACCTTTATAGAAAAAGCAAATAAAACCATTAAAAAGTATAAATAATGTAACGATTTCCCTTTTTCTGTTGTTGGTTCTATAAAATAGGAAAAGGGAATTTTTATCAAAAAGAGGAGGTCAGTATCTCCTCTAGCTAAAATGAGGTGTTGAATGTGAAAAGTGAATAAAATAAGAATGAGAAACGGTGATTTCTATGTTTTTGGCAATCCAGTTCTATTATTCTTTATTGTCTTTGTATTGGCACCGATGATGATGGGATTTGTAACGAGCTCTTTAATTATTCTATGACTTCCTATTCGTTTGGATTGGACAATTACTCACGAATGTTTAAAGATCCAGCCCTTATTAAATCTCTCATTAATACGGTGATTATCGTTATTGGTTCAGTACCAATTGTTGTTCTGTTCTCTTTTGTTTGTGACTTCTCAAACCTATAGTCAGAATGCGATTGCACGGTCATTTTATCGGTTCGTCTTCTTCCTGCCGGTAGTAACAGGGAGGTGAGCTGTAACGGTTGTATGGAAATGGATTTACGACCCGCTGTCAGGATTTTTGAATTTCGTACTGAAAGTCGGGACAGTGTTATCAACCAGAATATTTCTTGGCTAGAGATAAACATAGGGCATTGATGGCGATTATTGTGATTTTGTTGATGCATCTTCTGTCGGACAGCCTATTATCTCTATATTGCTGCTATGGGAAACATTGACAATTCATTGGTCGAGCTGCGCGTGTTGACGGAGCGACAGAGCTGCAAGTTTTGAAGATTAAATGGCCAAGTCTCTTGCCACAACTCTGTATTATGCGATCATTACAACAATCAATTCCTTCCAAATGTTTTGCCTTGATTCAGCTGTTGACATCCGGAGGTCCAAACTATTCAACCAGTACATTGATGTATTACCTGTATGAAAAAGCTCAAGTTATCTGAATATGGTTATGCTAATACCATGGGAGTATTTTCTTTAGCAGTATGATTGCTTTGATTAGCTTTGCCCTAATCTAAGATTCTTGAAATGATGTCAGAATATTAAAGAAAGGAGAGACAAGATGAAAGCAGAAAATCAGTGCCTTTTACGGTTATTTCAACGATTATTCTATTGGTGTTGACTGTTCTCTTTGTTTCTCCTTTCTATTGATTTTTGACTGGAGCCTTTTAAGTCTCAACCAGACACGATTGTCATTCCACCTCAATGGTGGCCTAAAATGCCAACATTAGAAAATTTTCCAACAGCTGATGGTGCAAAACCCAGCCCTGCAATGGATGTGGAATAGTGTCTTTTTATCTCGCCAGCGACCATGTTTTTGGTCTGCGTATGACATCTTCCTTAGCAGGTTATGTTTTAGCGAAGAAACGCTTTCTTTATGGTCAACGAATCCTTTTGCAACTTTTTATCGCGGCTATGGCTCTGCCTAAACAAGTGAGTACTGGTCTCTTTGGTCCGTATTGTCAACTTTTATGGGAATTCATGATACACTAGCTGCAGTTATTTCGCTCTTGTCGGTTGGCCTTTTGGGGTTTTCTCCTGAAGCAATTTAGTGAAAGTATCCCAACGGAATTATTTAGAACTCAGCTAAGATTGATGGCTGGTGAGATTCGGACATTTTGGAATGTTGCTTTTCCGATTTGAAACCAGGCTGCTGCCCTTGCCATTTTTACCCTATCAAATACGCGGAAATGATTACTTTATGCATCCGGTCAGTTGACATCACGGCAGAATCTAACGATTTCACTTGGAGTGCAATGATGCAAGCTCGAAATGTCACAGAATTCATGGTTTGATTACGGCCGGTGCTGCGATGGCAGCTGTTCCGATTGTAGCTGTCCTTCTATTCCAAAAATCCTTCACACAAGGTATTACCATGGAGCTGAGAAAGGATAAGGAGGAAAACGAATGATTTTCGATGAATTGAAAATCTGCCTATTACAAAGGTATCTCAAGCATTTGATCGTCTAGTTGATTATCTCTTAACTCACGATGTAAACGATTATGGATTCGGGACGGTATGAGGATTGACGGAGAAAAAGTATTTCTGTTTTGTAGGAAAATGAATTGTGTTCTGACGACAGATGAATTTGAATTTTCATCACCATTATCTGGACTTGCATTTGCTTTTGCAGGCATGAAATCATCTGATATGGCAACAGGGTAAAAGAAGTGAGAAAACCGTGTGATAAAAAGAAGGACATTGGCTTTTGTGACTTTGTGAGCAATCTCTTCCATTTTCATTTTGGATAAACAGAATTTTGTTCTATGACCCAATGAGTCTATCATCTAATAGACTTGCTGGAAAAGGTAAGAAGGTCAAAAATATGTCGTCAAAGTTTTTGCTCAACGATTGAAATAATTGATTAGGAGGTAGAACCATGGAAAAGAGAGGTTCTCAGTTAATACGAAGTCTATTTGATACAGATAATTTCTTTATGAGTATGTGAGAAAATATTAGATCAGTTGCTGTGAATCCCATCTTCTTTTGACGTGTCTGCCGATTGTCGATCGATTGACATTGCCAAAAGTTAGCTCATATCAGACCCTTGTTTGAAATCAAAAGGTGCACGTCGTGTAAAAGTCACAGCGGTATATATACAGGCTTTTCGGAAAAGTTGGAAAGTCAGTTTAAAAACTTGGGTTTGCTGAAGACACTGCTAGTTGTAGGAATCAGTCTATTTGACCTTGTGCTTTTTGGAGGCAGGAAACAATGCCATTTCAATCTGCAAAAGTAAACGTATCTAAGTGCCATTATTTTACTTAGTTTGCTGTTTTTATGCATCTATCCTTTGACAGCTAAGTTTGAAAATGACGGTAAAAGAATCTCTACAAAACAGGACTGATCATGGTGAGCTTTCGCATTTTCGTGGTTCTTTTTGATGATAGCTCATTAGGCTGTAATCGTCTTTTTCTCTCTAGTTCAGGATTTATATTGCTGCGTGAGGCTTTTACTCTTTTGTATTAATCGGGTTTGCAGCCCCAGGATTTTTGAAGTACCTAATATGGAAACTATTTTTAATAAGTATAAAACAGATAAAACCAATTAACTTGGAGAATAAAAATAGTGAGAGATTTAAAATATGAAGGGGCTCATTCCGGCCTTCTATGCTTGCTATGATAATCAAGGCGAGATTAGTCTCGCAACGTGTGCTGAACTGGTAGAATATTTTCTTCGTCAAAGGAGTTCAAGATTGTATGTCAATGGTTATCTCGAATGTATCTACCAAAAGTGTTAGCTGATAGAAAATTGATTTTGGAAGAAGCTAATGGCAGTGGCAGAAAGGGAAATTAATCTATTATTGCCCGTCGCTTGCAACAACACCAAGGATAGTATGGAGTTGGCACGCCATGCAGAAAGCTTTGGGAGTGGATGCTATTGCAACTATACCACCGATTTATTTTCGTTTGCCAGAATACTGATTGCTCAATATTGAACGCTATTAGCGCAGCTGCCCCACATACAGACTTTGTGATCTACAATATTCCGCAGTTGGCAGTGTAGCTCTGACAAGTTTACATCATGAAATGCTCAAAAATGAACGTGTGATTGGCATGAAGAATTCTTCGATGCCTGTCCAAGACATTCAAATCTTTGAGCACTTGGTGGGGAAGATCCCGTCTTTAATGGGCCAGATGAACAATTTCTAGGGCGGTCGCCTGATCGGGAGCAAGAGCAGGCATCGGCGGAAATATGGGGCTGCTAGAACTTTTCTTAAAGCTCAACCAATTGATTGCCGACAAGGAATTGAGAGAGCAAAAGAATTACAATTTACCATCAACACTGTATCGGAAAATTAACTGCTACACATGGAAATATGGTATTCTGTCATCAAGGAAGTCTGAAAATCAATGAAAGTTAAACATTGGTTCTTGTTCGTGCCCGTTAACACCAGTGACAGACACAGATCGTCCGATTGTAGAAGAAGCAGCCTCGCTTGATTCTGTGTAGCTAAGGAAACGTTCTTGCAATAAAAAGAGGTGGATTATGGGAAATATATTGCCATAGATATTGGTGGAACAAAATCTAAATATGGTCTGATTGATGATATCTGACACCTTGCCAGGCGCAGGAATCCCAACAGAGGCTCAAGGGCGGTCAGGAAATTTTACACAAGGTAAAGGGAATTGCAGCGTTATCCCCAGAACAAATTCGTAGTTAAGGGTTTGTATTCCTCGGCCGGAATGGTCGATCCAGATAAGGGAGAAAATCTTTTATGCTGCCTCAGATTCCAAATTATGCTGGTACTCAGTTCAAGAAAGTGGTAGAAAAACATTTGCTGTTCCTTGTGAGATTGAAAAACGATGTCAATTGTGCTGGCTTAGCGGAAGTCATGTCCGATGGAAAGGGCAATGAATATTGCGATCGGTTTGACGATTGGGACGGGTATCGGCGGTTGTTTGCTGGTGATGGTCAGGTTTTTCATGGTTTTAGTAATTCAGCCAGTGAAGTCGAGTTGTGTGCTATCACATGATGCATCCCAAGATGTGGCTTCAACGACTGCCTTGGTCAATTATGTAGCAGAACTTCGACGAAGCACCTGCTATGTGGAATGGACGGCGCATTTCTCAGGAAGCAACAGAAGGAAATGCACGCTGTATCAAAGGCATTGACCGCATGGGTTAACATTATTTGGGACAAGGGATTGAATATTTGCTGCGTAGTCAATCCAGAAGTGGTGATTTTGGTGGTGGTATTATGGGTCAAGAGGCGATCCTCCGCCTCGAATTGAAGCGCTGAAATCTTGTTTTGGTACAGTATCGCTGAAAAGACCAAACTTGCTTTTGCTCACCATCAAAATGCAGCTGGTATGTTTTGGAGCTTATTATCACTTTAAAAATAAGCATCCTTAACGGAAACTTCCTGATAATGAAAACACGAGCAAATCCTTGTGAGGAGCTGCTCGTTTTGCTTTGATGTATCATCGATGCGCCTATATCAGCCTATTTACTTTTGATTTTTCCCAAAAAGCTGTTGAATATTTTTCTTTTCTTTCTCGGTCAATTTCAAGAAAAGGCACAAAGGAGGTCAATCATCATGGAAGATATTCAGCTGAAATGCGTAAAATATATTCTGGGCTTTGTTTTGAGTAAGACGGTGATGATTTCGTAAAGGTTTCTTTGACTTTGTTGGAGTGACCTGTTACAACACTGTTTTGGCCCCCATTGTTTGAGCATCAATGAGACTATTGATGAGGATTTAGTTCCTCCGACAAAGAAAATCCAATAACCAAGCAATTTTCCGTCTAAGATGACTCGTTGTCAAGTAAACCCCATCTTGATCTGTCAAAGGTTTACAGATAACACCAAGTCCGCATGAACTGCAATTGTCATGCGCGACAAGAGACCAGAGCTTCCAGTTCCAAAGAAATAGACGCGGTTAGCTACTCGATGAGATTAGCAACGCGCAGTAGCTTTGTCTTCATCAATCAATTCTTTCAGTTTGTTGCTGAATTTGAGTATAATTTCGTAGAACTCTACGAGATAGGTCGTTTTGTAAAATGTTCTGTTTGCCCAATACTACCTTGCAAATTGGTGAATATATTGAAAATTAAACTTCTATAGCCTTTTAAATCCGCATGCCGAGCGAGTCAATGCTGCTTGGGAGATGTAGAGAGCTTTCGCAACTTTTTGAGGAAAGATCGTCGTAGATACTTAGAAGGGTTTAAAAAGTAGTTTGCAATCCGCTTTTTCTAACTCAGTCATACTATCAAAATGGCTTAACCGCCATGATACGCTTGCGTATTGTATAAACACTATCTCCATTGCATTACTATATAACAATTTGTTACTGATAGTTATATTATAACATGCTTTTTAAGATGAGGCTGGATTGGAATTGTAATTTAGTGAAATATTTTATCATGGTGTAAACCCAAATTAATGATATAATAAATGTAAGCGTATAAATGAGGAGGTTGATTTAAAAATTAAAGTATGATCTTGTTCCAACGACTAATAAAAACTATTTGACATTCAATTTCACAAAAGAAAATTTAAATGGGGATTGAAAGTATAATAATAAAGCTAAATCTTCTACTGGACTTTTCCAATTATAGTCTGTCGTCATCTACTGGAAGGTTGCATAAAGACAAATTTCTAATTTCTCATAATAGGTAAAATTTTCATTGTCAATGACAATATCGAGATGTCGTTGCTGAATTGCTCCTGATAGCTTAAATTGTTTTAGTTGTTGCCGTGAATAAGCCGCTCGAATAACATAATCGCTACTATCAGTCGATTTTCAAAAATCATATGATACAAGGAGAAGGGAGCGGCTTCTAATGAATAACCTCTTTTGCTAGGGAAAAGAAAAATTTACTTAGTGAGGAGGCCGAGTGCATTGTCCCCTATACAAATGTAGTCGCATCAGTAGCTACTACATTCAAGGTAGCTGTAGAGGTTTTATATGGCGCTGTTCTTCAATAGTTGGCAAACCTTCAAAAATCAGTAATCTTTTTGTTTCTCCTGGAATAAACGCAACAACAGGGATATTATACTCGAATTGTTGATTGAATTGTTTCACTTTTGGTGAAGGCTCAACTTGTCATATGGGTTTTGGGGGTACTAATTATGGCAGGCAATTAACTGGCTTGTTTTAGTCCCTGTATTTTTGGGACGACTGATTTTGAGATGTGCGAGTGGGATGCATTCAAAACAATTTTGAAAAATGATTTGATAATATTACGATCTCAGAATCAGTAATGCCATCATCAATCCGCAGGGCAACAATTCGAGTTTTTAATCCATCAATTCCGAAGCTATCTAAAACTTGACGATTAATGTCTACAAAGGTATGGAAATAGAATGTTCCGACATTCTTGAAGCAGTGACGTATTTTATTCGATTGGTCTGTTTTCTTCAAGAAGATTAATAGATGTGGAAAAGCAAATGAGAAACCTGCCTTTTTATAACTCTATCCACTGTTTGCTGTCTGCTAAATTGTTGGTGTATAGGGAAAAGCCTCAAAAGGAGGCTAAACGTCTGGTCAGTTGTATATTGCATTGATTCGCCTCGTCCACACCCAAAGAACCAGGTGATCACAAAGCCAGCTGACGAGGCACCACATTGCAAGTAATTGGATTTGTAAAAGCAGTACTAACAAACCAAATAAAGCCCGATACCCTTGAGTGACAGTACCTAAGTGGAATAATACAGCAAGATAGCTACACCAGCCAGAACCAAGACATGCTGTGATAAATGGCTTCCCAAGAGGTAGAGGACAGCGTACATTAGCGGTTCACCAATTCCTAGTATTCCAACTGGTAAAGAGTCGCGCGTAATTTGTTTTTAATTTTTGTTTTTCGTTTTCAGATAAAGAGCAAGACCTGCCCCCACTCTGTCCGCCCCCAGCTGTCATTAAAATTGGAAGCAGATAGTTAATCCCCTGAGGTTGGTCCAGATGGATTGTTGAGGAGAACATGGATGAGGGGTGAGTGCTTGGTGTGTCCTACTGAAACAAGAGGTAAAAATCCTGCTGATAAGAGATAACCCGAAGGACACCTAATTTTTTCATGGAAGAAGTTTAAAGTAGTAAAATATTTCCTGCAATCAACTCACCAAGTGGTTGAATGATCAGCAAAGCTACCACCAATAATGACCGTCAGCAGTGGTGTGAGAAATGTATCAAGAGAAATCTGGCTAAATTTCTCTGATGGTGCGTTCTAAACTAAGCAAAATAAAATACCACCAAATAAAAGCTAATAACCCACCGATTCGGGTTTGAATAAGCTGATTACAAGAGGGAAGTATCCCTTTGTTAGTAATGGCATAGAGGGAACACTTTCATACATAGCGCCAGCACTGCACCTTAAAATGGGCTACCTTTTAAATTCTTTGCAGCAGTCTATGCCAACAAAGATTGGTAGAAATCGTAAATAATCCCCAACTCATTGTCCGAATACATTGATACCACCATGCCATGGCAAAGGTATTTCCCGTTGAAACATTGATGATGTTGGTGATGCCATTAATCATTCCTGCAGCGATGATTCCGGTAATAAAGGGATGAAAATATTGGCTATTTTTGCAAAAAGCGTTGTAGTGGTTTGGTCAGCGCTTTTGCTTATTAGCACTTTTATTGATTTTGGTGAGATTTTCAACATCGATAGTTTCTGTCTATGCTTCCTGAGAGGAAGATGAGAGAGTTCCGCAAATGCTTGAGCTACTTTTTAGTAATAATGCCAGGCCCAAAAATAATCTGCAAAAGTATCCGCTTCTACAACGCCTAAAACGCCATCAATTTTTCTTTAATTTTTCAATGTTAGCCAACTAGGGTTTTTAAGTCCTAGTCTTAACTGAGTCATGCAGTTGGCATTACTTTTTATATTATTGATCCGCCACATTGTTAAAAAGTTCAGCTTGCTACTTGTTCAACATTCATGAGTATTCTCCTTTTCTGTAATAGAGTCTCAATAGACAGCGCAATGTTTTGGTAGATTTTCTGGCAACATATTTTCCGCTTGCTCTGTAGTTAAATGACCTAATTCGCATCAAAAATAGCAAGTTTTTACGTTTCCTTTTCGCTTTTTCAAATATATCTCTTGCTTCCTGTGAGTTGGCACCGGTTTGTTTTCTGAATAATTTCCTGGGCTCTTTCCACAAGTTTTTCATTTGTTGGTCTCCACATCAACCATATAACCTTTTATATATTTTACCAAGACGGATCATGCTAGTAGTAGAAATCATATTTAAAATTAATTTTTGTGCAGTTCCTGCTTTTCATTCTACTTGATCCAGTGATTACTTCCGGACCGACTAAAACCTCTATGGGATAATCTGAAATAGTAGAAATTTCGGCATTTTACACAGGAGATGGAACCTGTTTGGGCATTTTGCTTATGGGCTACTTGAGTGCTGCTGTTACATAAGGTGTCCGACCTGAAGCTGTTAATCCGATAACCATATCTTTATCTCGATAATTTTGAGCTTACTTAAGTCTCATTTTAGCTGCTTTGCCTATCATCTTCTGCTCCTTCTTGAGCAAGGTGAATAGCTCTGTTTTCCTCCTGCTATAATCCCTTGAACTAAGTCAGCTTCTACTCCATAAGTAGGCGGACATTCCTGAAGCATCTAAAATTCCTAAACGTCCAGATGTCCCAGCTCCTACATAAATGATTCTACCTCCTTGCTGCAATTGAGAAATAGTAGCATCAATTAAGCTATTAATTGCCGGTAGGGCTTGTGCTACTGCTAAAGGTACTTTTTGATCCTCTCGATTGATATAAGATGTAATCTGTTTGGTGGTCATTTTTCAATCTCGAACGAATCAGGATTTGCTTGTTCAGTATTGAGCTGGTCAATATCCATTTATAAGCTCCTTTCATTTTTGTAAACGCTTACTTCAATCATATTATAAAACAAAAAAGTTATAAAATTTCAATATTTATCTAAAAATGTAAAATAGTAACAAAGGAAGTGAAATTATATGGCGATCATACTAATCAAATAAGCGGTTTAACAAAAGCAGAACAAAAGTTGTTAAACTATATGAGAAAAAGAACCTCTTGCACATTGAAGAATTAACTATCCGGAATTTAGCAGAACAAGCAGAAGTGTCAACTGCTACAGTGAGTAGATTGGCGAAAAATTCGGCTATTCAAATTTTGCTAAGTTTAAATTAGAATTATCAAAAACCAAGTATGATAATTTGTATAATGGTAGTATTCTGTCCAATGATAGTTTGAGTGATTTAGTGCTAAAATTAGCAAGTTCTTACACAGAATCAATCAAGCAGACAGTGGAGCTTCTAAAAATCGAAGAGCTGGAACAAGCGAGTACTTTACTAAATCAAGCAAGTAAAAATTTATCTGTTTGGGGTAGGTGCATCTGGAACAGTATGTAGTGATTTTTATTATAAGTTAAATAGGATTGGAAAAACTGTGTGATGTCCAGGATAGTCATGTTCAAATGGCCAGTATTGCTTCAGCAAAGTAGTAAAGATTTAGTAATTGGAATAAGCTATAGTGGATTGACAAAGGAGGTTGTTGCTCCACTACAATTTGCAAAAACAAAGAGTATTCACGATTGCCATTACAGGTGTTGGGCTAAATCCGCTGACGCAGTTAGGGGATCTTGTATTTCGGTCCCAAACATGAACAAAGAGGTGAGAGTGGGAGCTATTGACTCTAGAAACAATACTTTATTTTTAACAGACCTGCTGTATCTTGCTAAGGGATTCAAAAGGATAGTGAGCAGTTAGGAAGGTTATTAGAAGATACACAATTATTAACCAAGTCTTTGAAATATTAGACGATAATTAGGTTATTTGTGCCATCATTGTAAAAAGATTGTTATTGATGGATGCATTAAGATATAAAAATTACTGAAGGAATAATTGTTTTTGACATTAGAGAATCTAGGGTAAAATCTTAGATTCTTTATTTTTAACTAAAATAAGTAAGAAGAGGGCTAAAATATTTGACTATTCAGATAGTCGAATATTTTTAAGTTGTGCTATGATGCCGTATTTTTGAGTAAGTGGTTGTGATGGAGAATTAACGAAGCTTTTCAGAAATGATACAAGCAGATGAAAATGCTAAAAGAAATAAGGCTGGTCTAACAAATGGTAGTGTTTCGTGTAAAATAATTCTTGTTTGCAAAAGAAAAGGAATAAAACTCTGTGACGAATGGTTTGAAAATGTGTTATAATTTACACAAGTAAACGTTACAGCCATTGTATGATACAAAGGAGGTGCAAGATATGACGAACGCTACTCTTGAGCAAATGCAAGAAATTGAGCGAGCAGCAGACGAAGTGCTAGCTGGTTATCAACATCAGATTCGGGAGTTGCAAAACCAGCTGCCAGCGATTTGAAGCAACTAGGGCGAGCCTATGATGAAGAAAAACAACAGTTGCTTATTGAGTTAAAGGAACAATCTGAAAAGAGATTGCTAGCTTGACACAAGACTTGGAAAAACGAAACAAGAGAACGAAGAAAAAGTCCAAGCAGCTTTGGTCAAATAAAAGAGGCGTTACTGCAAATGATTGTAGACAGGGTGGTAGAAAATATGGCAATTAGTCAGATGCAGGAGTTGTCGCTGCTGTTGCAGAGAATTGTTGGATGAAATCCTTTCCTATCTGCAAAATCTCCAATCGGTTGAAATTCAGGATTTACAGGCAAAAGAGACCTGGAAAGTGCTTTTGAGAAAGAGTTGAGTGGAATCCTGATACATCTTTTCGGAACATCTTCAAGCTTTGACTCGGCGGCAGGAAAAACTCGCACGTATGATTGAAAACCTGCAAGCATTTGTTCCTAAGAAAAATGCTGGAATCATTGAAGGAAGCTCCGTTGGAAACAAGCTTTGTCAGTTTAGAACAGGTGGGACAAACGTGACGAAGAAGCGTTTCTTGCGGCGATTCAGCAACAATTTCAAGTGTTGGCAAGAGCACAAGAAGCCAAAGAAACGGTCAGTCGTAGAGGCGGAGTTGGAAAAATGGGCAAGTTTAGACGTTACTCCAGTAGCACTTAAGCAATTTAAACATCTTCGTGCGTTTGTGGGAACCATTCCAACTAGTGGAAACAATCAGTTCAATATTCGATTGCAGGATTATCCCAATCTGGAAGTTCGAGAGGTTTTTACTAGCAGTACAGAAAAAGGAATCCTTGTGTTATGCAAAGCAGAAATTGCTAAGGAGACCAAGCAGTTTTGATAGAACTTGGTTTCAAGCTGTTTGAATATGCTTTTGAGGAATTGCCAAAGGAGCGCTTGGTAGCATTACAAGCGATGATAAAAGAGCAAGAAGCACTCATAACTTCAACAAAAATACAACTGGCGTCTTCAAACGAAGAATTAAAAAACAACTCAAGTGTCAGTTGGATTATGTATATGAATTTAACTTCTCGTCAAGAAAGCAAGGAAGCTCTTGCTAGTACACAGAATTTAGCTGCCTTTAGAGGGCTGGATTGAGCAGGAGCAGATAGAAGATTTGAGAATGGGACTCAAGCAGCAATTTGGTGGTGCTGTCTTGCTTCAAATCCATGAAATGACGGCAGCTGATCGACAGCGCGTGCCAGACAAAACTCAAAACAATGCGCTGATTGGAGCCGTTTTGAATTGGTAACGGAAATGTATTCGCATGCCGAAGTACGAAGACAAAGATCCAACACCCGTTGTGTCGCTGTTTTATTTTATCTTTTTGCTATGATGGCAGCTGATATTGGCTATGGTTTTGTTGCTCTTTTGGTGGAACAAGTTGGGCTTTGAAGGCTCCTACATATCAAGCCAAATCTGGCTAGAATTTACGCTTTTTAGAATTTTTAGGAGTCGGTGTTGCACTCTGGGAGTCATCTACGGTTCATTCTTTGGTTTCAAATTGCCTTTTGCGATTGTTGATACTAGTACGGATGTGATCACCATTCTCTGTATTATGTCGGTCGTGATTGGGTTTATTACAGTCATGACAGGGCTTTACCTCAGTGTTTGCAAAACGAATATTCGCATGAAAGACTATGCGGAAGCCTCATAATTCAGGCTTTGCTTGGATGCTGATTCTCGTCGGCTGGCTTTATTAGCAGCGGGCCGATTATTCCCATCGCTTGCTGCTGCTGGTTTGATCGGACAATGGCTTGCTATTATAAATGCTGGGGGTATTGTACTCGTTTTCATTATCAGCGCTAAGAGTTTGAAAGGATTAGGGCCTGCATTGTTTAATTTATGACAATATCAGCAGTTATGTGGGCGACTTAGTGAGTTTCACGAGGACTTATGGCTTTGGGTCTTGCAGGTGCGAGTATTGGTTCGGCCTTTAACTTAATTGTTGAGTCTCTTTCCTCCTTTGCTCGCTTCAGTATTGGTATTGTGCTGTTGTTGCCTTCACAGTATCAATATGTTCTCTCTCCTTTTATCTAGGCTATGTACACGAGCACGTTTGATTTTGTTGAATTTTTGGAAAAATTCTACGATGGTGGTGGAAAAGCCTTTAAACCTTTTGAAACCAGCAGAGAAATATGTTCGCTACAAAAAGTAGTTCAGCGAAAATTGTTTTTAATTGCTCAGACAGAATTTTATACCATTGACAATTAGAACAATCAAACAAATAGTATTTACTATTAGAAATGGAGTTTATTTATGCAAGCTTTTCATCTTATTTTTCAACTTATGGCGGTGCCTTTTTCGCAGCACTAGGTGTGGTTCTGGCGATTTTTCTTAGTGGTATTGGTTCTGCGCGGAATGTCGGCTCGACTGGTCAGGCTGCAGCAGCATTGTTAAAAAGAACAGCCTGAGAAATTCTGTTAGCGCTTTGATTTTGCAGTTGTTGCCAGGTACGCAAGGTTTGTATGGTTTTTGTTATTGGAATTTTAATTTTCTTTAAAGTTCAACCCGAAATGGCTCTCCAAACAGGCTTGGCACTCTGCCGACTTCCAATCGGAATTGTTGGTTATTATTCTGCTAAATATCAAAGGAAATGTAGCGACAGCAGCATGCAGATTTTTGGCAAAACGTCCTGAAGACGTAATGAAAGGAGTAATCCTTGCTGCCATGGTCGAAACCTATGCTATCCTTGCCTTTGTTGTGTCTCTTTTAATGGTTTTGAATGTGAAATGAAAATGAGACAGTTTTTAGGGTCTTGAACCATCTGATTTCATAGAAGGAGGCAGATATGGGATTTGAATCTCAATTGAAGGGATTCGGTTTTAGAGCAGGCGCATGAAAATGGGCGACGGTTAGTAGCTAAAGCCCAAGAGACCCTTGATCGCGAAACTAAAGAACAAAAAGCACGGCTGAAACAAGAAAAATGCAACAACGTGAGCAAGAAGTAAAGTGTGTAAAACGTCAAGTACAGCGTGAAGTGCAGCAACTTGAAAATGAAAAACGTCAATCTGCTTTTGGCGACCAAGCAACGGATTTTGAAAGAATTATTTTGCAGGAGCTTATGAGCAGATGGCGGCTTGGTCGCTCAAACAAGAACAGGCTTTTTGGAGCAGATTTTAAAAAGTATCCTCAAGAAGAGCTGGTTTTGACATTTGGTTCACGAACATTTGGTAAATATTCAGCTGTTCAATTAGAACAATTGTTAGAGCGTTATCCGCAAGTGAAATTAGCTTCTTCAGTTGTGAGTGGAGAAGCGGGTTTTCTCCTTCGCGAGGGAATGTTGACGATAACTATCTCTACCGTTATTTGGTGGATTCTTTATGGCAGGGAGAGCTATCGGATTGTCTCAGGCTATTTTCCAAGATAAAGAAGAGTAAGGAGACTGTTCATGAACTGACAATACTTTCGCACAAGTTAATACGGAAATTAGTATTCATGAGAGTAGTTTCTTAGAGTCCTGCGCAATATGAGCAGTTGTTGCGAGCTTCAACTTCTGAAAGTCGCTCAGCAGCTTTGGAAAGGGACAGCATATAATCCGAATCATGAACAACTAACTGACTTAAATACGATTGAGAGATTTCTCATGAAGCATTTGTTTGCAGAGTATACATGGGCTTTTGAAGTCAGTCCAACATCTGCTTTGGTGGAGTTTTTCACGCTTAAATATACCTATCACAATCTTAAAGTGTTGCTTAAGCACAAGGCAACAGGCTTAAATTTAAAGCATCTGTTGATTCCTGTCGGGTCATATTCGTTAGACATGCTGGAGCAGCTGATTACAACTTTTCTGCGGAATACTGTCCCAAGTGATGGTGGATGAAATAGAAGCAACTTGGGCAGAATATCAGGATTACCAAGATGTGCGTGTTCTAGAAATCGGAATGGATCTAGCTTATTTCGCGCACTTAAAAAGGTTGGAATCTGAATTTGAAGATGAGCAGCTTAAGCAGTTGGGTGCGTTGACGATTGATTTTATAATATGCAATAACGGTGCAGCGTGCCATTCGTCACCAAAAACCACATAGTTTTATGACACAACTCTTATCTGATGATGGGTCTTTGACAAGTGCAGAATGGATTGAGTTAGCAGAAAAAGGCAACTAACGAACTGGTTTCTCTCAAGTAAACCCACTAGAATTTGATGAGAATTGCGTCTTATGAAGAAAAATGCATTTGGGGAAGCTGACAAATCTTGAACTGGAATGTTGTAGAGACTTGGTTCCGTTTAAACTCTTAGAGCAAGGACGATTTGAAACAAGTGGTCCACTTCCATTAGCTCGCTATTTATTGGGAAAAGAGCTAGAAGTGAAAAATCTTCGACTTATTTTGACCGGTTTGACAAATCAGCTTCCAGTAGAAATCATTAAAGAAAGGATGAGACCAATTTATAGTCAGTAAAAACTTATAAAATTGGTGTGGTAGGAAATCGTGATGCTATCTACCTTTTCGCCTGATTGGTTTTCAGACTTTTCCAGTCACAGGAGCAGCTGATGCTGTGAATGCTTTATGCAAACTGAGCCGAGAAAGATTTTGCCATTATTTAGTTTGACAGAGGATGGGCTGTAGAAATCCTGAAACATTGGCTTACTATGATAAGCAAGTATCGCCGGCGATTATTTTAATCCCGACTCATAAGGAATAATGGGATTAGGACGGGGACGCATTCGTGAGAATGTAGAAAAAGCAGTCGGACAAAAATATTTTTAAATTAGAAGGAGCAAGACTTGAGTCAAGGAAAGATTATAAAAGTTTCAGGTCCTTTTGGTGGTTGCTTCTGGAATGCAGGAAGCGAACATTCAGGATATTTTTGTCATGTAGGCAATTTCGGCTTGATTGGGGAGATCATCGAGATGCGTCAAGATGAGGCTTCTATTCAAGTATACGAAGAAACCTTTCTCGAGTCTGGGGCCAGGAGAACCAGTAGAAACAACAGGCAGTCCGTTATCGGTTGAGTTGGGGGCCAGGGGCTGATTTCGCAAATGTTTGATGGCATTCAACGTCCTTTGGCACGCTTTCAAATGGTGACATGAGTGATTTTCTGGTACGTGGAGTTCAGCTGCTCTAATTTGAATCAGTGAGACTAAGTGGGACTTTGTACCTTGTCTCAGCTGTCGGCGATGAAGTCAAGCTGGAGATATTCTGAGGCACCGTTCAAGAAACCGAGCTGGTAGTGCATCGTATTCTGGTACCGATTGGTGTTAGTGGTCGGCTGATCGGTTAGTGAAGCTGGTAGCTTCACGGTCGAGGAAGCAGTCTATGAAGTTGAGCGTGCGGATGGTTCTGTCTTTGTCGGTGAGTCTCATGCAGAGGTGGCCAGTCCGGAGGCCGTCCATTTGCTCAAAAAGCTAATCCCAGAGGAACCTTTGGTGACGGGTCAACGCGTGATTGATACCTTTCCCCAGTCACCAAGGGCGGGGCTGCTGCTGTTCCCTGGCCCATTTGGAGCTGGCAAGACCGTTGTTCAGCATCAGGTTGCCAAATTTGCTAATGTGGACATCGTGATTTTATGTTGGTTGTGGCGAGCGAGGAAATGAAATGACGGATGTCTTAAATGAATTTCCAGAGCTAATCGATCCAGTAACTGGTCAGTCAATTATGCAACGAACTGTTCTGATTGCGAACACATCCAACATGCCAGTTGCGCGCGTGAGGCTTCTATCTATACAGGAATTACAATTGCATAGAGTACTTCCGAGATAGGCTACTCTGTGGCCGTTATGGCAGATTCGACCTCGTTGGGCAGGCTCTGCGGGAAATGTCCGGGCGTTTGGAAGAAAATGCCGGGCGATGAAAGCTATCCTGCCTATCTCGAGCAGTCGGATTGCTAGATATTACGAACGAGCTGGTCGGGTGAAACCTTTGGTAGTGACGAGCGCGAGGAAGTATTACTGCACTAGTGGTTTCCTCCAGGTGGAGATATTTCGGAGCCCGTCACGCAAAATACTCTACGGATTGTCAAGGTCTTCTGGGGGATTGGACGCTCAGTTGGCACAACGTCGTCACTTTCCGGCTATCAACTGGCTTAGTTCTTACTCGCTTTATCTAGATGAGGTAGGGCACTATATCAATCAACATGAACAGTTGACTTTGGCTCAGAAAAAGGTAACCAAGGCAATGAACTATTCTTCAAAAGAGAGTGAACTACAAGAAATCGTACGGTTGGTTGGTCTGGATTCGCTGTCTGAAAAGGATCGTCTTACCATGAATACAGCAAAATGATCCGTGAGACTACCGCAGCAGAATGCTGACGAAGTGGATACCTACACTTCCTTTTAAAAAACAAGTAGCTCTTCTTACTAATATCCTAACGTTCGATGAAGAAGCTAACCGTTCTTTGAATTTAGGTGCCTATTTTTACTGAGATTATGAATGGTACTGTGGAGTTGAGAGATCAGATTGCCCGCTCTAAATTTATCCCCAGAGGATCAGTTGGAAGCAATTCGCAGTTTGATACCGCTATTCGGGAAAAACTGCATGATATTCTTGCCCAAGGAGGAGCAAACCAATGAACGTGATTAAAGAATACCGTACCGTCAGTGAAGTTGTCGGTCCTTTGATGATTGTGGATCGAGTGGAAGGGGTGCATTTCAATGAATTAGTGGAAATCCAACTCCATGATGGAACAGAAGCGTCAAGGGGCAGGTCTTAGAAGTTCAAGAAGATAAGGCGATGGTGCAGCTGTTTGAAGGCTCTAGCGGAATCAATCTAGGGAAAACTAGGGTGCGTTTTACCGGCCACCCTCTTGAGTTGCCAGTATCAGAAGATATGGTCGGAAGGATTTTTCAATGGATGGGTAAAAGCCTATTGATGGTGGTCCAGATATTCTGCCTGAGAAATACCTGGACATTGACGGTCAAGCGATCAATCCAGTAGCAAAGATTATCCTGATGAGTTCATTCAGACTGGGATTTCAGCTGTGATCACACCTCAATACTTTGGTACGCGGTCAAAAACTGCCAGTCTTTTCTGGATCAGGCCTGCCTCATAAAGGAATTGGCTGCTCAGATTGCTCGTCAAGCTACTGTGCTCAATTCAGAAGAAAATTTTGCAGTCGTTTTTGCAGCTATGGGGACGACCTTTGAAGAAGCCGAATTTTTTATGAATGACTTGCGGAGACGGGGCCATTGACCGCTCTATCCTCTTTATCAATCTAGCAAATGATCCTGCTATTGAGCGGATTGTGACACCACAATTGCTCTGACGGCTGCCGAATACTTAGCTTATGAAAAGGACATGCACGTTCTCGTCATCATGACAGACAGTGACGAACTACTGAGGCCTTGCGGGAAGTATCCGCTGCTCGTCGAGAGGTGCCAGGACGCCGAGGCTATCCGTTATCTTTATACCAATCTCCACTTTTGTATGAGCGTGCGGGACGTTTGGTAGGGAAGAAAGGCTCGGTCACCCAAATTCCAATTCTTACCATGCCTGAGGATGATATCACCATCCTATTCCTGATTTGACTGGCTACATTACTGAAGGTCGATTATCCTGTCGCGTGACCTTTACTAGTGGTTATCGTCCGCCAATTAATGTGTTACCGTCCCTCGCGCCTCAAGGACAAAAGGGATCTGGCGAAGGAAAGACTCGGGGAGACCACGCAGCAACGATGAATCAGCTTTTTGCGGCTTAGCACAAGGGAAACAGGCCAAAGAATTAGCAGTTGTACTAGGAGAGTCTACGCATTATCTGATACGGATAAGCTTTTATGTACAATTTACTGAGCGATTCGAAAGAATATATCAATCAAGGATTTTATACCAATCGAACGATTGAAGAAAGCCTAGATTTAGGTTGGGAATTGTTGTCTATCTTGCCACGGACGGAGCTTAAGCGGATTAAGGATGATATGATTGACCAATATTTACCAGAAAGTAGGCGGCAAGCTTAAGGAGGTGAGCCGATGACTCGTTTGAATATCAAACCCACTCGAATGGAACTTAACAATCTAAAAGAGCGCTTGAAAACAGCTACCGCGGTCATAAACTTCTCAAGGATAAGCGAGATGAACTGATGCGTCGTTTTATTGAAGCTGTTCGCGAAAATAATCGCCTTCGCCAGTTGAAGAAGCTCTAGTTGGTCATATGCAGGACTTTGTGTTGGCAAAAGCTTTGGAAAGCGACCTTATGGTGGAAGAAATTTTTGCTGTCCCTATGCGAGAAATCAATCTCCATATCGAACAGGAAAATATCATGAGCGTGCGAGTTCTTAAGATGCATGCCCATATTGCCAATCCTTACGGTGATGATGAGGGAGATGTGGTTTATGGCTACGTGGCATCCAACAGCCAGATGGATGAGACGATTGAAGATATGAGTAACCTATTGCCAGATCTTTTGGCGCTTAGCAGAGATTGAAAAGAGCTGTCGTTGCTGATGGCGGATGAAATTGAAAAACTCGCCGCCGGGTCAATGGCTAGAGTATGCAACTATCTCCAGATCTCATAGAAACCATTCATTATATCGAAATGAAGCTGAAGAAGCTGAACGAGCTTAGTCTAGTGAGAGTTATGAAAGTGAAATAATGATGGGAGAGTGTTCAAAAACTGAGGTAACCAAATAATGTTGTGTAATAAGTCGGTAGTGGATACTCGATATTTAAAATCACTGTCACTGAGATTCAGTCCTATGGCTAGACAATGATAATCAAAAACAAAACAGACGATACTTTGATGAGTTGACGTCTGTTTTCTCTTTTCGATGATTAGACGTCAAGCAAGAAGAAATCAAAAGTTTACGCACGTTAGTATTTTCCATAGAAATGCGAGAATTTTCTGATAAGTCGCGTTATAACAGAAACAGACTACACGAAAGGGATAAAAATTTTATGACTTTAGTTTATCAATCAACGCGTGACGCAAACAATACAACGACAGCTAGCTGAGCTATTTTGCAGGGATTGGCAACAGATGGCGGTCTCTTTACTCCAATTTCTTATCCTCAGGTTGAGCTGGATTTTTGCAAAACTAAAAGACGCTTCCTATCAAGAAGTAGCAAAATTAATTTTATCTGCTTTCTTAGATGATTTCACAGATCAAGAGCTAGATGATTGTATTGCCTATGCTTACGATAATAAGTTTGATACGCCGAACATTGCTCCCCTTTAATCAAGCTAGATGGTCAGTACAATTTAGAGCTTTTTCATGGTTCGACCATTGCTTTTAAGGATCACGGCCTTGTCCATCCTTCCGCATTTACTGACGACTGCAGCGAAAAAGCATGGTTTGGAAAATAAAAATTGTCATTCTAACGGCGACTTCTGGTGACACGGGTAAGGCGGCTATGGCAGGCTTTGCAGACGTTCCTGGGACCGAGATTATCGTCTTTTTATCCGAAAAGATGGTGTCAGCAAGGTTCAGGAGCTAGCAAAATGACGACTCAGACAGGGACAATACTCATGTAGTGGCTATTGAAGGAATTTTGATGATGCTCAGACCAATGTCAAGCAGATGCTTTAATAACGCTGTGCTTCGCAAAAACTAGCAGAACACAAGTCGCAATTTTCTTCCGCTAACTCCATGAATATCGGGCGCTTGGTGCCACAGATTGTTTATTATGTCTATGCTCATGCACAATTGGTCAAACCGATCAGATTCGTGCTGGTGAAGTAGTCAATTTTTCTGTACCAACTGGAAACTTCGGTAATATCTTGCAGCCTACTAGCTAAACAAATAGGTCTTCCAGTTGGCGTTAATCTGTAGCCTCAACGAAAAATAATGTCTTGACAGATTTCTTTAAAACACATATCTATGATAAGAAGCGCTGTTTCAAGGTGACATCTAGCCCGTCTATGGACATTTTAGTTTCTTCAAATCTAGAGCGCTTGATTTTCCACCTGTTAGGAAATAATGCCGAAAAAGACAGCAGAGTTGATGACCAATCTCAAAAACATGGTCAGTATGGAGTTGACCAACTTTGACTCAGAAATGCTGGCACTCTTTGCGGCTGAATATGCCACAGAAGTGGAGACCGCGGCTGAAATCAAACGGGTTTATGAAACATCTAACTATATTGAAGATCCGCATACAGCAGTAGCACTCAGCTGTTTATCAAAAATATCGGACCAAAACAGGTGACGACACGAAGACAGTCGTTGTTTCAACTGCCAGTCCTTACAAATTCCCAGTTGTTGCAGTCGAAGCTGTGACTGGACAAACCGGACTGAGTGATTTTGAAGCTTTGCCTCCAGTTGCATAATCTTACTGGTGTGTTCAATTCCAGCAGCAGTGGATGGCATCGAAACGGTTGAAGTCCGCCATAAAATGATTGTTGCTGACCAGATGCAGGCAGCAGTAGAAAAGGATTTAGGGCTTTAACCATTTTCAACACTCAGAGGGGACTTACCTGAGAGTTTTCGGCTTGTAAAAAGTATGTAAACAGTCTATTGCAAGTCCTCGTACAGCAAAGGGTATAATCAGAGCAGGAGTTTCGCTAATGCATGATCTACTTATAAAAGATTTTAAAACATAGCTTTGCCAGCCATGAAAAACTCTTTGCAGATGCTAATGGGAATGGTAGATTCGTATTTTAGTAGCTAGTCTAGGCCTGGTGGCTATTTCAGGAGTTTCTGGTTGCTGGCAATATGATTAGCATTTACCAGGCCATTTTTATTGCGCTAGGATCAGCAGTATCTAGTCTAATTTCTAAGAGTTTAGGAGAAGGAGACCGAGATAATCTGGCTTATCATACTAGTGAAGCCATTAACTGACTCATACTGAGTGGGTTTCTGGGACTTTTCTCGCTTGCTTTTGGACGCCAAATATTGGCTTGGTTGGGAACGGAGCCTGCAGCGTCCAATGCAGGTGGTCTCTCATCGCTTTAATTGGAGGAACAATTGTTCTTTTTGGGAATGATGATAGTCTAGGGCTTTGGTCTCGAGCGACCAGCAAATCGCCTGCCTATGTATGTCAGCTTTTTAGCAATCTACTTAATGTCCTTTCCAGCATTGCAATTTTTATTTTCCACATGGGAATTGTTGAGTGGCATTGGAACCATTTTGAGCTCGTCTGGTGGGCGTCTTCATTTTATGGAAAGAATTGCCGCTACCTTTGGCGCCTTGGAGTTGGAAGCTGATTGGGAACTGCTGCGCTTTATCTCTGCCAGCTGCTGGGGGAACGATTGATGATGCGAGCCGGGGATGTTGATGATTGCTATTATTGTTAAGTTCGGGACAGATGCCGTCGCAGGAAATGCTATTGGAGAGGTTCTGACCCAGTTTAACTACATGCCGAGCTTTGGTGTCGCTACTGCAACAGTCGTGTTGGTAGCTCATGCAGGACAAGCAGACTTTCAAGCAGTTAGGAGGCTGACAAAGCAGACGTACTCGTTATCTCTCAGCCTCATGTTACCGATAGCTCTGTTTCTTTTTGGGTTTGGGCAGCCGTTAACACAACTTTATACAGCTGACGGTGGTGCTGTTCAGGCTAGTTTGTCTGTTATTCTGTTTTCACTTTTGGGAGTTCCTATGACAGCAGGGACAGTCATCTATACAGCTGTTTGGCAAGGATTGGGCAATGCTAGCTGCCTTTTTATGCCACGACGGTTGGTATGTGGCTCATCTTCGCATTGTAGCAGGCTATTTTCTGGGGGTAAGGCTGGGCTTGCTTGCCTGGAGTTTGACGCGCTACTCTTTTGGACAATGGCTTTCGCTGGCTATTTTTACAAATACTCTATCAACGGAAAATGAGGAGCGAACATGACGAGAGCTTTTATTTGGGATTTGATGAACATTACTAGATTCCTATGACGCTATTTTATGGGATTGAAGAAACTTATATTCACTATGGATTGGACTTTGATCGAGAGGGTATCCATGCTTATATTTTTGCAGCATTCTGTTCAAAAAATTGCTGGAAAAAGTCGCAGTTGAAAAAGGCTTGAATGCAGAAGAGATGAACCGATTTAGAGGGCAAAGCTTGTAAGAGAAGAATGCTCAAATCGAGCTTATGGATGGTGCTAAGACAATCCTTGCTTGGGCGCAGGAAGCAGGTATTCAGCAGTTTGTTTATACCCACAAGGGGAAAAATGCCTACCAGGTTTTAGCTGATTTAGATATTTTTGGATTATTTCACAGAAATTGTGACGACGGCTAATGGATTTTACAAGAAAAACCTGATCCAGAAGGGGTGGATTATCTGGTGGAAAAATATCAGTTGAATAAAGAAATGACTTACTATATCGGTGATCGAACGCTGGATGTAGATGTTGCCTTAATAGCGATATTCAATCCATCAATTTCTGTGATTACCGACCAACAATCAATCATCAATCAGTTAGTAGATATACAAAAGATAATCCGTTAAAGGGAAGCAAAAACAGTTGCTTTTCTTTTATTCAATCCACAAAAATAAGAGAAAAGAAAACGAGATAACTGGAATTGTTGGAAATTACAATCTATCTCTGTTTTCATCATTATTAAAAGCTTATTGTCTAAGATTAGGAATCATCTTATCATAGTCTTTACCTTCTAAACAGTTTGGAATCATTAGTTTATCATTAAGAGAACGTGGTTTGAAAACAAACATAATCTACAAGAGGGAAATGAATCAAATTTAAAAAGGTCTTTTATGAATTGTTCAGGGAGGAGTAGGTTCAGGTTGAGTAATCCAAATTTCAATAAAGATTAAAATGTTACTGACCCAGAACTAGAATTGCTTTTTCTTTTTGGAATGTTTAATTTTTGATAGTCAATTCGCAATATGCTGTTCAATCCATTGTCCATGGGTTTTTAGTAAAAAGTCTCTCAATAAGGATCAGCTGCTGTCTATAGAGACAACTAATCCGTTCTCGTCGAGTATGACAAGGAATAACTACCTCAGCAAAATATAAAAGGATTTGGATAGAGTATTATATTGCTGAAAAAGGTTTGAAATTCTGCATCGACTCTCTTTATGGATATAATCAAGAATCTCACTAAGTTCCATTGAAATGACGTTTTGTAAATAGCTTGTCTTGAAATTCCCGCTTTTTGCAATATCTGCTAATGAAAAATACAATTTTATTGGGGTGTTCCATAGCAGCTCAAAAAGCCTCTAAAATCTTTTCTTCTATCCAGTACCATCGTGATTCCTCCTTATAAATATTGTAATTATTATATGTAGTCTAGTCTAAAAGGTGAAAGTTCCCAAAATGAAGTTAACCACTTTTAAACTAGAAAACATATCTAGTTAACTCTGTAGTTACCCAAAAACCAAGCAAAGGAAGATAGAGATGAGGTTATTCTATCACAAAATCATCACCTATCAAACAGTGGATCTGAGTTTGCATGATTGAGTCAAGTATTTAACAAATAAGCTATTTATTACATCATCTTCATGCTTCATGGCAACATGGGCTATCAATGAGAACATTGACCTCTGTCTAAAAGATACTTGGTCGTCTTTTTCAAAAACGGGGTTGCTGAAACTGAATGGTGAATAAACAATTATCCAAGATTTTCCAACTACAAGACTTCTAGCTAAGGTTCTATTAGGTGACTAACCTGAACTTGGAGTTTCGACTTCTATATACTTTCTTTTAATAAGATATGATCGAGGCCCAAAGTCATAATCAAATAAGGTTGCCTTTGGAACTTTCTTTGGTTTTCTTTCTATCTTAACCAAAGATACCTATTTTGAAAGCCACAATATCCTATCTCATGGTTAATGACCTGATGTAGAGTTAGTAGTTTAGTATAACAAGATATGTCTAGATAGCATAATTACTAAAGCCACGTTCTTTGGGGAAAAGCAATATCCAATTTAAAACCACCCCAAAATGCTGTGTCATGAAAGTAGTACCTACCAATAAAAACACCAGTTTTATGACTGGTTTAAAAATAACATTAAAGAGGAATTTCTAGAGCATATCAAGAAACACTGCACGACTCCAGATAAAGATCGCCATATAGAAATCTTAATGAGATCCTTCTGTTGCTACGAAAATTCTTCACTAGATTCCTAATTCTAAACGACTCTTTTTCTGATAAACTCTTATCTTATCAAGATTTCCTTCTTCATCAGATAAACTGCACCAGCCAAAAACACGAGTCCAAATGAAAATAGCTAAGGTATGAATGACAGTACCTGTCTTAGGCAAGCCCTTCTTCGGTGGAGAAGTAGCGATTTTCAAAGCTGTCTTGATGTTCTTGTCGTAACTTACTTTTGGGCAACCAGATGACCATTGGCATCATCTCAGACAGTTACTACCTAAATCACTTTCTTATCATAGGTGATTCCTCGTGTTTTGTATTCTTCTCGGCAATCGTGTAATGGTAAGTACCGGTTGTGTTATATTCAAGAGCATCGTAAAGCTTTACATGGATCCATCTGCTGCATTTTTCTTCTCGTTTGGAAGCACCTCGACCTTTTCATCCTTCACACAACTCAAATTCATTTGCTTTCTCAAGGCACGGCCAATCAATTCTTGGTTACTCCAATAGTAGCAGGGACTGGATCTGGTGTATAGCATTGTTAAAGACACGATCTTTTGTATCATAAGACACAGTCGTTACCAGTTTTCCTGCGCCATTATCTGTCACAGTAACAGTGGCTTTGATCACTTTGCGCCATATTTCACACGCCAAGCTTCGTATCTTTTCGGTAATCGTATTGATAAGTACCGACTGGCTGTAGGTTGAAGCGTCTTTAAAGCAATCTCACCGTCCTCACTCATTTGTCACCGTTTTCAAGCACTCTCGTCCTTGTCATTTTCAGTTCAAAACTGACACCGGCTTTAAGGTCACGACCAGTTAATTGTTTATTAGCTGAAAGCTGAGCAGTTGTTGGAGCAGCTTGCGTATTGGTTCGTAAAGCTTTGGTCATTCTGTTCATAGGGCAACTTTGTGCTACCAATTGACCTTGACCAATATCTCGTTACGGTTACAGTTGCTTTCTTAATCACTTTCTTATCACACGTTACACCACCTAGTTTTGCGGCCCTTTTCGGTGATGGTGTAATCGATAAGTACCGGCTTCTTCGTATACCAATCGTATCGAAAGTGACACTCATCCGTCTTGAGCATTCTTCTTGCTTTGAAATAACTTTTATCATCTTGGCCTTCAATTCAAAACTCAAACTCGCCATCTTTCAAAGCACGACCCGTCAAGGCTTTCTTTAACAGAGAGTTGCAGCGTTTGTTTTAGCAGCGGAACAAGTGTTCTGAAGGTCTCGATCATCTTTTTCATGGCGCAACTTTAGCTACCAGGCCTCGACCATCATCGGTAACAGTGGACTGTCGCTTTGATCACTTTGCGTCGCACTCACACCACCGAGTTTCGTATCTTTTCGGTCATGGTGTAATCGATAAGTACCCACCTTTAGCATACCCGCTGGTATCGGCACGCCACTACATCTCTGTGCATTTGTCTCTCGTTTGGCGAACTTGATCATCTGTACCTGGAGATCGTCTCAAATTCAAATTCTCTTTGAGGTTGCGACCTTCTAACAGCTTCTTAGCAGAAAGAGTTGCAGTGGCTTTATCTCAAGCCGAGTAAGTATCTGTGAAGGTGTTTCGCTGTTTCGCCAAGCAACCGTTGTACGGAAGTTGACCTTACCATCATCCGTGACAGTGACCGTTGCTTTGATTACTTTGCGTCATATTTCACACCACCTCAGCACCAGTTTGTTCTCTTAATGGTATACGTATAAGTTCCAGCTGTCTTGAATGTCAACAACTCTTTGAATGAAATCTTACCATCTTTGCCAGCGTTCTTAGCGGCATCCACCCACTTTTACCGTCTGGACTCAAATCAAGTCAAAAGGCAACTCATTCGCTTTCAATTCGCGCCGTTAGCACTTTGTTCGCTTCTAATGTCGCAGCTGTTTGCCTTTAGCAAGGTAAGGCATTGCGTGAAGGTTGGATTAGCTGCATCATAAGATACTTGGGGCAAACTCAACCGACTCACATAGCCATCATCAGTAACTTTTGACAGTCGCTTTGATTTCTTTCTTATCACAGGTCACACCACCCAAGCCATTGTCTTTCTCTTTGATGGTGTAATGATAAGTTCCGACTTGTGCGTAGTCAATCGCATCAAAAGTAACACGACCGTCTGCCAAATATTTTCTTCGTCTGACGAACGTTGTCATCAGATCCGACTAATTCAAATTCGAACTCTTGATCGTTTTAATGACGACCTGTCAGTTCTTTGGTTACGCTTAGTTGTGCACTAACCTTTTGACTAGAGTATGTATTGTTGAAGGTTTGGTCATTGTTTTCATAGGTTACTTTTGGAAACAAGTCGACCTTTACCGTCATCGGTGACTTCAACTCGTTACCTTGATGGTCTTGGTGTCATAAAGTCTCCACCACCCAATCCTGTATTTTTCTCAGTACTGGTGTACTTGTGAGTCCCAACAGTTTGATACTTGATTGCATCAAACTGAACCTTACCATCTTTGTTATTCTTCTTGGTTTGAAGAACGTCTGCCTTGCCGTCTTCTTTCAGTTCAAAGCTAAACTGCCATCCTTCTCAGAACGTCCGGTTAATTTCTTCATAACAGAAAGTAGCTCTGTACCTTGGCACTGTATTTATTTAGTAAGCTTTTGTTTAGAAATTTTATTCACTGCTCTCGTCAAGACCTAGATAGATGACATTGACAACCAACTGTCCATCCTCTTCTTGTTGAACATGAACTGTAACCTTAATTGGTTGTTTATCATAGTCAACACCTGGAACGTTACCATCTTTTTCTTTGATAAGATAGTTATAGAGACCAGCTTTGGTGAACTTAAGATCTTTGAAAGGAATCGTACCATCCGCTTTATTTTTAGCTGTTTGAAGTAAACTATTATCTTTTCCATCATGCCAGCTCACAAACTCAAAACCGTCATCTTGTAGATTGCGACTCAGTTGAAAGCCTTTGTCACTTTTAGTGGTACTGTGATTTCTTTTGGTGTGAACGTATTCTTAAAGGTCTTTTTACTACCATCATAAGTCACGGTAGTACTTAGTTTTCCTTTACCATCATCCGTTACTTTAACTGTGACTTTGACTTTGCTCGAGTCATAAGTAACCCCTGTCAGACCATTATTTTTTTCTGTAATGGTGTAGTGGTAGTCACCTGCTTTGTCGTAGGTAATAGCTTGAACTGAACTTTTCCTTGAGCATCATTTTTACTGTTTGAAGAACGTTTGGCTTACCATCTTCCCTTCAACTCAAACTCAAACTTTGCGCTTTCAGTTTACGACCTGTGAGCTCTTTGGTTACATCAAAGGTTGCGGAAGTAGCTTGAGTGGTGTAGGTGTTGTTGAAAGTACGTTTGTCATTTGCATACTCTACTTTTGGCTACAAGATTACCTTTTGCCATCGTCCGTTACTGTTACAGTAACCTTTGATTTTCGGTGTTATCATGGTCACACCACCCAACTTGTTGTTCTTTTTCACTAATGATATAATTATAAGTTCCTGCTTTTGTCATATTCAATTGAATCAAATTGAACCCTACTGTCAGCATTATTTGATTTTGTTTTGAAGTGGAGTTTGCACATATTTCTTTTTCAATTCAAACTCAAATGTATCCTGAGTTGACGACCAATTAGTTTTTAGTTACAGAAAGTTTTGTAATTTGTCTTATCTGGAATATAGTGGTTTTGTAAAATTTATTCTTTTCTTCTCTACCACCCTGAGCAGTAAGACCTTCATATTTGACAGTACACTAATTTACCAGATGCATCTCTTGGAAACAGTCACTGTCGCATAAATATCATTTTGGACTCGTAATTGATTCCTTTTTCAGGATGGTCTTCACAGTTTTCAGAGATTATATACTCGTAAGTTCCAACTTCAGTAAACGTAAACTCTTTAAACTTGGACTAAACCATCACGATCATTCTTCACTGTATCTTCAAGACGTTGATCTGATTTTTCTTTTTAATTCAAATGTAAATTCTTTATCTTTGAGTTGGCGACCAATCAATTCCTTCTTAACCTGAAGTTGAGCAGAAACTTTTCATCTTTTTATTTATAACTTCCGTTTTATAGATTTTATCAGTACCAAAAATCTGATGGTTTTATTTTTATCTCTTCATTCGATAATTTATAGCCATTTGAGCTTTAGTTTCTCTCAATGTATAATTATCCTTTAAAAGAGTTTTATCTCTGCATTACCATTAACATCAGTTAAGACTTTTGGCTTTTACCTCACCAGTGCTATCACGTGTCAGTTCAAACTCTTGCACTTGTATTTATGTTACCATTATCATCTATGAATTTTAATGCTATAAACACATAACCTTCAGCTTCTTTACCACCTGCGGCCTCTATATACCAACCAAGATGATCTTTCTTGAAAGGTTGCCTTTTGTCAAAAGTTTTGGCACCATTTTCGAGTTTCATCTGCTGGACATAATCGGTTCTTACATCATGCTTAGCCGACCTAACCCTTTTTGCCAATGTTCCTATCTTTCAACTTGGGATCCATGGCCGTCTGCATCCATTTTACGGTGTGTTGTCGCGTAGCATCCCTATCGTCTCTATGCTTCCATTCACCATTGTCCCAATACCATTCCGTTTCAACTATCCGTATACCAATAGCTACAATGTGCCATATACATGTATCTTGAGCCTATCTTTGAATACTAATATCTGTTAAATTAGCGCCTTTTCTGTTGACTGCAATTATACAATGGAGAAGAGATTATCTGCGCTTTCATCTTGCCAAGCACTTTTATCTATCTCAGTCTCTGTTTTCTGTGCTGGTCCTTGGTAATGAAGACTACCACCAGTGATAATTTTATTACCTACTGTGAACTGAAGGTTTAGGGTCTGTTTCTTTTTGTTCTTTACTTTGGCTGTGATCAACAGCTACATAGAAGAAGAGTCTGCCTTGAAACATTCGAATGTTGTGAAGGATACTTTGTATATTTCAAAGTAAACTGTTTTTGCTAAGCTGCATTAATCTTACCGTGCAACTACTTCCCTTTGGAATCTTTAACATCAAATTCCATTTCATCTGGGGAATCGTAAACCGTCTGGCAACTTATCGGTTGTAGTATCACCTTCGTTAACTGTATTATTCTTCAGTTGGAATTTTGCACACCGAAACGACTGCCACATTTCTACACCTTTGATGGTATAGGCTTCCGTCTCCATCTGTAATACGCATCTCAGTAATTACATCGTCGACCCAGCCCACATCCAACGCACCAGCAGGAGCAGCTCGTGTTCTTTACTCTCGGTAGACACCCAAGGTGTTTCTGCCTTTTCTCCTCCACTTTACTAGTTGTTTTTGAAGACGTTTCTTCTTTTGTTGTTTGACTAGGAAAGTGTAGTTGTCTCCCTTTGTACTGCTCGGCATGGCCTCTTGCTCATCTGAACGTTGTTTCATTCTATTTTGGGGTGACTGATTGAGTTGTTGAAGCTTGATCAGCCCACGTTTGAGCAACCGCATCACTTTAGATACAGATTGTTGGAAGGAGCAATAATGCAACCCCAACAAGAGTCATCGTTTTTAATCATTACGACATCCTTTCTATAACTTTAGTGTTGTATAAAAACTCACAACCCCACTGGATAACAGTATATCTCTCTTTTGTATTATTTTCTACTAAAAATTTATTAAAAAGAATGCCTATATACTTTGTACTTTCCGAAAGTTCTAAATTGACCAAAGACATCAAGGAAACAATCGTCCACTACATCACAAAATGGCCTTCTAAAGATGATTGCGAAGACGAAAAAGTTAAGGTACCAACATCAATTTAGTATTGGATTTTCCAAGGCCATCTAGGAATTACTAAAGCAGATTTGCTCTATCCAAGAAAAGAAGAAAAGAAGAAGTCAGCTAGTTCAACTTCAAACTGATTGGAAACTGGATTAAAGAGAGGCTGAACGTATTAATCAGCGAGACTAGGCCTGTGCACTACGAGATTGATACAGTGATTGAGACCTTTGTCTGGGCATACCACCGATAGAAGACTGTGCGGACTCATTCTGCTGGCTACCAAGCAAGATTGTACGAGGGTCAATGAGTCTTAGAGAATATT
>BNJT01001206.1_pt1 | contig 80106 bp, 110 predicted proteins | sample 8540491 | NCBI WGS metagenome assembly BNJT01 (sample SAMD00202455, study PRJDB9452) | human saliva metagenome | host: Homo sapiens | reverse complement strand
GTATTTCTATAGTCTAAGAGTTATGACGCGAAAGAAATAAAACGATACTTTTTTATTTCTGAAGCTAGTAAGGCGCATAAGGTGACCGCATTATAGCGAGCAACCGTAGAAGGACGAGCGACTTTGGAGCCATCATTCTTTGCGAGTTACGACGCAAAAAGAAATAAAAACGATGTTTTTATTTCTGAAAGCTAGTATAGGCGCATAGGGTGACCGCTTAATAGCGGCAACCGTAGAAGGACGAGCGACTTTGGAGTCATCATTCTTTGCGAGTTACAAAGTACTGATAGAAATTTCTACCATCTTATCGGGACTATATAACCTTATCATTATACCACTTTTTACTGCAGTATTTTTGAAAATTCATAAAACGAAGTTAGAAAAAGGAGCCATTCAGCTCCAATTTTGTTCTTAGAAAGTTTGGCGTTTGGCTTTTCGCTCAGCACGCCCACGTGCGCGATTTTCAGCACGCTTGGTTTTACGGCGTTTTTCATCCACCGCCCATTGAATCTTCTTCATAGCCTGGTCTTGACTTTTTCTTTTTCTTTTAACTGTCAAAGCCAATCATTTCAATATCAAGCTTATCCTGCTTCTTTTCACGATTAGCACGACGATCACGGTCATATGTATCTTGAAACTCTCCGTCTTTGACCATCTTAGGAGTAAACTTGATACCTAATTTTTCCAACTCACGGATATCCGAGTCATCACTTGGCTGGTAAAGGGTAATAGCTGTACCAGGCAGACCGTTACGCCCAGTCCGTCCAACTCGGTGAACAAAGAAGGACAAGTCTTGCGGAATGGCGTCATTGATGACATGGCTAACACCTTCAATGTCAATTCCACGCGCTGCTAAATCCGTTGCGACAATGTACTCAAAATCAAGATTTTTCACCTGATTCATGATTCGCTTTCGCTCGCGAGGAGCAATATCCCCATGAATCTTAGCTACCTTCAAGCCTTGAGCAGTCAAGTATGCATGCAATTCATCAGCACGCGTTTTAGTGTTGACAAAAATCATTGCCAAATAAGGTTGCATGACTTGAGTCAACTCATAAATCTGAGCATTCTTATCTCGGCCCTTGGTCGAAACCAACCAGTTTTCAATGGTATCAGAGATGACTGTTTTTGTTTTGATTTTTTCCATGACAGGATTTGACAAGTATTTTTTCAAGAACGGTTGCAATTTTTGAGGAATCGTCGCTGAAAAAACCATGAATTGCAAGTCTTTTGGAAGGCTCCCTGCAATCTTATCAACGGTTTCCAAGAATCCCATATCCAAGGTCATATCGGCTTCATCGACAACAAAGGTCTTGGCCTTGTGAATGGCTAAATCACCAGATTTGACCAAGTCATAGATACGCCCTGGAGTCCCGATGACAATATGGGGTTGGTTGCTGGCAAGTTTTTCAATCTGACGCGCCTTATCCGTACCGCCAACATAGTTAACCACACGGACTTCGACATCTGAGTGAGGCTGCAATCTGACGGGCTGCTTGGTAGATCTGAGTAGCTAACTCACGACTTGGAGCCGTAATGACCGCTTGCACACTATCACTAGTTTCATCTAATTGCTGAAAAATGGGTAGCAAGAAAGTGTGGGTCTTTCCTGAACCTGTTTTTGACTCGCCCACCAAATCACGACCCGCCAAGACAATAGGAATCAACTTTTCCTGAACTTCGGTAGGAGTTGTAAACTTCAACTCCTCCAAAGCCTTTTCTATGTAGTTTTTAAACTGAAATTTCGTAAATGACATATTATCCTCAATTCTATTCTTCCAACCATTATAACATATTTTTGTTCTTTTTCTGTAGCCACACTTATCTGACCGATCATAAAGCTCTCAACTTCTCCAATACCTCTCTAGACTCAGAAACGTAAAAAGAGAAGACCAAATTGGTCTCTCTCCAGCCTTTAGTTTGCGACTCAGATAGACGTTGTTAAACAATCAAGAGGTGCTAAGAATCTTTTAAAGTCGAAAGTTTCTAGATAAAATTAGTGCTTAATCATCTTCACGCTTGCGACCAAGAAGCAACGTCACTAGACCTGCAAGAAGAGAGCTAGTCATTAGACCAGTGAGTGAAAGCGGTGCAGTGCTACCTGTGTTTGGTAATGTAGCTTGTTTTTCCTTTTCTCCTGCTGGACTTTGAGCTGGTGGATTCTCTTCAGGTTTTCTTGGTTGAAGTCTATTTACCTGATTATTATCAGCCCCTGCTCTTCCCCCAGCTTCACTGGTGGAACTGGATTTGGTTGAGGTACTGGTTGCGGAACCGGTTGTGGTTGTGGCGTTGGTGCAGGCTGTGGTTGTGGACTAGGATCTTGCTTAGCTTCAAAAATCCACTTACCGACGAAGGTTAGATTTGCCCCTCTTCACTTCTTGGTAACCTAGGAATGTCCATGTACCATTTGCAACAGCAACTTCTACAGGCATCGGTGCTTCTGGAACGAAAGCAATCAGCGCAGAAGAACTTGTAGTATATGTTCCACTTTGTGGAAGTAAACTCAATACTTCTGCTGGCAAGTTGTTGTCTGCGGTTGCACTTTCGAAGCGGTAAGTCACTTGATAGGTTTCAGTTACCGGTGCAGGCAAAACATTAACTGGTACAGACACTTCAGTAGAAGAACCATCTGGATAGTCAACTCGTACCTTACCTGTGTAAGTTCCTGGTTTTGTTGTGTCAATTTGACCTGCAGGTGTGATATCAACTACCTTAGTGCCAGCTGGAAGGCTTGGCAAGTTCGTCACATTATCGGTCAAGTCAGGTGTTTGTCCAACCTTGATAGTTTCTTCCGTTACCTGAGGCGTATAAGTTTCCGCATTTGTCGGATTCGCCTTGAATTCCCATTTGCCTACAAACTCAACATCGGACTTGTTGACAACGGCGCTTATCTGCGTCATAATCCTTGAAGGTCCAAGTACCATCATTCACACCTATCTGTGTAAGTGGTTTGGGATGGTTGCTGAGCAGAAACAGTGTCACCATTCTCATATGTTGCACTGTCGCTTTGGAGTCAAAGGCTCGCGATGGTCGCTGGAAGAGACTGACCTGCTCAGGCGCCTCAAAGCGGTAAAGTAGCCTGGTACCTGTTGGCTTCAGACGACCATTTCCCTACAAACCTACATTTGCCTTGTTGACAACGGCGCTAGTGCAGTCGTAACCCTTTGAAGGTCCAAGTGCTGTCGTTCACTGCGTCGGTGTATGTGGTTTGAGATGGTTGTTGAGCGGAAACAGAGGCACCATTCACATAAGTTACACTGTCACTTGGAGTCAAGGCTGCGATGGCTGCTGGAAGAGACTTACCTGCCGTGGCGCTTGCGAAGCGGTAAGTAGCTTGGTACTTCTTAGCTTCAAAGGACCATTTCCCTACAAACTCTACATTTGCCTTGTTGACAACGGCGCTAGCTGCGTCGTAACCCTTGAAGGTCCATGTGCCGTCGTTCACAGTATCTGTGTATGTGGTTTGGGATGGTTGTTGAGCGGAAACAGAGGCACTCATTCGCATAAGTTGCACTGTCACTTGGAGTCAAGCACATGCGATGGTCGCTGAAAGAGACTTACCTGCTGTCTCACCCTCGAAGCGGTAACTTGCTTGGTACTTCTTAGCTTCAAAGGACCATTTCCCTACAAACTCTACATTTGCCTTGTTGACCACAGCGCTAGCTGCGTCGTAACCCTTGAATGTCCAGATGCCGTCGTTCACTGCGTCGGTGTACGTGGTTTGAGATGGTTGCTGAGCGGAAACAGAGGCACCATTCACATAAGTTGCACTGTCACTTGGAGTCAATCGTCGCGATGGGTCGCTGGAAGAACCTTACCTGCTGTCTCACCTCGAAGCGGTAACTTGCTTGGTACTTGTTGGCTTCAAAGGCCCATGTACCTACAAACTCCACATTTGCCTTGTTCACGACTGCATTGGCTGCGTCGTAACCCTTAAAGGTCCATGTGCCGTCGTTCACTGCGTCGGTGTAAGTGGTTTGGGATGGTTGTTGAGCGGAAACAGAGGCACCATTCACATATGTTGCACTGTCACTTGGAGTCAAGGCTGCGATGGCTGCTGGAAGAACCTTACCTGCTGTTGCGCTCTCGAAGCGATAACTTGCTTGATACTTGTTAGCTTCAAAGGCCCATGTACCTACAAACTCCACATTTGCCTTGTTCACGACTGCATTGGCTGCGTCATATCCCTTGAAGGTCCAAGTGCCATCGTTCACTGCATCGGTGTAAGTAGTTTGGGATGGTTGCTGAGCGGAAACAGAGGCACCATTCACATAAGTTGCACTGTCACTTGGAGTCAATGCTGCGATGGCTGCTGGAAGAACCTTACCTGCTGTCTCACTCTCGAAGCGATAACTTGCTTGATACTTGTTAGCTTCAAAGGCCCATGTACCTACAAACTCTACATTTGCCTTGTTGACAACGGCGCTAACTGCGTCGTAACCCTTGAAGGTCCATGTGCCGTCGTTCACAGTATCTGTGTAAGTGGTTTGAGATGGTTGTTGAGCGGAAACAGAGTTACCATTCACATATGTTGCACTGTCACTTGGAGTCAATGCTGCGATGGCTGCTGGAAGAGCTTTTCCTGATGTTGCGCTCTCGAAGCGGTATGTTGCTTGGTACTTGTAGCTTCAAAAGCCCATTTTCCTACAAACTCAACATCGGACTTATTGACTACAGCGCTATCTGCGTCGTAACCCTTGAAGGTCCATGTGCCGTCGTTCACTGCGTCGGTGTAAGTGGTTTGGGATGGTTGTTGAGCGGAAACAGAGTCTCCATTCACATAAGTTGCACTGTCACTTGGAGTCAAGGCTGCGATGGCTGCTGGAAGAACCTTACCTGCTGTTGCGCTCTCGAAGCGGTAACTTGCTTGATACTTGTTAGCTTCAAAGGCCCATGTACCTACAAACTCTACATTTGACTTGTTGACCACAGCGCTAACTGCGTCGTAACCCTTGAAGGTCCAAGTGCCGTCGTTCACAGTATCTGTGTAAGTGGTTTGAGATGGTTGTTGAGCGGAAACAGAGGCACCATTCACATAAGTTGCACTGTCACTTGGAGTCAATGCTGTGATGGCTGCTGGAAGAGACTTACCTGCTGTCTCACTCTCGAAGCGATAACTTGCTTGGTACTTGTTAGCCTCCAAAGGCCCATTCTTCCTACAAACTCCACATTTGCCTTGTTCACGACTGCATTGGGCGCGTCATATCCCTTGAAGGTCCAAGTGCCATCGTTCACTGCATCGTGTAAGTAGTTTGGGGATGGTTGCTGAGCGGAAACAGAGGCACCATTCACATAAGTTGCACTATCGCTTGGAGTCAAGGTTGCGATGGCTGCTGGAAGAGCTTTTCCTGCTGTCTCACTCTCGAAGCGGTAACTTGCTTGATACTTGTTAGCTTCAAAGGCCCATGTACCTACAAACTCCACATTTGCCTTGTTCACGACTGCATTGGCTGCGTCGTAACCCTTAAAGGTCCATGTGCCGTCGTTCACTGCGTCGGTGTAAGTGGTTTGAGATGGTTGTTGAGCGGAAACAGAGTACCATTCACATATGTTGCACTGTCGCTTGGAGTCAAGGCTGCGATGGCTGCTGGAAGAGTCTTACCTGCTGTTGCGCTCTCGAAGCGATAAGTAGCTTGGTACTTGTTAGCTTCAAAGGCCCATTTTCCTACAAATTCAACATTAGCCTTGTTGACTACAGCGCTAACTGCGTCATAACCCTTGAAGGTCCATGTGCCGTCGTTCACAGGATCTGTGTAAGTGGTTTGGGATGGTTGCTGAGCGGAAACAGAGGCACCATTCACATATGTTGCACTGTCGCTTGGAGTCAAGGCTGCGATGGCTGCTGGAAGAGTCTTACCTGCTGTTGCGCTCTCGAAGCGATAAGTAGCTTGGTACTTGTTAGCTTCAAAGGCCCATTTTCCTACAAATTCAACATTAGCCTTGTTGACAACGGCGCTAGCTGCGTCATATCCCTTGAAGGTCCATGTGCCGTCGTTCACAGGATCTGTGTAAGTGGTTTGGGATGGTTGTTGAGCGGAAACAGAGGCACCATTCACATATGTTGCACTGTCACTTGGAGTCAATGCGGCGATGGCTGCTGGAAGAGCTTTACCTACTGTCGCGCTCTCGAAGCGGTAAGTAGCTTGATACTTGTTAGCTTCAAACTTCCACTTACCTGTGAAAGTCAAATCAGCTTTTTTCACAAACTTACTTTTGGCATCGTAACCAAGGAAAGTCCAGGTACCATCGTTCATATCATCTTTGTAAGTCTTTGTTGTCGGCTCTTCTGGTACAACTTTTTGCGTGTTGTAATAGCTTGAGCTGTCTTTTGGTGCTTTCTTCTGGATAAATTCAGGCAAATCAACACCAGCCGTTTCGCTTTCAAAAGTATAGCTTACATGATGCGGTCTAGGCGTTGCTTCCCAGATACCTGTAAATGTCACGCGCTTGCCATTATAGGTCGCATTCTTCTGATCGTAACCTTTGAAGGTCCAGACATAGTCTTTTTCTTCTTCAACTACTGATTCTTTTAGCAGGTTGTTTGGCTACAATGGTGTCTCCAACCTTATAAGAAGCCTCATCATTTGGAAGCATTCCCAAAACACTTTGTGGCAATGGAACACCTGCTTTAGATGATTTGAATACATATTCTGGATTTGGAGTAGGCACCCAGCTTCCAAGGAAAGTCTGTCTGCCCTTTCCTACAACAATTTTTTCTTTATCGTATCCTGCAAATGTCCAAGTCACTTTATTCGCTGTATCAACATAAGTCGTTTCACTTGGTTGTTCAGCCAGAATTTCCTTAGGATATAACTTGTAATCATAAGGATTTTTCGGAGTCAACTTGGTGATATGATCTGGTAGTGCAAAAGCAGGATTGGTTGATTGGAACTGATAATCTCATACCATTTTGGCGCAAAGCTCCAAGATCCTGTGATGGTCTTCACTTTCGTACCTGCAATAGCTTTTCCGTATTTATCCGCATCAAAAACCATGGAAGGTCCAAGTACCTGTCGGAACAGTTACTGTGGTTGTGTCAAGTTTGCTTGCATCTTTGTAATCATCAGCTCGTGCAACGAAATCAGTGCCAGCTGGAAGCATATCACGAATCTTATTTTGGAAGAGGATACGCAGGAGTCGAGTTAGTGAATTTATACTCCACTCTGTAGATCGTATCAGACTGATCAGTAGGAACCAAGATCCATCTTCCTCTGAAGCGAACATCTTCTGTCCCTACTGTTTTCACACGTGAGGAAATAGTCGTGTTATCATCTTCATAGAAGTCATCAAATACCCAAGTCCCTCTGCCATCAGGATCCTCAAATCTTGTTTTAGATGGCATTTTTAACGCGAGCTTTTTCACCCTTGACAAATTCTCTTTCATAAGTGATTAGATCATACAAAGTATGTGGTGGGTAGATTAAATTACCAGAAGAATCTTTTGAATCTGTATAGAAGTCATAGTAGACACTATGCTTGGTCGGTTCAAAGACCCAGTGAGAGTGTAAGTAGAGTCCTCATCATCAGTTGGTTTTTCTATCTTCTCAGGAGCAATAAACTTCCAAGTACCATCATTATCATCATCTGTGTATGTATAGAAACTTTCAATGACATATCTAACATTATCAGAATAATCTTTCGGAGATGTCGTGATAGGAGCTGGAATTTGTGCCTTCAGATCATCTGGAATAGCCTTCCCTGGGGTATCACTGACAAAGTCAAAGGAAACAGTCTTATCTCTGTGTGGTGTGAAAGACCAAGTACCTGTAAAGAGAACTTTATCTTGATTAACTACCTTGCTATTAGCGTCATAGCCATCAAATTTCCAAGTTCCCTCGTTATCAAAGTCCATGTAGGTCGTCTCACGTGGATATTCCGCAAATACAGTTTCGCCATTTTTGTAAGTATTTGTATTACTTGGCGTCAAGGCCTTAACTGCAGCTGGTAGAGATCGACTAGGATCTGAGCTAACAAACTCATAGTTTTCTGAGTACTTATCCGCTACAAAAGTCCAAGTACCTGTAAACTTAAGGTTCCATCCTTTATGATCCCACTCACTTACTGGTTTTTCAGTAAAATCGTAGCCTGTAAAGGTCCAGGTACCCTTGTTAACTGCATCATAGTAGGACTCTTGAGTCGGTCTAACAGACTCAACCATCTCACCTTTCGGGTATTGCTTTCTCTTTGCATACTCCCATTCAGGCATATCTACCGGCTTCAGATTATTGATCTCAGCAGGTAGTGCTTTGCCAGCAGTCCCACTGAGAAACTCGTAAGTCGGTTTCCGAGGAACCCCTTTAAATACAAACTCCAATGGCATTGTAACTTTTGGCAATTCCCCATATGTAGCCGCTCGCTCTAGTTCACGACTGAAGGTTAAATCTACGATATCTTCCTCAAAGGTCCAATTTCCTTCATTTTCCGCATCATAAAAAGGGTTTGTAGACACCTTGAACTTCATCGTAGCGAAGCAAAGCTGCTACCGTATCCCGTATATCTTGAGGTAAATGCTCATCACGTTTATCAAACTGATTGAGAGAAAGCTTGTAATCGTATAGCTTACTTTCTAGATCTTTTATCTCCTTAGGAAGAGGTAATTTATATTCGTCACGTGAGGTCTTAGGACTACTTGGTAAATGATAAAAATTCTCAAAAATCGTGCTGGTTCATAGGGTTTGTAGGATACAGTGACATCCCTCAAAGTATTTCCAAGTTCCTACGAACTCTACATCGCCATTGTTTGCCACTTTTACTTGGAGCATCAAAGCCAGTCAAAGCCCAATAGCCTTTTCTCGGTTAGGAAATTCTTCTGAAGTATAAAAACATAGTGAAATTCTTGTGCTTTTACTACTTCACCCTCAGCAAATCTTCTTTTATCTTCTGGACTCCAATTTGCAACATAAGATGGCAAAAGTTTTTCCAGGTGATCCATTAACCGCTCTATAGGTAGCCTTATATGGTGTCGGCGTAAATTCCCACTTACCTGTGAAGACAACATCATCTTTGTCAATCACCTGACTATCATGGTCATAGCCCTTAAAGGTCCATCTACCACTTCCATCATACTCTACATAAGTTGTTTCAGTTGGCTGGATGGCTTTTTACTTTATCGCCCTTTTGTAGATTGTTGTGTCTTCTGGCTTCAAGTAGTTCAGACCAAATGGAACCGTTTTTCCTGGTGTAGCACTTTCAAACCAATAAAGTGCTGAGCGAGGAGTCTTATCCTTGTCTGGGATGACTTTCGGATTTTTATCACGAAGACCTGAATTGACAAGTGTCACGAGATTGCGATAAACTTTATCAATTTCTTCTTGCTTTGTTGCAGTTTGAAGCACACTATCAGCAGCTGTCATCACGCCATTCAAGATTTCTAGACTATCGTCTGTCTTACTTGAAAAGTCCTGTCATGCGCAACTCTTTGAGGTGAGTTCTCCAAAGTGCTCTTGTTTAGGACTAGCATTTGCTGGAGTTGCTTGGGCAGTGCCTGTAGCTGGCTGGCTTGTGCCTGTAGCTGGCTGGCTTGTGCCTGTAGCTGGCTGAGCATTTTTAAAAGCAGTCGAATCTGTCGCTTCACTTGTCTCTGCTACCGCAGATTCAGAAGATTTCAAAGTAACTTGATTTTCTTTCTGACGCTCTGCTTGCTCTATTGTAGAAGAGCCCACCGAGACCTGATTCTCTGCCTTATTCTCCACTTGTTCAGTAGCCGTAAGCTCATCAGCTTGAGCTACTTGAGCTACTCCCATGACCGCAGGCGCAAACAAAAATCCAATCGCAAGTGACACAGTAGCAACTGACAATTTGCGGATTGAATATTTTATCTTTCTATCCTGAAAAAACATTCCAGTCCTCCTTTTATTTCATAATTACTATTTTATCATAAATAGTTGATATTATCGATTTTTTGACCGTGAATTTTTAAAAATTTATTTGTGGATATTTTCTCATAATATACAAATATACAAGAAACTTTCTTCTCTAAAATTGTGATTTTTGTAAAAATGAAAGGAATCGCTCCCTTTCATTTTTGCTTTTATTTCCAATTTAATACCGCGTTCAAAAACCATAGTGGTCGCTGACTTGTGGACTATTCTGACCATCAAAAACCACATGCAAACTTTCGACTTCCAGCTCTTTGTCGTAAAGACATAATCAATCTGAAGTGGTTCGGTATTTCTTTCCAACCATCAATTTCTGGTGGAACGGTATAGCTACCGCTTCTCTCCTTAGCAACTTCAAAAGCATCTTGCAAATCCAGTGGACTAGCTAAAATCGCTTGGTAGCCTTCCTGACCAGCTGGATTATTAAAAATCACCTGCTAAAAATCAGAGGTTTGTTCAAACCTTTCAGCACAGCCTCAAATCGAGCCCATTCTTCCTGGAAACCTTTATCCCACCAAGAGAGATGGACGCTTGCAAGAGCAAGCTCCTTTGCCTTCAACCTCTGTCTCTGCCAAGGCGACACGGCGAGTATGGTAGTCCGTTGGGTCATCTACATCAGACACTAAAATTTCACGCGCCTTAATAGGCGTTTTAGATAAGATTGCCACACCTTCATGGTAGCGGTCATAGCCGATATGATTGTAAGCCCAAGTCCAGTAGTAATTCTTCCCTTTCTCAGACAATTTTTCAACCAAAAGTCTCACATAGTGGTCTTGATGAATGGGTTCTGCCGCTGGTAAAGCTTGATAAAGATGATCAACCTCTACCTCAGGCAAAGTAATTTCTTGATTGATTTCTTGGAAGCAAATCAAATCATAGTCTTTTTCAAGAATATCCTGGAGCAAGAGCTGGAATTTTTCTTCTGCTTCCTTCTCCATCCAACTGTGGGTATTGAGTGTTAAAAATTTCATGCTTTTCTCCTAAAACAAGAGGTTGGAAAACAGCTTCCAACCTCAAGTATATTACAATTCTACTTTAGCAACTGCTGTTTTAGCTGCAAGAGAACCAGTTTGTTCTAATTTAACAGATTTGAGAACATCTCCATTTGTGAAGACAACCACTGTTGAAGTTTCACGACCTGCTGCACGGATAGCATCCAAGTCAGCTGTAACAAGAAGATCACCAGCAGCAACCTTTTGTCCTTCAGAAACGTGAACTGTGAATGGTTTACCTTCAAGGCTTACAGTATCCAAACCGATGTGAACAAGTACTTCAAGACCTGCTTCAGTCACAAGACCAAGAGCGTGTTTTGTTGGGAAGATACTTGATACAGTACCAGAAACTGGAGATACGATATTTCCATTGGCTGGTTCTACTGCAAAACCATCACCCATCATTTTTTGAGCAAAAACTGGGTCTTTCACTTGTTCCAAGGCAATGACTTGACCGTCAGCTACTGAGTAGACTTCCTCAGTTACACCTTTAAAATGTACAGTATTTTGTTGAGCTTCTGTCATTTGACTTGGAAGAGTTTCAGGAATTACTTCACCTGAGTCAAGGATATCTTGGATATCAGATTTCAACACGTCAGCTTTTGGTCCATAGATAGCTTGGACACCTTGTCCTTTCATGACAAGTCCCATAGCTCCTTCTGCTTTCCATTCTTCCTCAGTACCAACGCGATCTGCATCCTTAACAGTTACACGAAGACGAGTCATACATGCATCTACATCTACAATGTTTGCACGACCACCAAGAAGGTTAATGATATTTACAGCTTGAGAAGCAGCGGCAACTTTTTGTTTCACCTGAGTCTGCATCTTCTGATGCTCCTTCAGCAGTTTCATAGTTTCCGTTACGTCCTGGAGTTGCATAGTTGAATTTCTTAATCATGAAGTTCGCGATGAAGTACATGATCACTGCAAAGAGGACAGTTACCCAGATAAAGTTAATAATATCCATACCAAGACCAGCGTTGATAGCTAGCGGAGTACGAGTCAAGAATTCAATTGAACCGAATGAGTGCATACGAAGGTGAACAATATCCGCCATAGCAAAGGCAGCACCTTGAACAAGAGCATACACTAGGTAAAGAGGCGTTGCTGATAAACATAAACATATACTCGATAGGTTCAGTAACCCCTGTCAAGAATGTTGCAAGGGCTGTCGCAATCATCATACCCTTGTATTGGTGTTTCTTGTCAGCATCAACATTGCGGTAGATAGCAACGATGACACCCATCAAGATACCGAATGAACCGATCATTTGACCAACTTTGAAACGAGCTGGAGTGATAGTTGTAAGAAGGTGTTGGTATTGGTCAGCATTTGAACCTTTAAGGTTAACAAGGTCAGTTACCCATGCAAGCCAAAGTGGGATCTTGACCAAATACTTGATGTTCCTTTTGCTGCACCAGTTAAACACTGTCATATGTTCCACCAAGAGCTGTGTAGTTCATTGGGATAGTCAACATATGGTGAAGACCAAATGGCAAGAGCAAACGTTCCAAGGTACCATACAAGAATGGTGCGAGAACTGGCGCAGTTTCTTGTGAGTTGGCAATCCAGATACCAAAGCTATTGATACCTGTTTGAACTACTGGCCAGAAAGCAGCAAGTAGAATTGCAGCGATTGCTGAACGAAGAATAACAACAAACGGTACAAAACGTTTCCCGTTGAAGAATGAAAGTGCGTCTGGAAGTTTACGGTAGTTGTAGTATTTATTGTAAGCAGTTGCCCCTACAAAACCTGAGATAATCCCTACAAACACACCCATGTTCAATGCTGGTGCTTCAAGAACACTGATGAAGTAATCAGCAACTTTGATTGAGCCTCCAAAGAGAGTAGTGACCATAGCCTCAGGGTTTTTCAGCATATCACTTGTAACTCCAAAAGATAGTACCAGTGATACGGTTAATCAAGATGAAGGCAAGACCATGACGAGCACCACCAGCGCGCTCTTTAGCCCAGCTTCCTCCAATAGCGAGGGCAAACAAAATATGAAGGTTACTGATAACCCCCAACGAATTTGCTCTAGTACGCCACATTGTAATAATCTAGGGGAGCAAGGGTTTGGGTCAATCATTGCAAGTGATCACCGATTGAAATCATCAATCCAGAGTACTGGCATATCAGCAATAACCACCATCAAAGCCTTGTACTATTTCTGCCAAAACTCGAAAGATAAGACATTTTGAACGCTTTCATCATTCAAATCTCCTTTATTTTTATCAGACAAACGTTTTACGAAAAACGTTTGCACTTGTCTCTACCTAATTATACCACTTTTATGTAAAGGCTTTTTATAAAAATTTTCCGTTTTTCTTGAAATTTTTATACAAGTGCTAAATTTCAAGTTCGGGTTAGCCAGCAAAGTAGTCTTCTCGGGCGACTTGTGGTCAGCATTTTTAGGATAGTTATTGATCCAGTCTTTGATGGAGGCGACTTCTTTGGAAGTCGTTTTCTAGTTCCTTTAGGTAACCATCTACGAATGAGCCTGTTGTGATTTCATTTTGTTCCCTCTTCCCAAGAGGCATAGGGTGTGCATAGTAGATATGTTCCTTAGAAAACACATCAGATAAGCGGTTGAATTCGGCTCCATTATCTGCCGTGATGGAAAGAATCTTGTGTTGTCTTAAGATAAGTTTTAGAGCCTGATTGACAGACTCAGCGATTTTATTTGGAATTGACTCGAATAGATTTGGTGTCTGTCCTTTGATCCGTCAAGGCCAGTAGACAGTAGTTTTTCGCTTTTCAAACGTCCCTTTTCAATACATTGTAGGACTGTACCACGCTTGATTTCGTCTGTGGATGGTCTGAGGAGCTTTTCAAGTAGAGGCGATTTCTCTATTGATTTCTCTTCATTTTTCCATCGTTCGATTAAGCGACGACTATGGATTGTCAAGTGTTTAGCTTTTGTAGTATAATTGATTTGCATCTCTGTGCCTTTCTTGTGTTTGTGGTGAACAACAAGTCTAACACAGAGGTGTTTTCTTATGCCTATAACTAGATTTCATTTAACAACATAGACTAGTTGAACCAGCTCATTTTTAGGAAAGTTGACTGGCTAACTTCATTATAGAACTTTCAATTTTTATACAAGCGCTAAAAGAAGAAGCTCTATAATATTTGTAGTGGGTAAATCCCCTATAGATCTTATGGAGTCTATTTTGTTGTAGAAAAAAAGTCCCATAAGATTTATAATGAAAAGCGACCAAACCATCATTAGAAAAGAACTCATATGGAACCATTACATTTTGATCATAGGCTTCTCGATATTAAAGACCTAATATCCAAATTATGGATGTTGTTAATAGAGATACCTTCAAGGAAATCATCACTAAAACTGGACTACGACGCCCCATCTTGTCCTGATTGCGGAAGTCAAATGAAGGAAATGTGACTTCCAAAAACCTTCTAAAGATTCCTTACCTTTGAAATGACTGGTATGCCCTACTAGAATTATCCTTAAAAAGCGTCGTTTCAAGTGCTATCATTGTTCGAAAATGATGGTCGCTGAGACTTCCCTAGTCAAGAAAAAGCACCAAATCCCTCGTATTATCAACCATAAAATTGCTCAAAAGTTGATTGAAAAGACGTCTATGACCGATATTGCTCATCAGCTGGCCATTTCAACTTCAACTGTTCTCCGAAAGTTCAATGACTTCCGTTTTAAACATGATTTTTCTCGTCTTCCAGAGATTATGTCTTGGGATGTTGAAACAGTCAGGGGAGTGACTGTTTCAATCGGGAGATGAAGATGAGTTTCATTGCACAAGATTTTGACAAGCTCAATATCATCACTGTCCTTGAAGGCAGGACACAAACTATCATCCGAAATCACTTTCTGCGCTGCGATCGAGCTGTTCGTTGTCAGGTGAAAATCATTACGATGGATATGTTTAGCCCTTACTATGACTTGGCTAAACAGCTTCGCTTTCGAATTTCTAGGCTCAGGCTGAAACAGTCTCCCAGACTGTTTTCACTCTAAATGCTAAAATTGTATTGGATCGCTTTCACATTGTTCAACATCTTAGCCGTGCTATGAGCCGTGTGCGGGTCCAAATCATGAATCATTTTGAGCGGAAATCCCATGAATACAGGGCTATCAAGCGCTACTGGAAGCTCATTCAGTAAGATAGCCGTAAACTCAGCGATAAGAGTTTTATCGCCCTACTTTTCGTATGCACTTAACGAATAAAGGAGATTCTAGACAAGCTTTTGAGATATTCAGAAGACTTTAGAAAACACCACTATAGCTCATAAACACTGCGCTTACTTTCCTCAGAATAGGAACCTGACAAATTCTTCGGACTTTTGTGAGAACAATCTAAAGCTGGTTCATCCTCTCAGACTGTCTTTCAAAACCTCTCTCAAGGACAAAGAGAAAATCGTCAACGCCCTTCAGTTACCTTATTCCAACGCAAAATTGGAACACTAATAATCTCATTAAACTTATCAAACGAAAATGCGCTGGTTTCGGTTGAAACTTCAATAAAAGAATTTTCATCGCTCTCAACATCAAAAGAAAGGACGAAATTCGTCCTTTCTCGATCTAGCTAACTTTCAACCCACTACAGTTGACAAAGAGGCGTTTTATTTCCGCTTTTCTCGCAATGAGATGGATTGGCGTCCCCTCAAATACAAAGGCCTTGCGGATTTGATTTTCCAAAAAACGCAAGTAAGAGAAGTGCATAAGCTCTTCTTCGTTGACAAAAATCACAAAGGTCGGTGGTTTTGTTGCCACTTGAGTTGCATAGAAAATCTTGAGGCGTTTCCCTTTGTCTGTCGGTGTTGGGTTGATGGCGATAGCATCCATAATGACATCATTCAAGACTGCTGACGGGATACGGGTATTTTGACTCTCGCTGATTTGTTTAATCATCTCTGGAAGTTTGTGGAGACGTTGTTTGGTTAAAGCCGAAACAAAGATAATCGGTGCGTAAGGTAGGTATTGGAACTGTTCACGAATATCCTCTTCCCAGTTTTTCATGGTGTGGCTATCTTTTTCGAGAGTATCCCACTTATTGACTACGATAATCATCCCTTTACCAGCTTCGTGGGCAAATCCTGCGATACGCTTGTCGTACTCACGGATGCCTTCTTCGGCATTGAGGACCATCAAGACTACATCTGAACGGTCAATAGCTCGCATAGCACGCATGACTGAGTATTTCTCTGTGTTTTCATAGACTTTACCAGACTTACGCATACCTGCCGTATCTATCATGGTAAACTCTTGACCATCTTCATCTGTAAAATGCGTGTCGATAGCATCACGAGTTGTACCAGCAACAGGACTGGCAATCACGCGATCTTCTCCCAAAATGGCATTAATCAAGCTAGATTTTCCGACATTCGGGCGACCAATCAAGCTGAATTTAATGACATCTGGATTTTCATCTTCGACTTCATGTGGAAGATTTTCGACGATGGCATCCAATACATCCCCTGTACCAATCCCGTGCACAGATGAAATTGGCAATGGTTCTCCCAATCCAAGAGCATAGAAATCATAGATATCATTTCTCATTTCCGGATTGTCAACCTTGTTGACCGCGAGGATAACAGGTTTATGAGTTTTATATAGTTTACGGGCTACGTATTCATCTGCATCCGTAATTCCTTCTTTACCGGAAACTACAAAAACGATGACATCAGCTTCTTCCATGGCAATCTCTGCCTGGTGCTTGATTTGTTCCATAAATGGAGCATCAACATCATCAATTCCTCCAGTATCAATCATACTGAAAGAACGGTTGAGCCATTCACCAGTAGCATAGATACGGTCCCGTGTTACTCCTTCGACATCTTCTACGATTGAGATGCGTTCCCCTGCAATACGGTTAAACAGGGTTGATTTCCCAACATTGGGACGTCCTACGATGGCAACAGTTGGTAAGGCCATGTTTTCTCACTTTCTACAATAAATTCTTTTGTTCAAGATTTTCTCTAGTTGAGCTTGGTTCAGGCTGACCAAATTGCTCTGCAAGACGTTGACTCCAAGTGGTAGTCGCACGAGCTCCTGCATATTCAGTCTGCACACGGTCATAGGCTTCAATAGCCTCAGTTGTTTGTTCTTGGTATTCTTCCTCAAAAACAACATTCTCTAGTGGCAATCTTGGTTTTACATCATGTTTTTGGTTCGGCACACCAAGTGCAATCCCAAAAACTGGGTAGGTATAGTCAGGAAGTTTGAACAATTCTGCTATTTCAACAGATTTGTAACGCACCAAACCGATGATTACTCCACCATAGCCAAGGCTTTCTGCCGCAAGCAAGGTATTCTGTCCAGCCAAGGCTGCATCTACTGAAGTAATGAGGAGTCCTTCCACCCCTTGAGGTTGGAAAGTATCGGTATGGAGACGAGCCCCTTTTTCTGCACGATTTAAATCTCCTACAAAAAGGAGGAAGGCGGCAGACTGACGAATCGCTTCCTGAGGAACCAGCTCAAAAAGAGCATCTTTCTTTTCTTGACTTCTGACTAGAATCACAGAATAAGATTGGAAATTTCCAAGAAGAAGCCATTTGGGCAGCTGATAAAATCTCATTCAAGTCCTCTTGAGGAATCGCTTCTTCTTTAAATCTGCGAACCGAAGTATGAGATTTCATTAAGGTGATTGTTTCACTCATCGGCGATTTTCTCCTTCTAGTCGTGTTTCTTCTGCTAAATAACGGATACGCTCCATAACGCGTCTAGCTTCCCAAGTTTCATCGTTTCCGTTCTTGCCTTTAGCAAAATGTTTTTCCAAATCTTCAAAATTGAAATTTGAGGTAAAGAAGGTTGGCAAATCTTCCTGCATACGATATTGGAGAATGACTTGTAAAACTTCATCACGAACCCAAGGTGTTGATTGCTCGGCGCCAATATCATCCAAAATCAAGACTTCAGCTTGCTTGATTTCATCCACCAAATTCTTAACATTCCCATCTCCAATAGCATTTTTGACATCAATGACAAAGCTAGGATAGTGAAGAAGGGTTGATGAAACCCCACGTTTTTCTGACAAATCATGGGCTAGGGCAGCCACCATAAAGCTCTTTCCTACCCCAAAATCTCCATAGAGATAGAGACCTTTACGGTTTTCTGGGTAATCATTAACAAATTTGATCATTCTATTTAGAACAGCTAAACGTGCAACATCATCACGATAAACATCTAAAAAGCTGACATTTTTCAAACTAGATGGTAAATTGATTAATTTTAGACGTTTCTTAATAGCTGCTTCTTTTTCAGCCGCAATCAGTTCCGGAGTTTCCTCATAGGATACATCTGCGTAACCATGGTTCATGACCAGGATAGGCTTGTAACCACGCGCGATATAGTCTGTATCTCCGCGAAGGAACTTATCACGCTCGGTGATGTATTGGTTAAACTTAGAGATACTACGATTCAATTCCTCTTGACTGAGAGATTCCTTCTGGATAAAAGCCGCAACATCAGGATCTTTTACAATCTGATGGACCAGGTCCTGGTATTGAAAACGGCTGGGATGACCTTTTAGCACATCTCCTACACTTTCCATCTATTCACCTCCATTATCTAATTTCGCTAATAATTCTAGGGTTTGGCGTTCCATTTCTTCCAATTCCTCAGCTGATGACGTGTTTTTATATTCTGGATTACTCCATTTTGGGACATTGCTTTTGGCTTGGCTTGGCTTCGCTGGTTTTTGTTCTTGCCCCTTTTGATTCTTCTCTCTGATTCGAAGTACAGCTTCCTCAGCAGAACGAATCTTGTTATAAGAGTAATCATTAGCCACTTTCATGGCATATTTTTCATTGAGATTGGCCGAGTCAACCTTGTTGAAGGTCAAAAGTATAACAACATTGATGACTTCATCAAGCAAGCCCAAATCCGCCATCTGTTTTAGCAAATCACGTTCGGCTTGGATAATCCCAGCATTTCGGGTTTGTTTGATTCCCGCTAAAAATTGCAAGGCCGTTTTACTTTTAGCTTCTCGGATAATGGCCGCTTCTTGGGGACTAAAGTCCGATGCAACAGACTCTTGCACTAATTTTTCACGCATACGCTTGACAGAAATAACTTGTGAAACAGCTGTTGATTTGGCCAATTGATAAGTCTCAAACCAGGTCCATTTTTTCTCATCAGCAATTTTAAATAACTCTAAGACATCTGACTGTTCATCTTGAAAACGCAGATTATCTCTCGCCATGAGCTGACGAAAATGCTCCAAATCAAAATCATTTTTAAAATCAGCTTTTACTGGTGTCTCATCATGACTAGCCAATTCTTCTATCTCTGGAAAGGCCTGACTCAAAGGAACAGTCAAAGGCTCTCCGCCTGCCTGCTCCTGGCGCAAATCAGAAACTGCTGGCTCACCGATTTTTTTCTCCAATAAGGTACGATAAACCGTATGACGCAAGAAATCTGAGCTAGAAAGCGTTGGATGAATAGCAAGTTCATAGCCGTCACCCTTTTGATAGAGGGTAACCAAATTGAAGGCTGATAAGATTTTTAAAAAGCCTTTAAAAAGCCTGTCCATCCCAAAATTGAGATGATTGAGGATAGCTGCAAACAGGTGTTCTTTTTGTCCATCATCCCAAAAAGCTAAGGTATAAAGGTAAAGACTCAGCGCATCCTGACCGATAATCGGGAGGTAGCACTGCACCAAAGTTGTGGGATCTTGCGACACCCGATTATTCTTTAGAAAAGAAAAACGATCATTAGGCTTCATTTATTTTTCCTTTTTCTTCTTTGAAGATTGCGTAATTTGTTTGAGAAGATTTTCGAGCTCACTCACGTCTTTAAAGCTACGATAGACGCTGGCGAAACGAACGTAAGTGATTTCATCCAGTTCAGCCAATTCTTCCATGACCAGAGAACCAATATCTTCACTTTGAATTTCGTTATCATTGCGACTGAGGAGTTTTTGTTCGATACGATTGACCACCATGCCAATCTCATCACTAGACACCGGACGTTTTTGAGCCGAACGGATAATTCCGTTAAAGATTTTATCCCTTGAGAACTGCTCCCGTGTACCATCTTTTTTGACCACAACCAGCGTTCTTTCTTCTACACGTTCATAGGTCGTAAAACGATGCTGGCATTCTTCACACTCACGTCTTCTTCTAATCGTATTTCCTTCTTCAGCCTGACGGCTATCGATAACACTTGATTTAGTAGCGCCACATTTTGGACAACGCATGCCTTCCCCTCCTTGTCGTTTTCTTTTCATTATACCATTTTTTAAGCAATTCCCAAAATAATTCTCCTTTTGGCTTGACAAGTTTTTTGTTTAGTTGTATTATTTAAGTGATACAAAAAGAAGTTGTAGAAAGGAGACCGTGATGTCCTGGACATTTGATAACAACAAACCCATTTATTTGCAGATAATGGATAAGATCAAACTGCAAATCGTTTCCCATAAACTAGAACCCAACCAACAACTGCCAACTGTCAGAGAACTGGCTAACGAGGCTGGCGTCAATCCTAATACCATCCAACGTGCCCTATCAGATCTAGAAAGAGAAGGCTTTGTATACACCAAGCGGACTGCAGGTCGTTTTGTCACCGAGGACTTGGACCTAATCCTCCAATCCCGGAAGCAACTATCAGAAGAACAAATGCAGCAATTTGTAACAGGCATGGTAGAATTTGGCTATGAAAAAGAAGAACTACCAACTGTTTTGAGAGATTATATTGAAGGAGTTTAGACTATGACCTTGTTAACGTTTGAAAATGTTTCAAAATTCTATGGAGCAAGCCCTGCTCTTGCAAATGTTTCCCTTGAAATCCCAGCAGGAAAGATTGTTGGACTCCTTGGTCCAAATGGTTCCGGAAAAACAACCCTGATTAAACTAATCAACGGTTTACTCCAACCAGAGCAAGGGCGTATCCTCATCAATGGCATGGAACCAAGCCCAGCAACTAAGGCTATCGTTTCTTATCTACCTGATACGACCTATCTCAACGAACAGATGAAGGTCAAAGAAGCTCTTACCTTTTTTTCAAGACCTTCTATAAAGATTTCAATCTGGAGCGTGCTCAAGGTCTTCTTCGTGACCTTGGTATCGATGAGAATAGCCGTTTCAAGAAACTCTCAAAAGGGAACAAAGAAAAAGTTCAGTTGATTCTGGTCATGAGTCGTGATGCTCGTCTATACGTCCTTGATGAACCAATCGGTGGTGTCGATCCTGCGGCTCGTGACTATATCTTGAACACCATCATCAACAACTACTCTCCAACTTCGACTGTCTTGATTTCAACTCACTTGATTTCAGATATCGAACCAATCTTGGATGAGATTGTCTTCCTCAAGGATGGAAAAAGTTGTCCGTCAAGGAAATGTATATGATATTCGCTACGAATCAGGAGAGTCTATCGACCAGCTCTTCCGTCACGAATTCAAAGCCTAGTTAAAGGAGATTCTTATGTTTTGGAATTTAGTTCGTTATGAATTTAAAAATGTCAACAAATGGTTTTTAGCCCTCTATGCTGCTGTACTATCCCTATCTGTCATAATAGGAATTCAGGGCAGCACCCTTACAAGCACCTATTATCAAGATAAGGGTGTTGTCATGTTAGTATTTCTATCTCTGGTTTTTGGGGGTCTGGTTATTACTTTGAGTATCTCAACCCTGATTTTGATTATTCAACGGTTTAAGGGAAGCGTTTATGATCGTCATGGCTATCTAACCCTAACCCTGCCAGTATCTGAACACCAGATCCTCTCCGCTAAACTTCTTGGAGCCTTTGTTTGGTCTTTGGCAAGTACAGTGGTTTTCCTTTTTAGTCTTTACATCATCATGTCCATGATTCAACCAGACGTCTTAATATCCAACGTTGCCGAGTTTATTCTCAAAAATTATCGAGATGATTTCTGGTTAGCCTTGATTTCCTATATCGTTAACACTCTTGCAAGTATCCTTTGTATCTACTTTTCTATCTCTATCGGTCAACTCTTTAATGAATACCGTACAGCTCTTGCGGTTGTCGCCTACATCGCTATTCAAATAGTCCTTGGTTTTATCACCCTAAATCTTCGCATCGATTTCGACTACAATTGGGTATTATCCTTTGAAATTTTCAAAGACTTAATCCTTAGCGTCGGCTTCTATCTCGGCACCTACTACATCTTAAAGAACAAAGTAAACTTACAATAATGAATGAAGCCCCTAGCAAATAAAGCTAGGGGCTTCTTTTCACACAAAGAAATATAAAATTCTTATTTTTTAACTCAATATCAAACCTGCTACGATGGGACTGACAAATACGTAGAGAATACCGGTGACACCGATAGCCAGGCCACCCATAGCCCCCGCAACAGCTCCATAGCGAAAAGCTGTCCCAGTCCCAACTGCGTGACCAGTTCCTCCAAGAGCAAGACCAACAGCTACTGGGTCGTCTATTTTTAGCCATTTTAAAAGTGTTGGTCCAATAACGCTAGTCAAAATGCCAGTTGCTACCACAACTACCAAAGTGATCGTCGCTATCCCTTGTAGCTTATCCGTAATTCCAACTGCCATGGCCGTCGTTACAGACTTTGGGAAAAGCGAAATCGCCAAGAAGAAATCCATACCGAAAAATTTTGCAACTAAAGCTGTAAAAACTGTATTTACAACAACAGCAAGGAAACTACTGAGTAGAATACTTCTAACATGGTGTTTCATGAGGTGAAAACTCTTATAAAGAGGAATTCCTAAAGCTACTGTTGAGGGAACAATCAAGTTATTCAGATAAACCCCACCTTGATAATAGGCAGCGTAGGAAATACCCGTCAATTTCAGAAATGCTATGATAAACAAGGTTGCTAGCAGTAAAGGAGTTGTCAGAGGATGAGGGTAGCGCCTAAAGATAATCATCCCTCCTAGATAAGCTAGGATTGACAAGGCTATCCCAAAAAGTGGATTGGATACAAATTCGCTCATTTGGCACCTCTTTCTTCGTAATCACCTTCATAACGCTTTTTGATAAACTGAACGACCAACGCAATCAAGATAATATTGATAACTGCTGCAAAAAAGACAATCAAGACAATGGGCAATAAATAGGGAGCAATCACATCAAATTTCTCCATAATCCCAACTGCAGGAGGCAAAAATAGAATAGTCATATTAGCTAGGAGAAAATTCCCAACCATGTTGACATGTCGTACCCGCAACCACTTGAACTGCAAAGCTAAAAATAAAATAATCAAACCGATAATGCTTCCAGGGATAGGCAAATGGAAAAGAACGGAAATTCCCTCACCAATCAGCGAAATGACAAAGAGAATCATTAACTGAACATATAACTTCATCGTATACTCCACAAATAGACTTTCTGCATACCAGTTTACTACTTTTTCAGAAAATTTCAAGGAAATACACAAGAAACATCCTTCTTGCTATCTCATGGAAAAAGTTGTATACTGATTGCGTGCGCAAGCATCTTAGATGCAAAAATCCATTTACATCTATTATAGAGGAAAGGATATTAACATGACTTACTTGGAAAAATGGTTCGACTTCAACCGCCGACAAGTAGAGCTAGAAGCCATTTTAGAACAAACTATCGCTGAGCAGAGTGAACAGAGTCTTACGCTCAAGGAATTTTATCTCTTGTACTTTTTAAATCAAGCTCAAGAAAAATCTTTGAGACAGATTGACTTGCCAGATAAACTTCATCTGAGCCCTAGCGCTGTATCACGGATGGTGGCACGCCTAGAAGAAAAAAACTGCGGTTTACTTAGTCGGAGATGTTGCGATCAGGACAAGCGAGCTAGTTTTATCTGCCTCACTAGTGAGGGCCAGACCACTCTTGCCTATCTACAAAAAGCTGTAGAAGAAAGCCTTGGAACAAAAGCAAGTTGGCTTTCCTAAACTTTTTTACGAAAAAACTTGCGTGCGCAATCAATTTTCTTGACATTCCTTTTTCCGAGGAGTAAAATGAAGACATGATTTAGCAAAGGAGAATCCTATGATTAAAATCACTTATTTAGATGCCAGCAAGCAAGAGAGAACAATGACCTTCGAGTCATACGAAGAATTTGAACGTTCTCAACATGCCTGCTTGATTGGTGTCGCCGACTATTACCCTGTCCAAAAACTAACCTACAATGGTCATGTTCTGGACTACCATGGGACTTATGGGGATGTTTTCTTCTATCTCATGAAACAAGATTTAAGCCAATATAATTAAAAGGAGAAATACTATGGCAAAAGCAATTACAGATGCAACATTTGAACAAGAAACAAAAGACGGATTGGTCTTGGTAGACTTCTGGGCAACTTGGTGTGGTCCATGTCGTATGCAAGGTCCAATCTTGGACAAATTGTCTGAAGAACTTTCAGAAGATGTCTTGAAGATCGTTAAAATGGACGTTGATGAAATCCAAACACAGCTCGTGCATTTGGTATCATGTCTATCCCTACTCTTCTCTTCAAGAAAGATGGACAAGTTGTTAAACAAGTTGCTGGTGTTCACACAGCAGAACAAATCAAAGCCATCGTTGCTGAATTGAGCTAATCAAAGGAGAGACCAAATGCATTCATTTGGTCTCTTTTTTTTTGCCCTTTGCCATTTTTCAAATAATATGCTAGACTGTAACTAGAATATTACGATGTTTGGGACATGCCATCGCTAAAAAAAACCTCTACTTGGTATTTTTTAGCTCCCTCTAGGGGGCTTTTTGCGTGCTCTGAACATTTCCCATTTTGGAAGGAGTACTATGAAACGTCAATCAGCCTTGGTCGTCTTTAGTGGCGGTCAAGATTCAACAACCTGCCTTTTCTGGGCCAAGCAACACTATGAAAGGGTCGAAGCCGTTACCTTTGCCTACGGTCAACGCCACCATTTAGAAATTCAAGTGGCCAAAGAAATCGCTGAGGAACAAGGAATTCGTCATCATATCCTAGATATGTCTCTGCTAGGACAAATTACTGAAAATGCCTTGACTTCAGATTTAGAAATTGAGCAAAAAGAAGGAGAGGTTCCTAATACCTTCGTTGACGGTCGCAATCATCTCTTTCTGTCCTTTGCGGCAGTCCTTGCCAAGCAGCGTGGAATTACGGATATCGTGACAGGAGTGTGCGAAACAGACTTCTCAGGTTATCCTGACTGTCGGGATGTCTTTGTCAAATCACTCAATGTCACGCTCAACCTCGCTATGGATTACAACTTTGTGATCCAAACGCCTCTCATGTGGCTAGACAAGGCTGAAACTTGGGAATTAGCTGACCAACTTGGTGCCTTTGACTACGTTCGTGAGAAGACCTTGACCTGCTACAATGGGATTATCGGTACTGGTTGTGGAGATTGTCCTGCCTGCCACCTACGTCAGCATGGTTTAGAGGTTTATCTCTCTCAGAAAGGAGAGGTCTGATGTTTTTTGCCCCCAAAGAAATCAAACAAGAAACTGGGGAATCTCTTGTCTACAATCCTCACAGAACCTTAGTCTCAAAAGAATTTACCTTCGATCTCGCCCACCACCTCTTTCACTATGAAGGAAAAATGCAAATCCCTACACGGTCACACCTATCATCTGCAAATCGCTGTCAGTGGATTTTTAGATGATAGAGGTATGACCTACGATTTCGGAGACATCAAAGCTATCTACAAGGACTACTTAGAGCCCCACTTGGATCATCGCTATCTCAATGAAACCCCTGCCCTACATGAATACGACTGCTGAAAAATATGGTTTACTGGATTTTTCCAAACCATGAGCCAAGAGTTGCCAGACGAGCGCGGTCTCCGTTTGGAATATGTTCGCCTCTATGAAACTCCGACTGCCTTTGCAGAGTTTAGACGGGAGTGGTTAGATGACTAAAGAACGTGTCCTCAAACTACCAGTTCTAGAAATTTTTTTGGGCCTACCTTTCAAGGTGAAGGTCGAGCTATTGGTCAGAAAACCATGTTTGTCCGCACTGCTGGTTGCGACTACCACTGCGACTGGTGCGATTCCGCCTTTACTTGGGACGGTTCTGAAAAACCAACTCGTATGACAGCTGATGAAGTAATCGCTGAGTTAGACAAACTAGGAAGCTACGACTATGTCACCCTATCTGGAGGAAATCCTGCTATCCTAGCAGCCAACATGGCTGAGCTAGTAACCAAGCTCAAGGAACGTGGTATCACTCTTGCCGTTGAGACCCAAGGCTCCCGCTGGCAAAATTGGTTAAAAGATATCGACCAAGTAACCCTGAGTCCTAAGCCTCCTTCCTCCAAGATGGAAGTCAACTTTGAGACCTTGGACTTTATCGTTTCCCAACTAGACCCAGACAAAGTAACCTTTAAAATCCCTGTCTTTGATGATGCAGATCTAGCCTTTGCCAAAGGTATTCAAGAACGCTACCAACCAGATGTCCTCTTCTTATCGGCGGGAAATCCCGAGCCCAAGGCTACAGGCAATATTGTCCAAGACCAACTGGATCGCCTCAAAGAACTCTGGGAACGTGTCGCTGCCGACGATAGCTGGGGCAATGTCCGCGTCCTTCCTCAACTCCATACCCTCCTCTACGATAACCAACGTGGTGTTTAAGATTAGAAAGAAAAAATCATGTCACAACAAGAAGAAATGAAAAACCTCAGCCTCCTCGGCAACAAAGAAACCAACTACATTTTCGAATATCAACCCGAAGTCCTCGAATCCTTTGACAATCGTCATGTGGAAAATGACTATTTCATCAAGTTCAACTGCCCTGAATTTACCTCACTTTGTCCCATCACTGCTCAGCCAGACTTTGCAACTATTTATATTTCCTACATTCCTGACAAGCTCTGTGTCGAGTCAAAATCCCTCAAACTCTACCTCTTTAGTTACCGAAACCATGGAGATTTTCATGAAAACTGTATTAACACTATCGGGAAAGACTTGGTTAATTTGCTAGACCCTCGCTATTTAGAAGTCTGGGGAAAATTTACACCTCGCGGTGGCATTTCAATCGACCCCTACTACAACTACGGTAGACCTGGAACCAAGTATGAAGGATTGGCAGAACAACGCCTCTTCCAACATGACCTCTATCCAGAGAAAATTGACAACCGTTAAACTCATACTCAATGAAAATCAAGAGCAAACTAGGAAGCTAGCCGCAAGGTGCTCAAAGCACTGCTTTGAGGTTGTAGATAAGACTGACGAAGTCAGCTCAAAACACTGTTTTGAGGTTGCAGATGGAAGCTGAGGTGGTTTGAAGAGATTTTCGAAGAGTATAATACGAAAAAGCCTTGTTCCTCAAGCTGAGGAGCAAGGCTTTTTAAGTTTCAATTATTCTTCAGTTCCAAGGAAGTTTTTAGCAACAAGGGCTGCAAGAACTCCACCAACGATTGGTGCAAGGATGAAAATCCAAACTTGTTGAAGAGCTGCGCCACCTACCAATACAGCAGGAGCCAAGCTACGAGCTGGGTTTACTGAAAGTCCAGTGATGTTCAAGCCAGCTAGAATCAAAGCTGTCAATGACAAACCGATCACCAAACCAGCGATTGCGCCATTTCCTTTGCTTGCTGATGTTACAGTCATGATCACCAAAACAAACAAGAATGTTGCGATTGTTTCAAACAAGAAACCACCAAAGACAGTTACACCGTTTGCTAAGGCATTTTCACCAAGACTTGCAGTTGACATACCTGAATTTGCCAAGAGGAAGAATACAGATCCTGACGCAAGGAAAGCACCAACTACTTGACCAAGGATGTAGTTTACAAGTTCTGAAGATGACAAACGTTTGTTAACAAACATAGCGATAGAAACAGCTGGGTTCAAGTGAGCACCTGAAACAGTTCCGATTGAGAAAGCTGCAACTACGATTGCCAAACCAAAGGCAAGAGCAATTCCAAGGTGTCCAAGTCCTTTAACACCATTTCCAAAAACAACAGCTCCTGTTCCGATGAACACAAGCATAAAAGTACCGATTAATTCAGCAACAAATTTTTTCATGTTAAGTCTCCTTTTTTCAAACTATGTATTAGTCTATCAGAAGGAGGAAAGGGTTTCAAGAAATGTGCTTGGAAAATAATGGTTTGCCTTACTATCTTTTAATTGAGGAATAAAACAGAAAAATACATTTCCTCTATAGGGCTTATCAGTCACTTATCTCACTAGCATTTAACAACTTGATATAATCCAGACCCCAGTTCTCCACAGCATCTAATACAACTTTGAATTCCTGCCCCATTTCGGTTAAGCTGTACTCAACTCGTGGGGGAACTTCCGCATAGACCTTTCGTTGAATAATCTTATCCTTTTCTAATTGACGGAGATGACGTGTCAAAATAGTTTGAGTAATCCCAGGCAATAATCTCTGCAATTCTTTAAATCGTTTGGTACCCGTACTCAACTGATAAATGATTACCAGTGCCCATTTCCCAGTTAAAACCCTCTGCGTTGTCGCAAATGGACAAATACCATACTCACTCACTTTATTTGGCATAAAATACCTTCTTTCTATTTTTTAAAAAAATTTATCTTTTAGTATCAACAATAGTACTACTTTTGATACTAGCTATCGAAAAAGTGTCTACTTGTTTTTTAGATTGTAACTGTTACAATTATATCATAAATAAGAAATGGAGAATATATATGTCAAAAAACTTAGAAATTTTCAATGGTTATAACCAAGCTTTAATTGCTGGTGACTTTCCTGGTGTCTTTGAAACGATGGCAGACGATATTGTCTGGCATCAACCTGGTACTCATAGTGTATCTGGTTCAGTTGTTGGTAAGGACAAGCTAGGATCTCACCTAGCTACATTTGCTGAGAAAACTAATGGAACCTTTAAGGTGATAACAAATTGGGTTTCTGACAATAAGGATTTTGTCGCAGCTAATGTTACTTTTCTTGGAACACGTGCTGATGGTACTGAACTCAATATGAACGGAATTGACCTCTTCCGTATTGAAGACGGGAAAATCAAAGAAGTTTGGCTCTTCTCTTCAGATCAAGCTGAAGAAGATAGCTTTTGGGGATAAGCAAAACAGATTGGAAAAATCCAATCTGTTTGCTTATACTCATAACTCAGCACTGTAGGCGATAATCTGATCAACCGTATCAGACAAGAACTGAATGGTATCGCGGAGAGGTTTATCAGTTGAGATATCTGCTCCGATAATCATAGCAGACTCAAGTGGCACCTGATTTGAGGAGATTGAGCCAGGCTTCAGCTCCAGTCTCAGATAGTTTTTTCACTCTTAGAGGGTTAATTTTCCCCAAAAAACAGTCTTTGTTTGACACAAAATTCACAAAGTTGTATACTAAAACGTGATAGGACTTCTTTTAGAAACTTATCACAACTCACTTATAACCCTTTGCTGTTCTTTTTGAACGTTTGAACGGTATCATGGATACCAAAGGAGGAATCATATGTCTAAAGTAGCTATTGTTACAGGTGCAGGTCAAGGAATCGGTTTTGCAATCGCAAAACGCTTGGTCCAAGATGGTTTTAAGGTTGGGGTATTAGACTACAATGCTGAAACAGCTGAAAAAGCAGTTGCTGAGTTGTCAGCAGAGAATGCTTTAGCTGTTGTGGCTGATGTGTCTAAACAAGCAGAGGTTGCTGCAGCTTTCCAAAAAGTTGTAGACCATTTCGGAGACTTGAACGTTGTGGTAAACAACGCTGGTGTCGCTCCGACTACACCTCTAGATACGATTACAGAAGAACAGTTCAATCGTACCTTTGCTATTAACGTCGGTGGGGTAATCTGGGGAGCACAAGCTGCTCAAGCTCAATTTAAAGCACTTGGTCACGGTGGTAAAATCATCAACGCTACTTCTCAAGCAGGTGTTGTTGGAAATCCAAACTTGACTGTTTATGGTGGTACAAATTCGCTGTTCGTGGTATTACTCAAACATTGGCGCGTGATTTAGCTGACTCAGGCATCACTGTTAACGCTTATGCTCCAGGTATCGTTAAAACACCAATGATGTATGATATCGCTCACGAAGTTGGGAAAAATGCAGGAAAAGACGACGAATGGGGTATGCAAACATTCGCAAAAGATATTACATTGAAACGCCTATCTGAGCCAGAAGATGTCGCTGCAGCTGGTTAGCTTCCTTGCTGGACCAGATTCAAACTACATTACAGGTCAAACCATTATCGTCGATGGTGGTATGCAATTCCATTAAGATAAAAAAATGAGGTTGGAAAATAATCCAACCTCTTTTATCATCTCTACGATTCCAATTTCCAGAGTCATTTTTTTGTTAGTGAAACTAATCTTTCTTCAAGACTAGGAATACTCTCTTGCTCTAAATAGTGTGATTTGCCCTGTTTTAATAGAACACAAGATTAGGAACAGTTTGGATATCCATTTTTTTGCAAAGGAAAGGGCATCTCGAAATCATCAAAAGTCATATTTGCTGCATCTAGAGTAGCAATTCCACTGTTCACATATTTTTCATCTTTCATTTTATTTCCTTTTTAATTTGATACCGTTTCTATAAATGTATAAACATTATCATAGTGAACAGTTATAGAATAATAGTAATAATCGTCGTTTCGGTATGAGCTTCCAAAAACCTAATGTTGCTTGTTCATTTTTCATCTTTTTTTAAAAATACTGATTGATAGTTTGATTCCGAACTAAATAATCAATATCAAATGCTCCATTATTACCATTATAATTTTTAGATTTCATAGACAATGAAGATAGAAAAGAGTGATTAACTGTTAACTTTTGAAATAAAAATCCATCAAAAGGCCACAGTTCTTTCGCCTTCTTCTCATCAGAAAAGATAAATTCCCCGTTAATATAATCTACTTTTATAGTTTCTTCGGGCTTTTCAGTAATATCTTCAGAAGCACGTGTCTTAGTTAGAACTCCAGAAATCGTTTGATTGCTACTATCCCCTTGTAAAGTTATTTCGATGATATAGGTTCCACGTTTTATATATACTTGATTTACTTTAAACCCTTCCGGAAATTGCTTAAACAAATCAAAGAGATTTTCAGTTGGATAAACGCGACTGACCTCAGAGACTTTATTCTCAATCCATTCTCGGCTGTTCTTATTTTCTCCGCACCCTGCCAATCCTATCATGATCAATCCTCCTAAAAGTACCATTTTGAGAAATATGCGTTTTTCATAACCTTCTCCTTATTTATGATATTCAATAAAACAGCTAACCGTAGTTCCCATATAGTATATCATAAAAGACTGATATGGCTGTTCCCTCGCTCACGTAGAATCCCTGTCTAATTCATTTTAAAGCACTGTAATCCTAAAAGTCATGATATAATAGACAGTGAATAACAAGCATTACTTAAAGGAGAAATGTATGAAAAAATCGTTTAGACTTTGTTGCCTAGCTTGTGTGACAACACTAGCTTTGGCCCTTGGCGCTTGCTCATCAAAGCCATCTACTAGTTCTACAAATAATTCAAACAATCAGGCTTCCACCTACCATAAGAAAGATGTCACTGGTCCTGCTGCTTCATTTGATTGGAATGCCAAAGTTGAACCTACGAACTATGAGAGAACCTTTGTCGAAACCAACAGTGGCAGTCAATTTAATAAAACTTTAGACCGTACTAAAGAAGCAGCTGAGAATCTTGAAAAAAAGAAAAAAGAAATTTCGGATCCTAAGGTTCAAACAGCCCTCAAATTAGTAGATGCTGTCTTTGTCAATCAAGAAAATCTTGACCTAGTTGTGAAAGCAGCGGGTGCTAGCAATCAAGAAGAGTTATTTGATAAGATTTGGAACGAATATCTAGTCCCTGAGTTGACTAAAACCCATCCGAATTTTTCAAATGATACGGTCTTTGAGTACAAAGGAGAAAAATACCCACTCAAAGTTTACGCCCCTATGTTTTTCAAGGTCAACACCAATGCTCTAGGAAAAGCTGGAGCCTATACTCTTGAAGATTATAAAGTAGAAGGTGACATGGTTTATTTGAAATTTATGTCCCCAGCTGTAGACACCTACCAATACGAAGTGAAAGCCTCTTATCATCAAAATGATTTCGATTTCTTCCAAGGCTTGATAAAAGAGCAACAAAAGATTCTAAACACAGACTATGCTAAAGCCATGAATATTCGTTTTGTATATCAATTGGCCGCTCTCGATTTTAAAGCAGACAATTACGTAGATTTAGAGGGAATGGACTATCTTGATCGAAACCCACATTATCTAGCGATAAAAGTTGATAGCAACGGAGATGCTAGCCTTGATAATGAAAATCTCGCCAACCTTTTACAAATTAGCATGAAGGCTTCAAATGAAGCCAATAAAGGAAAATTTGAGTAAGCTTTATCATAACAAAAAATCACCTTTTCTAGGTGATTTTTTCATAGTCTCTTATTTTTCCAATTCAAGCAAAACACTTATGGCAGATAAGGCGTAAAGTGGCGCTGTTTCTGCTCGTAGGATGCGAGGCCCAAGTCCTGCCAAGGCTGCTCCTTTAGCTTCAAAAAGACTCAATTTCTGCGGGTGAAAGACCACCTTCTGGACCAAAGATAAAGAGCAGTTTAGCTCCTTTTTTTCTAGTCCAGCAACTGCTTGTATAAGTGCTGCTGATTCTCCTTCTTTAGCTGACTCTTCGTAAGCTACCACGATACGATCAAACTGGTCGAACTGAGCTAGAAAGTCTGCTTTTTTTTCAAAAAAAGTGTAATGCTCGGGACATGATTCCGCTTGCTTTTGCTCGGCTGCTCCAAGGGCGATTTTTTTCTAATTTCTCGACCTTTTTGTCCAATTTCTTGCCGTCCCATTTTGCAACTGACCAGTCAGCAGGAAAGGCCCAGATTTGACTTGCACCCAGTTCCGTCACCTTTTGAGTGATAAACTCCAGCTTGTCCCCCTTAGGAAAGCCTGATGCGATGGTCACTTGGACTGGTAGTTCTACATTGTCAGCTAGTTCTTCAATCAACTCAAACTGACGATCCTCTACATTTATCACGCGCGCCAAGCGCTTAATACCATCATCAAAAAAACTAAGGTAACCTCATCATTTTCTTTCAGGCGCATGACCTGAAACATGTGCTTGCTGGTCTCCTTGTCCTCGATGGTGACAGGAGAGATTGCACTCCCCTTGACAAAATACTGCTGCATCCTAGCCTCCAATCACACCAGAAATATCCTTGGTCTTCTTGAAGACACAGGCATTCCATTCCCCTTGGATCATGTGGGTTTCAAGGAAAAAAATCCAGCTGCTTCTGCTGACTCACGCACCATCTCCCACTTGTCCTTGATAATGCCACTCATGATGAGATAGCCTTCATCCTTGACCAAGCGATAAGCATCATCCGTCAGATGAATGAGGATATCCGCCAAGATGTTGGCCACGATGACATCTGCCTCAATCTCCACGCCTTTAAGCAAATCGCCTGGCGCCACATGGATATTTTCCATGCCAGGATTGAGCTCAATATTTTTCTTGAGCGACTCGAACCGCTACATCATCCAAATCATAGGCGAAAATTTCCTTAGCACCCAGAAGTGAGCTAGCAATAGAAAGAACCCCTGAACCAGTCCCTACATCTAGCACTGTTTCGCCGCCACGAAGAACCTGCTCCAAGGCAAAAAGACTCATCTTGGTCGTCGGGTGGGTTCCTGTTCCAAAGGCCATACCAGGATCCAGCTTGATAATCTTTTCTCCTGACGTCGCCTCATAGTCTGTCCATGACGGCACGATGGTCAAGTCATGGGTAATGCGAGCAGGTTCATAGTATTTCTTCCAGTTGTCGGCCCAGTCTTCCTCAGCCAAGGCAGTCGTTCCCATCTTGACCTCTCCCAAATCCATAAAGTCAGTTAAATCTGCTAAGCGAGCCTGCAAGTTCGCTTCAACCGTTACCACATCAACCGTTTCCGGATAGTAGGCTGTCACCACGATTTCTTCCTCTTGCTCAACCTCTGGGAAAATCTCGCCAAAGCGATCGACGTTGCCCACATAGTCCATACTGTCTTCAATCGCAACACCCTGGGCACCCAGCTCAATCAAGAGATTAGAGACCAACTCCTCTCCCTCACGCTTCACTGTAACTTTTAATTCTTGCCATGTTTCCATTTTGTATTTTCCTTATTCTTCTTAAATTCTTCAATCACATCTGTATAGTGTTCTTTCATTGCGCTATGAATCTGCTGTTTAAAAATACCAAACATAAGATAATAAACAAATAGAACAATTCCTGCAAGCAGTAGCAGTAATAAAAAATGTACTGAAAGGGGCAGTACGAGACCTTCACCACTCATTAAGGGTAAAACAAGCATTAATCCCCAAATAACAGCCATAGAGATCCCAGCTACTTTCGTACCACTTTCTCTCTGCTTCTTTAATTTTAAATATTCCATATAAATAAATGTAGCTTCTTCCCTAGAGTATTGTCCAGTTTTTAGTTTGCGTTTAACTTCCTTGTTTAACGTCGTTGTTGCAATTGCAAAAATCATTTTACTTCCTCCAAATAATCACTCAATCTCCCCTGCAACTGCGGGACTACTTGACTGGATGTCAAAAATTCCTCAATGTTCATCAGTTTATAGGCTTGCCCTTCATCCCCAAAGGTAATATTGTCAAACTGTTCTTGCCTTAGCTGACCAACCATAAAGATGGACTCCCGACCTTCATAGAGCATGCTAGGATAGACCTTACTCCAAAGCAGGCAATCTTCGGTCAAGTGAATGCCTAGTTCCTCATAAACTTCACGTGTCGCACATTCAAATGGGCTTTCGTTCCCTTCACGGCCACCACCCGGCAACTCCCACATATTGGGCCAAGGGATATTTTCCTTATCATCACGCAAGATGGTCAGTAGCTTATCACCACAAAATAAGACAATCTTGCAACCATGGAAATCCATTCTGCTATCCAATAATTCCATGATATTACTCTTTTCTATGATAACAATTACTCTCTAGGAAAATACGAGCTAGCTTTCTTCGATTACTTTTTGGCACTCTGCATCCCAGTATGCTTGCCATCTGCCATGTTTTTTAGCAAAATAAACGGTAAACTCATCATTTACATAATCTGCAACATAGCGAAGATTAGGCGGATTTTCCTCAAAACTTAATACCCAAGGATGGAAGTAAAAAGTTTTCTCCCACCTCTTCTGAGTATAGCCCAAATCCTTGGCAAACTGAGGGATGGGTTGTTGCATCTCACTTTCCAAACAAGACTGAATGGCATTGTCAATACTATTTAAACGAGCTAATAGTTGTTGAAACTGCTCTTCTTCCTCCGTCTTAAAACCAACTAGAAATTCAAATTCCGCAAAATCTTCAGGAAATTCAAGTTCTGTGATTTTACCATCCTCTGCGTAGCGTCCCTCCTCATTAACGAGGCGACGAACTCCTGACTTCAATACTCTCTCGAAATCTAGATCCGCAAAGCGATTGCGAGGAAGAGAAGAGGAAGAAAACTCAGATTTATCTGACTTTCTCATAAAAATTTGTTTGATTTTCTCGAACATGCTCTCTCCCCTTTGAATTCCTTATTTTTAAAGTTTCCTAGTATCTCGGATAAGGGTAAAATTCTCCTTCTTCCAAACCGACTTTCCCTTCTTCAAAGACTTCTTGGTTCCATTCCATGACGAATTCTTCTGCTTCTGGGTCTTCCAAAAAGTCCATGAGGGCATCTAGTCCAACTTCTGCAGTATCTTTAAGGAATAGCGCAAAATAAGCTAAAAATTCACGAGAAAAACCTTTCTTAGGCAGGTAAGGGATGACCGTGAGATAGTCTTCTACATTAACTGTTGACTTGGCAGGGTTGTAAAAAAGTACCGCTTCTTCAAAAAGGATATCATCTGACGAAACCTCTCCGTCTTCATCTAACATCTCCACCCCTGCAGGATTTTGCGCCTCAAGCAGAAAACTCACTTCAACCGCATGATTGCGCTTGTCCCAACTAATCTCATAATCAAAAGGAAAGTTCTTGTCCAACTCTTCTTGTAAAACATCTAAAAATCCATATGTTGCCATTTTGTCCTCTTTCTATACGACTCTTCAATCGCCCCGAATACTCGGAAATATGCTAAAATAGATACTACCATCTTACCACATTCGTATCAGAAATCCATGTTAGAAAGGACTGCTATGCCAGACATTCTCGCGCTTCGTATGCGCCCTAAAACCATCGACCAGGTCATCGGTCAGGAGCATCTGGTTGGACCAGGCAAGATTATCCGCCGTATGGTGGAAGCCAATCGTCTATCCTCTATGATACTCTACGGACCTCCAGGCATCGGAAAAACCAGTATCGCTTCAGCCATCGCTGGAACGACCAAGTATGCTTTTCGGACCTTCAATGCCACAGTTGATAGTAAAAAACGCCTCCAAGAAATCGCTGAGGAAGCTAAATTCTCAGGTGGCCTTGTACTGCTACTAGACGAGATTCATCGTCTTGACAAGACTAAACAAGACTTTCTCCTTCCCCTCTTGGAAAGTGGTCTAGTCATCATGATCGGGGCGACAACTGAAAATCCTTTCTTTTCTGTCACTCCAGCCATCCGCAGTCGTGTTCAGATTTTTGAGTTGGAACCTCTGTCTAACCAAGATGTTAAAGAAGCCATTCAAATCGCCCTGACTGACCCTGAACGAGGTTTTGATTTCCCTGTTGAGTTAGATGATGATGCCCTTGATTTTATCGCAACATCTACCAATGGAGATCTCCGTTCTGCCTTCAATTCACTAGACTTGGCAGTTCTCTCCACTCCAGAAAATGATGACGGTGTTCGCCACATCACGCTCGACATCATGGAAAATAGTCTTCAGAGAAGCTACATCACTATGGATAAGGATGGAGACGGACACTATGACGTTCTATCTGCCCTGCAAAAATCCATCCGTGGATCCGATGTCGATGCTAGTCTCCACTATGCTGCTCGCTTGATAGAGGCGGGTGACCTTCCTAGCCTAGCTCGTCGTTTGACTGTGATTGCTTATGAAGATATTGGCTTAGCCAATCCCGAAGCTCAGATTCATACCGTAACTGCTTTGGATGCTGCCCAAAGGATCGGCTTCCCAGAAGCCCGCATCCTCATCGCCAATGTCGTCATTGATCTGGCACTTTCACCTAAGTCTAACTCAGCCTACGTGGCTATAGATAAGGCCTTGGCTGACCTTAAAACATCGGGGCATCTGCCGATTCCACGTCACTTGCGAGATGGACATTATAGCGGCAGAAAGGAACTGGGTAACGCCCAAAATTATCTCTATCCACATAATTATCCTGGTCACTGGGTCAAGCAAGAATACCTACCAGAAAAAATCCGTGACCATCACTACTTTTCTCCAGAAGATAGTGGAAAATACGAACGGGCCCTGGCTCAACGCAAGGAAACCATTGATAAATTACGAAACTCGTGAAATCCTTTTCAAAAATTTAATTTTCCCTTGATTTTTTTTGAAAAAGTGGTATCATATAATCATAGAAACGCTGTGGTGTACGACTTCACATTTAAGTGTTGACCGACTATTTTTTGTATTATTAGGGAAACAAAAGTCTTCTAACAGCATGTAGGCCGTCTCACACGGAAACAGCTTCAGTTAGAGCGAGTTGCCCACCTGCTTAATTGCGCGGGTTCAATACAAACCGTGAAGTTTCGGCACCAATACAGCTTTTTATTTGCCTCCTTAGCTCAGTTGGTAGAGCAGTAGACTCTTAATCTATGGGTCGCAGGTTCGAGCCCTGCAGGGGGCATCTAAATCAACAGGAAAAAGCCTTGATTTCAAGGCTTTTTTGCTTGTCTATAACTGATTTGCCCCATCATTTGCCCCACATTTTTTTATGAGCAATCTTTCCAGACATCTCTGATTTGATTAAATTCTTCAAAAATTTTCTCTTCTAAGGTGTGTCCATACACTTCTACTAACATTGAAATATCTCTATGCCCTAGAATTTTCTAAATTTCTTTAGAAGAATCACATTTTATAATCTCAATCTTCTGCTCCTTCATTTTATCAAACCAAGACATATCTACACCATCTACTTTGTCCTTTAACCACTACTGCTCTTATGAGGTTGATTGACTCACTTCTACTCTTCATATTCTGGGTGTTTGCGTACATAGCGTGCTGCCTGAACTCCATCCACTATGAGAGCTGGTAAAGAGAAGTTCATCAAGATGCCCAAGAAAACACCAAAGACATTCTCAATGTAGCCAGTGAGAATAGCTGGGGCTAATATGACAGCTACAAAAGCAACTCCAACATTAAACAATCGCTCTTGCTTCTTGTTATTGTCTTTACCACCATAAGTCTCCCATCGGTTGAAAGCCCAGATTTTCCCCTGATTTTTAGGAAGATAATACCAGGAATAGAGACCTGTAGAAAAAAGCAGGATACAGAGAGCTACGAGATTGTAAATAAGTGCCCAGACTGAATAGATTCCGTCATTACCAACTAGCATAATCAAGCCTGTAAAAGTCATGTCAACGTTTAAAATCAAAACAAGTATGGAAACAAAAAGATAGATAAAACTCTTAAATCTCAAAATAAAACGATCGAAGAAAGAGAGTGGGATTGCCACACCACTAATAAACATGCAAAGAATGAATAAGATTTTATAAATACCAATATGATCGATATAGGTCGTCCCAAAATACGCCATAAAAGAGACTACTAAGCTAATCCAAGATAGAAGCTTGATATAACCTAAACTAACCCCATTTGTAATCAAAGGACCGTGGTAGCGTTCTTCGGTCACTACTTTCTTTTTCTTTTGAAGCTTTTTGTCATAAAAATTCATCTCCTTATCTCCTCAGATTGATTTTATCCAAGGAACCTATTTTCCATTCATTTTTTTCCATCATTGCCACTCTCTACCTTCTACTTCAAAAACCTGGCTTTCATACTTCTGTAGTTGGGTGATGACAGGTTCTTGATCTGTTCCCATATATACTTCTAGATAAACATCTGGATCGTCATCAGCTCTACATATCACACTAATTTTTCCCTCCTCAAACCGTTGTGACAATTTCAAGATTCTAACGAAATTATTTTTGATTGAACACAACAAAAAGCAACTCCCAACAAAAGACCTGCAAATATAATCTTAAAAATCTCTCCTCCAATCGGTTGCCCCAACAAGTCTTTAAAGCGGGAAACAAAATCATAGACATAGTAGAAACCAACTGCAGGAGCAGTAAATAAGAGTGCATTAAAATATAAAAAAGCACCTTTGCTAAATCCTTTTTTTTCCGTCTTTTCCTCTTCGTCTTGATTTTCGTCATCGGGATAAATCATAGTAGTCAGACAAACCGTTTGGGTAGTCACTTGAGCTTTATTGACATTTCTATACAAGGCTCGTTCTACAAGGAGAGTGATAAAAGCAAATTCTGCTATCCAGATAAGAATAACACTCCAAAAAGTTGTCATACTATAAGTTCCTTGTAAAAATAGACTAAAGAAGGAAGTAAGACCACCCCCGCTAAACATAAAGAAAACAACTAATAGAGGAATATGCCGATTCATCCTACTCGATTTCTCTGTATCTAATAGTTTACTCTTTGGCGCCTCTAAAACTTCGTGGGTTTTACGATCATAATAAATGGCTTTGTCATAATATTGATTCAAATAAAAACGACGTCTTCCAAAAAACATATCTGTCCCTTTCTCACCCAAGTCTATTTCAAGTATTTCTTGGCATAGTCTTCGTAGCTTGGTTGCTCTTTTTTATTCATCGCATACAGCAAGACTCGGACCTCTTCACTCACTTGTAAAAACAGCCCTAGACTCATAGAATCCGTAAAAAATTGCATAGAACTAGTATACCATAAAAGCTACGTGGCAGAATGGATCTGAGCACAAGAAAACCACCTCAAAAGGTGGTCAAATTAGAGATTATTTATCTTCCTGAACCAAGAGGTCGTATGGGAAAAAATCTAAATCTTTGAATCGTTCATCGTGGATACCCCTCATCTTGCAAAGGGCAGCGGTATCAAAACTCCAATAGCCGTAATAAGCATCATCTGTCTTATGCGTGTCATACCATGAGGCTTCGGAATGGGCATAGTACCAGAACTTCTGCGCTTCAATGACACTATCCGCATCATTCCCAATCATATTGAGATACTCTAGACGGGAACGGAAGTTCTCTACTCGGCCTTCTAATAAATAGATAGCTAATGTATCAATGTAGCCTTCTTCAAACTGCTCACCTGCATCTACAAAGGACTGATACTTACTGAAAATCTTTTCTACATCCTCAATAAATTCTTCCTTACGGTCTTCAAATAGAACAGCTAATGAGAGATAATCAATCAGTGTATAAATACTTCCTTTAGTTTGATAGTATTTCTGATAATAATTGAGACTAATTTTAAACCACTTAAACACTTCATCTAACGAGTTTCCTAGTGAATAATTTATTCGCAATAACTTCTCAGAGTAACTTGACTGTGATAGGTAATATCTATTTAGATATTGTGGTAAGACACGTTCTCTATGGTCTTGCCTCTCTCTCCTCTCAAATGTTTTCGAATTAAAATTTAACCTTTTCCCAAAATACTCTTTGTCTTTATATTTGTCTCTAAACATCATATTCCTCACTTCATCTTCTTGGCCATATCGTCTAATTGATTGACAATAATGCGACCATTCTCCTTAACATTAAACAGATGGCTTTGAACATCACCAAATTCCATAGCATCTTGAATTGCAGCCAAATGTTCTTCACTTACTGCTCTGTCCAAACGATTATTGATCCACTCAAGATCCATCTGGTCCGTTCCATCCGCTAAGCCTTTACTCAATTTTGCTTTATTATACTTAGCCTCTGAAATGATATAAGGTGGGTGACCATTTGGATTGTAGTAAACACCATCGATTCCCTTACGCCCAGCATCATCTAAGCCTGTTACCATGTCCTTGCTGATGCGCTCATAACCAAACTGACGGTAGTACTCGTCTTGAACCATTTCACCAAAGTTACCCTTCTTCAAACTAGAAGAAAGCGCCTCTTCGCCATAGCGGACTTTTAAAATCTCAGCCTGTTGTTTAGCTATCTCCTCTACTGTATGTACTTCAGCAGTGACTAGAACATTATCCGCCAACATTTTTTTATGGAGTTCCTCCAAATGGCTTTCCCACTTGTGACCTTCCCAATGGACTTCAGGATGAGCTTGTTCTGCGGCCTCCTTCACGCCCTTAGCCATATCATCACTATGCTTAGCTAGTTGTTCGCTGGCATCCCTCTGACTAGCTCTGGTCTTGGCCAAACCTTCAGAGTTTTCAAAAACAACCTAACAAAGATAGTCAGGTTGTTTCGTTTAGTAATTCAATTATAATTCAATTATAATTCAAAAACTTAAAAATCCAAACCAATGACTATCCATTCATCAATGAAGTCCCAAATTTAGACCACTTTTTGGGACTTCTCTACTAGACCAAAGATAAGCTCCAATTTCTATATTCTTTGTCAAATCCAAAACGATATAGGTCCCCATACCATTACTGAAAAAGTTGTAGCAAGAGGTCAAATCCATCTCTAGCTGGTCTTCATATTCCCATTCAAAATCAGCCATAGAATCGATATTTTCAGCGCTATCCAAGCCCATTGTTTTACTCGGATAGTAATAAAAACCATTATGAACTTTTGTGTAAAAGTTTACAATTGTTTTATCTATATTTTCAACTGTACAGTCAAATTTTTTACCAAAATTTGATTCAGATAGTGGATTTTTCCCTTCGTAGAAAGCTGTCTTCTGAGTCTTGTAACTAAGAAGTGTATACAAAATAGAATACTCTTCTCCAATTCTCATCAACTCAATATCAATCAGATATGTTTGTAGATAAAGAATAGTATTGCTCAATTCCCTTGCAAGATATTTCTGCCATTCTCCTAAAACAATTGATTTTCTATCTTCCAAAGTATCGGCTAGAAAAGCCGCTTTCCAATATTCTGGAATCGGTGCGTTTACAATTGTTGATTTATCAGTTATAAGCTCCACTTTCTTTTCAGGCGATAGAGTGTATTTATTTAAAAAAGTGATTTTTTCAGATTGAATCATCTATTCCCCTCCACAATTCCCATAGAGTCAACTTCTTCTGTCTCAAATACACTCATTGACCTAACCTTTCTTTACAATAATCAACGATATATTCATTTATCCATTTTCTCTTGTTTTGGAAGCCTCCGAAATCTCGTTTTGCGATTAAGCCTTCAGCCATTTGGAGTGCATCTGCATGCTGCTCCCGGTGAATCATTAATAGCATTCCTATTAAATCATAACCCACAAGACTTAGCCCATTCTCAACTGCATAGGCATAGAAATCCTCAAAAGATGAGAAGCTATCTATAAGTTTTAAGACTTCTTCATGCACTTCTGAGAGCACCTCAAAAACCTTGGATTCTACTTTTTCTAAATCAAGGCCATCCATTGTCCAGTCTTCTTTGACTATCTTATATGGTAACGATACACTATCGACTGTAAAGGCTCCAACTGCTCGAAGACTCATGGGCTCCTGTGAATTACTCGCCATATCAAAAACTTCCCAAAAAATATCATCAAAAATATAGGGTTTTATTGAAGGTTGAATTGTGATAGAAAACTGATTATCTGGAAATTTAATATCAATCATATACGAAACCAGATAGTCTCCTACTTTGTTGAAATAGGCCCAATCTCGAGACTTTAGTTGTAATTTTTTTGCTGCATTGCGCTGAACTTTTTTCAATTCTTTTTTTAGTTGTTTATCTATTTTTAAAAATTTAACCATTCAATCACCTCACTAATCTGGTCTGACAACTCTTATTAAGCATATAAGATCCGATACATATTTTCCATGAAACCGTCAATCTCTCCTCGAACAATTTTCAACAGACGCTCTTCTTCGGATTGCGAGATAGAGACTCCCTCTCTTTCACCACTGTCGTTATCCTGAGAATAGTTAGAATAAATTAAATTAAGATCTTTATCTAACACGAAAGCCACATATGTTTGTTTATCATTAACTTGTGTAATGAAAAATAACTGAAAATCTTTTGCATCTTTCTGAGGAGGGCTGATTTTCAAATGTACTTCGCCTTCTATTTCAAGTGGATAAATAACTCCATCTAGACGAATAGCACCATCAGATGGAATGAGATAACCCGCTTTACGTATTTGAGATGCGTACTTTTCCGACCTCATTAAATAATGAAGAACTTCGATTCTATCCTGTTTTTCAAAAGCTGTTTTGAGAGTACTAGATTGTTGAGAATTTTTATAAGTGAGATACAAAGGAATTACTAATAAGATAAAAGATAATATTATCAACCACTTAAACTGTTTCATTTTATCCTCCGATTTGTTCTCACGCCGACATTTATTTATAACAACACTATATATCTAGTATAGCATAATCATTAGGTATTATAGATTTTCAAACCAAATGTGAGTCATTCGCCTTTGCCCCACTTTTGCCCCATTTTTAAATAATTTCATTTAAAATCACTTCAAGTATCTTCCTAAAATCACTTATATTTCAATATTTTTAATTACTTTTAAGATGAAAAAGCCTTCCAAATTCATGCAGGGGGCATCTAAATCAAGAGGAAAAAGAAGTAAGGAACTATTCATAATAATAGCCGTAGCAAATCTTTGCATTTTTGTCTTATCTTTTTTAAGATAGTACTATTAAAAAAAGAAAAGGTGAAAATCATGGAAACATATACACTTGCAAATGGGGTTACTATTCCTAAAATTGGTTTTGGAACTTGGCAAATTGCTGAAGGCGAAGAAGCCTATAACAGCGTTAGCTTCGCACTTAAGGCGGGTTACACACATATTGATACCGCACAAATTTACGGTAACGAGGTTTCTGTAGGTAAGGCGATTGCTGATAGTGATTTGGCACGTGAGGATATTTTCCTAACTACCAAACTTTGGAATGATAAGCACGATTACGAGTTGGCTAAGACTTCTATCGATGAGTCTCTCGAAAGACTTGGTGTGGATTATTTGGATCTTTTGCTTATCCATTGGCCTAATCCAAAGGCGCTTCGTGAGAATGATGCTTGGAAGGCTGGCAATGCGGGTGCATGGAAGGCTATGGAAGAAGCTTACAAAGAAGGTAAGGTGCGCGCTATCGGTGTGTCTAACTTTATGCAACATCACCTAGAAGCTCTTATTGAAACAGCTGAAATTGTTCCACATGTCAATCAAATCCTCTTGGCTCCAGGTTGTGACCAAGAAGACTTAGTTGCCTATTGCCAAGAGCGCGATATCCTTCTTGAAGCCTATAGTCCACTAGGTACAGGTAGCATTTTTGGAAATGAAGATGTTGAAGCAGTGGCTGAACGTAACGGTAAATCTGTGGCACAAGTTGCTCTGCGTTGGAGCCTTCAAAAAGGTTTCTTGCCACTACCTAAGTCTGTGACACCTAAAAATATAAAAGCTAACTTGGATATCTTCGGCTTCGACTTATCAGAGGAAGATATGGCGGTCTTGGATAAGATTCAAGGCATCAAAACTCAGGATGATCCTGACAAAGTTAATTTTTAATAGGATTTTAATCAACTCGTCAGGGTTGCTTTTTCAAGTAAATGACAAAAGAAGTCAAGATTTTGACAATTCGCGCCACATGAAATTATTTAAGCATATCCTTTTCTTTCATTACCATTTTCTGTTATAATGTATTGTATTTCTAAAGTAGAAAGGTATTAATATGACAACTCTTATTAAGCATAAACGTGTAGAATTTTCAGAACTATTTTATGACCTAGTGTTTGTTTTTGCAATTTCAAAGCAACTGCTTTAATTCACCCTCTTCATAGCGGTGTTGTGGCTTGGGATTCTTTACTTGATTTCTTCATCTCTGTCATGGTTATCATCAATTCCTGGATGATTCAAACCATTTATACCAATCGCTATGGAACAAACTCGTTATTTAACATGGTAATCATGTTTATCAACATGGGACTTATGCTCTTTATGTCCAATATGATTGGATACAATTGGCAACAATGGTTCTATTATACCTGTTGGGCTGTTGGTACATTGACCCTTACCTTATTTTTTCAATATTTGGTTGAATTTTTTAGAAAATCAACCGATAATACTGATCGGGAAAGTATCAAAGGTTTTCTATGGTTAACAGGTCTAGGAAGTTTAGGAGTCTATCTGGCAGCTCTTTTTCCTATTTACGTTGGAGTCTATATCTTTATTGCTAGTATTCTGCTAACATTTATTGTGCCAATTTTCTTGATTACTAAAGATGAGCATTTCCAGGTAAATCTTCCCCATTTAATCGAGCGCGTCTCCCTTCTTGTGATTATTACGTTTGGAGAGATGGTTGTTGGGCTAGCTAGCTTCTTTACAGTCGAGAATTTCTCGATTTATTCGGTTCTCAATTTCGTTATCATGCTTTCCCTGTTCTTGTTTTATTTTGGCGAATTTGACCATGCTATTGATGAAGGATCTAGTCAAAAGGGATTATTTGTAATTTATAGTCACTATCCTATTTTCATCGGGCTTATGTTGATGACAGTTTCGATGGGTTATCTCCTGAATCCCGAGGCTAATCTTCTCGTTGCAATCAGCTTCTTTTATATCGGAATTGGCCTCTTCCAAGCTGCTGTCCTAGCAAATGGGCCCTATAACAAAAACTATCTTCGCTATCCGAGAAGTTACTACTGTGCTCAAGCGACACTCTATCTGGCTGCCTTGATTCTCTCTTTGCTTTTCGCTTCTAATCCTATAACAGTGTTGAGTATTGCAACCATTTTAGCTCTAGCTATAGCCATTCATTTTATTTATTTTTATATGACACAGAATAAAAAATATTCCAAATCTAACTGGGGGTTCTTTTAATGAGTTTATAACATAAAAAAGCTTTGGGAACCAAGGCTTTATATGATATCAATCACCGACCACGAAAATGTTTAGCTTACAGAACTGCTAGTGAAGCTCTAGAGGATGAGTTCGAGTAAATGTTGCACTTATTCTTGCAATTTATCATTTACTTGATGCACGAACTCGATATTTTTTTCGTTAATTTGTTTTTGCCCCACTTTTGCCCCATTTTTAAATCCTGACATTGAAAATACCTAAAAGTATTTCCCTAAAATCAGCTATATTTCAACATTTTTGTTTATTTTCAATATGAAAAGTTCTTACAAATTCATGCAGGGGGCATCTAAATCAACAGGAAAAGTCTTGAGTTCCAAGGCTTTTTTTTGTGTAGTCCTAGCACTGAAAAACGATTAATAAACGATTTTATCACCCAACTTTTCGATTACACTTGACAAATAAAGAAATTCTCGAAAAACTGCTTTCCTACTCTCAAAAACTTAGACACCACTATGATTTCTATCAACTCATACTCTTTCATTTTCAAGAGAAACAAGCTGACCATTTCTTTGATCTTATTGAAGAAACAATTTCTTCTATAGTTCCTATTTTTCAAACTATTTTTAAGACCTTTTTGAAAGATAAGGACAAGATCATGAACGTACTGGAGCTTCCCTTCTCAAACGCAAAACTAGAGGCGATCAATAATATCATCAAAGTCATCAAGCGAAATGCTTTTGACTTCCGCAACTTTGACAACTTCAAAACTAGACTTCTCATTACTTTGAACATCAAAAAAGAGAGAATCAATTAGATTCTCTCTATAATATTTTTTATTTCAGTACTTTCAACTTTAAGAAATCAACGGCATAAACTAGAAAACTATCTACTCAAATTTTTCCACTGTTTCATCACTCTTATCTCTACGCTTACGAATATATTCTCTAACTATAAGACCAGTAGCAATATTTGTAAACAGTAAAAATGCAAGTAGGTATACCCAGATTGGTGTAGTTGACAATACACTAGATTGGTTAGTCTTTTCAGTTATAATCGGATTAGACAAAAAGTTCAAAACAGCCTGATTATCTGTACCATTAGAGCGTGCGTTTGAGAGTACTCCTTGGAAGTTTTTATTAAATTCCGTACCCTCCTCGATATTCTTGCTCTGGTTCTTGATGACCGTTTCCGTTTCTTGGCGTACTAGCTTCACTTCTTCCTGAACTTTTTTAGATTGTTCTGCTAAACTAGTAAATTGTGCATCCATAGATCCGATTTTATCCCCATTAGCAGTAATGGTTTCAGAAATATTTTTAGTGTTTGAAGAAAGCCCTGTAACAATATCAAGTAGACCGTTACTTGTATCTTCAGTTGTATAAACTGTAGTAGCTGATAATCCAACCCCTGAACTTGTTGAAGAAACTTCCAAGATTTGTGGAATATTATTCTTCCATACCTCATACTCTTCATTTAGTTTATTAGTAGCTGATTCATACCAGTTAGATAACTCATCAATCGTTGTAGCAAAAATAATCATTCGGTAATTCTGATTTTTTTCAAGTTTTTGGAAGAGAAGAGGCTTGTAAATTCAGTTGATTGATTTGTTTACTCAATTTAGCATATAAATCAATTCCTGATTGTCGATATTTATCGACATCATCCTCTTTCAATTTCTCAGCCACAGTAGAAGTCGAGATATTACCATACATTTTTGCAACAGAGTCTTTTTGCAGGGTTTGAGATATCAATAGTACTTGTTGACGATGGACTACCATAAATATTCTTAATAGTTGTCGCCGCTGTATCAATACGAGACAGTTGTTCAAAAAAATATTAGATAAATCTGTCTGAACTAATGCATTACTTCCCTTGTTCTTATCAAAATAGAAGGTATATTGTAATGGTATTTTTTCGTTACCAACTTCTAAGTCAAATGAAATCGTATTAAGACCAAAGCTAGGACTATACTGAATTTGAAGTTGAAGATCTGTTGGTTCTAAAATTGTATCTTTACTTGGAACTATCGTAGCTGATTTAATACCTTGCAACAGAATATTGGTTACGCGAATTGGAGTAGCGGTATATTTATTAGCTCCATTTCTTTCATTTGTCACAGTAGGATAGACATGTGACATTGAAATCGTTTTGGTTTCAGATGACGGTAATGCATCATTCGCCACTGTAATAAAACTATAGGCTGGCATTGAACCAGTTGTAGAACCTTTAACACTAGCATACTGAGCTAGTAGGTCTAATTTTGAATTATAAGCACTGATTTGTGCATCTGTTAATACTCCCAACTCTTTTAGTTTAGCAAATAAAGCTACGTAATCAGCAGAATTAACACTAATAGAAGCAATTGTACTATTAACTTGATTATCATAATCTCCAGGTAATTGATCTGAATTAGATAAGGTAGATACTACTTGCTTAGCTAAAGCTTGTCGTACACTATTTTTATCTATAGCAGAATCAAGTGCTTTTAAAATCTCAGTATCATTTTCAGCAAAGGACGATGTATCAACTGTTGTTCCATCAAAATAGTTCTGAGCAACTTGTAGTCGAGAAGCTTCAAGAGAGGCTTTCAAGGTTTCCAAGTCTTTTCGAGATTGAGCTATTTGTTCTTGAGAAGCTTCTACTTTTTTATTGTAGGCATTGATACTCTTCTCTAAACGAACTAAATAAGATTCAGATTCATTTGATCCAGGTGATGATTCTCTGTTCCCTAAATTATATAAGTAGCCATTTAGGTTCTTATAAAGATTAAGATATAACTCATTATCCTTATCAAATTGTGCTTTTGCAAAGTTACTTGCAACTTGGGCATTATGATTTGTAACCTGGCTTTGAGCTTCCTTATATTTTAAAATTGGATCTGTCTGTCCAAGCAAAGACTCCGCATTATTATTTAATAAATCTGCGGTTGATTTTTTGAAACTAGCTACAGACTCTTCAAATGTTTTATTAGAAGACTGTACACCTTCAGCGATTGTTGGTATAGTATCTAGTGATTGTATACTTCTCTCGGCAGGCTGGGAGATTGAAGTATTCAATGAGTCAAAAATATCTGATCCATCACTCACAATTGTATTCATTTGGCGTTTAGCACTATCTAGATTGTTAATGACACTCGTAAAATACAAACGAATCGTTTCTTGGTTCAAGGTATTTACATACTCTCCAACTTGCTGAGCCATCTCAAGTGACTGCTCTTTATCCACTGATTCTTTTACTTTATATGTTATTTTGGCCTTTTCTGGATTAAAACTCGATAACTGAAGAATATTGTGCGAAAAATCTTTTGGAATGTAAATAATAGCTTCTAGAGAGTCATCCTTATATTGACTTTCTGCTTGATCTCTAGATAAAACCTTCCAGCTAGTTTTCTTGTTCTCGTCCTTTGCAAGTAATTTTGTAAAATCTTCACCAAAATTGTATTGGGAACTATTAAACTGCTCCCCTTCATCCTGATTGACAATACCAATACGCATGTGTGTCTTTTCTTTACTTCCCAAAGCAAACGAAATTCTATCTGATTGTTTCATAAAGATGAGAATACTTGCTGCGATTATCAAACATAGGATAATCAAAGCTTTGCTAAGAAAAGTATTTTTAAAACTTTTTATACTCATTATGTCTTTTTCTCCTAAAATATTTGTTAAAACCTCATAAAAATCCTAAACTATTTTCGATGAGATTTCTAGTGTGCAATCAAGAATACACATTTAAAGAACACCATACATTATATCATATTTAAAAACTATTTTGTATTTTTTTATTTATCTTGTGGTATCCTTATACGATAAACATTTCTTCCGATAAAGAACTGTGTCTCATTAAGTTCAACCAAAGGTTCATTATAGACAGTACGACCTGGAACAACCTTTTGTTCATTGAAAATTGTTCCGAAGGTTCCCATTGGAACATTCTGACGAAGTCGTTTAAAGAATGGTGTATATTTAGAAAGAACACCACTTTGATATCCATGGAAAATTAAATGAATATTAACCGCTGAAGCTTTGGTAAACAGAGTGTTCACTTCTTTATCCATCAATGTAATCTTATCCCCAGTCAAGTTGATATCTGGTAGATAAACGAACATTGGTTGCTCTCTTCGAATACCAGATTGGATAATACTTAGCAACTCATTAAGGAATTGACCAATTGATGATTCCTCAATTCTAGTATCAAAATATTCACTCATACCTTCAAATCGACCATCGGTATCTACTACAACGCGATTGACCTTTCCTGACAATTCAGCAAAAGCTGATAGAATTGTTCGTTCAAGACTATAGGTTTGAGATGGTGTATCATCCATAAGAAGGATAAAGTCATAATTCATTGGTTCAATAGAACGTACTAATGTTGTTTCTTTGTCATATCCAATTGGAATATTGAGTTTTTGGCGTTCTTCTTTGACTGTTCTATCATTCTCAAAATCTTCAAATGTAATTTCATTTGCAAGCATCGGTATTGGTTCTGGTCGAGGACCTACCCATTCCTTATCCATTAGTTCAATTGCATTTTCCAGATTTTGCAACTGCTCAAGGTTTGAATTTCCTTCCGTTGCAAGGTAAACTTGGAAACGAGTCGGTTCCTCTAGCTTAATTTGCCCACGACCCGGAATAACCTGATCAGCTAGAGCATCAAATCCGATAATATCTTTCTTGGAATCTTTATCCACTAAGTACAAGACTAATTGTGTAGCGAAATTACTTCTCATACTAATCTTCATGGAAGTATTTCTAAGAACTGTTACTATCAGATAGATTCCTAAGCTAGCACCCTCTCGCAATACTTGATGGAAAGTAGCCTCAATAGAATTTTCTAGCGAATGATCACGGACAGTATCATAAGAATCTACCACATTTAAAATAAATGGCATTGATTTCCCTGTTTTTTGCTCGTATTGTTCAATAGAGGTTACACCATATTCAGCTAATAAATCTCGACGTTTTTGGATTTCATTTTGTACAGTCTTTAATAACTTCAATAGTTTTTCTGGTTCATCTAATGATACAATATCTGCGACATGTGGTAACCCCTTTAGAGGGAATAGTCCATTTGTTCCAAAATCAAATAAATTAAAATGCATTTGATCAGGCCTATTTAGTCGGGCAAAGTTCATCACAATCGTTTGGAGAGTTTGTGACTTTCCAAATCCTGGTGAACCATAGATTAGGCTATGACTAAACTCCACTATATCAAACTCTAACACATGTTGAGCCTGTTCTGAAGGAATATCCATTAAAGCAAAAGGTGCCTTATGATGTTTTTTATCCGTCCATTTAGTATCTAAAATAGGAGAAATAAGTTCATTTTCCAGAGGAGGCAACCACGGTTTTGTAGGCATGCGAAGTTCAATACTTTTTGCATATTGAGCAATATATTCAACGACCGCATCTAGTTCTGTCTTGTCATCATTAGGAGTGATACTAACCTTCTCTTCTTCTGCATATGATAAATCTGTAGTCGCTAGTTCATACTGCCCCAATTCATTGATTATCCAAATACGATTGTCAATTTCTTCGCTTTTAGTTTCCTCACTAGGTGCATAGCGCGCACCACTCCAAGCAGATTGAAAGAGTTCGTAAATTTCATTATTCCCAACTTGTAAATAGGCACGACCTGGCTGCGTAATACTTGCAGCATCTGGTGTTTTAATAATCTCATTTGAATCAGCTTTTTCTGCTACTTTTAAAGCCAACTTAAAGCGAGAGTTGGACCAAATCTGGTCGTTGACAACCCCTGAAGGTTTTTGCGTTGCTAAGATTAAATGGATTCCCAAAGAACGTCCAATACGGGCTGCAGATACGAGTTCTGTCATAAATTCAGGTTCATTTTGTTTTAACTCAGCAAACTCATCCGAAATCAAAAATAGATGTGGTAGAGGTTCTGTTGGAAAATCACCCTCTATTCCTAAACGCCCTTCCTTATAAAGTTTTGTATAACCATTAATATGATTAACTCCAAATCTACCAAATAAGCGTTGACGTTTTCGTAATTCTGCACGTATAGATGCTAAGGCACGTTGAATCCCTGCACCATCTAAGTTAGTGATAACACCCAAAAGATGTGGCAAATCTTTAAATAAATTTGCCATCCCTCCACCCTTAAAGTCAATTGGAAGGAAACCAATATCTTCTGGACTAAAATTTAATGCTAAGGATAACATATAGGATTGTAATATCTCGGACTTACCTGATCCTGTAGTACCTGCAACAAGTCCGTGAGGACCATGGGCACGTTCATGCAAGTTTAATTGGACAATATCATCTTTCCCTCGCACACCAAGTGGAACTGCCAGACTCTTAGATGTATCACCTTGACCCCATCGACTAGCAATATCTAAATCATTTACTTTTTCTACGTTATAAAGTTCTAAGAATGTAATCGCATCAGGTAGAGCATTTTTCTGAGTTTCTTCATGAATAAGATTACTTAAGCAACGAACTGCAACTTCATAATTATTTTGCATTGGATAAGGCGTGAAGTCTTGGTTAACATACAAACCTGCATTATTAATTAAAGTCGCTGTATCTCCATTTTTGAGATCGACCAGAGTCGTTACTGTTTCAGGCAATTGACGACGACTCTCTTTTACCCAAATGACTGTCACTCCATAAGAAGCCAAATCTGGTTTAGAGAGACTTTCATTAATTACGTGACCAGACAACAAACGGTCATCTGAAACGACAATAACAATCTGAGGTAAAAAAGTTTTTTTCTGTTTATCTGATTCTTGAAAACGAGACTGCAATACTTGATAAAGGCTTGTCAATACAGCATCTTTTGTTCGATCATCATGAACAAATCCACGAACATTAACCATCGGTAGATGGAAATGAGGTAAGAATCTCCATTTTTCCCATATCTTATCATAGTCTTCCTGAGATGTCACATTAACGAATATCACATCATGATAGGAATGAAAAGTTGCGACTTGTAGCAAAAGTTGTTGGATAAACAATTGGCCCATGTCATGTTTGGCAACAAGTCCAATAATATTCCCAGCCAGCGAGGTCGTGATAGGAACACCCTTTTGTTTCTCATAAGTCTTTAATAAATCCTGAGAAAAGATTGTCAACTTGTCTTTGGTCAAATAATCCTTACTGTAGTCGATTTTAAGCTGACTATCAATATCCCCCAATCCAAGAGAAACTGTCATAAAATCCTCATTGAATGGCAAACGTTCATAAATACGCTCATCGTAATTCAAAATCATTTCAATCAACGTTTCTATATTGGGTTGTTGGTAAAATAGAATTTCCTTCTCTTCTGCATAGTGCTTTTGTAAGGTCGAAACTTGTTCTAGTAGATAAGCTTCATAATCTTCAAGTCGAGTAATCTTATTTTGTTTATATTCTTTCCTGTCAGAAAAATAACTCGTGATTGAAAACGCTGCTGTCAGGATACTCATTCCACCCATGCTAAGCATCATGATAGCATTTCTTCCCATTAAAACTACAACTAATCCTGACAGTGCAACCATTCCGATTGGTGGAACGATAGCTCGCCAAATAGCATTTTTGGGTTTTGTAGGAGGAGCTTTGGGTTTTTCTACTCTCTGTCTCTTATCATAAATAGTTGGAAGTACACGAGGACTTCGACGATAGATAGGAAAATTAGATGGATAAATTGATTTCTTATCTTCTAGCAATACAGAATGCCTATTAAATTGTGGCTCTCCAAAAAAGGATGAAATCTTCCATTGATTTTCCAAAAATACTATATAGTAGTTCTCTATAAAAAGACTATCTCCTCGTTTGAATTCCGAAAGAATATCTGAAGAAATCACATGACCATTAAGGTAACATGGTTCACCATTTGGAAACACATTGACTTTTCCATTAGAAAACAGAACATAGGAATTTGATTGAATTTGTAAATCTGCTTCTTTTTCTTTTGAGATTACAAAATCTTGAGTAGGAGGAAGCATATAACTATCAATGATATTTTCAGCTTCTTGAATCACATAGACTTTTTTATCTCCTAGAATATTCTTCCCTATATTTAACTTTCTTTCATTAATGTAGACATTATTATCTCTGATATTTAAAGAAAAGCCTTGTTCTTCGGTACTATCTCCTTCTGTAAAGGTGAGCAAAGAAAACCTATCTCCAAGTATCAGTACATTGATTTTACTTGACATTTTTCTAGATGCGGAATCTTTCTCAATATTTTCAATAAAACTTTTTTCTTCCTTACTCATCTTTCTTATTACCCACTTTAACCCCTAGTTTTTTAGAGAGCTCTTCAATTTCCTTACGATATTCACCTAATTTCTTTTGTTTTTCAGCACCATTCATGTTCTTGTCTTCACGGGTCTGCTCATATAGATTCGTATAGGCGTGAAGGGTCAATTGATCATCTCCAATGTTTTGAGCTAAATCTAGAGATTTCTTATAATCTCCCTTCCCAAGGTAAATCCAGTAATCTAAAAGATTATCTTCACTAGAGGGAGTAATTGTATTTAAAACACTTGACTTCTGTTCTTCAGACAAATTATCCAAGCGAACATAAGCTGATGCCAATACAAATTTGGCTTCCTTACTTAAACGATTGACAGCGACTCCTTGCAAGTCATCTGCTACACTGTCATACTGCTTATTAATAAAATGACTTTGTGCATTTATTGTTGCTTTTTGAATAGGATTGGACCAAAAATGATAATAGGCTGCTAGCACACCCAAAGTAATCGTTGCTACCGAAAAAATCCCTATTCCAATTGATAAGATTCGCCAAGTCAATTTTGAAACGGCTATCTTTTTCTTTTTTTCCTCCTGATAAGCTTTATCATAAGCTTCATGGATATATTTTATGACATCATCATAAGACTCACAGGCCACAATATCTTGTACTAGTGAATCACTTATAGCCGCAATTCCATTAACCAGCAACTCGAAATCAAGTTTTGGTCTTAAAATAGAAACTATTAGAGCTTTATAGGTCATTAAAAAAGTCTCTGAAGTATAAGGAATTGGTTCCATAATTCCTTCTAAACCATAATAGAGAATCTTAACAACACTTCCTTGTAAAAATATATTTTTGGGATGGATAAAAGGTATTTTAAAATTATGCTCAGAAAATGAAATTGATTCCATCTTTTGAGCCAATTCTAAACGCTTAACTTCTGACAAATCTTCAGCGATAAGATCCTTAAGACTATAAGAAAGCTTAGGTTTTTGATATAGCAATGTTAAATACCCGTTGTCTTCTAAAGTCACAGTAGCATCCACATAATTTTCTATCGTATCTATTTTTAGACGCGAAAATTGGTTTGGAGACAAAATGACCTTAACCTTCTCCTCGCTATGTTTAATTTCAATTTTATCTGTCATTTATTATCACCTCCAACACATCTCCATCGCCTAATGGATACTCCTCTAATGCTCTATGTTGTTCTATCTGTAATAGTTTCCCTCGAATATCCAAATGCCAATCCTCTCTGTGAATGGATAAAAACTTATCTAGTTGATTTGAACATATCAAATCCTTAACATCTTTTAATGTTAATTTTTTTGAAAAACGAATATCTATTTCCTTATCTTTATATCTAACCGTTGAGTTTAAATAACCTTCCCCCATGAAAAATCCTTCCTAAATAGATTCCACTGATAATCATTGTTGCAACAAACACGACAAGACCTATAATTGACCAAAACATTGTTGTTTCCGACTCCGATTGATCCACTTTTATATTGTCAGCAACTTGGTAGTTCTTAAACAGAGCTTGGCGGTATACCTTTGTATCTAAACCATCCCCACTTACAATTTCTTTTTTTCTAAAGTTTGATTGATTAGCAGTTTTAATAATTTCTTGAGCATTTGTCTTAGACTTCGTTGCTTCCTGTTCAATTCTATCCATGAATAAATTCGGTGCATAAATATGCTCAATTTCATTCCCCTGCGATCGTTGTTTTTTTTGAGTTACTGAATCCGTTTTAAATTCTAATGCCCCCTCTTTTGCAAAGGCTTTTGTACCTATAAAAAACAAACATAGGAGTGAAAATAGCATAAATAGTTGACTTATTTTTTTCAATACTTCATCACGCTTTCTATTATAGAAGATCCGGTAAATAGATTCTTTAATAGAACTTAAATTACCAGTAATTTCACCATTTTAATGATAATTTCTCCTTCTTAGATATCTTATTTAAGTTTATCATGAATTGACTTAATATTCAATTGTTCAAGTAGACATATTTGCAAATAATCTGCCTCACTAAAAAGAATATCCTTCTAACTTCTGCAATCTCTAAAAACACACCTAAATACAAGTTAAACTCTTGTATTCTTGCATAAATTGGACTTGTCTAATCCATGCTTATATACAGAAGAAGAGAAGATCAACTTGATCTTCTCTATTATTCGTTTTTATATATATGTCATTCCAAAAAATTCCTATGTTACTTCAAAGATTATTGGATATATTTTTTAGCATATTCCGAGTAGCTTGGTTGCTCTTTTTTGTTCATTGCATAAAGCAGTTTGCCACTTAGAACATCATCTTTGGAACTTGGTTGAATCATAACTGCAATATTTTTGTCTTTATCAGGGAAAATCACCGTATAAGAGCCTCCATTTTGTTCAATCTCATAATAGGTAATCTCACCTTTTTGTTTGACTGATTTTTGCTTGTAGTCAAATTTTTCCCCATTAACCGAAACAGTATCTTTATCAAATACAAGAGAAACGTTCTCATTTGCACCTGTTTGTGCTTTCCATTCTCCCTCAAGTTTTGGAGTAGAAGAAGATCCACAAGCCGATAAAAGGATTAGAAATAAGGCTAATAAGCTTGAAATTACTGCTGTTTTAAATTTATTCATCTATTTTTGCGCTCCTTAAAACATCTTGAATCTCTTGGTAATCTTGATTATCTTTCTGATTTGAGAGTGATACTGTACCAGTAAAAGTAAACAACGATTGTGTAGAACCATTTTTTACAAGGCATGCAGCCAATAATTGAGCCAAGGGGCCTGAAGTTTCATCAATATAAGCATATTCTATTACTTCCCACTCAACTCCATTGACATCATGAAGTCCTTCAGAAATATATTTAATATCTAACAGATTATTCGCATACCCTTTGATTTCTGATTTGTAGTCATCTAGACGGTAATCTAGGCCAACATGTCTTACATTAATTAAAATATTGGAGGTAAAACTTTCACCTTTAGGTTTCTTTAAAGCTATTATTGTTCCTGGAAAATTCCAATTTTTCCATGCTTCCCCAGCTTCTACTTTTATACTCGGAAAAGCAGGAAAAACCTCGCTAGGAAATTCTCTTAAAGTCATATCAAACTCCTTCTATAATTTTTTAATCTATCTATTTAATTGGAGATAGATTCTACAGTTAAATTTTCGTGTTATTATTTGGCAATTTTAGAGTGATAAATCGAGTAGCAAGTTAATTTTATACAACTACTTTCGAATTGAAAGGGTTTACCCAATCAATAAACTTATTAAAGTCTTTCTTCATAGCACCATAGTCAACATCAACATCAATACCCACACCTGCTCCGACACCAAGAGCAGCTCCCACATCTAGTTTAACCTTCATATGTTCGTTATCCATACTGAATTTTGCTTCTGAGGGGACGCCAATTCCGGCCTTGACTGATCCTTTTGCTGAAGCCGAGAAGTAACCAACTGTACCTTTAACTTCACCACTCGCCTCAGCTCCTGCGAATGCACCAAGTTTTACAGAGCCCGATACCCCCTCAGGGCCTGCTTTAAGTTCAGCACTAGCTTCAGCCTTAGCTCCTGCAAAGGCTTCACCAGAAGCATTGACCCCAACTTTAGTAAATCCTAAATCACCTACACTACTAGAAAGTCCGATGCTCCCCGATGCTTCAACACCAGCTTTTGCAGAGGCCTCTGCTTTTCCAGTAAATCCATTCCCATCAAGAGTAATTCCGTAATTCGCACTTGCCCAAGCTCCAGCCTTGACTTCTGCTTCATATTCAGCCTTTAATTTTGCGACTCCAAATTCTTTTTCCATTTCACCACTGGCTGAAGCCGACATTCCTATCATAACTTCTGCAGACGCCGACAACTCAACTTTGTCCCTGGAAATAGTGCTTTTTATCTCAGCTGCAGCTTTAGTTCCAATAAATGCCTTACCTTCTTTAAATTTGACTCCAAAGACTTCAAATTCTCCATGTTCTAATTCGTAAAGAGCTGCTACAGCTTCAGCAGTACCATTACAATGGAGAGCCCCTTCATCATCAACCCATATATCACCAGCAGCTATGGCTCTTTGTCCTGTTTGCTGTACAACGAAATTCTTCCACCAACCTCCAGTCGGAATTTTAGTCAATGCATTTAATGTTTCCGAAACACTGTTTAAAACTTCTACAGGAGTTTTTCCTGATATATTTTCGGTGATTATCTTTACTCCATTTGAGAACTCAATATTGTTATAGAAATTCTTAGCCTCTGGAGAAGTAAATTACTTGTTGAATTTGTCGTAAGAGTTTCAAGCATCTTGGTTTGAGCCAAGAGCAAATCATCGTATTCAGTTCCTCTTTTCCAGCCATCAAAGGATTCCATATTTGTCTTTGTATCAGTTAGGACAGTCTTCCCTTCTGACAAAGGATCAGTAATCGAGCTAGCAGTTGGATTTGTTAAACTGATAATGTCAGAAATACTACTATAGATACCTGATGTTGCAGTATCCACTGAACTAATACTAGACTCCAAATCCGAATAGTTATCTATCAACTCCTGAAGATAATCCGTATCGATAATTGCGTCTGAAGCAGTTTCTGAAACAGTGGATTGAAATTGTTCAATCGTTTTATCATACTGGGCAGAGAGTACCGTTAAAGCATTCGAAAAGTTTGTCAACAAAGGAACTTGGTAGTTATTTATCTTGTCATTAATAACCGATTTAACCATTCCCTTCAAACTATCAGTAGATACGAGATTCTCTAAAGAACTCTTAGAATCATCAAGCTCATTATTGATACTTGTGATAGAATTATCGAGTGTTACTTTTTGATTATTAACCTCCGTCATATCAATTTTCATACTCATTCTCCTTTATTTGTGATATACTTCAGAAACTATATTCTGTTTAAAGTAGTCGATTCGATACTGCTGTCGAATATAGTTTTTATCCAACTCATCAGTTTGGCCCTCTTGAAGCACTGTTTTGATGTAATAAGCTGGTATCAAGATAGGCTCCACATCTGGTCTTAAACCATATGGATACAGACTCACAAGATAATCAATATAGCCGTGACTCCCACTTCCAAAAATCACTCTTCTGCCTAAGATAATCGCCTTAAAGGAAACATTTGCCTCTTCCATTAATTCAATCACCCGACGAGGCAACTTATCTTGATTCAATTCTACCATAGTTCCTAAAGGTAAAATAGGAGATAGGAGCAAATCCGTGTAGGACATCCATGACCTAAATTGAGCTATGGTTATTGTTAATACTGTTCCCAAATATTCAATTGTTAGTTTCTGAGTATCCCAATCAAATTGAAATTCGATAGAATCACCTATCATGCTTTTATAGGTGTAAAAAGGTTCCCTATTGATAAAAGCGAACTGGAGTTCCCCAAAAACCCCCCCTTGTTGAGTAATAGAGTAAGCGACTTGTTTCATCAATTCACGGTCTGCTTCTATAGGGAAGAGGCGTTTTAGAGATGTCTCATAAAGTGAAGCTACTTCATCCATTCCTACTAATTCCTTTCAAATGTTATGCATCTGCCTGTTTCTTATCATCCTCAACCTTATTGGAAGCAGCAGTATTCATATTAGTCACATCCGTAGTTGTAAAAGCTTTAAGATTCCCAATTGCAGTATTAAAGGACGATGTAGATTCATTAAAAGATGTAAAAGGAGTCACTGTTGTCGAAGAAAAAGTCAACTCCGATAGTTCTGATATATTAGAGGTATTGATGCTGACTATACTAGTCAGCCTAGCCCATTTATCATAATTTGTTCCTACTATATTTCATTTGCTTTTCCATTCTCTAGGTTGAACTGGCTGAGCTCGCCAGCGATAGATAGCGGTTCCTATTGCTCATCGCTGTATCTGCTTGAGTTTGTAAACTTGTCACCTCTGCTTGAAGTTCCTCAATCTTATTAGTGATACTTGTCAAATTCGTATCATGGCTTGTTTTATTACTCATAGCTGCAGATTTAGCAGAATCATACTTTTCGCTGTATTTATTCTTGCAATCACCTTTAAAACGAGAATTATCTTCCCCTTCAATCTTGGAGAACATATCTACAATCTGTGTCTGAAAATTCTCAATCTGGGAGGTCAGATTCGTTTTTGCTGTCTCTAAGCGAGAAATCTTTTCATTTACTGCTTTCTTTTGATGTATTGCATTAGTGTAATTCTTATATTCTTGCCTTGCTAGTTTCTGGTATTCAGATGCTTTCGACATTTTCGTTTTCCTCCATCAAATTCTGACTAAAACAAAGAGAGATAGGAAGTATTCCCTATCCCTCCATTTCAGAGTTCTCTTATTAGAGTCCAAAACCGCCAGCATCCGCAGCATCACGTTCAGCAACAGTATTAGCATAGTTAACCAATTGTTGATTAATCTCAGTCAACAAATCTTGGAATTTAACTACATTTACACGTAACTGTTCGTACTGTTCAAGATATGAATTGAAGGCACTACCTTGCCAGTGCTCTTTCATTTCTTCATTTGCAGAGTTTACCGCTTGGATAGCAGTTTCAATTTGATCGCGAGCATTTGAATAGACTGATGCTTGTGAGGTAAGTTGTTCTGGTGATAGTGAAATTGCTGCCATAATTGGCCTCCTTGTGTTCTTTTACTTGTTCTTATTGTAGAACTATTCACTTCTTTATTGTAAACCTTATCATAAACAATGTCAAGACATTTAATAAATTTTTTTCTAGAAATTCAAATTAACAAAAAACTTTTCAATACGAGTTTTTCCCCATCTGAGATTTCTCTTCAAATTCTGGGTTTTCGAGTACATGTCGCACTGGCTGAGCTCTAACCATTATGAGAGCTGTGAAGATGAAGTTCCTCAAGATTCCCAAGAAATCACCAAAAATTAATCTCCATATTTTAAAATAGCTTAAAGCATCTCAAAACTTTCTTTTTTACTTATGTAATTCTTTTGTCAAAATAGCTCCATCTGGTCCAACACTCACTTCTAGATAGACATCTGGATCGTCATCAGCTCTACATATCACATTAAGTTTTCCAGCACGGAATAAATCCAATATATCAAAAATCTTGGTAAGATTATTTTGATTATATAATACAAAAGAAACACCTAATAAAAGTCCAGTTGCACTAATTTTAAATATTTCTCCTCCAATAGGATTACCTAACAAGTCTTTATAATTAAAAATGAAATCATAGGCATAGAAGAATCCAACCAAGGGGACTAGAAAAATCAATGCTTTTATCCAGCGTGTAGCATTGCGGCTATCTTTTTCACTCATCTCCATCTCTGCCTCCATGTCCTTGGCTTCGTCTGACTTTTCCATAATAACCTGACAAACCGTTTGGGTAGTCACTTGAGCCCTGTTGACATTTCGATACAAGGCCCGTTCTACAAGGATAGTGATAAAAGCGAACTCTCCTAGCCAAATGAGAATAACACTCCAAAAAGTTGTCATACTATAAGTTCCTTGTAAAAATAGACTAAAGAAGGAAGTAATACCACCCCCGCTAAACATAAAGAAAACAACTAATAGAGGAATATGTCGATTCATCCTGCTTGATTTCTCTGTATCTAATAGTTTACTCTTTGGAGCTTCTAAAACTTCATGCGTCTTACAATCAAAATAAATAGCTTTATCGCCATATTGATTAAAAAACATACGTCGTCTCAGAAAAAACATCTCTACCTCTTTCTATTTCCTTTGTTATATTTACTTCTTAACTCGACTATTTCTGTACCGTTCAACTGCCTTCAGCCATCGAATCATATAATTTTGCCACAGCAATAGAGCTGCGACAGCTGGCAATATCCCCATCAGGCTTAAAGGAAATATCTCACTGCCGATTGGTGTTCCCATCATCTTTAAAACGAGCATGGAGAGGACAGAAATCGGACCCACCAAGCCCATGACAGCCATAAAGACTGTGAAAACCCAAGCGAATATCTTCTTGCCAAGGGTAACCTTCTTATCTGAAAAATTACTCCAAAAGAGATTGCTATTGACGGCTCTTCTGAAGTTTTCCTTGCTGGTTGGTTGCGCTAGGGAAACATTTTTGTAGAGTGCTCGCTCCACAATCACCAATAGTAAAATGACTTCCAACAACCAAATTAGCAGAAAATAAATCAGAGTTCCATAGCTATAGGTACCTGTAAAAAAGCGTGTTTCAGGAAAAAACTGCATGATGCTACTGAATGCTAAAAGGCCACAAATCAACCAGACAATGTGTTTTCGATTGCCACGCGATGCCTCTGTATTCAATAGTTTACTTTTAGGAGCTGCTAAGGGATCTCTTGGTTTTTCTACATTTACATAAATAGGCTGACCATCACTTTCCCCTATATAAATAACTTTCCTAAAAAACATGCTTGTCTTTCTCCTCTAACCAACTGATCTTCTTCAAAACTTGCCTGAAAAAGAGAGTTTTTCTTCATTTATTCCTCCAATTTTATGACACAATTAATAGAATTTTTCCCTAGGAGAGATAAAGAATGAAAGAATTATAAACCTTGAGCAATATTTTCTAGTTGGTTCACTCGATCATGAATGGTTTCTACATTTAAATTTCCACGTTGGTATTCGCAAAGAAATCCATTTTCGTAGAACATCTTATCTGACAATTGACCTTTTGGTGCATTTGGACACTCAATCATAACAATACTAAAGACACCACCTGAACCCGGCTTCTCAAATTCATTGCCTGTAAAAAGATAGGTGTATGCTTGAAAAGATGTCCCTTGATAATCACCTGAAATGACATAGGCAACCATTTTCTTATATCCTCTGCCGAAAGGATAATGGCTAAAATTCGCATACTTTTCTACATATGGATTTTGGGAAATAGTTATGACTAGTCCGCTACTCGTTTTCTTAGAAGAATACTCTCTATAATAGTCACTCCCTTGGGCTTTCTCAAATTGGTAGCCGTGCGCAGTTGCAAATGCTTGGTATTCTTTGTTGTTTTTATTGGCGTGGCTAATAGCCCAATAAACAATCCCTGCTACAAAAACAAAGATTAGTAACATAAAGATGATAAAGAAAATAACAAAAGCCATACTCATTGTATACTCCTTTTAAAATTAGTTAGGAAGCAAGGACACTTCTCCACCCTTACTTCTGATTGATGTTCTTAATTACGGTAAAACTGGTTATCTTTGTCGCTTACAGATTGACCGATAGACAAGACATCTTGGCTACCGTCTGTACCTGTCACTTGATTTGGGACTCCGGCTGGGGTAAAGATCAGTCGTGCACCTTGTCCACCACCGACAAGATGAATACCTGTTGAGTAGTAGCCATCTTTTTCCTCTACTTGACCCATCTCGTATTTAAAGGTTCCATTTGCACTTTGGATTGTTACAATTCCATCTGCTGTGACTGTTGCAGTTGTTCCCGCGTAGTTTTCCCAAGTTCCTACAAATTTAGCGTAAGCCTCTTGTAATTTTTGCTTATCTTCCGTTTGCTCTGCTTGAGTGGTTTTAGCATCTGACCCACTACTTGCCTCAGACTTCTGTTCCTCTTTTTGGCTAGCTTCTGTTTTATTAGATGATTCCTTTGTCACTTTAGAGGAAGTATTCTCCTGGTTTGAAGCTGAAGTGTTCTTGTTAGTCTTTCCACCACAGGCAGCCAAAGTCAAGGCAGCCAATAAGGTCAGGACTGATAGGCTCGTATAGCGCAATGTTTTGTTTTTCATAAAAATCTCCTTTGAAATAGATTCAGATAAAAGTAGCTCGTCAGATTTTGCATATATTTGACGGCTGTCTCGTAGTCTTCAGTGTATCATTTATTTGCTTTTAATTCAACAGCTATCTGATATCAAAAAAAGGCTAATCCAATCAGGAATTAGCCCTTCTATTCTTAATAGATAAACATGGCATCGCCAAAGCTAAAGAAACGGTATTTTTGCTCGATAGCATGCTGGTAGGCTTCGAGGACCAATTCTCGTCCTGCAAAAGCTGAGACAAGCATGACCAAGGTAGACTTCGGCAAGTGGAAATTAGTAGAAAAAGCATCGACAACTTTCCAGTCATAGCCCGGTTTGATAAAGATATTGGTCCAGCCAGAATCGGCCTGGATTTGCCCATCAAACTTACTTCCAATAGTCTCTAGTGTACGGATAGAGGTTGTTCCCACAGCAATGACACGGCCACCATTTTCTTTGACCTGACGCAAGGTCGCTGCAGCTTCCTCAGACAATTGATAAAACTCTGAGTGCATCTCGTGCTCATCCAGATTATCTACTGAAACAGGTCTAAAGGTCCCAAGTCCAACGTGCAAGGTCAGGTAGACTAGATGAACGCCTTTTTGCTGGATTTCTTCTAGTAATTCTTTGGTAAAATGTAGCCCTGCAGTTGGGGCAGCGGCTGATCCACTCTCCTTGGCATAGACTGTCTGGTAACGTTCACGGTCATCCAATTTTTCGTGAATATAAGGAGGCAAAGGCATTTCTCCAAGACTTTCAAGTACTTCTAGGAAAATCCCCTCATACTCAAAACGGACAATACGGCCACCATGGGTTAATTCCTCAGTCACGACTGCGCTAAGTCGACCATCACCAAAGATAACACGGGTGCCGACCTTGAGACGTTTGGCAGGTTTTGCCAAGACTTCCCATTCGTCTCCTGCTGTATTTTTCAAAAGCAAGAGTTCAACATGGCCCCCTGTTTCTTCTTTTTGACCATGAAGTCGAGCTGGCAAAACGCGGGTATCATTCATAACCAGGGCATCACCTGGCTCTAGCATTTCAATAATGGAGTGAAAGTGGCGGTCTTGAAATTCACCTGTTTTGCGATTGACCATCAAGAGTTTAGAGGCATCGCGCTTTTCCAGAGGTGTTTGTGCAATCAATTCCTCCGGCAAGTGAAAATCAAAATCATTTGTATTTAATGTCGTCATTCTTCTTTTCTCTTCTCATTTATTCAAATTACTTATCAAAGCGAACTTCTTCAAGTAGGTACTCGATAAAGCGTTCACCCATCTTAGACAAGCTAGTTTCTCATGCTGGATATAAACCAGTTCAATGGGATCATCAATATCAAGTGGAATCGAAACGATATTGTCTCCATTGAGGTTACTATTAAGGATACCAGTCGCGATGGTATAGCCGTCCAAACCAATCAAGAGATTGAACAAGGTTGCACGGTCACTAACAACGATGGATTTCTTGTGGTGTTCCTGAGACAAAATCTCCTCCGAGAAATAGAAGGAATTATGGGTACCTTGGTCATAGCTCAAGTATGGGAAGTCTTCTAGATCTGCCAACTGCACCTTGTCTCTCTTAGCAAGAGGGTTGGTCTTGCTGACAAAGATATGGGGTTGGGCTGTAAAGAGATGGTGGGCAACTAGATGGTTATCATCCAACATCTTAGAAAGGACATCACGGTTATAGCTATTTAAAAAGAGGACTCCCACTTCACTACGGAAGTTCTTGACGTCGTCGATGATTTCCCAGGTTCTGGTTTCACGCAAAAAAAGCTCGTACTTTTCCATATCGCTTTTCTTGAGCAAGGAAACAAAAGCATTGACTACGAAGGCATAGTGCTGCGAAGACACACTAAAAAGCTCGCGATGAGCGATTGGATTCTTATAACGTTCTTCTAGGAGTTGGGTTTGTTCAACAACCTGACGGGCATAGGATAAAAACTCCATCCCATCACGTGTAAGGGTAATTCCCTTAGGATTTCGGATGAAAATCTCAATTCCCATCTCATTTTCTAAGTCACGAACGGCATTTGATAGACTCGGTTGTGTAATAAAGAGTTGCTTAGCAGCCTCATTCATGGAACCAGTCTCTACAATTTTGATAATATAGTGTAATTGTTGAATTCTCATGCTTTTATTGTACCATACTTGACGCAATATAAAAAGAACCAGTCACTGCAAGTCCCATTATCCTCTGTAAATGTTAAAAGAGGTTGGAACTCTTCCAACCTCTTTTTATCTTTATTGTTAAACAAGCTTTTAAATCAAAACTTAGCTTCCTCTTTTCCAGAAGATGGCTAACAAAATCATGGCACCGAGAACTGATGGGATAATGGCTGTACCGTTTAGGCTTGGTCCCCAAGCACCAAAGAGTAATTGTCCTAAAAAGGCACCAATCCAGCCAAGAAACATTTTCCCGAAGCATCCCATCCGTTCTCCACGATTGGTGATAGCTCCTGCTAATAGTCCGATCAAAAGACCGACAAACATACTTCCAATCATAGTTTCTCCTTAAATTGCCCAATCTCCATTGCGGAAGAGAGGTACGCGTGTTCCATCCTCACGGATACCATCGATATCCATTTGGTTAGAACCAATCATAAAGTCAACGTGAACGTCTGAACGGTTAAGTCCTGCAGCTTCCAGCTCTTCTTCGCTCATCTCTGCTCCACCAACGACACTAGTTGCATAAGCTGCACCGATAGCCAAGTGGTTTGAAGCATTTTCATCAAAAAGGGTATTAAAGAAGGTAATACCTGACTGAGAAATTGGACTTGGATCTGGCACCAAGGCACACTCACCCAAGGCACGCGCACCAGCATTCTTAAAGACAAGATCTTTCATAACTTGATCACCCTTCTCAGCAGTGATATCAACGATTTGTCCATTTTCAAAGGTCACTTTGATGCCTTCGATGATATTTCCATTGTAGCTAAGAGGTTTGTAGAAGTGACATAACCATCTGCGCGACGGAAATCAGGAGCTGTAAAGACTTCTTCTGTTGGCATATTTGGCAAGAAACCTTCGCCTTGAGCATTGATGGCTCCAGCTGATTCCCAAACGTGGTTCTTAGGCAAGCCAAGTGTCAAGTCTGTTCCAGGCGCTGTGTAGTGAAGAGCTGAGAATTGCTCTTTATTTAGCATCTCTGCCTTGCTCTTCAAGATAGCTGCATGTTCTTCCCAAGCCTTAACTGGGTCTTCTTCGTAGATACGGCAAGTCTTGAAGATTTGGTCCCAAAGAAGATCCACTGCTTCTTCATCACTTGCAGCATTTGGAAAGACTTTCTTAGCCCACTCTAGTCCAGCAGCTGCTGCTACAGTCCAGCTAACCTTGTTAGATTGAGTTGCGATACGCATTGGCTTCATAGCAATTCCCATAGCTTTAGCAGAAGCTGAAAGCTTTTCAGCATCCACTCCGTTCAAGGCACCTGGATCAGAAGAACGGACACCGAGACGACTCGCTTTGTTTTCAAGAAGGTAATTCATCTCAGCAATCTTGTATTCTGGTACATTGTCCAAACGCTCCATTGGCGCGTGGAGGAATTTCTCACGGTTTACAAAGTCATCTGCCCATTGAACGATAACTTCGTGCGCTCCAAGTGCATAGGCTTCTTTGACGATTAAGTGAGCCAACTCACGTTGCTCCACATCGATAGAGAGAGCCAAGGTATGACCAGGTTGCACGTTCACTCCGTTTGCAACCAAAAGCTTAGCGTATTTTTCTAGATTTTCTTTAAAATTTGGTAAAACCATCTTGTTTCTCTTTTCTATTTTATTTTTCTTTCAAAGCAGAAAATAATCCTGCCAAAGCAATAGCACCTGACAAGAGTGCTGTCGATAGAAGAATTGTCTGATCAGCAAGTTCCAATTGATACTCAAACATCTTCTCAGCCGGCTTGTCTTCCGCAAAAATTCTTAGTTTCATGAAATATCCTCCAAGATCTTAAAACAAATCATCAAACAAGCTCAACTGATTATCCTCTGGCATATTGCCGAGAATGCCCATTTCATCCATCTTTTCAACTAAGGTTGATGAGAGTCCACCACGCTTGCGGAGTTCTGTTTTAGAGAGAAATTCTCCCTCTTGACGGGCACGAACCAGTTGCTTGGCAACGTTCTCTCCTAGTCCATCCATAGCGACAAACGGTGGGATGAGAGTATCTCCATCGATGATGAATTCAGTTGCATCACTGCGATAGAGGTCCAATTTGCCGAACTTAAGCCACGTTCCCACATTTCATTGACGATTTCAAGCGTTGTGTAGAGGTCAATTTCTACGTTGGAAGCTTCATTGTTCTTACGTTTTTCAGCAATTTCTTGCATCTTGCGTTTAATAGCATCCAAACCTGCCCCCATAGTTTTGATATCAAAGGCCTTGGCACGGATGGAGAAGTAAGCACAATAATAATAAATCGGATGGTGAACCTTGAAGTAGGCCACGCGAAGGGCCATCATAACGTAGGCTGCCGCATGGGCTTTAGGGAACATGTACTTAATTTTTCCACAAGATTCGATATACCACTCAGGCACATTATTGGCCTTCATAGCTTCGATATAACCATTGCGCTCTTCTTCTGATATTTTGAGCCACAATCCCTTACGCACTCGCTCCATGATGGTAAAGGCCATCTTAGGTTCTAAACCTGCATGCATGAGGTAAACCATGATGTCATCCCGACATCCGATAACGGTTGATAGGTCCGCAATTCCAGTCTTAATCAAATCCTGGGCATTTCCCAACCATACGTCGGTACCGTGAGACAGCCCAGAAAGTTGAAGCAACTCCGCAAAGGTCGTCGGATGGGTTTCATCCACCATGCCTCGAACAAAGTTAGTTCCAAACTCTGGAATACCAAGCATACCAGTTGAGGTACCGATTTGTTCAGGTGTCACTCCAAGGATATCTGTGCCCGAAAAGAGATCCATGACACCAGGATCATCCATCGGAATATCATTTGGATCAATGCCTGACAAGTCCTGGAGCTTGCGAATCATAGTCGGATCATCATGCCCTAGGACATCGAGCTTGAGGACGTTCTCATCGATATCGTGGAAGTTAAAGTGAGTGGTCTGCCATTCAGCAGTGACATCATCTGCAGGATACTGTACTGGAGTGAAGTCATAGACATCCATATAATTAGGGATAACAACGATTCCTCCTGGGTGCTGACCGGTCGTCCGTTTAACACCGGCAGCTCCTTGGGCTAGGCGCTCCACTTCAGCTTCTCGGTAGAATTTGCCATAGTCACGCTCGTAACCTTTAACAAATCCATAGGCGGTCTTAGCAGCCACCGTACCAACCGTTCCTGCACGGAAGGCATATTCTTCCCCAAAGATATCACGAACATCCAAGTGGGCGCTCGGTTGGTCTTCACCTGAGAAGTTCAAATCAATATCAGGTACCTTATCCCCATCAAAACCAAGGAAGGTCTCGAAAGGAATATCCTGGCCATTCTTGCTGAGCTTGTGGCCACAGTTTGGACAGTCTTTATCTAGCATATCAAAGCCTGAACCGTAAGAACCATCGGTAATAAACTCACTGTACTGACACTGACCACAGACATAGTGAGGAGAGAGTGGATTAACCTCGGTGATTCCAATCATAGTCGCAACAAAACTAGATCCAACCGACCCACGGGAACCGACCAAATAGCCTCGTTCGTTGGAGCGCTGCACTAGCATCTGTGAAGCTAGATAAATCACGGCAAATCCATTCCCCAAGATCGAGGTTAATTCCTTTTCAATTCGTAAATCAACGATATCTGGCAGAGGATTTCCATAAATTTCAAAAGCTTTTTATAGGTCAACTCGGCAACCGTTTCTTCAGCCTTGTCAATGAAAGGTGTATACAAGTCGCCTTTAACGACCTCAACAGGCTCAAAGATTTCTGCCAGAGCATTGGTATTTTCAATGACAATCTTGCGAGCCAAGTCTTCCCCTAGAAAGGCAAACTCATCCAACATTTCATTGGTTGTTCTAAAATGCGCCTTTGGTAGCGGAGCTGGCTGGGCAGCTTCTCCATGGCCGATTGTTCGGTTAATCATGGCACCCTGACCTAGACTACGGACGATGATTTCCCGATAAATCTCATCCTCAGGTTCGATATAGTGGACATTTCCTGTCGCAAGAACTGGCTTACCGAGACGGTCTCCGACCTCAATCAAGCTCTTGATGATGGTCTGAAGCTCCTCCATGTCCTTAACCTGCTCTTTGGCAATCAGAGGTGCATAGATAGCTGGAGGCATCACCTCGATAAAATCATAGTATTTAGCTACTTCGACTGCCGCATCTACACCCTGTGATACGACTGCATCAAAGACTTCACCTTCTGTACAGGCTGAACCTAAGATCAAACCTTCTCGATGGGCATCTAACACCGTACGTGGAATCCGCGGAACTCCCTCAAAATACTGGGTATTTGAGAGAGAAACTAGTTTAAAGATATTTTTCAAGCCCACCTGATTTTTCACATAGATGGTCGCATGCTTGACTCGAGCTTTTTTATAAGAGTCTGGACTGATTAAATCAAGGTTTAATCGTGCTAAGTCCGTCACACCGTGTTTTTCTGCCACTTCCTTTATAAAGATAAAGAGCAGACGGCCAGTTGCTTCCGCATCATAGTTGGCCATGTGGTGGTGTTCTAGGGCTACACCAAAACGTTTGGTCAAGGGGCCCAAACCATGTCGCTTGTACTCTGGATAGAGATTTCTAGCGAACTCTAGCGTATCGATGACAGGTTGAGTAATTTTTGGAAGACCGTGACGCTCATAGTTGGCATTCATAAAACCAACGTCAAAGCTTGCATTATGGGCTACAAGAACTGTATCTTTACAGAATTCTTGGAATTCTTTTAAAACTTGAACTAAGGGTTTGGCATTTTTTACATGGTCATCCGTAATTCCAGTCAATTCCGTAGTAAAAGCTGATAAGGAGTGCCCAGGATTGATAAATTCATCAAACTCAGCAATGATATTGCCCTATACATCTTGGAAGCCGCCACCTGAATCAAATCATTATAGATAGCTGATAGACCCGTCGTTTCCACGTCAAAGACTACATAGGTAGCTTCAGACAAATTCATCTCCACTTCGTTGTAGACGATAGGAACACGATCCTCTACGATATTGGCTTCCATTCCATAAATGAGCTGAATACCAGCTTTCTTGGCTGCCTTATAACCGTGAGGGAAAGACTGAACATTGCCGTGGTCTGTGATTGCTACTGCTTTATGACCCCATTTGGCTGCTGTTCCAACGATTTCTTCGACCTCAGGCAGAGCATCCATGGTCGACATGTTGGTATGGGCATGAAACTCAACGCGACGCTCACCTTCTGGCATCAAGTCCTTACGTTCATAGTGGACTACTTCCTGCACATCTTGCACATTCATGGTCAAATCTCGTGTGAAATTATTGACCTCGACATTTCCACGAACACGGAGCCATGAATTTTTCTTGATGATGTCAAACTTCTGAGCTTCTTCTTCGTTTCGGACCCATTTTTGCATGGAGAAGCTAGATGTATAGTCGGTCATCTTGAAATTAATCAAGACACGACCTGTTCTAGTCACCTTATGCTCCACATCAAAGACAACCCCTTCAAAAACCAGTCGATTTTCTTCGGTATTGACCTCAATCATTGGAGTTACCTCTGCCTTGTCGAGTTTAGGCTTGGCAGCTGCCTTCTTGGCTTGGAAATCAAAGACAGGTTTGTCCTCAACTGGAGGTGGCGGTGCCATCTGTTCCAGTTGCTCCATAGCTCGCAAGGTTTCGTCATTAGCAGCCTGAACAATCATTTGATTTTCAGAATGGAAAGCTTCCTGCTCTTCCTTTGTTAAATCTTCATTTTTCTCTAAATGGCATGTAAATTTAGGAAAACCAAAGAGTTCAAGTTGTTTGCTAAGATTTGGCAAATGGTTTTTTCTGAAATGCTCTGTATCTGCTGCTTCAGAGGCCTCAATAATCAACTGATCATTTTCAAATCGAACCTGAAAATCCTGATACATGGTCCGAAAACCTTGACTAGAACAAGGCCCATCTGAAAAAGCCTCATGATAGTAGGCCTGTAAAAGCTCTCTTGAGAAATCTTGGTTTTTCGTTTTAATCTCGAAAGTCGCTTGATTTCCTGTTTTTGAAAATTCTTCTTTCAATCCCTTCTTCAATGCTAAAAAAAGTTCAAAGGGCAGGATATTATCAAATACAAAACGAAACTCCCAAATGTTACTTTGTTTGTGTACAATAACTTGTTCAATTTCAGCCTGGGAGAAGGCCTCATGATTTCTTATCTCAGCGGGAATACCCAACTGATTCATTAAAATTTCAAAAGTGGTTGACATCCATTTTCCTCACAATATACTCCTTCTATTTTACCATATTTGAGGCAATTTTAGCTATTTCTACCAAACAGAAAAAGAAGCCACAAAGTGACTTCTTTTAAAGTGACGGTGAATTATTCTTCACCTTTGTTTTTCTTAATGATTTCTTCTTGTACTGACTTAGGTACATCTTCGTAGTGGTCGAATACCATCATGAATGTACCACGTCCTTGTGATGCAGAACGAAGAACTGTTGCGTAACCAAACATTTCAGCAAGTGGAACGTAAGCACGAACGATTTGGCTGTTCCCGTGTGCTTCCATACCATCTACACGTCCACGACGAGCAGTTACGTGACCCATAACATCACCAAGGTTTTCTTCTGGAACAGTGATTGTTACAAGCATCATTGGCTCAAGGATAGCTGGTTGTGCAGTCTTAGCGACTTCTTTAAGTGCAAGAGATGCAGCGATCTTGAAGGCAGTTTCAGATGAGTCGACATCGTGGTATGAACCATCGTAAAGCTTAGCTTTAACGTCAACCATTGGGTAACCAGCAAGAACACCGTTAGCCATAGATTCTACCAAACCTTTTTCAACCGCTGGGATAAATTCACGAGGAACCACACCACCGACGATTGCGTTTTCGAATTCGAATCCTTTACCTTCTTCGTTTGGAGTAAATTCAATCCATACATCACCGAATTGACCTTTACCACCAGACTGACGTTTGAAGAATCCACGTGCTTGAGTAGAAGCGCGGAATGTTTCACGGTAAGATACTTGAGGAGCACCTACGTTCGCTTCAACTTTGAACTCACGACGCATACGGTCAACAAGGACGTCAAGGTGAAGTTCACCCATACCAGAGATAACTGTTTCACCAGTTTCAACGTTAGTTTCAACGCGGAATGTTGGATCTTCTTCAGCCAATTTTTGAAGGGCGATACCCATCTTGTCTTGGTCTGCTTTAGATTTTGGTTCAACCATCAATTGGATAACTGGTTCTGGAACGTTGATTGACTCAAGGATGATTTTCGCTTTTTCATCTGTCAATGAGTCACCAGTTGTAGTGTCTTTCAAACCAACGGCGCAGCTGATATCACCTGAGTAAACAGTGTCGATTTCTTGACGGCTGTTAGCGTGCATTTGAAGGATACGTCCGATACGTTCACGTTTACCTTTAGAAGTATTCAATACGTAAGAACCTGATTGAAGAACACCTGAGTAAACACGGAAGAATGTCAAACGACCTACGAATGGGTCAGTCATGATCTTGAAGGCAAGAGCTGCAAATGGCTCTTCATCAGATGCTGGACGAGTTTCTTCTTCTTCAGTATCTGGGTTGATACCTTTGATCGCAGGGATATCAAGTGGGCTTGGAAGGTAGTCGATAACCGCATCAAGCATCAATTGAACACCCTTGTTCTTGAAGGCAGAACCACAAAGTACTGGGTAGAATTCAACGTTGATAGTCGCTTTACGGATACCAGCTTTCAATTCCTCGTTAGTGATTTCTTCACCTTCGAGGTATTTCATCATCAATTCTTCGTCAGTTTCAGCAACTGCTTCAACCAATTTTTCACGGTATTCTTGAGCTTGTTCAAGGTATTCAGCTGGAATATCTTCTTCAAGGATATCTGTACCAAGGTCGTTCGTATAGATTTCAGCTTTCATCTTGATCAAGTCAATGATTCCGCGGAAGTCATCTTCAGCACCGATTGGCAATTGAATTGGGTGTGCGTTTGCTTGAAGACGATCGTGAAGTGTGCTTACTGAGTAAAGGAAGTCAGCACCGATTTTGTCCATTTTGTTGGCAAATACGATACGTGGAACTCCGTACTCAGTTGCTTGACGCCAAACTGTTTCAGTTTGAGGCTCAACACCTGATTGTGAGTCAAGAACTGTAACCGCACCGTCCAATACACGAAGAGAACGTTGTACTTCGATTGTAAAGTCCACGTGTCCTGGTGTGTCGATGATGTTTACGCGGTGGTTGTTCCATTGAGCTGTTGTCGCAGCAGATGTGATAGTGATACCACGTTCTTGCTCTTGCTCCATCCAGTCCATTTGTGACGCACCTTCGTGAGTTTCACCGATTTTGTGGATTTTACCAGTGTAGTAAAGAATACGCTCAGTTGTAGTTGTTTTACCAGCATCGACGTGAGCCATGATACCGATATTACGAGTTTTTTCAAGTGAAAATTCGCGTGCCATGAGGTTTTTTTCTCCTATATTTTTTATTTCTATTCTATTATAACACGATTTCAATAAAAACGGATAGGCAGGACCCACCCGTTCTCAATGTTTATCTTGTTTAGTTGGTTTCAACTTGTGAGATGGGAAGTTGAATTGTAATCGGGCTAAAGTTAGTTAGCCGATATTAGCTCAATTGAACCCGGGCTAAAAGCTCAAGTTAACTGATTTGAACCCGAGCGAGGCCCGGTGCAAAAAAGATAAACTGCTTTGTGTTCACGGAACACTGCATCAGTTTCCTATTTTTGCCTTGGGCCTTTGCCGCTCTTGGTATCATAATCTAGTTGAGCTCAAGCTAAAAGTCTGGAGAAAAAGATGAATCTCATTGGTTGCAATCGCAACCTGCTTTGATTCCCTATTTTCTCTGGGACTTTCTTAACGCTTTCGCATCCTATTTTACCAACGGAAGTGTGCGAAGGCACGGTTAGCTTCAGCCATACGGTGAGTGTCTTCACGTTTCTTAACTGCTGCACCAGTGTTGTTAGCAGCATCCAAGATTTCTTTTGCAAGACGGTCTTGCATTGTGTGTTCACCACGAAGACGAGCGATTGTTACCAACCAACGAAGTCCAAGTGTTGTACGACGTTCTGGACGAACTTCAACTGGGACTTGGTAGTTAGATCCACCAACACGACGTGCACGTACTTCAAGTACAGGCATGATGTTTTCCATAGCTGTTTCAAATACTTCAAGTGCATCGTTACCAGTAGCTTCTTTGATTTGTTCAAAAGCACCGTAAACGATTGAAGCAGCTGTACCACGTTTACCGTCAAGCATAACGCGGTTGATAAGACGAGTAACTAATTGTGAATTGTAAAGCGGATCTGGCAATACTTCACGTTTTGGAGCTCTATTTTTACGACTCATTTCTCTTTATCCCCTTTCCTTATGCTTTTGGACGTTTAGTACCGTATTTAGAACGGCCTTGTTTACGATCGTTAACACCTGCAGTATCAAGTGCACCACGGACGATATGGTAACGTACCCCTGGAAGGTCTTTTACACGTCCACCACGAAGAAGCACCACGCTGTGCTCTTGCAAGTTGTGTCCGATACCTGGGATGTAGGCAGTAACTTCGATAAGGTTGCTCAAACGTACACGAGCAAATTTACGAAGGGCAGAGTTAGGTTTTTTAGGTGTCATAGTTCCAACACGAGTTGCTACACCACGTTTTTGTGGTGAAGAAACGTTTGTTTGAACTTTTTTATGACTGTTGTAACCAACGTTCAAAGCTGGTGATTTAGATTTTTCTACTTTTGATTTACGCGGTTTGCGAACCAATTGGTTAATTGTAGGCATCTACATTCTCCTGTGTTTTTTTATTTTTGGTGATGATACACTTGGTGACAGCTATCATCTGTGTGTACTTTTGCAACATTTGTCAGCACGTCCCTGTACACTCTTGAGAGACCAAAAGTAAAAAGTACCGTCTAACATTATACCACTTTTTTTCTATTTTTGTCAATATATTTCTTCTTATTTTTTGACTTCTTTGCTCTAAAATCTCTTTGAAACAGTCACCTACCAGATAGACTCTTCAACCGACCACATAGACATAGCTTCTTGTATTTGTCGACAAAATGGTGTTTAATAGATTTGTAAGTAAGAGATCTCTATTACAACTTTATAAAGGAGAAATTATGAAACTCAGACTTGATATTGATCAGCAATACACCGAAGAGCAAATCATCATAGAGGCACCGACCTTGTCCCCTAGAGTTCAAAAGGTTCAGGACTTTGTACAAAATCTTGAACAAAAAGAAACTCTTAAAGGAAAATACCAAGACCAGGTTTACTTGATTCAGATTAGCAAGATCCAGCGAATTTACATTGAAAATCGTAAGGTTCTGGCTGAAACGGATAGCCAAACCTACGCTCTTGACATTCGTCTTTATCAAGCAAGTGAAATTCTACCTGCTTCCTTTATCCAAATTTCCCAATCGGAAATTGTCAACATTGATGCAATTAGTCATCTAAAACTAACCTCTAACGGCTTGATTGAAATCTATCTAAAAAACGACAGTTTTACCTACTCATCTCGCCGTTACCTCAAAACTATTAAGGAGAAATTAGAACTATGAAAAAACAAGTATTTCACGATGCCACAACCGGTATCCTCATCGGCCTCATCCTATCTATTATCTTTTCTTTTATCCACTCACCAAGTAACTACGCACCTCTCAGCCCCAACTCTTTAATTGGGCAATTCATGACCCAACATCAGGTGCATGGTTCACTCGTCTTACTTTACTGTCTGCTTATCTGGGCAGCTATCGGAGTTCTCTTTAGCTTTGGCAGTCGTCTATTCGCTCAAGATTGGAGCCTTCTTCGTGCGACTGTCACTCACTTCTTCCTTATGTTGCTAGGTTTTGTACCTCTAGCAATCCTAGCAGGCTGGTTCCCTCTTCACTGGACTTTCATCCTCCAACTCATCCCAGAGTTTGCAATCGTCTACCTCATCATTTGGACGATTCTCTACAAAAGAGAATCAAAGAAGGTTGCCCATATCAACCAATTATTGGCTCAGAAAAAATAAGACCTAAAAACCCACTCCGTTTTGTGAGTGGGTTTTTGCTTATAATTTTTGTTTCAGCTCTAATAAGAGATTCATGGCTTGCATCGGTGTCATATTGTACACATCTACTTCAGCCAATTCTGCTAGGATAGGATTTTCTTCTTTTTCATCAAAGAGAGACATTTGCTCATTGACAACATTCCTTTGATTGATAGAAATTGGATTTCCCTGACCTTGGCTCTCTAGTTGAGTTAGAATCGCATCCGCTCTTTTTAGCAAGTCTGCTGGCAATCCTGCAATCTTAGCAACGTGAATACCGTACGATTTGTCTGCTGGACCTGGTTCAATCTTATGAAGGAAAGTGACCTGACCATTTTGCTCAAGCGTAGCCACGTGTACATTTACTAGATGTTCAAGACTAGCTTCCAGACTGGTTAATTCATGGTAGTGCGTGGCAAAGAGAGTCTTGGCACCAATATGCTCATGGATATACTCGATAATAGACTGGGCTAGAGCCATACCATCATAAGTTGCGGTTCCACGACCAAGCTCATCAAAGAGAATCAATGAATCCTCTGTCGCATGAGAAATGGCATTATTAGCTTCCATCATCTCTACCATAAAAGTAGATTGACCTGAAACCAAGTCATCAGCCGCCCCGATACGGGTAAAAATTGCATCAAAGATTGGCAAACGAGCACTTTCTGCCGGAACATAAGAACCCATCTGAGCCATAACCGCTGTAATGGCTAGTTGACGCATGTAGGTTGACTTCCCGCTCATGTTCGGACCTGTAATTAGTTGAATGCTAGTATCTTCATCCATCTGGATACTATTGGGAATATAGGTCTGAGCTCCCATAACCTTTTCAACAACTGCGTGACGACCATTCTGGATATCAATCCGCGACTCTTGCCCAAACTCTGGTCGAATCAGGTGCTGTTTCTGCAACTACTGCCAAGCCTTGCAAGACATCGACAGTAGCGATTCCTTGAGCCAGAGCCTGTAGGCGTTGGATATACTTGCCAACCTCCTCACGAATACGCATAAAGATTTCGTACTCTAGGTTTGCTGATTTCTCACGCGCCTCTAACATTTCTCCTTCGATACGCGCCAACTCCTCTGTCCCAAATCGCTCAGAGTTTTTCAGCGTAGCCTTGCGGAAAAAGTGGGCTGGTACGTTACCTAGCTGCGAGTTGGTTACATGGAAATAGTAGCCGTCTTTTTTATTGTAGTCAATCTTGAGAGTATTGATGCCAGAGTTTTCTCTTTCCTTGGCTTCAATCTCAGCAATCCAGCTGGTCCCTTCTCTCAGCACACGACGGTATTTATCCAAGGTCTCATCAAAGCCCGTTCGGATAATACCACCTTCGGTAATCACGTGGGGAGCCTCAGGAGCAATGGCTGCACTAATGAGATTTTCCAACTCTGGGATAGCATCTAGTTGTTCAATCAGATAAGCTAGAGCTGGTTGCTCCATTCCTTCTAAAATGGCGCGAATTCGTGGAACACTTCCCAAGGTAGTCGCTAATTGCAAGAGATCTTTAGGATTACTTTTTCCAAAAGAAACACGACTAGCCAGACGTTCGATATCGTAGACTCCCTTAAGGCTTTCCGTTAAATCACTGCGCTCAAAGAAATAATCCAGAAAGACTTGCACAACCTCCTGACGTTCTATGATACGATCTAAATCAATCAAAGGGCGTTGAATCCAGGAACGTAAGAGACGCATACCCATTGCGGTCTTGGTCTCATCTAGCAACCAGAAAAGACTGCCTTGTTTCTTGCCTGAGCGAGCATTTTCAACCAAATCAAGACTAGCCTTGGTCGCAAAATCCATCTGCAAGAAATCTTTGATTTCATAACGGATAACAGGCTTCAAGTGGCTGAGCTCTCGCATCTGCGTCCGATGGACATACTGGAGAAGTTTACCACTAGCTGCTCCTTCAACAGTTGCCAATCTTGAATCCAACAGATGAACATCTTCATACGGTTCCTGTTCATAGGAAAGTACCAGATTCATTTGACAACTGAGAATCTGTTCTTCCGCTTCAGACAAGTCGTAACCAACCACCACTTCTCTGGCCTTGAGGTTACGGATTTCACCACAGACTAGAGAGAAATCTGATAATCCCGTTACATAGAAATCACCTGTCACTAGGTCCATGTAGGCTAGTCCATACTGGGAACCTTCACGATCAATAGCCACTAAAAAGTTATTGTGACTATCTGGCTTACTACTATCAACCACTGTCCCTGGTGTAATGACCTGGACAACTTCACGCTTGACCACACCAACAGCTTGCTTAGGATCTTCCATCTGTTCAGCGATAGCAACCTTGTAGCCACGCTCAACTAGGACATCTATGTACTGTTGGGCAGAGTGATAGGGAACACCAGCCATGGGAATCGGATTTTCAGCATTTTTATTGCGACTGGTTAGTGAGATTTCTAGTATCTGTGCAGCATTGACCGCATCTTCATAAAACAACTCATAAAAATCACCCATGCGAAAAAGCAAAAAAGCATCTGGATATTGTTTTTTGATATCCACATACTGTTGCATCCCAGGTGATAATTTTTCAGTAGTCATTTACTCTCTCCTTGTAAAAATAGTCTTGAGAGAAGCTCTCAAGACCTTATCTATCTTCCATTAGCTCTAGTAAGCGTTCTTCCATGACTTTAGCAGCATGTTGATCTTTACAGATTACCAAAAGGGTATTCGCTCCAGCAACTGTACCTAAGATCCAACCATCTTTATTTGAATCTACTACATTTGCTAATACCGCAGCTTCTCCAAGTTTGGTATGGAGAACTAAAGTGAATTCAGCTCTCGCTACACCTTCAAGATGATGTGAAAGGAAGTCAACTAAATCAATTTTATCTGTCTCATTGGCCAAGACATAGTAGACCATGTCATTTCTTAACTTTGGTCAAGCCGATTTCTCGTAAATCTCGTGATAAGGTTGTTTGGGTTACAAAGACATTCCGAGCCTCTAAACGATCTTGAATTTCCTTTTGAGTCCCTAGTTTTTCTTCCGTAATCATCTGCTTAATCAGCGAATGACGATCTTTTTTTCTCATAACATCCTCTCAAATGAATATTTATTTACATTTTGCATTTATTTAGCAAGAACATTATACCAAAAAAATTGCATATTTCAAAAAAAATCTCTTCTTTCAAAAAAAATGTAGTAAATTGTGATAAAATAGTAGAAAAGCCCTAAAGGAGCCCTAAATGAATACAAAAGAATTGATTGCTAGCGAGTTGGCTAGCGTCATTGATAGCCTGGACCAAGAGGCTATTTTAAATTTACTAGAAACACCTAAAAACTCAGATATGGGAGATATCGCCTTCCCTGCCTTCTCATTGGCAAAGGTTGAACGTAAAGCTCCTCAAATGATTGCTGCTGACATTGCTGAAAAGATCAATAGCCAAGCTTTTGAAAAGGTTGTAGCAACAGGTCCTTACGTAAACTTCTTCCTTGATAAGGCTGCCATTTCTGGTCAAGTTCTACAAAACGTTATCACTGAAAAAGAGCACTACGCTGACCAAGAGATTGGCAATCAAGAAAATGTCGTTATTGACATGTCTAGCCCTAATATCGCTAAACCAT